>Ga0123334_1000280_pt1 | contig 67696 bp, 67 predicted proteins | sample BiotimSIPDNA_FD_89706 | JGI IMG/M metagenome (GOLD analysis project Ga0123334, IMG submission 89706) | Anaerobic biogas reactor microbial communites from Washington, USA - Biogas_R1 time_0 SIP DNA | ecosystem: Engineered > Bioreactor > Anaerobic > Unclassified | place: Washington, USA...
GGTGTGTCACACCCGTTCCCTTTCCGAACACGGAAGTTAAGACACCTCACGTGGATGACGGTACTGAGGTACGCGAGTCCTCGGGAAATCATCCTCGCTGCTATTGTTTAAGGAAAGACTATTCTTCTTACAACAATAATCAAGGACTACGGTTTTTCATTTAGAACGTAAGATTTTGTTTTTATTACTTCTGGAAAACCTCTTATGGTATCTTGATCCAGAGGTTACTGAATAATATGAAACATGATCTGACTATTATCCGGTCATTTTTGCTAATTGTCGTAATAACCGGAATATCCTGTTTTCCTTCGCTGGCAGCTGAAGATGAAACTGCTTATATTGACCTTACTGTTTCAGGTTCTCACATTGAAATTGGTGATGTGGTTTATTTAGAAGGATATATTGTTCCATCATTGCTTATCCATCCCGGTGATCGCCTGTTATTACAGGTAACTTCACCAAAAAGCAGTCGGGCTGATGTATATTATCGCCTGAAAGCGGACAAGGATGGTATTTTCAGTATGGAACTTCCTGCTGATGCTATTGGGGACTGGAGTTTTATTGTAAGATATGAAGGATACTCCAGTGAGGCAGTTCCACTAACTGTTACCTCCAGGGCAAAAGTAAAAGAGGCAGAACTTGTAATTTCCGGACCCTTCTCCATTCTGCATGCAGGGGACACAGCCCGGATGAGTGGATGGCTCAGGGATTTTGAAGGAAACGGTATTAATTACAGGCAGGTATGGTATTCTTTTGGTCTTCCTTCATATAGTTGCGTTTTATGTGGTGAGGATGCACGAAGAATCTGGCAGACACTGGGCCCGGTAATCACAGATGAGGCAGGGTATTTAGAATTTTCCTTTGATTGTAGTGACCCGGGTACATATGCGGTCAAAGCATCTTTCCCTGGTGACGAAATCTATGCTGCCGCAGAATCAGATACACTCTATCCACGAGTTCTCTAAAAAAGGTATCAGGTTATCCTGGTATTGCATATTTTTTCTCAAGTGCATTCGCACCGAAGGTTGTGATGGTGACTAAAGCAAGATAAACAATTGCCACGGCAAAAAATGTCTCATTATATGCAAAATATTTTGTTGCAATCAGTTTGCTTGCACCGGTAAGTTCTATTACGGTTATCATGTATGCCAGGGATGAATACTTAATTAGGTAAATAAACTCATTAGAAACACCTGGAATTGAACGCCGTAACGCCTGGGGTAATACAATATTCAGTATTGCCTGGTTGCGTGTCATCCCGAGAGCTTTTGCTGCAATTAATTGTCCTTCTTTGACAGAGATCATAGAGCCTCTGATATATTCTGAATTGTATGCACTGTTACAAAAGATGAAACCCAAAACCGATGCAACAAATGGGGATAGTACTATTCCGAATGATGGGAGACCAAAATACAGGATAAAAAGGAGCAGGAGTAATGGACAACCTCTGAAGAAAACGGCATACATTTTCATCAGCCATGAAACACCTTTTCCACCATATACTCTGCCACAGGCAACTCCGATTCCTATGAGTAGACCAAAAGGTGCAGTAATTGCAACAAGAGCAAGTGTCATGAGCAGGCCGTTTTGGAAAGCCGGAATCATGACATCAAGGACAAATGTAACCTGATCCATTGTTTTGTTTATTGACTATATTCCCTGAATTCTCCGATAAATGCTTTACAACGCTCAAATTCCGGATTATTCAGTAATTCTGATGGTGTCCCTTCTTCTTTGATAAGGCCGTGTTCCATGAAACAAATTTTATTTGCAACAGAACATGCAAATCCCATTTCATGAGTAACAACAAGCATAGTCATGCCCTGTTGTACCAATTTTTTCATAACTTCAAGCACTTCCCTGGTCAGTTCAGGATCAAGGGCACTGGTTGGCTCATCGAAAAGCATTATGTCAGGATCCATGGCCAGGGCACGTGCAATGGATACCCGTTGTGCCTGTCCCCCTGATAACTCGGCAGGATAATGTTCTGCCCATTCTGCCATACCTACCTGTTTGAGTTCGAAGATAGCTTTTTCACGTGCCATGGCTGGTTTCATTTTTTTCACTTTAATCAGAGCTATCTCAACATTTCTGACTGCAGTCAGATGATCAAAGAGAAAAAAATTCTGAAAAACCATACCGATTTTTTGTCTGAAATAATTTATTCTTGGCCCGGCATGGGTCACTTCTTCATCGTTGAGAAATATTTTTCCGCTGTCTGGTATTGTCAGCTGGTTAATGCATCGGAGCAGAGTACTCTTTCCCGTACCTGAAGGTCCAATGAAACAGACAGTTTCACCTTTTTTTACGTTTACTGAGACATTTTTCAGTACTTCATTAGTTCCGAACGATTTCTTGATATTTTCGACTCGTAAAATGTATTTTTCTTCAGTCATGGGTATTATGACCCTCCTGGTCCAAAACCCGGAATGGCGATTTTCTTCTCAAGCATATGAATACCGGTAGTCCCGGCATAACTGAGCAGGATGAAAATCACTGCACAGGCAAGGTAAATTGGCATAGTGACATATGTCTGGGATACTATCTGTGATGACCTTGTCAAAAGCTCTGCAACTCCAATTGCATAGCAGACAGATGATTCGGTAAGAATTTCAGGGTATTGATTAGACCAACCTGGAAGGGCGATTCGCATGGACTGAGGCAGTATGACAGACCTGATTGCCTGAAACCTGGACATACCCAGAGATCGTGCTGCAGTCATCTGACCTTCGGATATTGACTGAATTGCTCCCCGGAAAACCTGGGACTGATACGCAGCACCCCAGAGACCCAGAACCACCGCTCCGACATAAAATGCAGGAAGGTCCAGGCCCATAGCTGGGAATATGCCAAAATAAAACAAGAAAAGAAGTACCAAAACAGGAAGACCCCTGAAAAACCAGACATATATTGATATTACTGTTTTGACCGGCAGAGAACCGTATACCTGTCCAAGAGCCAGGGGAAGACCAAGACCAACTCCGATAATAAGGGCTGCAGCAACAAGTCCCAGAGTTAGGCTAATGCCACTTAACAGATATGGAAACCAGTCGATTAGAATCTCTAACGCCATAATGAGTAAAACTCCGGCTCTGTCATCATGCTTTTCTGGAATGTATCAATAGAGATTCAGAATTCATGATGCATGGCATGGGTTGTGTTGTATTCAATAATAGGTGGTAAGAAAAGATGAATTGATTTATTCCATCTCATATTTCTGCTTAAGTTCATCCCATTCCGGAGATGCCATAAGCAGAGCAATTCCCTCATTTATAGTTTCAAGCAGTTCAGGATCTGTTTTCCTGATTGCAACACCGTACTCTTCACCGGTATCAATTTCACCAATGATACTTAGTGGTTTTCCTTCAATTGCATCAAGCATTGGTGGTCTGTCATAGATGGCAAAATCTATTCTCTTGTTCTGAAGATCTGTGGCAACGAGTGGGAAATTATCATAGGTAATGAGCATATCAGGACTGATAATACTGCCATTTACGAGGTTTTCTTCAACCCAGAATGCACCGGTTGTACCGCGCTGTGCACCTACTTTTCCTTTTCCTGCATTGAAGTCATCCATGGTAAGGCCGGTATCATCATGGGTGGCAACAGACTGGTTTACTATCCAGTACGGGTTGCTGAAATCAACAACTTCCTTACGTTCATCTGTTATGGTCATACCAGAATAGACCATGTCAATTTTTCCTGCCTGGAGTGCCGGAATAATTCCGTCCCAAGCCATGGCCTGGATTTTCACGTTAAAGCCCATTTTGTCTGCGACCCACTTGACTGATTCAACGTCAAATCCTTCAGCTTCCCCGTTTTTATTGATGAAACTGTAAGGTGGATACTCTCCATCAATACCTACAATATATGTTGGTTTATCATCAGATGCAGATATTTCGGATGTTTCTGGTGTAGCTACCGCACCTGAAGTATCTGCAGGTTTTTCAGTACATCCGCACAGGCATATTCCAAAAGTTAAGAAAATTGCCAGAAATAATAATCCTATTTTCCGTTCCATCATCAATCGTATTCATCAGAACCAATTTATCGGTTTTGATTTTCACTGCCAGATAATTTTATAAATAACTTTGGATATTCCATTGTACTCACCGTAACAATTCCTAATGCATATGAACATTCCTGACTAACCCATGAATGATGAACAAAAATGGATTAGCAATGGCAATGGTGTTAGGTCTGGCAATCCTGATTTTATTCTGTGGTTGCACGACTACAGAAAGCCCTGCTCCTGCGCAGGAAACTGTGGGTTCTGAAGTACAATCAACAGCAGCACCTGAAGTTGCGGGTGAGAAATTAAAAGTCGGTATCGATGCAGCATATCAGCCTTTTTCCCTTATTGGACCTGATGGTAAAGCAGATGGATTTGATGTTGAATCTATGAAATGGATAGCAAAAGATCAGGGTTTTGAAGTAGAATTTCTGCCCATAGCCTGGGATGGAATTATTCCGGCACTTCAGGCTGGAAAGATTGATCTTGTCTATGCTGGTATGACAATTACTGAAGAAAGAAAACAAAAGGTTAACTTTTCAAAGCCATACTGGACAGTAAATCAGATGGTGGTTGTAAAGGAAGACTCTCCCATAACACTTGATGATGTAAAGAATGGTAGTGTAGTCATGGGAACTCAGCGTGGATGTACTGCAGCAATCTGGATTGATGAAAATCTGGTTAACACGAGTCTGATGTCTTCAGACAGGCTGAAATTGTACGATAACACGCCGTTGGCAGTTGATGACCTTATTGCCGGAAGGATTGAAGCAGTAATGTATGACAGCACGGTGATGAATGACATTATTGCAGGAAAACCTGTTGAGAAAATCGGGTTTATTGAGACAAATGAACTGTTTGGCATTGCAGTCAGGAAAGATGATACTGCTCTCCTTGAAAAGCTTAATACCGGACTTGAGAACTTAATGAATTCTCCTGAATGGGCTGCCCTTATCTCCAAGTATAACCTGGAGTAACCCCTTTTTTCGAATGAGATAAAACGATTTGTGATGAATCTTTCAGGGATATCCTATTTGAATCAGACATACCATGAAGATTGATCGCCGTTTTATAATGCCTCTCATCTTTGCAACGTTATCTGCCCTTTTTTTTGGAAGTTGTGCACCTGTTACCAAATATTTCATCACCGGAACTGATCCCCTGACTCTGGCTTCATTATTTTACCTGGGGAGCGGTCTTGGAATGTTGTGTATCATACTTTTCCGTCCGGTTGTACGAAGAAACAGAGGATCACTAGATTCGTCAGTATCTTTCCATGATATACCGTATCTGGTTGGAATGGCTCTCTTTGGTGGTATTCTCGCTCCTGTTACTCTCATGTATGCAATGAAAGAAACTCCGGCAGCAACAGGTTCCCTGCTTTTGAATTTTGAACCGGTAGCAACTGGAATTCTTGCAGCCTTTCTTTTCAGGGAAGCAGTTGGAAAACGGATATGGACTTCGATGGTACTGGTGACAATCTCCTGTCTTATCCTGTCTTATGATCCAGAAGGGATTTTTGGTTTTTCTTTCCATGCCCTGGGTGTTCTTCTGGCCTGTATATTCTGGGGATTTGATAATAACATCAGTCGTGGGGTTTCTGGGAAAGATCCCTTCATGTGTATTATGATAAAAGGAATCCTTGCCGGTATTTGTACGGGAATAATTGCCCTGATGATGGGAGAGACAATACCTTCAATATCAGAAATTCCCATTTATCTGTTGATAGGATTTTTCACTTTTGGTGGACTCGCGAGTGTCTTCTTTTTAATGGCACTACGTTCACTCGGAGCTGCAAGAACTGCTCTTTTCCTTGCCCTTTCTCCATTTTTTGGAGTATTTTTTTCAGTTCTTCTCTTTCATGAACCATTCCAGCAGACATTCCCCATAGCTTTTTGCCTTATGTCAGCTGGGGTGTACCTGCTTGTAACTGAAAAACATTCACATGAACATACCCATCAGCCTCTTGTGCATGAACATCGTCATTCTCATGATGATCTTCATCATTCACATAAACATCACTCATTTCTTCCTTCGTTACTACCTGGAGAAGAGCACAGCCATCTTCATGCACATGAAATAATTATTCATGATCATCCTCACAAGCCTGACCTTCATCATCAGCATGAGCATTGATGAACACCTCATATGGTGAGAAGACTAACCTAGATACAAATTGATGGTTCAGATGGACAGCACCCATTGTCGTATTGCACTTATCCAGACAAGTGCAGAATCAGATATCAGCAGGAATATTTCACGAGCTGAACGGATGATATGTCAGGCAGCCGGTAAAGGAGCCCGGATAATTTGTCTTCCGGAATTATTTTCAACCCGTTATTTTCCACAACATATAGGTCTTGACATGACCTTGAACTCTGAACCTGCTGACGGGCCATTTATCAGCCGGTTCAGCACAATTGCACAGAATGAAGGTATTGTTCTTATTATTCCCTTTTGTGAAAAAGGAACTGATTCACATATTTATAACGCTGCAATGGTCATCGATGCAGATGGCACCTCCTTTTCTCCCTATCATAAAGTCCATCTGCCCCAGGATCCCTGCTTTTATGAAAAAAGCTATTTCACTCCTGGCAATGAGTATCAGGTATATAAAACAAAGTATGGGACAATTTCTGTCCTGATTTGTTATGACCAGTGGTTTCCTGAAGCAGCAAGAACAGTTGCCCTGATGGGAGCAGAACTGATCTTTTATCCGACAGCGATTGGACATATCCGGGGTGAAATACCCGGAGAAGGGAACTGGAAAGAAGCATGGCAGCTTATCCAGAGATCACATGCTATCGCCAACAGTGTTCCGGTGGCAGCGGTTAACCGGTGTGGCATCGAGGATGAAATTGATTTTTTTGGGGGGTCATTCGTCTGTGATGCCTTTGGAACCATGATTTCTCATGCTGATGACACCAGGCAGATTGTTTATGCAGATCTTGATCTCAGTGCTGGTCTCTCTATTCGTGAGGGCTGGGGGTTTTTTAGGAATAGAAGAACCGATACATATCAATCATTAGTATCTGTTCCTGAAAAATCCCGCTGCCTACTTACCCCTATTAATCAAGGATATCATATGCCTGCAGAATGGGAAATGCATGAGGCGGTATGGCTGGCATGGCCACACAATAATCTTACTTTTCCACATCTTCAGCAGGTTAGAGATACGTTTCTGGATATTATCGCTGCACTTTTAGTGTCAGAACATGTTCATCTTCTGGTCACAGATTCAAAAACTGAATCCTGTATCATACAGGATCTTGTTTCCCGTGGTATTGATACATCCAGTATCACTTTTCATATTGCTCCATACTCCGATGTCTGGATCCGTGACTATGGTCCAGTTTTTGTGGTAAACAGAGCAATCAGACAGATTTCAGCAGTCTGCTGGAATTTTAATGCCTGGGGAAATAAATATGATGATCTGTTGTCTGATGGAAATATATCCGGTTATATATCATCAAAGAGCGGGATATTTTCGTTTGTTCCTGGAATTGTCCTGGAAGGAGGATCCATTGATGTGAATGGAAGGGGCTCTGTTTTGACAACAAAACAGTGTCTGCTAAATTCAAATAGAAATCCCCAGTTAACACAGGATGAGATTGAAGGGTATCTCCTTTCATATCTTAGTGCCAGTAATATAATCTGGCTCGAAGAAGGTATCACTGGTGATGATACTGACGGGCATATCGATGATATTGCACGGTTTGTCGGGCCATCCACTATCGTATGTGCTCTGGAGGATGACCCCACTGATGATAACTACAAATCCCTGCAGGAAAATTTCAAAATTTTATCCTCAGCAAAAGACCAGGATAATAAACCATTTACTGTTATCCCCGTCCCGATGCCAGGGAAAATATCTGATGATGAATACCGGTATCCTGCTTCATACCTGAATTTTTATATCAGCAATACTGTTGTATTAGTCCCAATTTTTAATGATCCTCATGACGATGAGGCTCTTGAAGTATTAAAGGGACTTTTCCCTGATCGGTCCGTTATTGGAATAGATTCACGATTTCTGATAGAAGGATTTGGCGCAATACATTGTGCCACACAACAACAACCACGTTTTTTTTAGCTCATATTGATACAAAGATTCATAGAGTAGTTTTCCTTAAGATATATTTGATCATAATGTCGTTTATTGGTGAATTTCTGGATTTTTTGAAAGAGTATAAGGTTGTGGCTCTGGCAGTAGCGTTCATTATCGGTGTTGCTGCAACAGCTCTGGTAAAATCATTTGTTGATAATATCATCATGCCATGGGTGAATGTAATTACTCCTACAGGAGACTGGAAGGAAGCGATCATTGCATTAGGGCCCGTGGAACTTGGAATTGGTCCTTTTGCAGCTGAATGTATTAATTTTGTTATCATAGCCCTGGTTGTATTCCTCATTGCTAAAAAAGTTATGAAAGAAGAAAAGGTAGAAAAGAAGTAAGGATGGGAAGTTCTGATTACGTCCCTGATATCTGGTATATGATAGCCGGGAGGATAGCACCACCCTTTTGTTGTACTAATCCTCCCATTCCATATCGCGTATTCCAGATGGCTTTACATGAAGTGTCCAGGCAGGAGGGTGACATTGATCGTGCTGTTTCACTGCTTCAGGATATACTCAAAAATGTGCCGCCAGACTGGATGGTTTTTGAACAGGCAGGCCAGCTCTTAAATGTCATCGGATGGCGACTACAATTTCATAATGAGTGGTTTTCACCGAAAAAAAAGGTACATTCATTTAAACCTGGAATCTGTGGGACGCATGTTGCACATGCATATGCACTCATGCAGGCTGCCCATGATGCTGAAGCACTTACGCTGGCGCATCGAATTATCAGGGAAGGTGAAGCAAATTCAGATGATCTGCGAATGGCACGTCTCATCCGTGCAGCTATCCTCATCTGTCAGGGGAATATTGAAGAAGGTGAAAGCGAACTTAACCTGATATGCCCACCAGGCATATGATCAGGACATATTTTTTATTATACCCCTCAAGTTGAATAGATGAATCCAGGTAATATAACCCCAGAAGTCCGTTCAAGAGATGAAATTATCAGGATGCTTGAAGAACTGGCACCTCCTGATCTTGCTGAATCCTTTGATGCAGGCAGAATTGGTTTGATAATAGAGGGTCGATCTGATATAGCCAGGATCAGCACTTGTCTAGACGTAACACCAGCAGTAGTGGATGCCGCTATACGGGACAGAACCGATCTACTGGTTGCTCATCATACTCCGATATGGACCCCTCTTACCAGTATTTCGGGGGATGATGCCAGATTATTCGTAAAAATTCTTGGCAGCGGTATGAATGTCTATGTTATGCATACCAACTGGGATCATGCATCTGGTGGAGTAAATGACATCCTGGCAGATATTCTGGGTTTGACAGACCGAATCACCATGAGCCTGGGCCTTGTTGGTTCATGTTCAAAAAGTATTGAGGAGTTAGCAACCCTGCTTCATGCTCCTTTAAGAGTCTGGGGTCAGGTAATCCGTCTTAACCGTCTGGCAATTGCTGCAGGGTCCGGGTTTGATAGTGAGATAATTGCACAAGCCCGGAGTCTTGGTGCAGACGCATATTTATCTGCCGAGTTGCGGCACTCGGTATACCGGCAGTCTCCGATACCTCTCCTTGAGTCTACCCATTATGCTCTTGAATCTCCTGCAATGCGCGTATTAGCAGAAAAATTTGGGTGGGACTATTATGACGATATTCCTCTGTTGTCATCTGTGTCATGAAGACTCCGCTTGATGATCTCTATGAATCTAATATCCTCGATGAGCGGATGCGGAGAAGAATCACTCGTTTTTATAAATCCAGGGGAGAAAAAGCCCTTGAAATTGTTGCACATGATCGGGTGAAACGGTACCGCGATTTCTTTGTTGTCGTCGGAGATTCGGGTGAATATGTAGTTGAAGGAGACTATTGTTCATGCGAGGATTTTCTTCGCCGTGGTACTCATTGTGCTCATATTCTCGCTGTATTTATAGCCCGGGCAATTGGGCGTTATGAACTAATTGATCTTTGGTATTACGAGGATCTCAAGGAACAGGGAATTAGACCCATATAATATACAAGCGGATATCTAAGCCATCACAGGCAATCGTCATGATGGAAGATGAATACCAGCTTGAATATTTCAGGTCCGAAGGACTGACCCGCAATATCTGTACTTCATGCGGGAAGGCATTCTGGACCCGTGATCCAGACAAGACAGTATGTGGGGATGCTCCCTGCGAACCATACCAGTTTATTGGAAATCCGATTTTCAGACCGCATACTGTCGATGAGATGCGAGAGGCATACCTCTCATTTTTTGAAAAACAAGGGCATACCCGGATAGACAGATACCCGGTAGCAGCACGGTGGCGTGATGATATTTATCTGACCATTGCGTCGATTGCAGATTTTCAGCCATTTGTTACCAGTGGTGTTGTACCTCCGCCGGCAAACCCGCTGACAATATCCCAGCCATGCATCAGGCTTAATGACCTGGATTCTGTGGGCCGTTCCGGGCGTCATCTGACATGTTTTGAAATGATGGCACATCATGCTTTCAATTCTGATGAGAAGGAAGTGTACTGGAAAGACCGCACGGTTGAACTGTGTGATCAACTCCTTACCTCCCTCGGAGCAGATAAAGAGATGGTGACATACAAGGAACATCCGTGGATAGGTGGAGGAAATGCAGGTCCCAGCGTTGAAGTGCTCATTGGCGGGCTGGAGGTCGCAACTCTTGTATTCATGAGTTTAGGGAAACAGAAGACTGATAAACCCCCAATAGACCTTGAAGGTACTCCATATTATCCGATGACTCTTCGGATTGTTGACACAGGGTATGGCCTTGAGCGGTTTGTATGGGCATCCCAGGGTTCACCGACTATATATGATGCAGTTTTTCCAGAAATGGTCAGTCATGTTATGCAGGAAGCAGGTTTTGGTCACCGTCTGCATGATCCGGACTTTATTAAGATCCTTGGAGAAAATGCAAAGTTTGCCGGTCTCATGGATATTTCCGGCCAGCGGATCTTTGAGCTCAGACAGAAAGTTGCTGACCTGATTGGCATTCCGGTAGAAAAACTTGAAAAGATGATTGCACCGGTTGAGAATGTGTATGCCATTGTCGATCACACCCGGTGTCTGTCATACATGCTTGGTGATTGTATTGTTCCGTCCAATGCAAAGGACGGATATCTTGCACGACTGGTAATCCGCCGGACTCTTCGGATGATGCGGGAACTAAACCTAGATGATGATAAGCTTCCCGACCTTATCGAACGGCAGATGAAGATTATTGGTGTCTCACGGTTTGAGCAGGATATCGATGTGGTCATGGAAATCATTGGCCGTGAAATCGAAAAGTACAAGAGTACCATGGATAGAGGAGCCCGGACAGTAGAACGTCTTGCTCAGACATACAAGAAGAAATGCGAGAAGATTCCACTTGAAGAACTTGTAACATTGTATGACTCACACGGAATTCCTCCTGACATGGTCAGAGATCTTGCAACTACCCAGGGTGCCGTGGTCGATCTACCTGATGATTTCTACTCCCGCATAGCCGATATGCATTCGGAATCTGAGCAGGTCCAGGAGAAAAATCCCCTGTTTGATTATCTGGATCGCCTTGCCCGTCTCCCGGAGACAAAAAAACTGTATTATGATAGGCCGTGCTCCATGGAGTTTGAGGCCCGGGTTCTTGAGATTCTTGATAATGAATACGTTGTTCTTGATCAGACACTCTTTTACCCGGAGGGGGGAGGACAGCCAGGTGATACGGGTCTTTTCCTTACACCCGACGGACTTACAGTCCGTGTTTCAGATACGATAAAACTCGGGGAGTCAATTCTGCACAGGATTGCCGGAGGCATTGTAAGGAAAGGAGACATGCTCAGGGGGATACTCGACGAAGACCGCCGGCTTTCTCTTATGAGACATCATACAGCAACGCATATCCTGCTTCATGCATCTAAAGAAGTCCTTGGAGCACATATTCATCAGGCTGGTGCCCAGAAGGGTGAATTCAGTTCCCGTATTGATATCCGGCATTACAAGCACATAACTCCTGAAGAACTGAAAAAGATAGAAGTTGTTGCAAACCGGCTTGTTATGGCTAATAGTTCAACTGCAATTGGCTGGGAAGACCGTACAGATGCAGAGCAGAAGTATGGATTCTGCCTGTACCAAGGTGGAGTGCCACCAGGATCACGAATCAGGGTTGTCAAAGTTGCTGGTGATATCGAGGCATGTGCCGGAACCCATTGTGCCCAGACTGGTGATGTTGGTACAATCAGTATTATCCGTGTAGAACATGTTCAGGACGGCGTTGAAAGACTGGAATTTGCAGCTGGTCTTGCAGCTATCCAGCATAAGCATCATCAGGAAGACCTCCTGAACCATGCAGCAGATGCCTTTTCAGTTCAGGTTGAAGCCCTTCCCGCAACAGCAGGCCGTTTTTTTGAAGAATGGAAAGAACAAAGGAAAGAAATTGAAAAATTATCTTCACGTATCAGTGAGCTTGAAAGTAAAAACCTTGAAACGATCGAGTTAGGGGGCGTTCAGGTCCTCATGAAAAGACTTGACCTTCCAAACCCTGAGCTTGTAAAAGTAGCTACCGGTCTTTCTGATAAAGGAGGCGTTGCAATTCTTATCGCCGGGGGAGAGACAGCACGTGTCGTTGTTTCATCGGGATCACCAAAAATTAAAGCTGGAGAAATTATTGCAGCAGTATGTTCTGTGCTTGGTGGCAAGGGAGGAGGAAAACCGACCCTTGCACAAGGTGGAGGACCGGATGTCTCTAAAATTGAAGATGCCCTTGCTGCGGGTGAAAGTTACATAAAAACCGCACTTCATGTCTGAAGAACCAGAAAAACCTACCTCACAAAAATTTCGTCTGCTCAGTCCTGATGATGAGGAGACCCGACTTATTGGAAAGGCTATTGCCAGTGAAACTGCCGGGAAAATTCTGGGACTTTTGGCCGGCAGGGAAGTTACTGCCATGGAACTTTCAGAGGAGCTGGAACTTCCTGTTTCGACGGTGATGTATCACCTTGAAAACCTTATTTTCGCAGGACTTATTGAAATTAGCAGAACCCGGTATAGTGTGAAAGGGCGTGAGATGAAGGTCTACCGGCTTGTGGATCAGGTTCTGATAATGTCACCCGGGAAGGTTGATATGAAGTCTGTCCTGGCACGTTGTGGAGTGCTTTTTTCCATTCCTTTAGCTGTTGCTGCTATACTTGCTTATATTGGATTCAGCCCGGCATCCTATCATACATTGTCTCCTGCTTCTAATCTGGCGAAGGGAGCAAAAGAACAGATCGTGGATTTGGAGATGGATTCAATCAGTTATTCAGCCCCCCGTGCAATGGAAAGCCTCCCTATCCCGGAACCATCTTCTCCTGCTTCAACATTGGTACATGATATTATTCCTGGAACCGCTTCATTTCTGGATGTTGCCGCAGGTATCATAATCGGCGCTTTGCTTGTGATAATTGCCTGGTTACTTATCGAATATTACCATCAAAAACGGTAACCGTCTTTTTTCAACGATAAAAGCGAAAAGGGAATTTTTTTACGGCAGGTTATCTTCTGATATTTCCTGAAAATATCATGATTGTTCCTAAAATGCTCACAATAAGGCTTGTGATTCCGATTGGTGACTGCGTCGGAGTTGGCGTTGCAGGAACCGGGGTTTTGAGAGGAGTTGTAAGATTTACCTGATCAGGTGTAGGTTCGGTGGTTATCACTCTGATTGGGGCTATTGTCTCTTTTGGTGTTACAACTGTTACTACGAACTCGTATTCCCCAATAAAACCCTTCTTGTCAGACATGCTTGCCTGATAAGTTCCCGGCATGGGTACTGGAAGGCTTGTTGAAAATTCTCCGGAATTGTCCGTATATCCTTTCTTTGTGATCATCTGTTCAGGCCCGTAGGTAAAGTGGTCCGGACCGAACACCCGCAAAGTTATAACACCATCCCCCATGTCTCTCATTCTTCCTGATATGGTCAGCGCCTGGTCCTGTGGCTGTGTATCGGGTGAGGTAATCTGGATTTCGTCTGATCTATCAGTAATCTGGATGATCCTTCGAGTGGTTGATGCTGAACCTAGCTGCTGCTCAACGAACAATTCATTGTCTGATATGATGTTGTGGACTTCTACTTTGTATTGCCCCTTTTCCAGGTGGCGGGTGTCAAAATCAGCCCTGAATAATTGCGTTGCATCGACAATAACACGAATCCGTCCAACTTCCTGAGATGTATACTTGGCATAATAGAGCAGAATATCAAAATAGGTATCTTCAGGAAAAGTCGTGCTTCCGGTAACAGTCAGTGGTGTCCCTTTGACAATGGTTTTTGGAGCATCAATTTCGATTATGTATCCAAGGACAATTCCTGGTATTAATATAAGAAGCAGAAAGCTGAAAATCAGACCTGCCCTGAATTGTTTCATATATAGTGTTCTGATGAGCTGCTATATTGTGATGATGGATAGTGTCTCATTCACATTCCATTGCATATTGTCCGACAAGCCTTCTTGTAGTATTTTCCCCCAGGACTGCCTTAATTCTGTCCTCAAGCACGTGAAAATAATCCGGAGGTATGCAATGAAGGCTTTCTTCTCCTGTGAAAATCAGATCAACGAGATATATCAGGTCTTCTTCTTCGAGCTTTTCTATGCGATGCCTGAAATCATCAGCATTTTGCGCATAATGGTTCGCAACCGGGGGGAGCAGAGAGCGGTATGGCATCCCTGACCCGGAACAGAATTCACCGGTAAATTCTGGTGCAAGAGTTTTTAGCAGTTGTATGTCACGTTCAGATAATATTCTTGGCATGATAATATCAGATTAGGTTATTTCTGATATCTTATTGCATCTGTGAAAGAGGTTTTTTGTTTTGGATTCAAGTGGTATGTATGGACAAAATGCCATGGCATGTAAGACTCGGGATTACTCTGATTGGATGTTCTGTCATCGTATATCTCATTAAACTTTCTCTTATTGATAATCTGCCCGGAACAATTGAATATATCTTTAATTCCTTTGGTTTCTTGTTTATTAATGTGCTGCTGGTAACTCTGGTTATCAACGGACTTCTTACCAAGCGGGCAAAAAATGAACGGTTGGAAAAATTAAACATGGTTATTGGTATTTTCTTTTCCGAGGTGGGAAATGAGTTAATCCGGCGGATTATTCCTGCAGATAATAGTGGAGGGAGTTTTGGAGATCCTTTTTTGCTTTCCGGAAAAGAAAAACCAGATGAAAAAGCAATGAAGCAGATGGTAATAAATCATCGGTTTGAACTGGATCCGTCCATCCTTGATATGAAAGAGATGCAGGTTTTTTTACAGGAAAAACGAAATTTTCTGCTTCGTCTTATGGAAAATCCTGTAATGCTTGAGCACCAGAGTTTCACATTTCTGTTACAGTCAACATTCCATCTAGCAGCAGAACTGGGCCATCGCGATGACCCGGGTAATCTCTCTCATACTGACCGAACTCATCTTACTGGTGATGTTAGCAGAGTGTACGAGGCAATTACAAAGGAATGGATTAGTTACATGGGATACCTGTATAATAATTATCCCTATCTTTACTCGCTGGCTGTCAGAACTAACCCGTATAATCCTAAGGCCAGTGTTGAAGTGACATAATCCGGGAAAAAATATTATGTTTTTAATAAATCTGGAGGAGTATACGTTCTGGCTGCCATTTCTTTATCAAGCATGAATAACAACCCCACACCTTTTTCCTGGCTAATGAGTTTTACCTGGTCAAGAATTGTTCTTGCATTGTCTTCCTCTTCGACCTGCTCATTTACAAACCATTGGAGAAAATTAACCGTTGCATGATCCTTTTGAGAGGTTGAAAGATTGACAAGATCATTAATAAGACTGGTTACTATCCGCTCATGAGCGTATTGTGTTTCAAATACATCCAGTACATCCTTCCACGAGGACTGAGGGGTATTTATCTGTGTCATAAGTGCACGGCCACCACGGGTCAGAACATAATCGAAGATTTTCATGGCATGATCACGCTCCTCCATGGCTTGTATTCGTTCCCAGTTAGCAAATCCTCGTAATCCTATTGAGTCAAACCAGGAAGACATAGAAAGGTACAGATATGCAGAGTAGAATTCTGCATTAATCTGATTATTTAATGCAGTTTCCACTTTCGGGTTCATACCACTTACCTGTGCTCCTGGTATCATCTTTTTAGGGGGCATGAGAGGTGATTGTCTGTACGAGATTTTTAATCTATGTATATGTTCAGCAATAGCTGATAACCAAATTCCTTCTTACTTGTTAACATAAAATTATTGGTGTATCATACGGTGAAAAGGAAGGGGATGGTTTGTTCACAAAAAAATATCACCTTTTCACCTTATTGATGTTTAATGGCGTAACTTTGCATGTATTGTTAAGAATCTGGTTTTTCTTCTCATTAATGTCATTCAGAATAAAAATTAATTAATTTAAGCATCTTTATGGGACAATTATAATTTTTCGTCTCATTTTACTCTCAAATCACTTTCATATAAACAATGTAACTCAATTGTGTAAAAAATCATACATTTTTAATTTAGGTTCTACTGATCCAGATATATATGCCCGAAACTTCTTTCCTATATATTTGATATATATGAATGCTGATATTCTTTAGTCAAAAGTGTTCTATCACATGTAGAATATGATGGAACATCACACAAAACGAAACTTGTCTTAATGGTCTGGAAATATTAAACCGATTTTCCTCTAATTAATCATATTTTTCGGACAAATTATTCGATTTGTGTATGTTCTGTATGACTGATACCATTTACAGGGAGTAAAACATGTCGAAGGTAAATCCGTTTGAGATGGCTCAACAGCAGCTTCAGGACTGTGCCAAGATCCTCAATCTTGAACAGGGCGTTGTTGACATTCTTATGCAACCGCAGAAACAAATCCAGGTTTCCATCCCGGTCAAGATGGACAATGGTACCACCAGGGTATTCCAGGGGTTCCGTGTGCAATATAACAATGCGCTTGGTCCGTATAAAGGTGGAATCCGGTATCACCCCAACGAAACAATTGACACTGTCCGTGCACTTGCAGCATGGATGACCTGGAAAGGAGCTGTTCTTGGTCTTCCTCTTGGAGGTGGAAAGGGGGGCATCATCTGTAGCCCGAAAGAAATGTCAGATGGTGAACTGGAACGATTAAGCCGTGGATATATCCGTGCCGTCTGGCAGCACATCGGTCCTGATATGGATGTTCCTGCTCCTGATGTATACACAAACGGTCAGATAATGGCCTGGATGATGGATGAATACTCTGTCATCAGTGGAAAGAACCAGTATGGAGTTGTAACCGGAAAGCCCATTGTCGTTGGTGGATCCCTGGGTCGTGGTGATGCAACAGCGAAGGGCGGTATGTTCACCCTTCGTGAAGCAGCAAAGGAGCTTAACCTAGACCTTTCCAAGGCAACAGTAGCAGTTCTTGGTTTTGGAAACGCTGGTACATTTGCTGCAACTCTTGCACAGGATATGTTTGGATCAAAGGTTGTTGCAGTTACCGACTCAAAAGGCGGTGTATATGATGAAAATGGTCTTGATATCAGTGCATTATCCGGACACAAAAGTAAAACACGTTCTGTCATCGGGTATAAGGGATTAAAAACCCTTACCAATGAAGATGTTCTTGCTCTTCCTGTTGATATTATAGTCGCAGCGGCACCAGATGAAGGAGCAATCAATGGTAAAGTTGCTGCAACCATCAAGGCAAAGGTAATCTGTGAGCTTGCAAACGGTCCCACAACTCCGGAAGGGGATGAAATTCTTTATAAAAACGGAGTTCACGTGATTCCAGACTTCCTCTGTAATGCCGGTGGGGTTACGGTTTCGTATTATGAAATGGTACAGAACATGTACATGCATTACTGGACTATTGATGAAGTTTATGCAAAACTTGACAAAGCAATGACCAAATCATACCATGAAGTTCTCTCAGCAACCAAAGAATACAAGATAAACATGCGTCAGGCAGCATATGTTGTTGCGGTAAAGCGTGTTGTTGAAGCAATGAAAGTTCGTGGCTGGGTATAAACTGCCAATATTTCTATTATTTCCTTTTTTTAATCATTTTTTAATCGTTCTATCTCTTATACTTGTTTTCTGCCCGGATATTTCTCTCAAAACAATGCATTTAGAAAAATCCCTATGATCCCGGTGGTTGTTTTATCGGCGCTGAAAAACAGTACCTGGACAATGATTCAACAAGTTTTATGGTAACCTGGGAACCCAGTTCAGGTTCCAATGATTCAAGCCAGACATAAAAACCTACTTTTGGCGGAGTTTTTCGTTCATATTTGAAAGTCCCGTGTCCGTCATAGACCATTTTATAATATTCCTTCTTTTGTCTTGGTTTAAGATAAATGAGCGGACTGTAATCAGGAATATCAGCGGCAAGAATAATCCTGGAAAAGTTCGCATTCAATTCCTGAGCATTAAATGTTTGATCCCGGTATACAAATTTATAATGCTCACAAAGCCGTTTTGTTGTTGAAGGAAAAAGCCGGCCAAAGAGGATCTTTTTTACCAGCGTGTGTGTCCGATATGGAGAAGGAAGATCAATGGGTTCATCATTGTTTCCAAGATGGGAAAATACCCATTCTTTTTCCATATCATGGAATTGCTTATAGGGAAATGGAGCTGCCGTGATAAGTTCAGTTGAAAGACAGGTTTTTCCTGGGGGGAGAACCGGTTTTAATGACTGTTTACTCCATGTTCCTGCGATATGTTTTCTGAAATTATCACATGAGCGGGTACAGATGGAAATATGTTCTTCAGATCCGAGGACTTTTCTCCCTCCTTTATAATTTGTGAGAGGGAAGGATGTGACCAGAATGAATGTCACTGCTTTCTGGTTAAAGAGGTACCTGATAACCTGTTTTTTATAATAGATCTCCTGTAGAAAATCCTTCAGATCAGATGGAGATGTCACCACTTCAACGAAAATCAGTGTCCCATCCGGTTTTGTCATTAGGAGATCAAATTCAGCAAGGTCCTGTCCATTCCCCCGAATGGTAATATCCCCGTTTCTTGAGTAAAAAAAACCGTTCTGACCAAGTGCCGGAAAGGGTTTTTTGCCCCGTGCATCCGCTCCCTTCAGGATGACTGTTTTGATGGTGTCCGTCTTACTGGCGAGATCCAGAAAGAGTTCGTATGTGATCATTTCAAACCATCGTCCTTCTGCGGATCTCATGAAAGAAATATCTTCAGAAAAGAGATTCTTTTTTTCTAACCTGGACAAGTGCCGCAATGCCCGTTGAGCGTGCTCTTTTTTTGGTTGACAAAGTTTTTGGTTTGACCCGATCCATTCGGCGAGATTTTCCATTATTATTTGACACTATCCTCCATATTCCGTCGATTATGGTATTGTAAAAAAAATCATCCTTTTTATTTCTCTCCGGGAACGGAGAAGGACAATTCCTTTAAAAATAGACAATAATGATTGATATAGGTTATTCCCGCGCAGCAGGTGTTTTTTATTATTGAGCTATCTGGGATGAGATTTGCCATGTTCTCTAATCAATCTGGTTTTTATCATAATTTTTTGACAATAATTTTATATGGGAATACATCATTCTAATACTGCTACAGATCAGTGGCTAACGGGGTTCGTAGCTCAGTTCGGCAGAGCGCCTGGCTTTTAACCAGGTGGTCGGGGGTTCAAATCCCCTCGAGCCCGCTCCACGACAGTTGTGGTCTTTTCGTGCAGACTTTTTACCGAAACGCGTTTCCAGGGGGTATGGCGTGACCGCCGAGTTGAATGTACTCAAACATGAGATGGTGCCAGAACACAGTATCATGAGTGAAGAAGATGTCAAAAATCTTTTTACCAGATACCAGATCGGACCCGAGCAGCTGCCCAAGATCTACCATGATGATCCGGCAGTACAGGCAATAGGGGCCAGAATTAGCGACGTAATTAAAATCGTCCGAAAAAGTATGACTGCGGGCCGTGCTGAAGCATACCGGCTTGTGGTGCGAAGACCCAAAAAATAATCTTTCCGGGGCTGATCTGTTGATAGACTTAAGTATACTTTCCCAGGCTTACTTTTCCCGTGAACATGTAGCCCGACATCAGTTGGATTCGTATAATCATTTTCTCATTAACAATCTTCAAAAAGTCGTTGATGAGCAGCGGGTCATCGAAACTGATATCGAGTCCAGGGGAAAAGGGAACGAACCGGTCTCTGTAGAACTTGGAGACCTGAAAATTTTAAAACCGCTTGTTCGTGAAGCAGACGGTTCACAATCAGAACTTTATCCCGGTGAGGCACGGCTGCGTAATATTACGTATGCTGCACCAATCCAGCTTGACCTGACGCTTGTACAGGGAGGAATCAGGCATGAACCGGTGACTGCAACAATCGGACAACTTCCCATCATGGTAGGTTCAGTTGCCTGCAACCTTCATGGCATGACTGATGATGAGAGGACTTCTCATGGGGAAGATCCCCTTGACCCGGGTGGCTATTTTATTGTTAATGGAACTGAGCGGGTTCTCATGACTCTTGAAGATCTTGCCTCTAACAAGATCATGACCGAGTATACCGAGCGATATAATGAAAGAATTTATGTTGCTAAGGTTTTCTCCCAGTTTCGTGGTTATCGTGCACTTGTAGTTGTCGAACGGAACCGTAAGAATTTGCTTGAAGTGACTTTCCCTTCGGTTGCAGGACATCTCCGGTTTGTTGACATGATGCGGGCTCTTGGAATGACCAGCGATGCAGATATTGTCAGAGCGGTATCAACCGATGAAGAGATTCTCACATTCATGATGCAGAATCTTGAGGAGAGCGAATGTGAAACCGTTGAATGTGGTGTCATGTATGTCGGGAAAAAACTCGCTCCAAATCAGACTCGTGATTATCAAAGAAAACGTGCAGAATTTGTTCTTGATAACTACTTACTTCCTCACTTAAACTACCTGATGCCACGGACAGTTGATGAAGAGGATGAGGAGTGTATGAAGATCGTCCATTCCGTCCGTCTTGCAAAAGCCCACTTCCTTGGAAGGATGGCAGAGGCCTGTTTTGATCTTGTCCTGAACCGGCGTCGGATAGATGATAAGGATCATTACGCAAATAAACGGCTTAAACTGGCCGGAGATCTCATGGAAGATCTGTTCCGAATATCACTGAACCGTCTCACCCGTGATATTAAGTACCAGCTGGAGCGTGCCAGCATGAGACACCGGGATCTCTCCATTGCTACTGCAGTACGTGCAGATGTTCTCACAGAACGTCTTTTACATCCTCTAGCAACAGGAAACTGGGTCGGAGGAAGAACAGGTGTATCCCAACTTCTTGATCGCATTGATCACATGAGTGTACTATCCCACTTACGAAGAGTGATTTCTCCTCTGTCCCGATCACAGCCACATTTCGAAGCTCGTGATCTTCATCCGACACAATGGGGAAGGATATGTCCTAGTGAGACTCCTGAAGGACCAAATTGTGGTCTTGTGAAAAATTTCGCCCAGATGGTTGAGATAAGTAAGGGTGTCCTGTCAGACGAAGAAATCGTCCGGTTGCTTTATGGTATGGGTGTTGAACAAATTGGAGTTGAAATCTGATGATAACCACACAGTCGAGGGTTTTTGTTGATGGTGCCCTTATCGGGCTTGTAGAAGATCCCAAGGAACTGGTCGGAAAAATACGGGCAATGAGACGACAGGGAGTCCTTTCTACAGAAGTAAACTGTTCATACAAAGAATTCAACGGTGATGTTATCATCCATACCGATCGCGGGCGGGCCAGAAGGCCTCTTATTGTCCTTCAGGATGGCGTTCCTACATTACCTGACGAGGAAATTCAAAAACTTAAAAATAAAGAGATCGAATTTCCTGATCTCATTAAAAAGGGATATATCGAACTTATTGATGCTGAAGAGGAAGAAGACCTCAATATTGCAATCAGACCTGAAGATCTCACTCCTCAACATACTCACCTTGAAGTTGATCCATCTCTGATTCTTGGTATCGGAGCGGCTCACGTTCCCTTTCCCGAGCACAATGCATCTCCCCGTGTAACCATGGGAGCAGGAATGGTCAAACAGGCACTCGGGTTTGGCTGTGCAAACATGAAACTCAGGCCGGATACCCGTGGTCACCAGCTTCACTATGTTCAAAAACCACTTGTGTATACCCAGACATCAAATGTAATAGGTTCAGATGATCGTGCAGCCGGCCAGAATTTCGTCGTCGCAATCCTTTCTTACGAGGGATATAATATTGAAGATGCCCTGATTTTTAACAAGGCATCCATTGACCGGGGTGTTGGCCGGTCACACTTTTTCAGGACTTATGAAGGTGAAGAACGCCGGTATCCTGGGGGTCAGATTGACCGTATAGAAGTGCCGGACGAAGAAGTAACCGGTGCACACGGTTCTGATTATTACTCAAACCTTGATGATGACGGTGTCATTAATCCTGAAACGGTTGTAAAAGAGAAAGATGTAATCATTGGAAAGACCTCTCCACCCCGTTTCCTTGAAGAACCGACTTCTGAATTGATTACTGTAGAAAAACGCCGTGATACATCGGTAACGATGCGTTCCAACGAACATGGTATTGTTGACACGGTTATCCTGACCGAGGGAGAGAATAATTCAAAACTTGTCAAAGTCAGAACCAGAGATCTCCGTATTCCGGAAGTCGGGGACAAGTTTGCTTCCCGTCATGGCCAGAAAGGGGTGGTTGGTCTTATCACTCCTGCTGTTGATATGCCCTTTACTGCAGGAGGTTTGACACCAGATCTCGTAATTAATCCTCATGCAATTCCTTCCCGTATGACCATTGGTCATATGCTTGAGATGCTTGGAGGAAAGGTAGGATCTCTTGAAGGGCGACGAATTTCTGGTACTGCTTTCTCAGGGGAGAGCGAAGAGGATTTACGGGCATCTCTGAAAAAGTTTGGTTTTTCACATACCGGACGTGAAGCAATGTGGGATGGCATTACCGGAAGGCGTTTTTTTGCAGACATCTACGTTGGTGTAATTTACTACCAGAAACTGTACCACATGGTTTCATCCAAGATGCATGCCCGTTCCAGGGGTCCTGTGCAGGTTCTTACCCGGCAGCCCACAGAAGGTCGTGCCCGTGAAGGAGGTTTGCGTTTTGGAGAAATGGAGCGTGATGTGATGATTGGTCATGGAGCTGCCATGGCTCTTAAAGAACGTCTGCTCGAAGAATCTGACAAAGTAACCGAGTATGTCTGTGCAAAATGCGGAATGGTAGCAATGCTCGACCGCAAGCAGAACATTACCCGGTGCCTGAATTGTGGCAGTGAAACAGACATCTACCCGGTAGAGATGTCTTATGCATTCAAATTACTCCTCGATGAGATGAAGAGTATGACCATTGCTCCCCGTCTCAAACTTGAGGATGTTGTATAAGGAGGAGAAGAGTTATGCCAAGTCCTAAACGGATCGGGAAGATCGAGTTTGGTCTCCTCTCCCCGAAAGAAATCCGCCAGATGAGTGTTCGGAAAATTATCTGGGCGGATACCTATGATGATGACGGGTTTCCCTATCCCCAGGGTCTGATGGATTTGCACCTTGGTGTTATTGATCCAGGCCTTCGGTGCAAGACCTGTAGTCAGAAAGCAGGGGAATGTCCCGGACATTTTGGCCATATCGAACTTGCAAAACCAGTCATCCATGTTGGATATACCCGTCTTATCAGGAAACTGCTCCGCGTTACCTGTCGTGAATGTGGTCGCCTTCTCCTGTCCGATGAAGAAATTGAAAAGATCATCGGTCCTGAAGAGGAGATGGGAACAGATTCTGTCAGCGAAAAAGACGTTAAAAAGGAGCGTATCTGTCCGCACTGTGGTGAACAGCAACTCAAAATCAACTTTGAAAAACCCACGACATTTGCTGAGATTACAACCGATGACCGTGGTAAAAAGGTTGAAAATAAATTAACACCTGCAGACATTCGTGCACGTCTTGAAAAGATCCCTGACGATGATCTGCAAAAGCTTGGAATAGTTGGAGATGTAGCCCGGCCTGAATGGACAATAATGACAGTACTTCCTGTTCCACCGGTCACCATGCGTCCATCCATTATTCTGGAAAATGGTCAGCGTTCTGAAGATGACTTGACCCACAAACTTGTTGATATTATCAGAATTAATCAGCGGTTTAAAGAAAACCAGGATGCAGGAGCTCCACAACTGATCATTGAAGATTTGTGGGAACTGCTCCAGTACCATGTCACGACATATATTGATAATGAAGTGGCAGGTTGTCCCCCTGCACGACACCGTTCAGGACGTCCGCTCAAAACTCTGTCACAGCGTCTGAAAGGAAAAGATGGTCGTTTTAGAGGAAGTTTGTCAGGTAAGCGTGTGAATTTCTCGTCACGTACCGTCATTTCCCCAAATCCGAACCTCTCGGTAAGTGAAGTGGGTATTCCGCAGAAGATAGCTAATGAGATGACGATTCCCGTTCAGGTTACAACGTTTAATATAGATGAACTTCGCCGGATTGTCCGTGTTGGTCCGGAACGACCTGACCTGAAAAGTCCTTGTGGTGCTAACTATGTTATCAGGCCGGATAAGCGTCGTATTCGTCTGGTAAATGGTACTGGTGCAGAGGATGGGAATCTTGACTTTGTTGCAGATCAGTTAGAAGTAGGTTGGATAGTTGAACGTCACCTCCGCGATGGAGATATCGTTCTATTTAATCGTCAGCCATCACTTCACCGGATGTCTATCATGGCCCACTGGGTCAGGGTCATGGATGGGAAAACCTTCCGGCTTAATCCTGCTGTCTGTCCGCCATATAACGCGGATTTTGATGGTGACGAAATGAACCTGCATATCCCGCAGACTGAGGAGGCACGTGTTGAAGCGGCCATGCTAGCTGCCGTGCAGGAAAACATTCTCTCACCAAGGTTTGGAGGGCCAATTATCGGTGGTATCCACGATCATATTTCCGGGATATTCCTCCTCACTCACACGCTTCGGTGGTTTACCAAGGAAGAGACGATAGATCTTCTGAAAAACAACAATATCGACAGGCTCGGAGAACCGGGAAAAGTCGAGAATGGAATTCAGTACTGGTCTAATAAACAAATATTCTCCAAGATACTGCCCGATGATCTTAACATGGTGTTCCGTGCATCATCCTGCATTAATTGCGATGAATGTAAGCGGGTTAACTGTGAACGTGATGCATATGTCCAGATTATCGATGGTGAACTGATCTCCGGAGTTATTGATAAGAAGGCTGTTGGGGCATTTGATGGAGCGATTCTTCACCGGATCATCCGTCAGTACCAGTATGCCCGTGCTGCCCAGTTCATCGATGACATGACCCGGCTTTCTATCCGTGGAATTATGCATGACGGGTTTACATTCGCGATTGATGACGAAGACCTCTCAAAGAGTGATTACGGTCAGATACGTGAGGTACTCGAGCGTGCAGCACAGGATGTCGAGCGTCGTATCCAGATCTTCCAGGACGGACAGTTAGAACCTATGCCGGGAAGAACTCCTGAAGAGACTCTTGAAATGCAGATCATGCAGGTGCTTGGAAAAGCACGTGACAATACCGGAGAAATTGCAGGCCGACACCTTGGTCTTTCCAACTCTGCTGTGGTTATGGCTGTTTCCGGGGCAAGAGGTTCAATGCTTAACCTGACACAAATGGCAGGTTGTGTCGGACAGCAGGCCGTTCGTGGTGAGCGTATCATGAGAGGGTACGAAGATAGGACACTTCCTCACTTTAAGAAAGATGACCGGGGTGCAAGGGCCCATGGGTTTGTAATGAATAGTTACAAATCAGGTCTGGATCCGACTGAATTCTTCTTCCATGCTATCGGAGGTCGTGAAGGTCTTGTCGATACTGCGGTCAGAACATCCCAGTCTGGTTACCTGCAGCGAAGAATGATCAATGCTCTTCAGGATCTGAAAGTCGCGTATGACATGACGGTCAGGACAACGGGAGGCAGAATTATCCAGTTCGAATATGGTGAAGACTCAACCGATCCCATGAAAAGTTCCTTTGGTGAGCCGGTGGATGTTGAAGGGATTGTGAGTAACATCCTCAAGGAGGAGATTTAATGGAAGAGTTGAAGATTCCATCAGATGCAGCATCTAAAGTCCTCCGTTATTTTGAGGAACACAAGGTAAAACGCAAATTCCCTGACGATGTTCCGGACCATATCCGTGAGATTCTCATCGAGATGGTCGAGACCCAGATGAAGGCAGAAGATGAAGAGGCTGAAGATACCATTGATGACCAGACATTCATTGCCAGAATGGAGGACCTTATCCATGCGGAAAAGTTCTATGAATGGTTAAACGAAAGTTTCATGCCCCTTGTGAGGGCCTCTGAAGATGATGATGAAGAAACAGCGGAGGTTCTTCCTCAGACTATCATCACTCCTACTGCCCGTCCACGCCTCACTCCCCTGGACAAAAAGTCAATGGAAGTCAGGGAGTTCTTCTCAGATCATCAGATGAATGAAGGCAATCTGGACAAGATTCCTGAACGGGTTGAGCGTATACTGAAAGAACGGATCAAGGAAATTAAAAGGGAAGAAAATCCGAATTTCCGTCTGACCCAGAAGCAGTACACGGTATTTCTCTCAGACCTGTTAAAAAGAGGTGAATTTGAGAACTGGGTAATGCAGACATTTCCGCTTCCAGCTGACATGGAACAGGAAGTCTTTACGGTCAGAAAGATCATTCCCGAAGAAGAGTTACAAATCCCTGACTGGGTGGATAAAGCAAGATTTGAGTCTTTGAACCGGTTTGAACAGGATAAATTCCGTGCACTCCTTCGCGATCATCTTTCATCTGTTACTGAATTATTGGAACATGATACAGTTATTCAGCGAATATCAAACAGGTTTTTTGAACTGATAGCAATTGGTCTTCCTCACCGGACCAATACCACCCTTGCACGGATCATCATTTCCCGGGAAAATGGGGGACTAACTGATCCCTCACGTATTGTTTCTGACGAGCATTATGCAAAAATTCTTGCCCAGATGGTTAAGGAATACCAGCACACCAGGATCGAACCTTGCGAAGCAGTAGGGGTTATTGCAGCACAATCGATTGGAGAACCAGGTACCCAGATGACGATGCGTACCTTCCACTATGCGGGTGTTGCTGAAATTAACGTTACATTAGGTCTTCCCCGGCTGATTGAGATCATGGATGCAAGAAAAGAGCCTTCAACTCCAACCATGACCATCTTCCTTCGGGAAGGGTACTCAACCGATCGTGATAAGGCAAGGCAGGTCTCATGGCAGATAGAAGCAGCTCCCCTGCAGGAATTCGGAGATATCACAACAGATATGGCAAACATGCAGATTGTGGTCCATATCAACAAGGCGGTCTGCGACAAGCGAAAGATTTCTGTCCGTGATATACTCGAAATTGCACCAAAAAAGATCCGTGAAAGACGACACTATCGTGATTTCGAGTTTGAAACCAATGAATCTGAAGCGTTGCTGGTGTTTATCCCAAAAGACAGAGGAAGTTATCAGAACCTGTTTCAGCTCAAGGAACATGTCAGAAATGTCATTGTTCAGGGTATTGATGACATTGAACGTGTCGTTGTAAGAAAAGAGTCTGGTGAATACATCCTCTATACTGAGGGATCCAACCTGAAGGATGTCTTTGCAATCCGCGGGGTTGATACAACCCGGACACGCACAAATAACATCAACGAAATTTCCCAGGTCCTCGGGGTTGAAGCAGCCAGAAATGCTATCATCAATGAAGCTCTGGCAACCCTGTCTGAACAGGGTATCATGGTTGACGTGCGTCACATTATGCTAGTTGCAGACATGATGTGCATGGAAGGGGAAGTAAAACAGATCGGTCGTCATGGTATTGCCGGTGAAAAAGAGTCTGTTCTCTCACGGGCAGCATTCGAAGTTACCGTTAACCATCTCCTGGATGCCGCAGTGGCACATGAATCTGACATCCTTTGTGGTGTGACAGAAAACGTCATCGTCGGTCAGCCAATCCAGCTTGGAACAGGGGATGTTAAATTAGTTGTTAAACAAAAAGTATAGGGGTATTTGATATGGATTTCAATACATCGCTTAGGCGTGCAATCAAGACCGGGAAGGTTATCCTCGGTCAGCATGAAACAAAAGAAAGTATAGAGAACGGAACTGCAAAACTTGTGGTCATTGCGGCCAACTGTCCGGCAGAGTTCAGTGGATATGTTGCCGGGAAGGATGGAATCAAGACCTACATGTTTGAGGGATCAGGAGTCCAGCTTGGTCGTGCCTGTGGTAAACCCTTCATGGTCAGCGCATTGGCAATAGAAGAAACCGGTGATTCTGACATCCTGGCTCTCACACGGTAACGAGACTTATGGGAGTAGTCCTGAATGAAGAGGCCATCGCTCTTATTGCCCAGTTTGAGCGTCTGACAGGGGCAGGAAGTCGTGATGTCATTGATGACGGGGAAGATGAACGCCTGATCTTTATCATCAATCCCGGTGATATGGGGTTTGCTATTGGAAAAAAAGGTGTCAATATAAAAAAGGCATCCGAATCCTTCGGGAAAAAGATTGAAGCAGTTGAATATTCCGAGGATCCTGCTCAATTCATCAGGAACTGCTTTCATCCGGCACAGGTAAAAGAGATACAGTTCTCAGATTACCATGGGGAACAGATTGCCCATGTTGTTATCCGGGATGAAGATCGGGGACGTGCAATTGGAAAGTCAGGGAAAAACCTGAATCGTTCAAAAATGCTCGCTCTCCGCGAACACGATATCCAGAATATCATCATAGAATAACCGGATAATTCTGGTTATACTCGTTTTTTGTTTTCATAATCTTGAAATAGGTAGCAGTAGGATTCACTCATATGGTTATTCATATGAGAACCGGGACGAAGATCTTCTGCGTGCTGATTTTTCTGGTAATTTTTTTCTTTTCGTCTCCTGTTGCGTGTGAAACAGAGGTTGCTGTGACTTCAGCAGATGCCGCCACACTCCCGAATAACATGACCGTTTCTGTTCAACTGAACCAGGAAGGTAAATATATCACGGCAATATTCAGGGGTGGAATGGGGCAGTCTCTGCTTAAATCGATACAGGTTGAAGTAATTCATTCTGACGGTTCAAAAGACAGTGAAGTTTTACGAAACATTGTCGGTGACTCTGTCGTCATCGAAGGGTCTGGCTGTGGAGATCAGGTTACTGCAACAGCCTTCTTTAAAAATGGACAGAGTTATCAGATACTCGATGAACAAATGTATTATATTCGTGGGATATGTCCTGCTGACTTTACACCTTATTTAGATCCATGTGCTAAAATTGCTGCTTCACCTTATTTGAAGCCCAGCCCCGTCGAGGAGATCCCTGCAAACAAATCAGTTTTTATTCAGGCTAATGTGGATTTGAGATTTATTGAAGTCCAGTTCAGGGGAGGATTTGGTCAAAACCTCATAAAGACGATTGATGTCACCAGGATTGGTCCGGATGGTTCAAATGAAACTCAGATACTTGGAAACAGGGTAGGGGATGAATTGATCTTTCCTTCCACGAATGGTTGTCTTGACCGGATAACTGCTAATGTATCATTTATTGATGGAACACGATACCATTTCTTTGATGAAATACTTCACATCAGCAGGTATCATTAACCTATTTTTTTGAAAAATGAAACGGACCTGGAGGGATTCGAACCCCCGACATTCGGGTTAGAAGCCCGACGCTATATCCTGGCTAAGCCACAGGTCCAGATAATGTGCCCTATGCTGTTATCTTCTATCCCTCATAATAGTAGCGGGAAAAATGGTGGTGATCCTTATCCTGCATGGAATGCAACCGGTCGCACGACATCTACTATCCTGGGTTCAATAATCGAACACCGGTTTACACTGGCCCTGATGGTAGAATTAGCTAAAAATTTTAATTTGCATCGGGCAGTTAGTTTTTCTCGTTCCATTATGTAATATCCATGTCCGGATTCGACGGTATGTTTCATGGTCACTACAACGGATAATACTTCCACAACGATACCGATGTCACCCATTTCAATATCCTCGCAATCAACGGAGGTCAAAAAAATTTTGGATCCTGGATTGACTTGTGCAAGGGATATTACATTATGAGCACTGGTAACTTCAACCGTCCTTGGTATTCCCTTCCTTAGTTCATCGATAACCATTGGAAAAATCCCGGTAAGAGCTATACATTCCATGGTTATCACCCATACATTGGCAGTTGCTGGTCTTTTCTAACCGGTTGTTCTTCTGCAGTCTGGACATCTTCTGCCAGCCTGTGCATTTGTGCCTCAATTTCTTCAGCCTGTTCGATAAGTCCTGTAGTATCTATCTGTAAGTTATAGAGTGACTTGAGCACATCAACGGTTCCGGCAGCTGCACGCGGATCAGGTGCATTTATCGTTTCGCCTAACAGACCAATGCCTGGTATTCCTCTTATTTTACATTCAGTCAGCAGACTGCTTGCAATACCTGAAATACTTCCTATAGGTAGTCTAATGGTTGATTCACCAAGTCGTTCAAGGAGTGTTTTGTCTGTTGCAACACAAAAAACCCGTTTTTCAGGTTCGTTTGTTATGATTCCAGCCAGTGTTACAATCTCAGCTATATTGTAGGGTTTTAGCCAGTCCAGGATAGCATTTGCCACCTCGTAACAGATCTGTGGCTGAATGGGAATATCTGCAAGAATGGCAACAAATCTATCTTTTTCATAAATACGAACAGGAACGGAGATAACTCCTTCTGACATCATGGCCATCGGCGGGAAATATTTACTCGTCATCGTTCCTATGGAATCAAATCCTAAAGTATCAACCATATAGGCGAGTGCAATACTTCCCACAAGACCGCTTCCCGGAAATCCAATCAGGATAGAAGATCCCTCGGATGACAGTGGCTTTGCCTGTACAATAACCTCGGGTATCTGGCTGGTGGTCATGATAGATGATTGGAAGACTCAGGAAATTAGTCTGTCGCATGATGGTTACCTTTGCGAGTTATCAAACTGTACTTATCTTTTGAAAGCAAACTCTTTCATGCTGTGATGAATGGACAGGTACCTGACCGGGGAAATTATTGTAATACCTGTTCCATTTTACTGATATTATTTCTGGTAATTGCCATTTTTTTAACCGGTTGTGTGCGTTCCAATACCGGTTATACTATTCGTCCGGAGGCTTTTGAGTCTCCACCAGAAGTAATTGCTGATCTGAATACCCAGGAGATATCTCTCCCATTAAATGAGAGCATGCTGGTTCGCTACCCCTGGACACCGGAAGATGGGAGATACTGGCGTGTATCAGTAACATCAGGATTATTTGTTGCGGGTGATCGGTATATTCCTCATCCTCCTGATATTCCAGTTGTAGAATCCGGAACTCGTGAATGGATGGTAAAAGTTATCTCTCCTGGAAAACAGTCATTTGTTGCAACTTTAAGGCCACGGGCAAATGCCTGGAACCAGGAAATAATACAGAATACAATTACTGTTTTTGTCACGGAACATAATGGGCAGGGTGAGACATGAAATTTAGTGTGGCTGCGAAACTGCTGCTGGTAATGGTCCTGCTGACCAGCATCATTTTCATCATTATAGGTGGGATTTCCTGGATTATGATGGGAAATCTTGGTGATTATGCCACAAAATCCAGCATGGCCCTTGGTGAAGAGGCGATTAGTGAAAGTACAACCGCTCTTGAAGACGATGCTGAAATCTATCTGCTTCGTTTAGCTACAGACCAGGCAGAAATTGCCGACATGGTTTTTGAACGGATAATTTCTGAGATGAATGTAATTAGTTCATACGGAAAAGAGCTTCAACAAGGCACGAATGTATCTGCAGAGCCACTTTATTTCAGCGATGAAAAACCTGAAAAACCTGGAGAATCAGCAGTAATCCACATACCTTCCTGGGTTCAGAAGGATGAAGTTCTTGATGAGATTAACCAGATGAGTCCTTTCCAGTCTGTCTTTAATCCTCTTTTCCATGCCAACAACCGGCTGACTGCTCTCTATGCTGCTTCATCATCTGGAGCAGTTCTCTTTTTCCCCTGGAATCCACGGCTAGATGAAAATTTTGATCCTCGGACAAGGCCCTGGTACCTGGATGCTTTGTCAACGGAGGGTCTTGTCTGGTCTGATCCGTATGTTGATGTCCTGGGTAATGGCCTGACACTGACCTGTTCTAAGCGACTAAGCAATCCAACATCAAATATGACCTGGGTTATCGGTTCGGATATCACCATTGAAACAATAAATTACCGGATTATCACGACCCAGCTGGGAGAAGACGGATATGCTTTCCTGATTAACCAGCGTGGTGATGTAATATCACGACCCGGTCTTACTGCTGGTAGCACCAGATGGGATGAGTCATTTAACACAGAAAATTTTCTTAAAGGACCAAATACTGACCTGCAGAATATTACCCGGGAGATGATCAGTGGTCTTTCAGGTGTCAGCAGGTGCCATTTTCTTGAAGGTGATAAATATATTGCATATGCACCCATCAAAAGCGTTGGATGGAGCATCGGACTGGTACTCCCGGTTGAGAGTGTTATCGCTCCTGCAGAACTCACAGGTAATGTAATACGCAATGCAAGCGAGCAGACACACACCCACATTAAGGACCAGATGAGTTTTCTCCATTCTGTTCTAATAATTAGTTTTATCCTGCTTTTCGTGAGTATTATCGGGATTGCAATATTTTTTTCCCGCATTATCACAGATCCCCTGCATCTGCTAAGTGAAGGTGTTAAGAGAATTGGTTCAGGAGATCTGCAGACTACGGTTGAGATTACATCCGGGGATGAATTTGAAGACCTTGCTGGAGCTTTTAACCGGATGACATTCGATCTTCGCAATTATATTCTTGAACTGCGGAGAACGACCGCAGAAAAGGAACGGTTCACCCGTGAACTGGAGATTGCACAGGGTATTCAACAGAGTTTTCTTCCGGATGTAATCCCGGATATCCCCGGAATTGAACTTGCGGTTTTTTCAAGCCCTGCACTAGAAGTAGGGGGAGATTTTTATGATTTCATACCGGTGGGAGATGATGAATGGGGTCTTGTTATCGCTGATGTGAGCGGAAAAGGTGTTCCAGCAGCTCTTTTCATGGCTCTTTCACGCACGCTTATCAGGGTGAGTGCGACCTGGAAGAGTGATCCTGCTGTGGCAATTACAAAAGCTAACTCCCTTATCCTTCGTGATTCAAAGACCAGCATGTTTGTGACCCTGTTTTACCTGGTCATCGATTCGCAGAAAAGGGAGATTACGTATGTAAATGCTGGTCACAATCCTCCTCTCCTCCTGACCCGGGAAAAGAAGAATGATATCACTCTCCTGAAAGCAGAAGGTGTTGCCCTTGGTATTATCGAAGAGATAGACCTTGCATCTGTTACGGTAAAACTCAGGGAAGGAGACCTTGTTGCCCTGTATACTGATGGAATTACCGAAGCGATGAACGAGGCAGGAGAAGAATATGGTATGGACCGGTTTTCAGAAGTTCTTCAAAGATGCCGGGATAATACCCCTGAAAAGATGATAGATGAGATAAGGTCATCTATCAAGGCCTTTACCGGTACAACTCCTCAGTCAGATGACATTACCCTGATCCTGATCAGGGCCGGAGTATAAATTTTCCCTTGGAAATGCCAGAATTACTCCTTCTTCATCCCTGGATGGCAGTTTTATAACTCTTCCGCCGGCATACCCGACTGTTCTGATGAGCGATGGAGATAAGGGAAGCAGCGGATGACAATCCATGTCTGGATTTATTAAAATAAAAACCTCATCCATTTCCGGTTTAATCTCAATTGATATATTCCTGGCATCGTATGTCTCAAAGTAATTTATTATTGTATTAAAAAAATCTGATAACCGGTCTTCATCGGCATACATACAAATCGGATTATCAGGATCAGTTATGTGGAAAATCGCAGTTTTGTGACATTGATAGTCTGACAACCTGCAAAGAAGTGCCTTTTGAAAAAGTTTGTGGTTATCTCCGGATTCAAGGAGTTCTTCATCGCTTATCAGTAATTTTGTCCGGTTATTGCTTATTGAATGAATGAGATCTGCCGGATTTATGGAAAAAATCGTTGCAGATGGCATAACTCCCCTGATTGTACTGAGAAAATCAGAAAACAGGTGTTCACAACGCCTGATGAGAGTTACGTCAATGTATCTGTTCATATCCTCTAAAGGCAGGTATGATGAAATTTTCTGAAGGACTTGAAGTGTTTTTAATACAACCTCAATCTCTTTTTTTGAACCGGATGTAAAGGCGGCGTAAAAATCGTTGAAGCTGGATAACAATTTATCAATTTCCTCATCCTGTATGATTCCTGCAATTTTTTCTGCCAGTTCATACTCTTCCAGTTCTTCCATGTAGAAACTGAGAGCCATAATCCTTCCGGCAAGAACCGGTATGATACGGTGAGCTTCATCGATAAGGTCCATCGCATGATGCATGGAGATATTTACGCGGTTGCGGTCAAAGACACCAATATCTGGGGTGGTTTTTAGGTCTCTTTCGATACCTGGTAAAATTTTCTCTATCATTTCCCTGGTCAGGGGATTTCCATGTCCGGTGCAAAGTAATGAAAGCTGGTTGTTGTTAAGGATCCATCGGATTTTTCTAACTGTTCGGGCAAGCTCTACCGGGTCATATCCGATTATGCCGGCAACCCCCGGATTTGTTGCAAAAGGGATATCTCCGAGATGAATGAACTCACCAGCTGTAATAGCCATGCTATCTGGTGAATGTCCGGGAACATCCCAGAATACAAGTGATTGTCCCCTCGGAAAAATGAGTTCTTCACTCTTCAGACAAATATCATCTGATATGGATAGTTCATTATGGAAAAGCTGAAAACCTGGTAGAATATGTGAAAAATTACAATCAGTTTTTCTCTTAGAAAAAATTCCGATATCTGCCCTGAAGGAAGGGACGGGAAGGTCTACCAGTTTTGCCTGCAGATATTCGGCATCTGCATTTATTAGAGGTTCCATTGCTGCAGTATGGCAAATATAAACAGGTTTTCCAACAGACTCAATCCGTCGGTCAACAAGTCCCTGGTAAATATGATCAAAATGCGCATGTCCAAAAATTACAATAATGGGACTATTCCTGGTAATTTTTTCAGAGTACAGGACATTCAGAACAGTATCCATCATTTCCTGCTGTGCACCGGTATCAATGAGGACAAGATATCCCCCGATATTGAGAATAAATATATTTGAGCCTGTAACTGAAGGTTTTCTGATAACCGGAAAGATTCTGCAATCCTTTATTCCTCTGACCTCCTGCCAGCTTTCATTAATAAGTCCGATATTCCTTCCCTCCTGGCATTGTCAACTTTTCGTAAATCATTAATCCTATGGAAATTGAGTTGTAACCATACATCATAGTAATGATAACAGGTGAACATATTTTCATGGATAGTAATCTAGAGATAACTGACCGAATACAAGCCGGAATTATTATTCTTGATATATCCGGAAGGGTGGATGCTGCAACCTCATCAAAAATGGAAGAAGAGTTAGGAAAAAAGGTTGATTCTGGTGCTATCAATATTATCCTGAATCTTAAAGATTTAAGTTATATCAGTAGTTCCGGTCTTCGTGTTATTCTGGCATCGCTAAAAAAAGTAAAGTCTTCAGGAGGGAAGATAGCTCTTGTAAGTCTGCAGCCAGGTCCTGCCGAAGTATTCAAAATGACTGGTTTTGACAGATTATTCCCGATATGTGATACGATTGATGGGGCACTTGAACTATTCCAGGTGTGACTTTAAGAATATTTTACCAACGCATATAATGACGACACATCAGATCGAACTATCAGATCCTAAAAATTCGGTGAAAATTCTTTCTGGTTTTTTATCTGAGGTACTTGAAGGTGAATTGGTACCTTTTGAAGTTGACAATGCTATGCAGCTTGCCGGCGAAGAAGCGATTGTGAATATCTTCAAACATGGGTACAAAGGATCAGAGGGACCTGTGATCGTGAAATGCACGATTGAGCATGGTCGCGTGACTCTTATCATCCAGGATGAAGCACCATTTTTTAATCCTCTTTCCCTACCTCCACCTGATGTCGATGCTGCGCTTGAAGACCGAAAGATCGGAGGTCTGGGGGTATACCTCATACGCTCACTAATGGACGATGTGAGATATGAACAGACAGAAAAAGGGAACTGTCTCATCATGGAAAAAGCATATTCGTCCTGAATTTTTTTTTACAGTCCTATGAAAGAAGAAACCATTCTAATCATAACATTGTATTATGATGGAAGATATGTCAGAGCAATATGTTCATGGTTATTCGGAAAAGGAGAGTCAACGTCTCTCAGATCAGGCTGGTACTCTCACCCAGATTATTCATCATGATTCTATCTTTCCTCCGGGTAGCAAAATTCTCGAAGCCGGTTGTGGAACCGGGGCACAAACCAGTATCCTTGCACAATTAAATCCTGGCTGCGAATTCACATCGGTAGATATATCTGATTCGTCTCTTGAAATTGCACGAAAAAGAATCTCTGCTGCAGGTATAACCAATGTAACTTTTGTACATCTGGATATTATGGATGAAGTGTTTTTTACCGATCGTTTTGATCATGCTGTTTTTTGTTTTGTTTTAGAACACCTGAAAAAACCGGCAGAAGCAGTGATGAAGGTTATGCAGATGGTAAAATCCGGAGGTACAATTACTGCGATTGAAGGTGATCATGGTTCGGTCTGTTTTCATCCTGAATCTGAAAAAGCCCTTCGCACTATAGAGTGCCAGGTCATCCTCCAGAAAATGGCCGGGGGTGATGCCTGTATCGGAAGGAAGATCTACCCTCTGCTGGTTTCTGCTGGTCTTTCAAACGTGATGGTCACTGCGAGAATAGTCTATGCTGATTCAGGAAAATCCAATCTTGTGGATGGGTTCACAAGAAAAACCTTCATTGCCATGATTGAAGGTGTGAGAAAACCATCAGTTGCGGCAGGTCTGATTACAGAGAAAGAATGGGAAGAAGGAATATCGGACCTGTACCGTTCTGCAGCAAAGGATGGGACTTTTAGCTATACTTTTTACAAAGGAACTGGAATTGTCCCTTAAATAATAGCGTTTTTTTCACTCTTTCATACGCGCAACCAGGATTAGGGGAAATGCTTTAAGCAAAATTGTTATTTTATCTGAGTATACTGTCAGACTCCATATTCACCTGATAATGATCAGTAAGTTCATAAGCTAGTGCGGTAACCTAAAAAGACATGGATCGGATTGTTACGTTCCTTCTCTTACTGGTTTCAGCATTACTGCTGGTACCTGGATGTATCGCAGACGAACAGGCAGCTGTCGAAACAACTGAAATTGTTGCAGATGTTGAAGTTACTGAAGAAGCAGTAGAAGAAGCAATTGCATTTGATTATACTGCAGATATGAACACCACTGCACTTAACATGACATCAGGTCAGGTCGTTCTTGTTCAGCTTCCGGAAGATGAGACTACCGGATTTGAATGGAATGCAACCCTTTCTGAAGGTCTTAACCTTGTCAGTGAGGATCATATGGTTGCTGAAGGTATCGAGAATGTAACCGCTTTCCACCAGTGGTACATCACCGCAGTAAACGCTGGAGAACAGATTTTCAACAGTGTTGAGATGAAAGAAGATTCAGAAGAGATTGGAACTGAATACACTCTTAACATCCTTGTCGAGTAAACTTCACAACTGATGCCGGAAGACCGGCATTCCTTATTTTATTTATAAATTATCGCTGATTATTAGCGGTTAAAGATTTTTTAAAAAATGTGTCACTTTTCGATGGGAATACCTTTTTCTATCGCCTGGATATGTTGCCGAACCTTTTCCTGCATGTCAGGAACCTCTAGTTGATCTGCGACATCCTGTATTGCCTCAAGAAGATGGACTGCATCTTCCAGGTAACTTAAGATATCTGCAGCATAAATCTCAATACCAAATTCATCCCGGAGATAGTGGCTAATCTGGACATGGTCAAGCCCAGACTCACGCAGTTCGATTATCTCTTTTACGAATTTTCTCTCTGGGCATCCACAAAACGGATTGTCCTGGCATTTGCAGGAGAGAAATGCCTTGACAAAAGAGAGTATCTGCTCCCGGGTTGACCGGTCAAATGAATCATATGAAACAGATATGAGGGCTTCCAATGTAGCACCATGAAATGCCCCTTCAGGTAGCCGGTAACCAATTAATTTTCCTATCTGGCGGTGGTACCGGAGCCGTGCACGCTGGGCTATCAATGGGCACCTATCTTTTTAGGTTGAATGTTTATTGTCATGCCTGGATAATTGTTCTTGAATATTCACGTATGATTATTCTTACACCTTTTGAATATTTTTCCTAATAGAGTTATGGTACTTTCTCAATCAAGGGATATGTTGGATCTTATGTTTCCAAAAGGTTTTGAAATAACTTTTAAGGAATTGCTAAAAAGCAGGAAATGAGCTGGCTTGGAATGGAGGTATACCAGTATAAACAAGCAGGTTGCTAGATAAGCCTCTTCTTCCTGATCCAAATTATGTTGACATTTTTATTAAAAAAGCAAATGATTACATTGACAATATCCATTTAAAAACCTAAATTCATAATATTTGACGTTTCAAGTGTATTATCTTTAAAAAAGCACAAAGATTATTTTCATATCCGATTAAGCATTGAACCTGAATTTATGGATTCAATGGATATTTGCTTAAGAATGAAAGATACTCTTAATTCACAATTAAGTTAAGAAATTTTTAATTTTATTCTGAATATTTCTATTCACCAGTTTCTCTCATTAATATCAGCAAGCAGACTTTTTATGAAACTTCACCCGCTTCTTCATCAAAGTTTTTGAGGGTACCCATGGCTTCGTTGATGCTTTCAATCTGGATGAGCCATTCATCAAAGACACCCATATCTTCCGAATCTTTGATATAACGTCCGCAGCATGATTTACCGTTAATCACATTAGCACCGATTTCTGATGCAACAGTCAGCAGTTCTTCGGTTTGTTCTTCATCGATTCCGCGACCTTTCTTTACCAGAGCCTTGATATCATCACTATACTCTCCGTCAAGGAATTTCTTTGCTGAAGCAAACAGGGCCAGGAGCTGGAAGTGCATTGGAGTGATAAGTTCAATCATATCTTCATCGACTTCCTGTTCCATGATGATCTCCTCGACCTCGATGAGTTTATTCATCGACTCATCTTTTGAGAACCGGTTGTTCTGGTAAAGTTTGATGATCTTCAGAACCTCAATGCAGATGTCCTGGTTAAACCCGTTCAGTAACTGATATCCTTCAGGCATCTCATCCTCATCGCCACCTTCAAAGTCCGCTTCACGCAGGGAATTAATCCAGTTATCCCACCGCTCCTGACTGTAAAAGATATAGAAGAGCTTCATGGGGGCTTCTTGTTGCGCTGATGATGAGTCCTTCTTTTTCCGTGGAGCCATTACATACACCTGTGATTTACCGGGCATAAGAGGTTGTCGGCTGTTCATTCTCAGGTGACAACAGACTCTCTTTTACAACAGTCATTTTTGGACAAAAAATAAAGTACTGACAAGATGGAGCAGGATGCCCGCAAGGTGGTTATGGTCCGGTTCGGAGAAATCTTTTTAAAGAGTGAGGCGGTGCGCAGGGAATTTTTAAACCGGCTCCGTGACAATATCCGGGCAGCTTTAAAGGCCAGTGGCATAGATGGAACGATTACAATCACCAGGAGCAGGGTTCTCGTAAGTACCGAATCACCCGTTGATCTGGTTCCTGTTTTATCCCATATTTTCGGGATTATTGATATTGCACCTGTCACTATGACCACCAGTGATATGGATGGGTTATGTGATGCCGCAGTCAGCCTTGCAAAAAAGCATCTCTCTCCCTTTACACGGTTCGCAGTCCGGGCCAGAAGGGAAGGAGTTGAAGGATTTTCAAGTCAGGAATTGGGGGCCGAGGCCGGATCACGAATCATCGATGTAATTCCTTCTCTAAAAGTAGACCTGACAAATCCTGAGTACGAGGTCTTTATTGAAGCGAGAAGAGAGGGAAGCATGGTCTATGATACCCGGACTCCTGGTCCCGGAGGGCTTCCGTATGGAACCCAGGGAAGAGCAGTCTCTCTGATATCCGCCGGGATTGATTCTCCGGTTGCTGCATGGCTGATGATGAAGCGTGGTGTCCGGATGGTCTTTCTCCATATTGCTCCTGGAAGGTTTGGTGGAACCGATATCCCAAAAAACCTGACAGGCAATCTGGAGGCCCTTTCCCGGTGGACTCCCGGAATCGAATTACGGCTTGTTACAGTCAAGGCCGAGCCATTATTTCAGGCACTTATGGAGCTTTCCGATCAAAAACTCCGGTGTGTGGTCTGTAAGCGGGCGATGCTGATGCTTGCTGCAGAGTATGCAAAAGAGGCCGGATGCGACGGAATTGTTACCGGAGATAACCTTGGACAGGTCGCAACCCAGACACTTCAGAATCTTGCTCCTATTTCTTCCGGGATAGATATTCCGGTGTACCGACCGCTAATCGGGTATGACAAAGAAGAGATTATCACTCTGGCAAGAAAAATCGGGTCATTTTCATCAGAACCCGGAGATACATCCTGTCATGTTCTGCCTTCCCGTCCGGTTACAAAGTCTGATGCCGGACAGATTGATGCATGTTTGGATGAGATATCTATGAATTCAATTATCCGGGATATCCTGAGTCAGGCAACGATAATTACAATAAAAAATGGGAAGATCCAATCAGGATGAACAAGATAGTCCTTCTGCTTTTGCAATATCCACAAAAGCATCGGCAACATATTTTGCCTGTTCTTCAGTTACACCATAACTATTGAATTTCCAGACCCGGGTAGAACCTGCAAGGATTCCGGCAATTCCCCGTTCCCTGAGTGCACTGGTCAGGAAAAATCCCCGTTTTTTATGGGTTTTTGATATCTTGTCAAATGATTCGGTTGTGTTCATCCTGGTGAGCGGGTGTTTCCTCGGGTATTCGCTCTGGACTGTAGTCCCTTCGATGGAAAGGAGGGCATCCACTATCAGGTTCACATACTTCACCTGCGAATCAAACTCTTTCACCCGCTTTTTCACATGGGGAAACGAGGCCATCATGCCAACAGAGGTGACGCCCATGAGGGTGCATCCCATCATCTCAACCTCCTTTATCCCAAATGTTCTGCCGGTGAGGTCTCCCTTTACCCTGGTTGTCCGGAATACGGTTTCTGCCCATTCGTTTGTGGTTGCAAGGACTCCGGAAGGTGCCGGAGCTGCCATGCTTTTATGTCCGGAACCGACAAGTAAGTCTGCCCCTAGTGCTTTTCCATCAACTTCCATGATTCCGACGGTATAAGCTCCGTTACAAAGGACCGGGATGTCATACTGGTGAGCAACTTTGATGATGTCAGCCACCGGGTGCAGATTTCCATACTGGTAGTCAACCTGTTCGACAAACATGAGTGCCGGTTTTTTCCCGGTTGTCCGGATGACTTCTTCTATCCGGTCTGCTGCTGCATCTTTTGTAATGATGTGTGATTCATCTGCCGGAATTTCAAATGGTGTTCCCTTTGCCTGTTCAACCGAGATGAATTCTGTATAATGAGAGTATGCAGTCAGGAGCACCGGGTCGTCAGGTTTAACGAGAGCATCAGCTACAGCCTGAAAGCCTCTTCTCGCTCCGGGGACGAGCCGTGCAGTGTCCATGTTCACAAATGATGCAAGGTCTTTATGAAATTCTGCAAGAGGCGGTTTTGATATATGGTCAAGCCGGAAAGGTTTGTTACAGTGGTCACAGACCGAGTATCCATCTCCGTAGGCAAGAACTGCTTTCATTGCATCGGTGGTGAGCCTGCCTCCAGCCTGAATTGGATCAAGGTTGATGTAGAGTTCATCAACCTGCCGGGTATCTATTCCTTCACCGCAGTTCATGCAAGTAGTTCCTCCTTTAATATAGAGATCTGTTTTTCGAGTTTGCCGATGATCTTTTCTGCCTCTTGTTTTTGTTTATCCGAAAGGGTATGGCTTGGGACGGTGTCCCGAAGTATGCCCCGTATATCTGTTAAGAGGTATAGTCCCTGAAATACGGCATCTACTGCCCGCTTTGACATATATTCACCTTGGTATTATGTTGGTGTCCGGATGCAATAAGGGGAACGATATGAATAAGAAGAAATTGATAGTGGATGAGGAGATTTTCAGGGTTTCCATCAATTTTTTTCGGATTGTCTATTCTATTTCATTGGATTAAACCGAATACTTTTTTTTTTAAAAAAAAACCATCCTGTTCATTTTAACAATTTATGAATTCCTGTTCATCCGGGAAAAAAGTGTGCAATTTTCTTTAAAATACCTTATTATTCAATACTTACACTCGCCTTTCCCATCCATGATTTCACCACGACAACAGGTCTGCGTTTTTGGAATATAACATGAATCTCCACACCGCTGGGCACCAAGTCCCTCAAATACCTGCTGCTGGCAACATGACTGGGTCTTTGGGTTATAACAGGTATCACCACATGGCTGGAATCCTACCCCTTCAAATACCTGTTTCTGACAACATGACTGAGTCTTTGGATTATAACAGGAGTCACCGCACGGTTGGTATCCGAATCCGTCGTACACCTGTCCATTACAACAGCTCTGTACATCCGGGTCATAGGTCGTACTCCCACAGAACATACGCCCCTTTCCTTCGTACACCATGCCATTCGAACAAAACTGTGTGTCACCATTATAGCAGGAATTACCACACTGTTTCCAGTTAACTCCATCATGAATCTGGTTATTGCAACATGACTGGGTTGAGCGGTCATAGCAAAGATCCCCACAGGAACTCCAGTACGGCCCATCAAGAACTTTTCCGTTGCAACATGACTGCGAATCAATATTATATTGTTCTCCATGACAGGAAGAAAGACATCGTGTTCCATTTACCGGAAATCCATCGCAACAAACCTGTTTTTCCTTGTTGTAACAGACCCCTTTACAATCGCCCCAGTAAAGTCCGTCAAATACCTGCCCATTGCAACATGACTGGTAACTGGAATCATAACAGCTGTCACCACATGGAACAATCTGCATGGGATTATCGTACACCTTGCCCTGACAACATGCCTGAGTTTCAGGATTATATGTACTGCTTCCACAGGGAATAGTAGCAGAATATGCACCGATTACCGTAATAGAAAGACATATAATTACAAGAAGACAGAGTCCAATTTTCCTGAGATGAACTTTTTGCATGTATTTTTATACTGTGTATAAGCTCAAGTATTCTTCGCTCCCCTATTATCGTGGTTTATGATAATTCCCTCATCACGACTTTCAATATGATTCCAAATTAGGCATTAATTATAACCTTTCGGACATGGTTATAGTTATATCCAACATGGACCGGTTCAATCATCTGGTAGGCACAGATGTTCTCACATACTCATGGCTCATCGAGTCAAATGCCATGGTAGCTGTTGGTGAACTGGTCGTCGTAACAGATGAAATATCAGGCCTTCGGTACTTTGCCAGAGTTACTACGATAATTCATGATACAAAAACGGGTGGTTTTCAGGTAATTGCCCTCCCCATCGGTTCAGTTGGACCAGATGGAAGTTTTCGCAAACCCCGGACAATTCCTCCTCTTCTTTCCCCGGTAAGACAACTCAAACCTGACGAATATCGTCTGCTCAAAACATTCATGGGTGAGCTTGAAATCGGGTACATGATGAGCGGCAACCAGACCATCACCGATCTACCGGTAGGAATCCCTTCAGCAGCCCTTCCCCAGCACCTTGGCATCTTTGCCACAACCGGAATGGGTAAAAGCAATCTCATGAAAGTTTTTTGTGCATCAGCAATCAGTGCCAGAAAAGCCGGCATTCTCATTACCGATCCACACGGGGAATATGCCCTTGGAGAGCCAGGTAATGCCAGTTCACGTGGACTATTGCACCATCCAAAAGCACAGGAAGGTCTGGCTGTCTTTACCATTCGTGATAGGAAGGACTCTGATGTTTACCAGATGAAATCCCTGTGGATCTCCCATAACGACCTTTCCATCGCTGACCTTGGCCTGGTTTTTGACCAGACCAGTGGACAACAGGAGATTATAAACCTCCTTCTGCCATTTCAGACAAACCAGATTATTGAATTTTTTGTAAACGAGGAGGTGGATAAGCTTCCTTCTCACCTTAAAACCACCGCATATATCGGAAATCACCAGGAGATTGCCCAGCGGGTAAGGAGTGGATCTGCTGATGCTCTTCGATTAGTCCAACGTCAAATTAGCACCCTTCTTGACCTGACGTCCCGGTTTGTAAATCCTGACAGGTCTTCCCTTCCGGATATCATATCGTCCCTGGATGCAGGAAAGGTTGTTCTTATTGACATTCCAGGTATCAGCGATGCCGCAGAACTTTTTATACTCTCTGCAATAACACGTGCAATATTCAAAAGAAAGCAACACCTGTTTATTGAGCAGGGTTCAGCGGGAAAATCCGGCACAGTTCTCATATGTATTGAAGAAGCACAGCGTGTACTATCACAACGGTCAGAAAAAACCGGGATCTTTCGTGAAATTGCAATGGAGGGGAGAAAATTTGGTCTTGGTCTGGGAGTTATTACCCAGCAGCCGAAAAATATTGATAAACGTGTCCTGGCCCAGATGAATACCCTTTTTATTATGGGGCTTGCTGACCGGCAGGACCGTGAGATTGTTGCCACATCAGCAAAACATGATCTTCGGGTGCTGGATACAGAGATCCAGACTCTTGACCGGGGAGATGTGATAATTTCAACCGTCGGGATTCCTTTCCCGGTCAGTTGTCATATCCACTATTTTGAAGATTACCTGAAAAATTTTTGATAATTCTCATCCTGAACTAATGTTATCTCATCTCTTTTTGAAATGCAACCCAAAGTAACAGTCCGGTAAACACCAGTCCACCAAGAAGGTTTCCTATCGTTGCCGGAATGAGGTTATTACATATGAAAGTGCTCCAGCCAAGGTTTCCTGCAAGTGGTCCTGCCTGTGCAACCTGCATGAGAGTAAGGGAGGGCCCGGCAAGTAGGCCTGCTGGCACAAGACAGGCATTTGTTATTGCATGTTCAAGACCGGTTGACGCAAGTGCCATCGCCGGAAACCAAATCCCGGCAATTTTTCCCATAGCATCATCAGCACAAATACCCAGGAGAACTGCAAGATTTAAGAGCCACCCTGCAGCAACCGCTTTGAGAAAACAGGAAAAGAGTCCAAAAATCCCTGGATAACTACACCGTTCTGATGCAAACATCACCATTGATACCGCAAACTCTGTTGCAATGATTCCGTCCGGACCTGGATGGAGCAGAACACTCGCCGTCACAAGGTATGCAAACCCCAGGGCACCGATAATATTGCCGATATAAGACAGTGTCCAGAGTCTGATTACCGGCAGCCACCCGGTTTTATCGGTGAATGCTGCAAAGGGTGCAAGCATGGCATCTCCGGTAAAAAGTTCAGCACCAGTCAGAACAATAAGGATAAGGCCCAGGGGGAACACAAGTCCCATTACCAGTCTTGCCATCCCATCTCCAAGGGTTCCTGCAACTCCGGTTGAGACAATTATCATGAGAACTGCCCCCATTCCGATATATGCACCGGCCATTACTCCCCGGAGAAGAATGTTCCATCCTGGAAGCGACATCCGGTATCTCCCGGATCTGGTCCCTTCTGCAATGATTTCATATGGTGTGTGATAACTCATTCCTTTCTCCCTGAACCTTTCACATTTTCTTTTTCAACAATCAATTCTTTCTCATGCGGTCAGGTAATCACCATGTACCCGATTACAGATAATACAACCGCTAAAAGAAGCATACCGGCACTGAAAGGCACTACATATACCAGGATGGTATTGACAATACTTGCAAGCTGCGCAATCGAGTCAGATCCAAAAATTACAACTCCGCTGCAGGTTGCTGAGCTGCCTGCAGCCTGTGCATCAGAGCAGTCCTCAAGGGCCTTCTCAACTCCCTCAAGAACATGGGAAATCAGATCTTCTGGTGATATCCGCATTCCCACAGGGTTTTTCCCACTGATCGTGTTAACAACATGAGTATCTGTCGTCATCACTTCAGCCTCATCAACCATTACGAGGACTTCATCCCGGATTCTTTCCCTGACTCCGGGTGCCATATTATTTCCGTCAATAAGGATATAGGCGGTGGTCACTCCGGCGGTCTTCGTAACCAGGACCTGCAGACCGATGTCTCCAATCCCTTCTTCTCTGGTATAGGGAAGGGGAAGGTGTGCATATCCTGCCTGTAATGGCCAGACCGGTTCCTCATTCCACCGGTCCATTGCCAGCGATGCTGCAGTAAAATATTCATGTGCCGTCCTGGTACCAGGAAGAATGACATCTATCTCATCACCAAGGCAGTTATGTGCATCAACAAACCCGATATGAGGAGTAATTTTATGACCTTCACAGATTATTGCATGGCCGATTCCAAAATCAATATCTTCAGTCTTGTCTGGTGACCGTGTGCTTATCATGAGAAGTGCATTACCAATCCGTTGGTAAAGGAGGGAAACAGTCCCCGACTGCATTCGCCCCGGTTTTGTTGCGGTTGAATGCCATTGCAGATTATCACGTGTATTGTTTACTGCATCAACAATCTTATCTATCTCTGACTCTGATACCAGGTTGTAATCATGAGTTGCGCATCCATGAGCAACCATCATCTCTTCTTCAAATCTTCCCCGCAGAATCGACGGGAGGTTTCCTCCGCCGATATCTCCCATGGGCCCCGGGTGCACGTTGGGAATGGTGAAGATGATGTCTTTCTTCCCCTCTCTTTTAAAGAAAATGCTGACTTGTGGAATCCAGGCTTCCTGTCCGATATCCCTGAAAAAGTCTTCCATTCCCTTGTCCCCATCGGTCAGGTGAGCAATGAATGCGTTAAGAAATTTCAGACCCCTGATATGAAATGCCCGATACAGTGGCCGATCAATAAGCCAGATGAGGATTGAAAATCCTGTACCGAATAGTATCATCAGCATCGGGGCCAGTACCGGGAAAGTAGCCGGAAGAATGAGAGATACCAAAAGCCATCCTGTAATACTCTGCACCGATGCAGGAATGACCATCCGCGTAGTCCGGTAATCTGCAATAGAGACCAGGACTAACAGTCTGACTCCGAAGATAAACCCTAGTGAGATTGCATAACAGAGATCAAGAAGAAGGGGGAGCAGTATAAGGCCGATAAGGGTAATCAGGCAGGAGAACAGTGTGCACGATACTGCAAGGAGTGCTCCCCGGTTCCATGTCATCTGACGGTTTTGAATGATAATCAGCGGTCGGGTCAATAAAAACGCCAGGATTCCGGGGATAACAAATCCCAGGATTCCAAACCATTCATATGAAAGATCAAGTCTTCTTGCAAGCAGCTCGATGAGCAGCCCAAGTATGACAAGGATTACGAGTGAAGCAGGCCAGCCTGGTGCAGTAAAGATGTACCTGGACATCTTTTCCATCCGGACTGTACTACTTCCTGGTCCTGATTCCATAACTTATAAATTGATTTTAGGTCCGGGCAGGACCATGCGATGGGAATTGCCCGGTAGTATCTTCATATCTTCGAACCAATGATCCCCAATCTGGAAGACCTGTCTGACAGCCCTGGGTCTCTACCACAAATGATGCCGTGACTGATCCAATCCTGCATGAGTCTTCCAGGGAATATCCTGCTGCATAGGAAGTTAGAAAACCTGCACGAAATGCATCTCCTGCACCGGTAGGATCGAGACAGTTTACCTTAATTGCGGGAATGAAAATCTCTTTTCCGTTATTGCAGAGTATACACCCTTCTCCTCCCCGCGTTTCAATTGCCATAGGGACACGGGAGATTAGTTTTTCCCTGTCTATTCCAAGAGTCGTGCACATTCCTGCATACTCGTGGTGATTTGCAATGAGGAGATCAATATATTGAAACATCTCTTCAAGATGGGCGGCAGTATACCGGTGAAGATCCTGGCCTGGATCAAAGGATGCAAACCCTGTTTTTTGTCTGGCAACCTTAAGGTTAAAAACCGGGTCTGCTGTTGCCATATGGACGAAAGGAAGTGAAGGTGCATTTTCTGTCGCGAACAGAGTTGAGGCCCCCCATTCAAAGTAGGTCATCTGGTTTTTTTCAGGGTCGGTAAACATGAATGCTGTGGCGGTATGTTTTGCAGGTTCGATGAAAAACTGTTGATTAATACCGAGTTCTTTCATCCTCTTGTCATACTCACTATCGGCAAAATCACCGCCTACTGCACTGACAAGTGACACTTTTCCTTTGAGGAGTGCAATGCCCACGGCGATATTTGCAGCACCACCCCCAAAAGCAATGGTCCGGTCAAATACTGATGCAGATGCATTCGGACCTGGAAGGTGAGATACGCTGCATATATGATCAACAGCAGTATGACCAACAACAAAAATCAAAACTCTTCAACCTCGATGATCTCAAGAGGAACATCACGCAGTGCTTTTCCTATGGTTGACAAGGCTATTCTTCGTGCATGTTCTTCAGAATCTGCCTTGTACACTTTCATTTCCATCTTCATTCCGACAAGGGCGGTCCTTGCCACGATGAGTGTGCAGGGAAGTTCTTCTTCGCAATACGGGCAGGAAAGAACTCCTGCTTCAACATCAACAAATTTCGCCGAGGGGTTTAGCCGTTTTCCGGCTTCACTGATTGCAATGCTGATGGCATCGTCCACCGAATTTGTGTCCCGGATAATCCAGGCTGATTCAAGAACTACCAGATAATCAGGCATATTTTAGTATTTCCTTTTTCGGGTTACCAGTACCCGTAATGTACATGTTCATTAGTTTCCATCCGGGCAGGAGATGGAACCATTTCTTTTGTATATCCGGCGGTCAGAAGTGCAACCGGCCTTATGTGCCCGGGAATATCCAGAATTTCCCTTACCATTTCATCATCAAATGCCCCGGTCCAGCATGATCCAAGTCCTGATGCATGAATTGCCATCATCAGGTAAGTCCCGGCAATGGAAGCATCCTGCATGGCATAGAGGATTCCCCGCTCGCTGTACCGTGACATAGCCCGGACATAATTTGCACAGATGACAAAAATCACCGGTGCTGCTGATACATGCTCCTGTTGCATTGCTGCATCTGCAAGAAGTTCCCGTGTCCCTTCGTCTGTTACGACGATAACATCCCATGATTCAAGGTTTCCGGCTGATGGAGCACTACGGGTAATACGCAGGATATCTTCTATTGTCTCTTCAGGAACCGGATCAGGAAGATAATGTCGTATTGATGTTCTCCCGGCTAAAAAATGTGAGAGTTCAGATAAATTCATGTTTTTCAAGTTCCTGCCAGGCCAGCATTGCAACCGTTGTACTATTGCTGACCGCTGCTCCGATACTTTTCATCGCCTGATCAAAATCATTGCTTTCGACAAGACTTATGGCGGTGTTTAAATTATCAATGGATTTCTGGAACTCATGATTATTTGTGGCCCGCAATGCAAACTGAAGTTCAATACGAATAGATTCAAGGCACTGCAGGACGATTTTTCTACCGCCCGTGCGTTCGTCATCCTTAAGGCCTGAAAGCACTGTAATCAGTTGTGAGGCGATAATGAGTTCTGACTTAGCCCTTTCACCATACTGATATGCAGAAACAGCACTCTTTTTGTCCATAATACATACTGACCATAGGAGTAATAGTTACTGGCTATCGTTTCCTGTGGTTCATCTTTCGTGGATGAATCCTTTTAATACGGCAGTATCATTGCCGAAATTCTCTGATTTTCCCCGACCATTACCCAGTATACCATTATTACATTGAATTATTGTCCAGGGAAAAAGAAAAATGGGTATTTGATTATTTCGAGCGTTGTTTCGCGCCGAGGACTGCTGCTTTGGGCCGACCCATTCTTCTTCGGGCTGCTATTGTGCGAAGGGCCTGGGTCTGTCCTGATCCCCTGCCTCCTCTACCACCTCTACCGCCTCTGCCGCCACGGCTCCCGCCGCCACTACGCATATCTCCTCTGCCGCCTCTGCCGCCACGGCTTGCTGCCCGTTCAATTCTCTTAATCGTTGTCTGTGCTTTGAATCGCTGGTTTGGACCCGGCTTCTTTGCTCCGGATTCTTTCTTGGGAACAAGGCGAATCTGTCCCTTGCTTCCCTTTACCTGTATCCATTCCGTGGTTCCTGTCTTGCCCATAATTGTACCTCGCGAATGCCTGTACTATTGCCTGTTATCATCAATTAAAGATTGTCTTAAATCAGTCCTGCCATCAGGGTGATTTGAGCACTCGTGAGATAGCTTCGCGGAGGATCTGGTTTACAACCTTTCCATCAACCGATCCTCTCACTTCTTTCATCACAACACCCATTATTGCCCCGGTAGCTGCATTCCCGCGCTCTTTAATGAACTGAGACCGTTCTGTCACGATCCGGTCAACAATCCCTGCAACTTCCTCCTCTGATACTTTTGGCGCTGCAATTTCACAAGCCTCCTGAGGATTTTTCCCTTCTGAGAGAGATTTGAGTATTGGAGAAAGAGCCTCTTTTGCTACCTCACCCGTATGTATCATAAAGAGAATTTTCTTTATCGCCTCGTCATCAATCCGGTTTACCGGTATACCTTCCCGGCTGAGTTCCCGGAGTGTTGAGTTGAAGGCACGTTCTGCAAGGGCCGGTCTGATTCCTTCGGCAATCGCTTCTTCAAATGCAGTTCTCCGTTCTGAGTACGCCATTTGCCGGGCAACTTCCCTGGTAAGTCCCAGGTCCTGCATGTAACGGGAAATGGTATCATCAATCATCTCCGGGATCTCGAGAGAATCTAGCCGCTCCATTGTCACCCTGACAGGGAAAACATCAGTCTCCGGATACATTCTCGCTGCTCCGGGAAGCGGTCTCATATATGCAGTCGAACCTCCTTCAAGCATCTTTCTGGTCTCTTTTGGCACTCCTGAAAATGCCATTTCAGCCCGCCGGATGATCTGCTGGATTGCGCAATGACACTGTTGTGGTTTATCAGCAACAATGATGACACAATCCTCGTCAGTTGCAGAGAGTGCCTGTTTGAGTTTTACAACTTCTTCATCGGTAACTCCGTATGCTGGAAGTTCATCGGTGTGGAAAAGTCCACCGACGCCGCATTTTTTTGCATAATCGGACATTTCACTCCCAAGCCTGCGACCCGGCTGGATCTCATAACCCACAAGACCTGCAAAACCGTTCAGCCTGATTCCCAGAATCATCGGGGCTTTTTTCAGAACCCTGCTGTTGCATCCGGTAAAAAGAGAAGTTACATCAACAGGTGTTTTTTCGATTGATGCTCCCCTTTTTATCAGTTCCTCCCTGATTTTTAGAAGTGCGACCTGGCGGCCGACCTCTCTTCTTACTACTTCTGCAATGAGATCAAGTTCCTGAACACCTTTTATTTCAACCCTGGTACCCTCCCGGATGGAGATATTGATATCCTGCCTGATAGTGCCAAGTCCGCGTTTAACCCTCCCGGTAGACCTGAGGATCATACCTATCTGTGCTGCTGTCTCCTGGACCGCTTCAGGGGTGTGCATACAGGGGCTTGTAGTAATCTCGATGAGTGGAATTCCAAGCCGGTCAAGAGAGAAGAATGTATCTTCAATGCGCTGTGCTGCCTCTTCTTCCAGACATATCGTTTCAATCTCTGCACCTCCAGGGAGTTCCCCGTTCAGGGCAACGAGGGCGGTTCGCTGAAATCCGCTGGTATTTGATCCGTCAATTACAAGTTTTCTCATTGTCTGGATTTCCGGAACTGGGATCATGCCGCATACTTTTGCAATAGTCAGGACAATATCGAGTGCTTCTTCGTTGAGTGGTGCAGGGGGTTCTTCATCATTTTCAACCAGACAGGTGGTATCATAGGTCAGATACCGAAACTGCCTGACCTGCATCATCTCTTCTTCTGCTGCCCGGTCGAGTTCTCCCATCTCGCTTTTTGTAGCCCTGAGATAACGGAAAAATTCCCCGTTTGATTCTTCTGATTCCCTGATGGTAGTCGGACACCTGCAGAAGAGTTTCTCTTTTGTATTGAGCTGTTGGTGAATCTCAATTCCTGCAATGAGTCCAAGAGCATTGTAGTCATCACTCATACTGATGACCTCCGTGTCATCTCGCCGGCCAGATTTTCTTTCATCAGTTCCCTGGCCTCTTGTGGACTCTTACTGTTTCCAAGCACCCACATCAGTTTTACAAGGGTAACCTCGGGAAGCATGTCTTCTCCTTCGATAACTCCAGCATTGAGAAGATCTCTCCCGGTATCATATACCCTGTCACATACCCTGCCCTTCAGGCACTGGGAAGTCATGACAAAGAGCGTTCCCGAATCATTCATCTCTTTTATCCTGCTGATAATATCGGTTCCTGCATGGCCAAGGCCTGTTCCGGCAAGGACGATTCCCTTGTATCCTTTCCATGCGGATAGGATCTCAACGCTCATGCCTGGATAATACCAGACTATACCGCACTTTTCTTCAAGGTGATCTTTCAGGATAAGTTCTGATGTATCTCTCTTTACAACAGAGGGACTAAGTTTTACCGTAAGAGATGGATATGAAACAGTACCAAGAAAATCTGAACCAATCGTCTGAAAGGCATCTCTGCGTGAGGTATGCATCTTGCGGACTCGTGTTCCCCGGTGGATGGCACATGCATCATCACTGGTTGATCCATGCATGACAACAACGACCTCTCCCAATTCAGAAAGGGCAGTCTTTGCGGCACACATTCCATTCATCACGTTGTCACTGCTTGGCCGGTCTGCAGATCGTTGAGATCCCACAAAAACTACCGGAACCGGGGTTTTTAACATAAAACTGACTGCAGCAGCACTATATGCCATGGTATCAGTGCCATGGGTGACTACAATACCCCTGGCACCGGCTTTAATTTCGTCGTGGATTGCTCGTGCCAGCTGCTGCCAGATGGATGGGGTCATATTTTCAGAAAGGATGTTACAGAGCTGAACTGCCCTGAACCTGGCAAGGGTTACAAGTCCCGGGATTGCATTCAGAATATCTGATGTCTTAAACTGACTGGTAACTGCTCCGGTCCGGTAATCTATCTTGCTGGCTATGGTTCCCCCTGTTGAAACTATTGATATCAGCGGAAGGTTGACATCCTGAGTTATTTCAACGACCTGTGGCTCAGCTAATTCAGAAGTTGCTATCGTTTCCAGCGTATCCTCGGGCACCCCGATATTATATCCTGATGTCAGTTTTATGGTCGCCATTCCGTCCCTTGAGGCAATATACGCACCCTCAAGGCTGCACCCTTCAAGCGTGCATCTGATAATATCTCCTGTTTCCGGTTTTTTACTCATAATTTTGCAATTCTCCGTGCCTGTTGGAATAGTTCCTGTAATGATGCAGAAATTTTTGCTCTTTTATCCTGGACAAGTTCCCTGTCCTTTGCCAGTTTTTCTATTCTGGTACCAAGAGATGCCCTGACAGTATCCGGAGCAGGACCTCCGGGAAGACTTCGAGCCAGGAGAGATGACTGGACAGAAAGGGCTGAATCTATCTTTTCCTGGGTGAGCCCAAGTGAGGAGAGGGTTTTTCCATGGAATTCTTTTGATGCCTTGTCAAGGGTCATAAGATCTAGTGCTCCCTCCCTCACTGCCCTTCCTACAATATGATGGGCAGTTCTGAACGGGATGTTAAATTCCCTGACCAGGGTGTCTGCAAGTTCAGTTGTAGTTGTGCCTGCTTTTCCTGCCTCTTCTTCCATCCGTTCAAGATTATATTCAGCTGTTGCAATCATACCAGCGATTACGTCAATATCCCGCCTGACTTCCATGATCCCACGCCAGAGGTGAGGGTTTAGATCCTGCAGGTCCCGGTTGTAGGACATCGGAAGTCCTTTTATGATAGTGATTGCAGAAACAAAACTTCCAAGCAGGGTTCCGGAGCGTGACCTGATGATCTCGGCAACATCGGGATTTTTCTTCTGTGGCATGATAGAACTCGTGGAGCAGTACCGGTCATCAAGAGTTACAAACCTGACAAATGACGAACTCCAGATGATGAATTCCTCGCACATTCGTGATACATGTGTCATGAGCATCGTATCACATGCCAGTACTTCTTCGGCAAAGTCCCGTGAAGAGACACCATCCATGGAATTTTCCATGTACCCGTCAAATCCCAGGAGTTCTGCTGTAAATTCCCGGTCAAGAGGATAGCCGGTTGAAGCAAGGGCGGCTGATCCAAGAGGGGACCAGTTGATCCGGTGGAGACAGTCAAAAAGCCGGTAAAAATCCCTGGAAAAGATCTGTTCATACGCAAGGAGATAATGGCCGAGGGTTACCGGCTGGGCATGCTGCAGGTGTGTAAAACCAGGCATCACTGATGTCACATGATTTGATGCAACATCAAGCAGAACTTCCCGAAGCCTTGAAATTGCGTCAAGCTGGTCAAGGACTATATCCCTGGACCGAATCCGAAGGCAGGTGGCAACTTCATCATTGCGTGACCGACCGATGTGAAGCCGCCCCGCTACATCTCCTCCGGTCTTTCGTGTCAGGATGGTTTCAATTCCCGCATGAATATCTTCAAAGGAAGGATCAAATGCATCAGCAGGAATTCCGGATTCATACATAGCAAGAAGTTCACGCATCAGGGTTTTTGCATGTGTCTCACCTACGATTTTCTGTCTGGTCAGCATCAAAAGATGTGCTATATCGACCAGAACATCTGAAGAAGCAATGTTTCTATCCGCCTCCATTGAAGAGAGGAGTGATTCGATATCTTCAGTTCTCTCTCCGGAGAGCCGTGCCTTTCTGACGACATCTCTGGTCATAATCCCGTATATCTTGTCTCCTGAGTATCATTAATGGATACCTGAATACCTCTGTGGATTAACCAGAATAGGTATTTCGGTCATCTTTGTACAAAAAGGAAAATATAATTAAAATAATCCTCCCATTAAGGTAGGGAATTGGAAAAAAAGAGAGTCCTTTATGAACCAGAACTTACAACCTTTATCAGGTGATTGGTATGAAGAACGTTTGGCTCTTTGGTTCTCTCTTTCTCATCGCTGGACTGGTCTTCCTGTGTGGATGTACCGGGACCCAGGAACCGTCCACGGCAGAACAAAAAGTTGTGTCTGGAAAAGCTGTATTGAATATCGGGTATCAGCCCAGTACGCACCAGATGGCATTTATGACCGCTTATAGCAAGGGCATGTTCAATGAGACCCTGACACCCCTTGGAGTTAAGGAAATAAAGACGTACAATTTCCCAACTGGGGCGCCTGAAATGCAGGCAATGCTTGCTGGAGATCTTGACTTTGCATATGTAGGTGCGGCACCCTTTGTCACTGCTGTTGCAACCGGCCTTGATGGAAAGATTATCGGCGCAGTGCAGACACAGGGTTCATCACTGGTCTTAAAGACAGGTCTTGAATATACTACCCCGGCTGATCTTAAAGGGCTGACAATTGCCACCTTCCCGGCTGGCACAATTCAGGATACTATTCTACGCACCTGGCTTAAGGAACAGGGAGTTGACCCTGAGAAAGATCTCAAGATTGTGGCCATGGGTCCGGGAGATGCAACCACTGCGATTATGGCAGGAAAAGTTGATGCTGTCTTCCTTCCCGCGCCATCACCAACAACCGTTGAAGAAGCAGGAGCAGGAAAGATTATAGTCCAATCTGGCGAGATGAGTCCAAATCATGCATGTTGTGTTCTTGTCGCTGGTGGAAAGATGATCCGCGAGCATCCGGATATCGTTTCTGAAGTATTACGGACCAGTCAGCTTGCAACCGAGTTTAATAATAATAACTGGGAAGAAGCAGCAGGATATATGAATCAGATGACTTCGATGGACAAGTCTGTAATTCTCAAGTCTCTTGAGGAATGGGACGGTTCATGGGTATCTGATCCAAATATCATCAAGGAATCAGTAGTGTCGTATGCACATGACCAGGCAGCTCTTGGTTATATTGAGCGTGAACTTTCTGCTGATGAACTGATAGATACCTCATTCTGGGATAAGCTGTAAAGCTGACCCCTATACTTTTTCCTTATCTTATCCCAGTACATGGGAGATATATGCCGGTCTGCCGGCATTCAAAGTGAGAATAATAATGACTGGAAATCCTCCGGGATCACGATCCCCTGGCTATGTTATCTTTTCGATATCTGCCCTTGTGATATTCTGGCAAATACTGGCTGATCTAATCGTTCAGAATCGCTTTATTCTGCCTTCATTTACCGACGTAGTCTTTGCTTTTTACAATCTCCTTATTACAGGAACCCTGGCGATGGATTTTGCAATAAGTATGGTCCATTTTTTTATCGGTCTTGGATTGTCTCTACTTGTGGGTGTTCCGGCAGGAATCCTTATCGGATGGTTTCCCGTTGCGAACCGCTTGCTGGATCCGGTAATTGAGATCATTCGTCCAATACCGCCACTAGCCTGGATTCCTTTTGCTATCGTCTGGTTTGGACTGACAGATATTGCTGCGGGATTTGTAATTTTTATCGGCTCTGTTTTTCCTGTTCTTGTAAATACTTACGAAGGTTTCCGCAATATCCCCCGGATATTTGTTGAGGCGGGGAAAATGCTTGGATGCACGAGTAATATCTCTCTTATCAGTCACATAGCTCTTCCCGCAGCTCTTCCACATCTGGCAGCAGGATTTCGTATTGCAAGTGGAGTGGCCTGGATGTGTCTTGTTGCAGCCGAAATGTTTGGAGTATCCCGATTCGGACTGGGGCAAAAAATCTGGTGGTATTATAACCTGCACCAGATGGCGAATGTTATGGTGTACATGCTCATCCTTGGATTTGTAGGATTGCTGATAGATTACATCTTCAGGTCAGGAATGAACAGGACATTACTCAAATGGCGTGAGGGGGAGGTGAACTGATGGGAACCGTAGAAATAAGTCATCTCCAGAAGGAATTTACCAAGGAAGACAGCGTCCGGGTTATTGCGTTATCTGACATTAATCTCACGATTGCAGATGACGAATTTGTCTCTTTTGTCGGCCCTTCGGGGTGCGGAAAGACTACGCTCCTTAGGATAATAGCAGGTCTTGATACGGCAAACTCTGGCGAGGTCCGGGTCGATGGTTCACTCATCACTGGCCCTGGCCAGAAGGTGGGGATGGTATTTCAGGAATATTCACTTTTTCCCTGGAGAAATGTCTTAAAAAATGTAGCCTTCGGTCTGCAGATGCGTGGAGTTTCCAAAGACGAGCGGTACGATATTGCACGTAAATATATTTCCCTGGTTGGTCTTTCACAGTTTGAAAAGAGTTATCCCTACGAATTATCCGGAGGTATGCGCCAGAGGGTTGCCATCGCAAGAGCACTGGCAACAGATCCAGATCTTTTACTCATGGATGAACCCTTTGGGGCGCTTGATGCGCAGACCCGCAATCATATGCAGTGCGAGTTACTTGACATCTGGGAATCCAAAAAGAAAACTATTCTTTTTGTTACGCATAGTTGTGATGAAGCGGTCTTTCTGTCAGATCGGGTAATAGTTCTTTCACCACGACCCGGAAGGATCCGGGAAATCCTCAATATCTCTATTCCACGGCCAAGAGATCGGACAAACAACGAATTTATCGATCTCAGGCGGCAGATCCTGGAGATGATAGAAGATGAGGATGGTGGGGAAGAAAGGATTAAGTGTAAATCCGGCAAGTTATAAAAGCACTAATCAATACAGGAGTTCGGGTTCATGGTCAGAAAACCAAACAGCATGTACAGAAACCTTGCAAAGAAGGCATATACTCGCAAGGAATATATGGGAGGTATCCCCGCAGTTAAAGTTGTTCACTTTGACATGGGAAACCTGACAAGCGAATTTCCAATGGAAGTATCCCTGGTTGTGGATGAGAGCTGCCAGATTCGTCATTCTGCTCTTGAAGCAGCCCGTATGAGCATCAACAGGAAATTAAACAAGGAACTTGGGCGTATGAATTATCACCTCAAACTGCGGACGTATCCTCACCATGTCCTGCGTGAAAACAAGCAGGCAACAGGTGCAGGAGCAGACCGTGTGTCTCAGGGTATGCGCCTTGCATTCGGAAAGGCAGTAGGAACTGCTGCTCGTGTCCAACAGAACCAGAAGATTTACTCTGTCTTCTCAAATCCAGCAGGTATTGAGAAGATTAAGGATGCACTCCGTCACGGTGGCCACAAACTCCCTTCTCCGACTCACCTGGAAATCCAGATGAAACAGGAATCATAACTTCTTTTCCTGTTATCTTTTTTGATTCAATCCCATCAGGTCTATACCGCAGGTATTACAGATATGTATCTATCATGTCTGTTTTGAGTGATCCGGATGTACTGCAGCGTATATCTGATGCTACCTGCACAGCAGTCCGGGACGCTGAAATTTTTCTCCCTGGTGATGTGAAGGACCGGCTCAAACATGCACTGGAGGTCGAATCAAGTCCTGTAGCTAAACAGGAACTGGCAAATATCCTGGAAAATATTTGTCTGGCAGAAGAGAGATCTGCCCCTCTCTGTCAGGATACGGGAATTCCGGTTATTTATGTGACGATTCCATCTTCTGTGGCCTGGTCAGGAGAAATGGAAGAAGCAGTGTATGAGGGAATCCGGACTGCCACACGGGAAATCCCTCTCAGACCTAACCTTGTGGATCCATTAAATCGTGAAAATACTCAGACAAATACCGGCCTTTCAATGCCTCCCGTTCACGTAAAAGCAGGTGACCGGTTTACCATAACTGTCCTTCCAAAGGGTGCCGGGTCTGAAAATGTATCTGATATCAGGATGATGAACCCCTCAGAAAAAGGTCTCATTCCAAAATTTATCGTCGAAACTATGCTGACTGCAGGTGGAAGACCCTGTCCCCCGGTTATTCTGGGTGTTGGGATAGGGGGCACATTTGATATCGCAGCTTCTCTAGCCAAGGAAGCATTATTAGAGCCGGTTGATGCCATGTCGCCCTGTGAACAGGAGATCTGTGATCAGGTAAACCGGCTGGGTATCGGGCCGATGGGCCTTGGTGGAGACACGACATGCCTTGCTGTGAAAGTTAAGACTGCCGGGTGCCATACAGCATCTCTTCCGGTTGCAGTAAATATCCAGTGCTGGGCCGCGAGAAGAGCAACCGTGGAGGTAGCTCTGTGAAACACCTGAAAACTCCACTTGGAGATGAGATTCTTGATCTGAAAGCTGGTGAGGTGGTAACACTATCCGGGGTTGTCTATACTGCCAGGGATGAGGCTCATATCAAAATCCTGGAGAGCGGATTTCCATTTGATCCCAAAGGTGCTGTTTTGTATCATTGCGGACCGGTAATTCAGGATAACCAGATAGTTGTGGCAGGACCGACCACCTCTGCCAGGATGAATAATCTGACCGGGTTTATGCTTGACTCCGGAGTCAGGGGCCTGGTTGGTAAAGGTGGTATGTCGTCAAAGGTCCGGGATGAACTGAAAGGAAAGGCAGTATATTTTGCTTTTACCGGCGGATGTGCAAACCTTGCAGCAGCCCGGATGACTCTGACTGGTGTTCATTATGCTGATCTTGGGATGGCTGAAGCGGTGTGGGAGATTAAGCTGGATAAACTTCCGCTTACGGTTGCCATGGATGCCCATGGGGGAGATCTCTTTGCCGTGGTTGAGGAACATGCACATGAAGTATTTCAGGGTATGTATCCAACCAGTACGACCGAAATATGAAACTTGAGATAGACGAGTCCCGGTGTAAAGGGTGCAACCTATGCACCCTGGTCTGTCCATATAAAATTTACAGGCCTGGGAGTCGTCCCAACCGCAAGGGTATTTATGTTCCTGAGATGGACCGGCCTGAACGGTGTCCGAACTGCCGGCTCCAGGAATTATACGGACGAAGATTGTGCGGTATGTGTGCATTAATCTGTCCGGATCAGGCTATTAAATGGGTTCCTGAAAAACCCTATGAACCGATGAAAGTGGTGATTGAGTATTAGCCGGATTGCATTTATGCAGGGAAATATTGCTTGTGCAGAAGGAGCACTTGCAGCCGGATGTAACTTTTTTGGCGGATATCCTATCACTCCGTCTACTGAAGTCGCGGAACATATGGCATCACGAATGCCAAAAATAACAGGTTCCTGTTTCATTCAGATGGAGGATGAAATTGCCTCAATGGCTGCGATCATCGGGGCGGCATGGACCGGAGCACGTTCAATGACCGCTACTTCAGGGCCTGGTTTTTCCCTGATGATGGAGAACATCGGGTATGCGGTTATGACTGAAACGCCCTGCGTCCTTGTAAATATCCAGCGTGGTGGTCCTTCAACTGGTCAACCAACCATGGGCGCCCAGGGAGATATGATGCAGGTCAGGTTTGGATCACACGGGGATTACAGTATCATTGCCCTGTGTCCGTCTTCTGTCCAGGAATGTTTTGACCTGACTGCAAAAGCGTTCAACCTGGCTGATCGGTTCAGGACTCCGGTCTTTCTCATGGCAGATGAGGTGATCGGACATATGCGGGAGAAGTTAGAAATCCCTGACTCGGTTGAGATAATACGTCCGAAAACTCTTCCAGAAGGAACACTCCCCTTTACAGCCGGTCCGGACGGGGTTCCGGGATTTGCTCCCTTTGGGATTGGCAGATTTACCCATGTCACCGGTCTTACTCATGACGAACGAGGATACCCGGATACTACAAATCCGGCCTGCCATGAATCCCTGGTAAAAAGACTGGTCAATAAAATTGAGAATGCACGACATGAGATAGCTGATTATACCATTGTCAATGAGAATGCCCGGTATGTTTTTGTCTGCTATGGTGCACCAGTCAGGACGGTTAAGGAAGTTGTTGATCGCATGAAAATTCCTGATACCGGATATCTGCAGCTAAAAACTGTATGGCCATTTCCTGAAGAACTGCTCTTACGGTTCCCGAATGTCCAGGCCTTCATTGTTCCTGAAATGAACCTTGGAATGATATCCCGTGAAGTTGAGCGTCATGTATCAGTTCGTGTCATACCAGTTGGACGGATTGGCGGAGAACTGCACCCGCCTGAGGAACTAATTCAGGCTGTCAAGATTGCCGGAGGGGATGTATGAGGAATGAGTGGCTTCGTTCAGACCGGCTCCCTCATATCTATTGTGCCGGGTGTGGCAATGGCACCATCATGAACTGTGTCCTTGAGGCAATAACACAGACCGGATGGGACCGGACCAGAACGGTATTCCTTTCCGGGATTGGATGTTCTTCCCGGGCACCGGGATATATCATGACAGATTCCCTTCATACGACCCATGGTCGTGCAATTGCCTTTGCGACCGGGGTAAAAATGGCAGATCCTTCCCTTCATGTAGTGGTCTTTACCGGGGATGGGGACCTGGCTGCAATAGGCGGGAACCATTTCATACATGGCTGCCGGAGGAATATCGATATTACCGTAGTCTGCATGAATAATCACATCTACGGGATGACCGGGGGTCAGGGAAGTCCGACAACTCCTCTTGGAAAAACATCTACTACCACCCCCTATGGAGCAGAGGAAGCCCCCTTTGACCTGGTTGAACTTGCTATCGCCGCGGGTGCGAATTACGTGGCCCGGTGGACATCCTATCATGTGAAACAGCTCACAGACGCGGTTTATGACGGGCTCTTAACTCCCGGTTTTTCCCTGATAGAAGTCAGGTGTCAATGCCCGACCTCATATGGCAGGAGAAACAAGTATCGTGAACCGACAGACTACATGACCTATCTGAAAACCAATGCCATTCTGAAACGAAAATGGGAAGAAATGGAAAGATCTGGTGAAAATATCTCTCCTGATTCTTTCCCGGTTGGTGAGTTTGTCAGAAGGTCCCGCCCGGTAATGGGGGTGCCTGATGAGGCATGAAATCAGATTTTCCGGGTTTGGAGGTCAGGGGATCATCCTTTCTGCAGTTATCCTGGGCCGGGCTGCTGCATTATATGACAATAAAAATGCTGTTCAGACACAGGTGTATGGTCCTGAAGCACGAGGCGGTGCATCCATGAGTGCGGTCATTATTGATGATGAACCGATTCTGTATCCAAAGGTTAGGGACCCGGATACCTATGTTATCATGAGTCAGCAGGGATTTGAGAAATACGGGTGCAATACAAGAGATGATGCCGTGATGTTGCTTGATTCTGACCTGGTGCATGATCGTCCCTCCTGCAGGTATGTTGGAATTCCGGCGACCAGTGTTGCAAAGAAAGAACTTGGAAGGGATATTGTTGCCAACATCATCATGCTGGGGGCCCTCACCACCGCCACATCTGTTGTTTCAGGAGGAGCCCTTGAAAAAGCAATACTTGACAGTGTACCAAAAGGGACTGAGGATCTCAACTTAAAGGCAATGAAAAAGGGCCAGGAATTAGGAATTCAGGGTGAATCATCATGAAACTGAAAGAGTACGAGGCAAAAGAGATACTTAGTAATGCCGGAATCAGGATTCCCCGTGGGATCCATGTGAAAAAAGGGAATGAATTCGTTGTCGCTCCTGATATTAAAAAGGCAGTTGTAAAGGCCCAGGTAGAAGTCGCCGGCAGGGGAAAAGCCGGGGGCATCCTGATGGCTGATAATTCACAGGTGCAGGAAACCGCGGAAAAACTCTTTCAGGCATCGATAAAGGGAGTTTTTGTTGAAGAAATTCTCATCGAAGAACAACTTGACATCCAGCATGAATATTATCTTTCAATAACCATTGACCGATCAAAAAAGGCTCCTGTAATTCTTTTTACTTCTGAAGGCGGTGTAGACATAGAGGAAGTTGCACAAAAAAACCCGGATGCAATCAGAAAGGCAACCGTCTATCCGCTTCTCACTAAAGTTCCCGGATATACTATCCGATATCTTCTAAATGGTGCACCAAAAGAGATCGGTCCTGTTATCCAGAAATTATATTCAGTATTCATGAACCGGGACGCATTGTTAGCAGAAATAAATCCGCTTGTTATGACTCCTGATGGTCTCTATGCAGCAGATGCAAAGTTAATCCTTGATGACAATGCCCTGGCACGTCTGGGGATTTCTGAAAACCGTGATCTTTCTGAACGTGAACGTCAGGCTGACGCGTATGGTTTTTCCTTTGTGGAACTAAGTGGAAATATCGGAGTTATCGGTAACGGAGCAGGTCTTACGATGGCAACCGTTGACCTGATCAATAATATGGGTGGGAAACCTGCCAATTTCCTGGATGTCGGGGGTGGTGCAGACCGGGTCAGGGTTGCCCATGCTGTCAGGCTCCTTGGCTCAATGCCTGATGTATCGGTGATAATCGTTAACCTTCTCGGAGGGATAACCCGGTGTGATGAAGTTGCATCAGGGATCATCGAAGCAGGAGTGTCCCAGAAAATTATCGTCAGGCTTGCCGGGACTAATGAAAAGGAAGGAAAGGCCATTTTATTATCTAAAGGTTACCTGATGCTTGAAACAATGGAAGAAGCGGTCAAAGCAGCGGTGGAGGCTGCATCATGATTTATGCTGATAAGAATACTGGTGTTATTGTCTGTGGAGCCACTGGCAACCAGGGTTCATTTCATATTGACCGGATGAACCAGTATGCACAGTCAATTGGTGGAAGAGGCGTCGTTGCCGGGGTTACTCCTGGAAAGGGCGGACAGGAAGTTCACGGAGTGCCGGTATATAATTCCATTCAGGAAGCGGCAGATGCAAGGGACGCATCAGCTGCGGTTCTTTTTGTTCCTGGTTCTGCGGCTGGAGATTCTATCATGGAGGCAGCAGATGCAGGTCTTGATCTTGTCGTTACTATCACTGAGCATATCCCGGTCCATGATGTCATGAATGCTGTGACATATGCCAATATCCGGGGCTGCAGGGTAATCGGGCCGAACTGTCCAGGACTTTTTTCTCCTGGTGAGATAAGCATGGGGATAATGCCGGCCCACCTGGCAAGCAGAGGCCCGGTAGGTGTGATTTCCCGGAGTGGGACCCTGACTTATGAGGTAGTTCATGAATTAACACGGGCCGGAATAGGTCAGAGTACGATCATTGGTATCGGTGGGGATCCAATTATCGGTCAGACCTTTGCTGATGCCCTGGACCTGTTTGCTGATGATCCGAAGACCCGTGCGGTTGTAATTCTGGGTGAGCTTGGGGGAAACCTTGAAGAAGAAGGCGCACGAGCAGCACAGATTCCGGTTGTAGCTTTTATTGCTGGAACTACGGCACCTGCTGAAAAACGAATGGGTCATGCAGGTGCAATTGTGACTGGTGGAGAGGGTGATGCCAATGCAAAAATTTCACGTCTGAAAAATATTGGCGTTCCTGTTGCAGACCGGCTCTCACAGATCCCATCACTTATCAGTGAGGTTTTGTAAATGTCTCTTATGGATAATATCAGGGGTGCCCGTGAAGGTGAAGAACCGGGGGGAGGTAAATATAATCCATTCCGTATTCTCGAGATAGGCGAGAGCATGATCCGGTACTGTGATGGTATCCGGATTAAGAACTATAATTTTCTTGCTATTCTGACAAGTGACCGGCTGGTGCTCATGGAAAGTGCACAGCAGAGTGCTGGAACCATAGCAAAAGAAATTCCTGTCTCCATGATACGCAGTGCTGAAATGGACCGAGATGAAAAAAACCGTCCGGCACTTGCAATGTCAATGGAGGTCGGAGGTCAGACCCGTCTGATGAAACTGGTATTTACCGGTCTTATTGACGAACCTGAAACTGAGTGTCGTGAATGGTTTGCAGCAATAAACGGCTATCCGCCTGAACCCCTGGAAATTACAGAACCCGCTCATGAGCCTGTCCAGACTCCCGTTACCGTGCCCACACCACCCCCGGTGCCGGTGTCATCACCACCTGCACAAGAACCTTCACCAATTATTGACGCTGAGGAGGTATCCCCTCCACCTGCACCTGTACCTCCGGTTGTCCCGGTGAGTGTTCCTGCTCCTGAACCGGTTCCAGAAAAGCCAGTGGCTCAGGTGGTTGCAGAGCCGGCCATTTCATCTCAGGTTTCTTCTGCTCCACAGCAGGAACAGGTCATATCTCCCTCTTCACCATTACCGCCAACTGTTCAGGAATCAAATCACCAGATACCAATAGCGAAAGAGAAACTACCAGATGCTCCTGAAAGACCTCCCATTCCGGTGATTTCTCCGGGTGAAGAATCTGTTCAGATATTCATTGAAAAACCTGGAATAACCCCTATTTTGCTGGAAAGAAAACCCCTTTCTCCTGTGGGTAGCACCAGTGGAAAAACCCGGTTTTGTATCGAATGCGGAAGTCGCATTCCTGGCTCTGCACGCTTTTGCCCGGTTTGTGGTAAATCCCAGGTCTGATTTTTTTCATGTCTGAAAAGCCGGTCAGGTATCCGGAACTGGATGGATGCCGTGGCCTGGCTGTGTTCATGATGATGGTCTTTCATTTTTTTGTTGATCTGTCTTTTCTGGAGCTTCCCGGACCAGATCCTTTTTCCGGATTGCTTCGTGTATTTGGCATCCTCACTGCAACACTGTTTATTGGAATTGCTGGTGTCTCTGCACATATCAAAGGAGAAAAAACTCCTGGTTGGAGAGCGAGGATATCTGTTTTTCTGACCCGGGGTGGAAAATTGTTATTGATCGGTTGTGGAATTACCCTGGTAACCTGGTGGTTTTTAAAGGGTGAAGGTTTTGTAGTGTTTGGTATTCTTCATCTGATTGGAGTAGGTCTGGTTTTGACTCCTGTAGTCCATCGATTCACTAGTTTTAATCTAGTCCTTGCAGGGATTTTGCTACTCCTTCCCATTATTGCAGACATCCCGTTTGGACCGGTATGGATGGCCTGGGCAGGAATACATCCGGAGGATTTTTCATCAATTGATTACACCCCGGTTATTCCCTGGCTTGCACCCTTTTTTCTGGGACTTTTCCTTGGCAAAAAACTATACCCTGGTGGAAAACCTGTGAGAAGGTTTTGGCAACCAAAAGGATGGTGGAACTTCCCCGTGCTATATGCTGGAAGACATTCTCTGGTACTATATCTGGTCCATCAGCCTGTTCTAATTGTAATACTCTCTCTTTTTTCGGGAAAGATGATATTTTAGGAAGTATTAAAAAAGGGTTATGAGAACAGGTCCATTATTCCTGAGATGAAGCTTGAGTTGTCTGAACCGGTTTTTGAACTCTCGGAATGGGTGGGTTTTGACAGGGTGATATTTTCTTTTAGTGATTCAAGACGGTCTTGTACCATGGTCAGGTTTGGAGATATTTCGACCGCTTTTTCAAAGGCTGCTATGGCATCAGAATATTGTTCGGTTTTTTCGTATACTGTTCCAAGGTAGTACCAGGCGACATGATTGTCAGGTTCGTATGATGTCTCATTGGTGAAGGCGGCGATAGCTTCATCATATTTTCCCTGGTCAAAATAGGCAACACCCATATTTTCCCATGCACTTGAAAAATTAGGCTTTATACTTAATGCCTGTCGATAGGAATCAATCTCTTCATCATACCGTTTCAGCATGCCCAGCGTATATCCCCGGTTATACCATGCATCAGCATCATCAGGGCTGATACGGGTAGCATTATTTGAGGCCATCAGGGCTTCATCATATTTTCCCTGCCTGTTTAATGCAATTCCAAGGTTATTCCAAGCATCAGTATAGTCTGGCTTTAATGCTAATGCCTCCCGGTATTCTATGGTTGCATTTTCAAATTTACCAAACGATGAATATGCATTTCCCATGAGATAATGTTCATCAGCGGTCATCTCTTCATTGTCTCCAATTGCTACCGGGATAAAAACAACGAGTGAGAGAAATGTAATGAGAAGAAGTGTATTTTTCATCCTGTACTGGGTTGGAACATAAAGAAATAAGGGTTGTGGCTACAACAACTGCATCAACTCATATATGTGTTTGGATTACACTGTCTCTTTTTTTCGACGGTTGTTGTAGGATCTTAAATATTATTCCATTTAGGTTGATGATTATACAACATCGGCCAAAAAGGGAACAATTAGGCTGTCCATACAGTAATTTCAGGTTATCGGGCTTAAAAATTGATTTTGCTCCCGTAGCATTGATCTAAAAAATGTATATATACTTCCAATTGCAATGTTTAAACCATTATGCCAGTCAACCAGGCGCAGGTCGACAGCATCATTTCTTCGGCATCTGCCGAAGATCCAGAGATTCAACTTCTCAAGCTCAGAGATGAAGTTGAACTGCTGAAGACCTCGATTAAACGCCTGCTTATCGATATTCGGGAACGTATGAATGATGCGGAGAATCCGCTTGTTCAGGCGTTAAAGGGGAACCCGGTGGAATTTGTCGGTCAGCAGACTGCAACTCCCACTCCCATGGAGGGGTATATCGATGATTATGATGAAGAACCAGAGCCTTCAGCAGGTGGTTTTTCAGAAGATGAGGGGGCGATGTCAATGTCAGAGGAACCAGAAGTAATGGATTCGGTGGGTCAGCCGGAGATGGGGAGTACTGCCGGAATCGGTGGGGGAGCAGCAAGTGTCTCATCAGCTTTGTCCTCTCTTGCAGCAGAGAAAGGAATGCTTGAAGCACTCAGAAATCAGTTGTTTACACAGCCTGGAACGGCAGTAGAGCCAGTTAAACAGAAAAAACC
>Ga0123334_1000283_pt1 | contig 67468 bp, 76 predicted proteins | sample BiotimSIPDNA_FD_89706 | JGI IMG/M metagenome (GOLD analysis project Ga0123334, IMG submission 89706) | Anaerobic biogas reactor microbial communites from Washington, USA - Biogas_R1 time_0 SIP DNA | ecosystem: Engineered > Bioreactor > Anaerobic > Unclassified | place: Washington, USA...
CTGATGGAAATTAGTGAAGAATGGCTGGCAGGAAAACGTTATTGTATTGATGATAATATTGAAAATTGAACTGAATGGGTATTTCGACTTATGAATTTACAGAAAAAAAGTTGCGTAATCAAATCCAAAATACATAAACCTAATCAAACCTGAATAATAATCACCACCTTAATCTCGGACTAAGGTCTTAGCTGATTTCAACCCATGAGACCAAAGCGAAAGCGGTCACACGTTCTATACTGATGATACTGGCAAGAGAAAAGTCATCTAATATGCTTTTCACTATTAATGAACACAGCCAATAACTGTAAACAAGGAACGCAAAAACAGTGCGTGCAAAAATGCAAAACAATGCAAAAAGAGGTGAATTTATGCAAAACAATACCATCGTCCATGTCCAGGGCGTCCACAAGGAGCTTTCCAACGATGAAAAGACCTTTCCTATCTTAAACAATATCAATCTGAGCATCCGCCAGGGCGAATGGGTTTCGCTGGTGGGGCCGAGTGGCTCAGGCAAAACCACGCTGCTGGGTATCATGGCCGGCATCGATCGCCCCACGACCGGCAAAGTCTTTATGCACGGGCAGGAAATCAGCAGTATGCGCGAAGCGCAATTGGCACAATTCCGCAACGAGGAAATTGGTATCATCTTCCAGTCCTTTTTTCTCATCAGCAGCCTGACCGCGCTTGAAAACGTGGCTGTGCCACTTTTCATCGGCAAAAACAAACGCCACGCTCTGGATAAAGCCGCGGACATGCTGGCGCAGGTAGGGCTTTCGCATCGCCTGAACAACCGCCCGCATCAACTTTCCGGTGGCGAACAACAACGCGTGGCCATCGCGCGGGCGCTGGTCACCGAACCCGCCATTCTCTATGCCGATGAACCCACCGGCAACCTGGACAGTAGTTCCAGCCAGCAGTTGATGACCCTTTTGCACACTCTGCGCAAACGTCAGAATCTGTCATTGATGGTGGTGACCCATGATAACACCATCGCCGCGCATGGTGACCGTGTGTTGCATCTCTACGATGGTATGTTGGATGACACTCCCAAAAATCCGACTGCAAATCCTCCAGCTGTCACCATTCCTAACCTACAAAATGATCCAAATCTCGACTGGGGGCGCTAAATGAAAGCTAACCGGTCTTACTTTTGGCAAATCGCGGCGTGCAACCTGAAACATGGCGGTCAGCGCGCGGTGCTGGCCATTTTGTGCATCCTTTTTGGGGTGATGTCCTTGGTCGGCATGAACACGCTGGCAAACACCCTGCGCCCGGCGTTGCTCGTTCAAGGGCGCGAAATCTTGGGCGGTGATTTTGGCGTTTATATGAACAATGACGGCAGCTTTAGCGAAGAAAACAGAAAGGGCTTTGAAAAGCTCCAGGCTGAGGGCAAAATTGAAGGTTTCACCATGATCGCGGGTTCCAAAAACCTGATTTTTAAGCTTGAAAACGACCCGGTGTGGCACTACGCGGGTAACGCTTTGGGCGTGGACACCAAAACCTACCCTTTGGCAGGCAATCTTGATATCGCGGATAAGACGGTAGAAGAGCCAATTAAGCTTCTTGAACAGGAAAATGTTATCTTAATCACCGCGGATATCGCCGAGAGTTTTTTTATCAAAACCGGCGACACGCTTTTAATCAGCAATATCAACGTTGGCAAACCGATTAAAGTCACGGTGGCGGGCATTATTATCGACACGCCCAACCACGAAGGCGACAAAATTTACTATTCCTACGACCTTGCCCGCGCGTTGGACAATGGCAATCTACAACTGGACACAACGATGGTTAACACCAGCGAGGAAAACAAACAAGCTTTAATCGACTATGCCGATGAAATCGATGCCTGGGTTTGGTCGGCGTATGGCTTAAATACTTCCCGTCAGGATCGCGACAGCACCGTGCAACTGATGCTCAACTCGGCGGGAGGATTGGGCTTGTTGGTGGGTGGCATTGGCGTGGCGAACACCATGATCGTCCTCATCAGTCGCCGGCGCAAACAGATTGCCACCTGGAAGCTCCTCGGATACGAAAACAAACACATCCGCGCCATATTCCTGCTTGAAGCGCTGATGATGGGCGCGATTGGCTCGCTCATCGGCGCTGGTTTGGGCGTTTTGCTTTCAAAGGGACTCACCAAAATCTTATTGGGCACTGCCACCTGGCTGGTCGTTTGGAAGCCCGACTATGTATCCATGGCGATTGGCCTGGGCGCGGGCATGATTACCAGCTTGCTGTTCACCCTGTGGGCGATTTTGCGCGCCAGTAATGTGAGCCCCGCCAGCGTTATCCGCGCGGAAGATGGCAAAGCGCAAAAAGGCTCGCTTGTCAAAGACTTCGTTCTGCTCACGATAATCTTTGGCGTGTTTATGGTGATGGTAACGCTCATTATTGGCTCTGTTGTGGAAGGTCTCAAATATATGGGCATTGCTGTGCTGGCATTGATATTGGTGTGTCTGTTCATCGCGGCTGCCATTTGGGTTCTGACCGCGCTGATGCCCACCAAACGTTTTCCGCAGCTCTTTTTAGCGCGCCAGCATTTGCGCCGCGGTGGCATTACGCCCATCATGGCAGGCGCGGCGCTTTTCGTGGGCGTGCTGACCATCTTTTTTGCCGCTTTGGCGCTGGGAAGTTCGCAAAATTTTAACGTTGATATTGCTGAAGTCTGGGATGGCCCCAATGCGGTCATTTTGGCGCCTTATTCCGAAGAAGCCACTGTGCGCGAAGCCGTCGCCAAGCTCGCGCCCATTGAGGCGGATATGGGTTACCGGGTTTCGCTGAAGTCGGTCGAAAGCGAATATGACCATTTTGTCAATCCCGTTATTTTTGGACGGGAAAGTGAATTGGGCTTTTCACTGGAAGACTCCGCCACTGGCGAAATATTCAAAAGCTCGACAGGCGCCTGGGTTATCAGCGAAGGTGCTTATATGTCGCCAGAAGATGTTGCCGCGCATAAAGAAAGAATGGCAATTGAAAAAGCAGGCCTAAGCAAAGATTTGACGGTTGAATTTGCTGATGGCAAGGTGGTTGAAATTCCTTTCGCGGGTGAGTATTTACCTGCTGAAAGTTTACCGACCACCCTAAACTACTTCCGCCCCATTTACATGCAATCCGATGCGCTGAAAGCGCTTACCGAACCCGACCAGTTGCAATATTATTTCAAACTTAGTCCGGAAGCGCTCAAAAACATGTCGCAAACGCTCAAAGAGCTTGATGAACAAGCCGTGGTGATCAATATGATTGACTGGCTGGGGCGTAACATCCAAAAAGAGAAAAACTTCTTTATCCTTGCCGTGGCGATGGCGACATTGGCTTTTTCGGCGGGCTTTGTGCTGATTGCCAACTCGGTAAGCCTTTCCATTCTCAACCGCCGCTACGAAATCGGCGTGCTCAAGTGCGTTGGCTATTCTCAGGGTAAAATAATGACAAGTTTTGTTTTGGAATACTTCATCGTCGCTTTTACCGCCTTTGTGGCAGGGCTGGTGGCGACGGAAACATTGCTGTTTGTCGTGCGTCACTCGAACGATTTTGCCATGCGGTATATCACCTTGCCGCCTTACGCGATTGGCATTACCGCGCTGATGACGATGGGTATCACCGCGCTGGCGGTCATCCTGGTAGCTTGGAAGCAGATTCAGGTATCGCCGACCATCGTCCTGGCTGACCGGGAATAAAGTAAGTTATCAACCGGGCGCGTTTGACAGCGCGCCCGGGAAGGACGTTTATGAACGCACAAAAGAGAATGAAAGTCCCATTCCTGCGCAGTATCCGCGGTAAGATGGCAACCAGCTTTACGTTGGTGATCGTCTTTATTATCATCATGGTTTTGGGCTTTGTGGCGATTATCTTGGTGGTAGGAGATGGCAGTCGCCTGGGTACTACTGGTTATGTAAACGGTGTGGTGAGCGCCTTGCGCATCCAGAGTTACTATTACCAGGATGAAAAAGGCTATTCCTCAGAGCGCTTGCAGGAAATGATTGAAGACATCAGCCAGCAGGGTTTCATACTCATGCCATCAGGAACCTGGATAAACACAGACAAAGCCAGACTGGTGCATGGCACGGAGTTTTTTGTCATTGACAAAGATAAAATGGTTGTGGCAAGTACCACGCAAACGCCGGGTTATGTAGTGGGCGAAGCTTATAAACCACGTGAGAACAGTGAATACGAAGGGTCGAATATCGATTTTTTGCTTGATGTGGAACATTCGTCAGAACCGGTGTCTTTTTCGCTACATAATGGCGCCATTGAAATTCTCGTTCCACTGGGCCGGTATAGTGATGAGATCGACTATCCAGTATGGGAGCTAAGCCATATTGTTGGTTTTACGGTTGAACCCGCGCCACGATTTTCGGTTGTGCCATTCTTGCAATATCTGCCCTTTGTACTCGTCGTTGTGTTCCTTATCATCGTTGTTGTCACGCCACTGGGTGTGATTTTTGGCTTGATTGCTGGTAGAGGGCTGACAAAACGAATCAGCAATCTGGCGGTCGCTTCAGAGCAATTAGCTCAGGGCAATTTTGAAGCGATCCCGCTGGACAAAAGCCGCGATGAAATCGGGCAGCTTAATCGCCAAATGCGCAACATGTCACAGAATCTGCAAACGCTCATGCAAAGTCAGCAACAACTGGCGGCGATTGAAGAGCGCAACCATCTCGCGCGAGAATTGCACGATACGGTGAAACAGCAGAATTTTGCCACGCAAATGCAAATCCGCGCCGCACAAAACCTGATAGCTACCGACCCCGCCAGCGCCAGCGCGCGCCTGAACGAAGCCGAGAACCTTTTGCGCAGTTCGCAGGATGAACTGGCGGTGATTATCAGGCAGTTGCGGCCCGCTCAGCTGGAAGACCGCGGACTGGCGGACACCCTGCGCCAAACGATTCGCAGCTGGTGTAACCAAACGCAGATTCCGGTGCAGGTCAATATCACCGGCGAAAGGCGCATTCCTTTGGAGCGGGAACAGGCTTTGTTGCGGGTCGCCCAGGAAGCGCTCAGCAACGTCGCGCGACATAGCAGGGCGAATATGGTCTGGTTTGGTTTGGATTACGGCCCCCATGAACTGACCATGACCATCCGCGATAATGGCATGGGCTTTGGCCGTAAACCGCGCGGTGGCATGGGCTTGCATAACATGCAGGAGAGAATCGAAGGTCTGGGTGGCTGGTTTGGCACGTCCAGCGCGCCCGGTCAGGGCACGCAGGTTGTGGTTCGGTTGCCACTTGATTTCACTTCATCCAAAGGTGAAAGAATATGAAAAATTGCTTAACTATTTCCCTTTTACGGAAGCACGAGTATGAAAAGCCTATTAACTATTCCCCTTCATGGAAGCACGAGTATGAAAAGCCTATTAACTTTTTCCCTTCATGGAAGCACAAGTATGAAAAGCCGTTTAACTTTTCCCCATTCACGGGATTATGAGTCAAAGAAGTCGCTTAACTATTCCCCCTTCACGGAAGCATGAGTATGAGAAGCCGTTTAACTTTTCCTCATTCACAGGCTTATGAGTATAAGAAGTCGCTTAATTATTCTCCCTTCACGGAAGCATGAGTATGAGAAGCCGTTTAACTTTTCCCCATTCACAGGCTTATGAATATAAGAAGTCGCTTAATTATTCCCCCTCTCCTGGGACTGCTTGCGTGCCGAGTTCTTTTCTCGGCTGGGGGATTAAAGGGGGGTGGGCTATGGCAAAAACCAACAAGTTCTTTCGTTCGCCCGTGGTCTCCTGACCATGGGCTTTAGGCATGCTGATATGCTAAGATTAATAAAGGAAAAGCAATGACAGAAAAAATCAGAATCCTCCTTGTTGATGACCACGCCGTGGTACGCCTGGGGCTGAAAAGCTATTTTGCCACCACACCAGATATTGAAGTTATCGGCGAAGCCAGCAATGGTTACGAAGCCATCCAGGTCGCCCAGAACCTTTTACCCGACGTTATCCTGATGGACTTACTCATGCCCGGTATGGATGGTGTTGAAGCGACCCGCCAAATCAAAGCCAAATCACCCAACACCGAAGTGATTGTGCTCACGTCGTATCACGAGGACGAAAACATTTTTCCCGCCATCCGCGCGGGGGCATTGTCGTACCTGCTCAAGGATATTGACCCCGATGACTTAAGCAACGCCATTCGCCTGGCAGCACGCAAAGAGGCGGTGCTCAACCCGCGCGTCGCTTCTCGTCTGATGCAGGAAGTGCGCGGGGGTCGACGCGCTGAGGACTATAACCCGCTCAACGAACTCACCGACCGCGAAATGGAAGTGCTGCAGGAAATCGCCAGCGGAAAATCCAACGCCGAAATTGCCGCCACCCTGTTCATCAGCGAAAAGACGGTCAAGACGCATATTACCAACATATTAGCCAAACTCCACCTGAGCGACCGCACCCAAGCCGCTGTCCTGGCATGGCAAAGCGGGGTTGTAAGGCGAAGAGATAGTAGCTAGAAGGTGAAGGGTAAGAAGCTACACGGAAGAGTGGGGTAAATCAAGCTTGTGAACGTGGTCAGGAGACCACGTCAGAACAGGCAATAATCATTGTGAAAACAAACAGAGCGCCGGTTAAGGGCGCTCTGTATACTGTAATCAAGTTGCCTGGTTCGCCTTATTCCTCAATCTTTTTCAACTGCTGGCCGAGCCAGTAGGCGCGTTCGGTTTGGTAACGACGCACGACCATGACGCTCACGGGGCTTTCCGCCAGCAGGGTATCATCAAAGAAACCGAAAAGCACATCAGGCTTGAACAAACCCTCGCCCGCGCCCAGGATCAACAGGTCATATCCGCCTTGTTTAAGCTCTTCAAGGACAGTGTCAATGGCGTTATCCGCCACAATGAGTTTGAATTTCAAATTATCGGGTGTTGAACCCAGCGCGGCATCCGCCACCAGGTGCATTTTGGCGAGCTCATCCTCATATTGCTCGTCATCCAGCTCCTGGCGAACAACGCGCAGAGCGGTCATCGTTTCACCTTCGTGGTCGAGCATGTTGTTGGCAATTTGAAGCCCAAGCCCCGCGTTTGGACCACTTCCAAGGGAAATGAGAACTTTTTTGACGCGTTCTGGCAGGCCCTTATCACGCACGATAGCCACATCGCGCTGGGCGGTCATCAAAATTTCTTTGAGCACGTTATGCGGTGATTTGGCTTTTTCCGCGTCGCGCGGGAAGCCCAAAAGAAGCAATCTGACATCCTTATGGGTTTGCAATTCCCTGGCAAAGCCTTCTTCAACCCGAGTGGCGGGGACTAACTTGGTATAAAGCGGGAAGTTTTCTTCAATCGCCATATTTCCCACACGCGCCATGGTTTTGAGCTGTTCTTCTTTTTCATGGGCGATTTTCTTTTCGATTTCAGATGCGGTGAGGGTGAGCGGCGTTTTTACAACCCTGAATAAACACAGGGTGGTGTCGGTTTGTTCACCAATCATTTGGGTAGCCAGGCGCACCAGGCTTTCGGGGGCGCCATCACGTTTCGCGCCGATGAGGATGCGCCCGCCACCTTCGTGCATTTCCAGGGCAGCAAGTGCTTTTCGGCGACTTTTGACATGTTTATTAATAAAATAAACAACGGTAAAGAAAGCTATAATGCCGGCAAGAAAGAGCAACGCCATTTTATCCGCGAAGGCGATGATGAGAACACCGCCCAGTAAAGCCAAAATGACGGTTATGGGATATAAGGGCACCTTGAAGGGCCGATGCGCTTCAGGATGCAATTTTCGGAGTTTGGGAAGCGCCAAAGTTGCCCAAAAGAGCACGAACATATAACCCGCGCTGGAGATGAAGCTCAAAAAGTCCACTACACCAATTGACGCGACCAAGGCACAGACCAAAACAACTCCGGCGATGGCGACATAGGGTGTGCGCCAGCGGCTGAGGCGCGAAAACATGCGCGGCCAGGCTTGATCGCGGCTGAGTGTGAAGGCCTCGCGCGTGGCAGCAAGCATGGCGGTGTTGATGGAGGTCAGGGTAGCAATGATTCCCGCGATGCTCAATGCCTGCACACCGATGTTGGGCCAAAAACGCGCCGCGGCTTGGGTGAGCGCGGTTTCGGAACCAGCTAATTCGTTAAAAGGCACGGTGCCGATGGTCACATAAGCCACGGAGCTGTAAATAATCGCGATTAAAACCAGACTGACCAAAATACCAATCGGGATGTTTTTGCTGGGGTTGACAACCTCTTCAGCGTCATCAGCGATAATTTCAAAGCCAACATAGGCATTGTAGACCAAAGCGATAGTCGTAAGCATGCGTCCGATATGGGCTATGGTGCTTTGGTTCTCAAATACTTTCCTGCCGGACTGGAATACTTCCAGGCTGAAGCCAAATTCGCTGGCTAAGCCCTTATAGACGTAAACGCCAAAGATGATGATAAGGAACAAACCGAGCACAATCTGTAGGTTCCCCGCTTTGGTGACACCCCTGAGGTGCATCAATCCCATCAAAACGACAATCGCGATGGCAACCAAGATGATGCCAAACCGGCTGCTGCCTAAACCAGGGATGAGCACCGAAAGCGAATAGGCGAAGCCCACCGCGCTGAGAGCGGCATAAAAAACGCTCGAAAGACAGTCCAGCGAACCGACCACAAAATGCAGCCAGCCCTTTCCGAACGCCTCGCCAACGTAGGTCATGGTACCACCGCTAAAGGGTAAGAATGTGGCCAGTTCGCAGTAATTTAACGCGATGCTAAGCGTTAGAAAGCCACCGATGATCAGTGCCAGCACGGCTTCAGGTCCAGCAATGCCCGCGGCGTGACCGGTAAGCACGAAAATTTCCGCGCCGATCGTGCCCGCAGTACCGAGCATAATCACCTGCCCAAGATTGAGCTGACGTTTGAGTTTACGTTGAGTCATGTTTACTCCAAAGGACCTTGTTGAGGTCTTTTCATTATTTAATCTGCGCTTGATTCTACACCTATTCAAGAAAAGTGGCATGTCAGTATAAGTTTTTCGGGAAGATGTTTTAGATAATTTCCTCTAAAGTGGAAACAGCCATCAATTTACCTTATTACGGAAAGCTCTTATTCTTTACGCAATACTGGAAAGTTATTGATGTTTCTGTTATAATGGAAACAGGCTTGGTGACTGAGCTTTCAATGGCTCATTTCTTGGATGAGGATTTAAAAAGGTGATTCTCCAAATAAAACCATGCCCGAGGAGCGCAATATGCAAATGTATCTTGCCGTTATTGGCGACATAATCGACTCGAAAAAAATCAAAAACCGTGCTGAAATTCAGTCCGAGATGAAAAAAACATTTCAAGAGCTCAATCAGGTGTACAGTGATTTGATCGTTTCGAAATTCACTCTAACCATTGGAGATGAATTTCAGGCGCTACTCAAGCCAACGCGAGGTGTTTGGCAGCTTTTGGACCTGTTATCCATTCGAAACACGGCGCCCTTCCGTTTGGGGCTGGGGTATGGTGAGATCCGAACACAAATTGACCCGAATCAAAGTCTGGGCGCGGATGGGGAAGCGTTCTGGCGCGCGCGGGATGCGATCCAAACCGTGCACGCGCAAAACTGGAACGGGCGCTGTCACGTGCTTTTCAAAGGGGGCTACGCCAAGCAAGACACCCTCCTTAACAGCTTGATTTTAGCGGCGGAAGCCATCAAGGCGCAATGGACCCACAGCCAGGCGGAGCTCTTTAGCGCGTTGATAAAAGCGGGCATTTATCAGGTTGACTTTAATCAAAAAAGGATTGCTGAAAAGTTGGGATTATCCGAAAGCGCATTGAGCAAACGCTTAACCGCCAGTAATATTAAAGTATACTTTCAGTTAAGAGAAACCCTCGGGTTGCTTCTGGAGGATTATGGTAAACGTGCTGAATGATTTTACAATGTTGTTGTTGATAGCTCATTACCTGGGTGATTACCAATTGCAATGGGAGGCACTGGCAGAGGAAAAAAACCGTAAAGCTACTGGGATGCTCAAGCACTTGGCCATTCATTTTCTTCTTTTAGCCGCTTTGTTTGTGTGGGGCTTATTGCAGGGCTTGGGCTTGGCTTTGCTTTGGCCTGTGCTGATCGTCTTTGGCGTTCATGTGCTGGTGGATGTGCTTAAAAAGCAGATTAACCGCAAGCCCTGGGCACAATCCAAACATAATGCCAAAGTCGCCATTTATTTGGCAGACCAGATTTTACATTTGCTCGCCATCATTTTGGTCGGTCAATGGCTTTTCGCGGACGTCTGCAAAGCTTTTAGTCTCGGTAGCTTTTTAACCAGGGAAATGCTCAACTGGGCCCTTCTATTGGTGCTCATTGGCAAACCTGCCAACGTGAGCTTTAAGGTGATTTTTGAAAAGTATCAATACAAAGAGTCTGAAGAATCGCAAAAAGACAACGAAACTGAACACAATGCCATAAGCCATTTTCCCGAAAGCACTGTTGAGCGCGTGGCAGTAGGCCTTGACCCGAGTCTGATGCCCACGAAAGAAGCAAGCGTGCCAAAAGAAACGCCCGAAAACCTGCAAACCGTGGCTGGCGCGGGAGCGGTAATCGGCAACATGGAGCGCATCCTTTCAGCTATTTTTATAGCAACGGGGCAGTGGGCAGCGATTGGTGTTATCTTTACTGCCAAGTCCATCGCGCGTTTCAAGCAGATTGAAAAGAACAAACAGTTCGCGGAATATTATCTGATTGGCACGCTCTACAGCATTCTGTATGTTGTCGTGGTCTTTTTCTTGCTTATCGGTTTTTAGATTATTTAGACTCAAATCAATCGTTAAACGATAAAACTTCGGCTAAACAGCGATGCGATCTTAGTTTAGCCGAAGTTTTCGTCAACTGTTCATCCTGCAGACTTTTCATAAATGAAAATGTAAAGAACTTGCGCTATAATTCCACCATGCGATACACTTTATCCCCTGAATGGGACATTAGCGTTCCAGATTATTTTCAACACCGCCCAGAAGACAATCACGTCATTTTTTGGACCAGTGGCGTCACCTTGCTCTGCACCATTTTTTCATACTCCGGCGAAAAAGGCCGCGAAACGCTTTTAGCCAATCTTCGCGCGCGGGCAGATATCAACAAGCTGCAAACGATTGAGGATATTCAGGACGACATCATCCGTTTTGGCTATTTGCAAACCGAAGAATTGCGCCCCGGGCATCATCGCCTGGCGCTCCATGCCTTCACCACCGCGCCATTCGGTTGCCTGCAAACCTCGTTTTATATGGACGATCCTGCCTCACTTCAGGACCAGCTCAGAATCTGGGACTCAACACGTTATCTCCCAGAGAATACACCATCTGAAGCTTCGTCGTAAGGTTCGGCAAACAACAATGCAAGGAGAACGATCATTATGACCCAGATACAACCCGAAATCGGCTTTGTCGGTTTTTTCGATATCCTCGGATACAGCCAAATTATGCTCAACAACAACATTCACAAAACCTCTCAGTTTGTGTCTGACACCTTGATGAACATCCCCAGAAATCTCATCCAGCGCCTAAGGGATATCAGCGCGAATATGTCGGAACAGGAAACAAACCCCTACCCCTACGATGCTGAGGAATGGCAGAGCATGTTGGATAAAATTCAGTGGATCATCTTCTCCGACTCCATCTTAATTACAATGCCAATGAGTCCGGGGCTTGACACGCTTGAACAAACCAGCCTTTATCTGGCCTTTTCCACGGTTTGCGCCTCGCTGTTGAACCAGACCTTTTTTGCAGGTTTTCCTTTGCGGGGTGGCGTATCCATCGGCGAGTTTTTTATTGAAGACCGCTGTTTTGCCGGACGCCCGATTATCAATGCCTACCGTGTCGCGCAGGATCTGGAGATGTCTGGCTGTGTTTTGGATGAAAGCGTTGACGCTTTTGTAAGCGAATTGCGCCGCAACCTGGTGCAAAACCAGGATAACGATGCCCTTTCCAGGTTGGATCAGACCACCATTTTGTATATCGCGCCTACCAAACTTGGCGAAGATGAACGCTACAGAGCAATAAACTGGGTCACGCTGGACAGCCCAGGTTTTCACGCTTTTCGTGATGACGTACGTGACGCGACACTAAAGGCTTTTCTCATGCACAACAAAATCGCCGTGCCCTCGGTGCAAGGAAAAATCACCAATACCGAAATGTTCATCAGACATGTGCTGACGAACCTGCAAGAGTGGCTATAAAACAGACCTGTCTGTTTTGATTATTCCATACTATTGCCTTTACCCACAAGAAAGCCAAAAAATGGTTCTTTTGTTTTCGGGTACAATGCGATTATGGCTTACTTCATTTACGACTATAAAACCTTCCTGATTGGGGCGTTAGCTTTGCTTTTCGTATTTCGCGCCCTTAGAGCCATCGTTTACAAGAAAATCAACATCCCACGCGAGCTTGTCATCATCGCGCTGGCTCTTTTTGTCGCTTTTCTGAGCGCCCTGACTTTTGAGAATTACGCTATCCGTATAAGTGGCTTTGCTCCACGTTTTAACCTGACGCCTTTCAAAACAATAGGCAAGCTCATTGAAAAAGGCTTCAGTTATGGCGGGGAAGAAACCTATCACCTGCATATTGACATCCTTTATATCAACTTACTTGGCAACCTGCTCATCTTCGCGCCGGTTGGTTTTCTGGCAGCTTTCCTCTTTAAACAACCCAGATGGTACAAAAGCCTTTTGGCAGGCTTCGCGCTCTCTTTTACGATCGAAATCGTCCAACTTTTTCTGATCACACGCAGTTTTGATGTGGATGACCTCCTGCTAAACAGTTTAGGCACGCTGATTGGCTATTTATTTTTCGCGCTCATCGCCCTTATTCCACCCACCAAGCGTTTTGCCGAAAAAACCGCCACCAGCAATCGACCCCATGGGATTGCATGGACAGCGATTTATATCGCGATGACCATTACCTGGGCGCTGGCAATATTCTTGCACCAATATCGGATAGCCTTAAGCACTCCGTGGGGTTGATGGGAACATTCTGACCTCAACGCGCGTCTTAATAAAGTAACTTAGCGCGTTTCGCGCCGTATAAATGAGGAAAATATGAAGAATAAATATACATACAGCATTATTTTTGTTTTGATTGCCACCCTGGTCCTTTCCGCTTGTAACATTGCCAGGCCCAGCCCGGAGGTTGATCCCGCGTCGCAAACACAGGTTGCCATCTTTGCTCAGGCGACCTTAACCAAATACGCCTTACAAGAACCCACACAAGCGCCAACAGAAGATAACGCGCCAATGCCCGAGGCCACTCAGCTGCCAACACAAGAAGCCCCCACAGATGAAGCAACCCAACCCGTTGAGGCTACCGATGTTCCAACCGAAGCACCCACCGCGGAACCCACAGCGGTGCCAACCGCCCAACCCACGGTGATTCCACAACCTACCACTCCAGCCAATCTTCCCCAGCCACCCGCTGATGCCGAGCGAATCAGCTTCGCGACTGGAACCACCAACAAAACGGTTGCTGGTTCAGTCGAAGCTCAGCAGAGCAAAAAGTATGTTGTCTGGTTAAACAAAGGCCAAATCGTCGACATCGCCACCACCGCGGATAACGCGGCGTACATCGCTGTAAAAACCCCGTCGGGAAAAGTCTTGGTCAGCCATTCAAATTACTGGATCTGGTATCGCGACTTTAGCCAGGAAGCCGGCGATTACGTTATTGAAGTTACAGGTGGCAACTATAAGAGCAACTATAACCTGACCGTCACCATTCCACAGGCGATAAGTTTTGAAAAAGGCACTTCAAGCCTCACCGCGCGCGCCACGGTGCCCGCTGAATACGCACATGATTTCAGCTTCTGGGCCAATGAAGGACAAAAAATGACCATTGGTTTAAGCCAGGCTGATAAATTTGTGCTCTCCATCAAACTGGCGGATGGAACGGTTATCCTTTCTGCGGACAGCAAAGCCAACAGTTTTGATGGCACCTTGCCCAAAGCCGGTACATATATTGTGACCATGCGCAATATCAGTAAAGACCCCGTCACGGTCGACTTTAACCTTTCTATCAAATAAAACCGAATTTTCCGTTGCAGAATCAAACAACCCCGCGAAAACGGGGTTGTTTTTTATTCACCAAGCTTATTGTCTGTATTCACGCACAAATTGTTTTTGCAAATAAGTATCCACAGCGCCTGGTATATGCTCGCGGGTCCAATTCACCGCCTCGTCGGGCTCCAGCCCCAGGAGGTCTTGCGCCAAACAGGCGATGAAAATGCCCGTCCTGCCCAAACCAGCATGGCAGTGCACAGCCACGTTCTTGCCATCACGCAAAAGCTGGATGGTCTGGGCAATGGTATCATCCCAATAGCCTTTTTCCGGCGCAGAAAAATCCGCAGTTGGGGCGTGAATGATCTCGATTCCCGCATCCGCGTAACGTCTGAAAAGGTCGCGTCCGGTGTTGCGCTTTAATTCATCTTCTGGACACAAAACCACCACAACATCTATCCCAGCTTCCTGATACTTGCCAAATACGCTGTCATCTGCGTCAAACATCCAACTGCCAGGCGTGGGCGAGCGGTAAAGCACGCCAGGCAAATGGACAGGCAACCGGGTCATCAAAGGCACGGGGCCCGAAGCCAATTCGTCCGGAAGCACGATTTTGCCGCTTTCGTCCTTGCTTATAGCATAAACCTTTTCCACCGCGCTCACCGGCAACGTGCTGTAAATGTGAGGAAAGAGCATATCGCCACCTTCGAGATTCTCATACACGATGGCTTCTTTCACCATGTCAGCGTTTATGGCCAGGCAGATTAATTGGGGTGTATCCCCAAAAAGCCTGTTTCCAATCATGCGCAGCTGGTAATTATCTGAGCAATGAATAAAGCCTTCCTTATCAAAGTTTTTTGGCAGATACACGCCTGTTTTTTTGGCGGCATCCCATTCGGACTGGGTGGTGTAATGGAAAATCATAGCTTTAGCTCCTTAGTATACTGAGATTGTTTTATACCAAGTTTCGCCACGAAAAGCCAATTTACCAAGCCCCAATTAATGCACTTCAGTGTATAATAGAGACGTTTTAGGAAAGGAGTCTTCTTGAAAACAAAAGTTGATCAAAACCTGTGTATCGCTTGTGGCATTTGCGAAGGCGAATTGCCCGAAGTCTTTCATCTGAGCGATGAGGGTTTCGCTGAAACCATTATGTGCCCCGTTGAAGCTGAATATCAAGACAAAGTAAAACAAATCGCGGAAGACTGCCCGACTGGCGCGATCAGCATTCAGGAAGCCAGTTCACCCGCCGAGACACCACAAGAAGTGGAAGAAAGATCAGAAGCAACAACAGAACCTTGCTGCAAATGCCGCGGAACTGTTGATGAAAAAACAACCCAAACAAAACCCGAAAGGAATGTAAATATGAAAATTAAAGTCGCCGAAGATTTGTGCATCGGTTGTGGTATCTGCGAAGGTATCGCTCCTGAGGTTTTTAGCCTCGAAACCGAACCCTATGCTGTTGTTCTGTTGGATCCAATCCCCGAAGAATTCAAGGATGCCGTACGCGAAGCAGCTGAAGCCTGCCCAGAATCCGCCATCGAAATCGAAGAGTAAATCTCTGCAAGCATTATTAGGCACACCGTGACAATCACGGTGTGCCTTTTCTTCTCAATTGACTTTTACCCTTCATACAAACGACACTCCCACAAACGACACTTTTGCTTTTCAGATATAATTAAGATATGAGTGAATCTATTGTTCCTACACCATCAAGCGAGCAAAAACGTGTTCTCATTCTTACCAGTGATGCCGGTTTTGGGCACCGACGCAGCGCGGAATCCGTTGAAAAAGCCTTGCACAAACTTTATGGCGATCGGGTTCTGGTGGAAGTGGTCAATCCCATCACGGACACAGATAAAGCCTTGTTGATGAAAAACGTCGAGAAAAACTACAACACTGGCGTTAAAAACACTCCGGGACTTTACAGGCTGGGCTATCAACTAAGCGACAATCGCCAGGTAAGCGATATGATGGACGGCGCGTTAACGTTCGCCCTGACTTCCAGCCTGAAAGAAGTGATCAGAACCTTCAAACCCCAGGCCATCCTCAACACCAACGAAATGTTCAATTCCGCGGTGGGCTCGGCACTCGATCAGCTCGACACACACATGCCCTACTTCACCGTGGTTACCGACTTCGCGGACGTACACGCGCTTTGGTTCAGCAACGAACCTGATGTTTACTTTTTGGCATCCGATTGGGTGCGTGTTCGCGCGCTCGAAAACGAGATGAAACCCGAAAAACTCATCGTGAGTGGTATTCCGGTTGACCCGATTTACGAAGAACCCATCAGCAACAAAGCCAGACTACGCAAAAAGCTGAGAATCGAACCCAACTTACCCACGTTTATAATTGTGGGTGGTGACCGGGTTAAGAACGTTCTCGAAACGGTTGAAGCTTTGGAAGGCTTGGAACATGACTTTCAGGTTGTGGCTATCGCGGGTGGCAACGATCGCCTGTTTTTGGATTTGGTCAAGCTCAAGACCAAATTTCCCCTGCACGTGCACCATTTTTTGAACGACATGCCCGAATGGTTGCGCGCCGCGGATGTTCTGATCACCAAAGCCGGTGGCTTAATTCTTTCTGAAGGCTTAGCGGCTGGTTTGCCCATCCTGATTATCCATTATCTTCCCGGGCAAGAAGAAGGCAACGTGCGCTATGTGCTTAGCCATCAGGCTGGCGCGCTGCCCGCCAACACCGGCGAGGCGATTGCCACCCTTGATTATTGGCTTAAAGATGATGCCAAAGGACTAAAAATTACCGCGCAAGCAGCCAGGGCTCTCGGTAAACCACACGCGGCGAGCCAGGTTGCTGAAGCCCTGTGGAATTCAATTGGCGATCCAGGCAAACAGCCAACCGAAACCACGGACGACAGCAAGACCCACTAAACTATGCAATCCACACCTGATAACCCTGTACCTGCTGTTACTGAAAAAGACACAGCATGCGTGGCTTGCGCGCAAGCCACAGCCAACCCCGAGACATACCCGGTTGACCCCCGGAAACAAGTAACCCAAAGCAGTAAGACTTTTAGTATCGTGATGCTTGTTATCATCACGGTCGTTGGCGTGCTTTTGTTTGTGTTCTTTGACATGGACGATATTACCGCATTCATCCGAAACAACCCAGGCTGGGTGGTGGGCATTAGCCTCTTCGTCTTTGCCATCATGGGTTTTACCATCATCCCCTCCACGCCGATATCGGTTTTACTGGCTGCCATTTTGAGCCCCTGGGAAGCTGTTCTTTGGGGCACAATTGGCATGACCCTGTCATCGCTGATTGAGTATTTTGTGGCACGGCAGTTTTGTGATGTGTTTGATATCGAAAAATCGCGCCAAAAATGGCCAAAATGGTGCCGCGATTTGCCCCTCGACGCACTTATGATGCTCATTTTTGGGCGTTTCCTGCCTGGGCCCAAAATCGTCGCCTTAGGCGCAGCCGCTTTAAGGGTGCCAATGTTCAAATACATTTGGACATCCCTGGTTTCAAATCTTCTGGGCAATGTGATTGTCATCCTTATTTTTACTTGCGTTACTAAGACCCCCTGGTCATAAGCTCAATCCCGGGGTTCAATCATATATCGCCCCTAAGTCCGGAAAAATCAAACCCATCGCGGTGACGAGAGCAATTAAGACATAGAGTGTCTCCGCATGGAAAGCGATTTGCATGTTCTTTAATCGCGAACGCACGGTGCGGGTGCTGATGTGCAAATACCAGGCTATTTGGTCAACATTTAAGCCTGAAATCAGTGCCTGCAAAATCTGAAAATCGCGCGTGTCCAGTTTGAAATCCGCAAAAGCTTCCGGTTTTTGCGGGTTGGTTAACAGCACCGCCTTTCCGACCTGACGCGCCTGCCAGGACTGGCTCGGGTAATTTTCGAAGCCCAGATAGCTTTCCCAAAGCCCCTGATTGACCCGCGTCACGATTTGGTCCGCGCGCTCATCGACCTCTAAAATCCTTAATGGATCTGTATCACTAAAAGCAAAAACTTGTGTTACTGTGTCTTATCTCAAAGCTAAAATAGAACTGTTGTTCTATATTATCATCAGGAAATCACAGGATGTCAAGTAAAAAGCTTGTTTTTTTATTCAGATAGAATGGATTCGATGCGCTTCTTTTGGGTATAGCGGTCGAGCCCCCAGAACGACAGAACCGCCAAAACGCCCACCGCAGCGGCGGCAAACCAGGGCGCGGAGATGCCAACCTTGTCGCTCAAATATCCCCCGCCAACCGGCCCCACCGCCATCGCCAAGGGCCAGGTGAGCGAAAACATACCCAAATAGCGCCCGCGTTTTTCTGGCGCTGCCAAATTGGCAACATAAGCCGAAGCGGTTGGCGAAACAATCAGCTCGCCGATGGTCAGTGTGACCATACCCAGCCAAAATCCCCAAAAGGTGCTCGAAAAAGCGATGATCAGCATCGAAATGGGATAAAACATCGCGCCAAAAATCATCGCCTGGGTATCGCGCCTGTGCTGAACCAAACGGGTAACAAGTACCTGAAACGAGATCACCATCAAAGCGTTCGTCGTTGGAATCCAGCTGTAGATATCTTCGTTGTAACCAAAATTGCTTTTCATATGCACCGCGAGCATGACCCAAATGACGGTGGCGCAAATCTCCATGAGTGTGTGCGAAGCAATCATCCAGCTAAAGCGCAGGTTCTTCAAGGCTTCCTTGTATATCAATAACTGTTCGCGCAAACCTTCCCGCACGTTTTGTTTGGGCAAAGTTTCCTTGATAAAAACAATAACAATAACGGCATAGACCAATAGCGCGATTGAAGCTGAAACAAAACCGATATTGTATGAGCGCGCCAAAACCAGACCACCAAGGATAGGCCCCAGGGCAACGCCAATATTATGTCCCATGCGCATGATACTGTAAGCATGGGCGCGCCGTTCCGCGCTGACTACATCCGCGACTGTGACATTCGTGCCTACCCGGTAAAGCGGGCTAAAAAGCCCCGCGAAAATCAACAAAATCATAAAATGCCAGTATTGTGTAGCGAATATATAGCCAGCATAGACTCCCGCGGCGCCGACTAAACCCACGGTCATGACACCCTTACGCCCGAAACGATCCGCCAACGCTCCGGCTAAAATGGACGAAATGAGTCCTGCAATCGAGTTGAAGCTCATCAAGCCCATAATCGCCGCCATGGGCATGCTGAGTTTACTGCTCGCATAGACGGTAAGAAAGGGCCAGATCATGGTTGTACCGGTGGATGAAACAACCATGCCCACAAACATCAGCCAAAACTGGGCGGCATACTTCGGTTTTGTTGTTTGGTCTTGATCACCTGAAATCTTCATTGGATAACTTTCTGTTGTTTTCTTGTATTCCCGTTTTATTCGCTGGATGTCTTGATTTTAAAACCGCGCAAGATTTTTTCAAACGTGCGCACGTACATATTCCATTCAGTTTCATCTGCCATCGCCACAAAAGCAATGACATACGTTGGGTGCGAGCCAATCACCACACGTCCGACTCTATACGTACCGCCCATTGGTTTGGCAAAATCAAGCACCATGGCTTGTTCGCGGGCAAGTCTGATTTCGTTTTCATTATAGATCTCGTAATCATCACTAACCAACTCCGCCAGCCAGGGCTCGATTAAGGCTTTGCTCACCGCCAAATGCTCTTCAAGATCATCTGTATCGGGCTTGCTAAAGTAAAGATAAATCCGGAATGCCCTTTCATCTCCTTTGAAATCGTTGGGGACAATCAGATAGCGCGCGGTGTCTTCGCCTGGCTCCTGTTGAATCGACCAGTTTTCCGGCAGGGATATTTCAAACGGTAAATCCGCGTCGACAACGGGAGACAACCGCAAAGCCTTGTCCTGTGAGACACAAGCCCCACACAGAAGCAAGACCGCCAGCATGATTGAGACAAACCGATAGCACGTTCGCATAGAAAGATTGTACCCGAAAGCCCGGTTATAATAGCAACATGGCGTCATCAGAACCGAAATTCACACCTCCGCTTGAATACAAGATACTCTACAGCAAACGCAAGACGATTGAGCTGCGTTTTGAAAACGCCAATTTACTGCTCATCAAAGCGCCTAAAAACACCAGCCCAAATCGTATCGCGGATATCCTGCTGAATAAGAAGGATTGGATTCGTAAAACACAGCAAAAACTCAGCCAGCGTTGGCCAGTGCCCAAAATGGTGACAGGCGAAAAGATTTTATTACTGGGCGAATGGCGGGAGCTTGAAATTAGTCCTGCCGGAAACAAAAAAATCAGCCTGAGCGCATCGGGTAAAATCGTGATAAGCGAAGACCTCGCCATGCAGGGTGCTCAAGCCTTAATCCCGTTTTACCGTCAAATCACGCGCCACTGGGTGCATCATTTCGCGGACCTTTACAGCCAGAAGTGGCAGTTAACTTACAAAAGTATTCGTGTTAACGGTGCAAAAACCCGCTGGGGATCATGCGGCGCCAGAAACACACTCAATTTTTCCTGGCGTTTGGCGATGACCCCACTGCTTTCGATTGAGTACGTTGTCGCGCATGAGCTGGCGCACATCAAACACCATAATCACAGCCCGTCTTTTTGGCAGTTTCTTGGGCAGATCATGCCCCATTACAAACCTGGTCAGGCTTGGCTAAAAGAAAACGGCAACAAACTACCTCAGTTATAATTCAAGGAATGGTTACTTGAATTTCGCGCCTGACCATTTTAACGTTACAATTGGTGTACATTGGACTATCAGACAATGGAGGCTATTATGACCACAATTCTTTTAATCGCGCTTATCGCGCTCGCTCTTATACTTATCACCATCGCGGTTATCGCGCTTGTGCGTGCTTCGCAGTTCCCAATTGATTTAGGGGAACCGGTGGGCATGGAATTGCCTGTTATTGACGGCGAAGAGATAGCCGGACATATCGGGCTCGCGCTTCAGCATAAAACAATCAGCAACTCTGACCCCAGCAAAACAGACCCGCGGCCCTTTGTTGGTTTTCGCAACCTGATTAGAACGCTCTATCCGGCGGTCTTTGACTGCCTGCAGGAAGAGCTAATCAACGAGCACGCCATTCTGCTCACCTGGCAAGGCACTGACCCCTCGCTGAACCCCATCGCCTTTGCTTCGCATCAGGATGTTGTGCCCGCCGATGATGGTCCCGATTCACCCTGGACCTACCCGCCTTTCAGCGGCACACTCGCGGATGGCTACGTTTGGGGACGTGGCGCTTTGGACACAAAAGGCACATTAATTGCCTTGCTCGAAGCGGTGAACAATTTGCTGTGCGATGGCTACAAACCCCTGCGAACCATTTACCTTGCTTTTGGGCATGATGAAGAAGTTTCCGGCACCTATGGTGCCAAAGCCATTGCCGAAACACTCGAAAGACGTGGCGTGCAATTGGCTTTTCTTCTTGATGAAGGCAGCTCCATTGGCGATGGCATTATACCGGGTGTCAAGGCACCGGTTGGGCTGATTGGTGTCGCTGAAAAAGGCCATGTTACCCTGAAACTGCGCGCGGAAGTGCAAGGCGGACATAGTGCCTATCCGCCCGAAAACACCGCCATTGGCGCGTTAAGCCTGGCCATTTCCACGCTTGAAGCCAATCCTTTTCCGCAATCGCTTGATATGCTCGAATTCATGATGAGCTTTGTGGGCAACGAGCTGCCTTTCGGTCAGCGTTTGGCACTCGCCAACCCCTGGTTGTTTGGTTACGCCGTCAAAAAACGCTGCGCTGCCAACCCCCACCTCAATGCCATCACCCGCACGACGCTTTCGCCTACGGTTATTCATGCTGGTACCACGGAAAACGTTTTGCCCTCAGTAGCCGAAGCGATTATCAACATTCGCATCATGCCCGGCGAAACTTTGGCAAGCACTTACGAACGCGTGCGCGATTTGGTCGCGGATGATATTATCTCTGTTTTGCCCGCGTATGGGGATCAGCTGATGGGCGATCACAGCTGGGATCCGGTGGATATCTCTGATATCGACTCGCCCCACTTCCACATGCTCTACCAGTACATACGCGCGGCATTTCCTGGCGCCCATGCCACAGCCATCCTCATGCCCGGCGCTACCGACTCGCGCCACTACCGCAATGTTTGCAAACGCATCTTCCGCTTTTCACCTGCCTTGCTTAGTACCGAAGAATCCAACCGCACACATGGCGTGGACGAACGCCTTTCATTTGAAAACGCCGCCAGAATGGTCGCTTTCTTCCAGGTCTTGATGCGTGATATGAGCCAGTTAAGCGCGCAAGCCGAGATGAGCATGAACGACCAGGAACAGAGTCAGAATGAAAGTTTTGAAGACCAGGCCATCCGGGAAATGAACGAGATTTTGCCAACCCGACCGATGCGCCAGGGGCCTCCTGCCGCGGCTGTTTTCGAACCAGCTAAGTTAGACAAACCCGAACCAATCAAAATCGAAACAGCTGAAATCATCGAATCGGAAGAAACTATCTTAAACAAAGAATCTGAAGATATCTTTGAAGATCTTGACGACTTTGATGATGACGCGCCACTCAAAACCAAGCCACTTAAGAAAGATTAAGCATGCAGCTATCCGCGAAAAGCAACAAACCTTACATCATCGTCATTCTTATCCTGGCTATTGTCTTTTTTGCCATGATGGTCGCTTTTGGCGTGATTTTGCTCAAGGGCTTGCGCTCTAACGCTTGGGGTAACCCACCCACTGTTGAGTTAGAACCCGAAGCCACAGCCCCGCCACAGGAACCCCAGCCAACCGAATTGCCCGATATTGTCGAAAAAACTGAAGAGGTTATCACTAAAGAGAGCACTCCAAGCGCCACAAGCACCCCAACCCCATCAGTAACCCTTAAACCGGCAACGGAAGAAGCAATGAATCTAATCGAAGAGCAGATCAGCCAGATACGCCTCTTGACTGTGGAAGATGCCATCCCACGCAAAGTGTTTAGCTCTGATGAGCTAAGGGCTTATGTGGAAGAAGAAATGCTTGAAGATTTGGAAGATGAAGACGCGCAGGAAGATGTGCGCCGCTTCGCGCTTTTGGGGCTTTTCCCGCCCGATCTTGAAATGCGCCAGCTGCTTGAAGACCTCTATTCGGAACAAATCGCGGGTTTTTATAAAATTGAAGAGCGCGAGATGGTTGTGGTTGCCGGTGAGGACTTTGCCATCAACGAGCGCCTCACCTACGCGCACGAATATGTCCATGCTCTGCAATACGCCAACTACGACTTAGAAAACGACCTTGGCTACAGCGAAGAGGGTTGTAAGACAGATTCCGAGCGTTGCGCGGCAATTCAAGCGCTCATTGAGGGCGATGCCAACTTTACCCAGCTCAAGTGGTTTGAGACTCACGCCACACGTAATGACATTCTCGAACTCCTTGCCGGCCTTGAAAATTACGAAAGTCCGGTTCTTGATTCTGCCCCACCTTATCTTTCCGCATCAATGATGTTTCCTTACAACGAGGGTACCGTTTTTGTGGAATATCTCTTCGACGTGGGCGGTTTTGATGCCATTCATCAGGCATACACCATAACGCCTCCGGTGAGCACCGAACAGATTATGTTCCCTGAACGCTATCCGGATGATATCCCTCTTGAAATCAACCTGCCTGACCTTAGCACTGCCTTAGGCGATGGCTGGGAAATCGATCAGGAAGGCGTTATCGGCGCGTGGGATAGTTACATGATGCTCACCCAAGGTTACGAAGAGCGTTTCCAAATTAACGCTGAAAAAGCTCTGGCTGTGGCCGAAGGATGGGGTGGCGATTCCTACGCTTTTTTGAGCCATGAAAACGACGATGAACATCTCTTCGTGATGAGAACCATTTGGGATAGTAACGAGGACGGCGAGGAAGCCTGGCAGGCTTTTAGCAAGTTACTTGCCTTGCGATTTGGCAGGGCAAAGAACGATGGCATTTACAACCAAGAGGAAACCTACGCGCGTATTTTCAAGACCGGCAACAATGGCTTTGTTTTGATTATCTCTGAGGGGCTCGAAAGCCTTAACAGAGTTTATGATTATCTGAATGAGTAGGGGACTAAAACAAAGCGCATGTCCCCTAAAAACGCCCCTTTTCAATCAAGTCTTGACCGGACTAAAGTAAAAGCCTTGCTCTTTGATATTGATGGCACACTCTCAGACAGCGATGACGAAATGGTTGCTTCCATATACGCGCGCTTGGCATGGCTCAACCAGATTATCAAAGAAACGCGTCTTCACACCTTCGCGCGTCAACTTGTGCGTTTTTTTCAGGCACCTACCAACCGCTTTTTAGCTTTTCTGGACCATATTGGCATCGATAGTCACTTAGCACGATTCTTAGACTTCCACGCGCGAAAAAAGACTGCGCTGGCTGAAGATTTTCCGGTTATCCCTGGCGTGCGTTCAATGTTGGATGCTTTGCACAAACATTACCCCTTCGCGGTTGTCTCCGCGCGCAACCGCGTTACCGTGGAGAAGTTCTTGCGCGTCAACGATTTGGAAAACTATTTCAAGATTGTGATCAGCTCGCAAACTTGCGAAAAAACCAAGCCTTTTGCCGACCCACTGCTTTATGCCGCGTCGGAGTTGGAAGTCCCCATTGAAAACTGCCTGATGATTGGAGATACGCTGACGGATGTGCGCGCCGCTCTGGCTGCCGGGGCGCAGTCGCTTTCGGTTTTATGCGGATTTGGCACTGAAAGAGAATTGCAGAAAAGTGGCACACACCACATTCTGGAATCAACCAGCCTTTTGGCAACTTATCTTCTTAGCCAAGACGACTAAATTTTTTAATCTTGTTTCCCAATTGCTTCGGGTTCTGAAGCCTTTATCAGACCACCAGGCTCCTGGTCATCAAGTGTCGCCATGGGCTTATAAAAGGCTGCTATGACTACCATCAAAAAACAAATCCCACCGCCGATGATGAACCACGCGCCAACACCAATGACTTCAGCAATTGGCGCGGCAACAATTAAGCCAATGGGAACTGTCGCGGTAATCATGGAAGACATCACGGTAAAAACGCGGCCCTGTTTTTCTGGTGGAATTTTTTCCTTCATCAAACTACCCAGGCTACCATTGGCAAAAACAAGCATTGGGGCGATGAAAATAAACAAGGCGATGGCTATGGAATATCCCGAAGCTGGCAAAAGCCCAAAGGCAAGTAAACCAGCGCCCAATCCAAAAAGTCCTAACCGCAGAGTTTTCATTTTCCGTTTAAAGCCGCCCCAAACTCCCAGAATTAAACCACCAGCTATCATGCCGATTCCAAAGGCGGAACCCAGCACAGCATATTCAGCCGCGCCTTTGCGGAAATATTCTTGCACATATAATGGCAATAAACTAAAGGCTGGTCCGGCTGTCATGTTTATAAAAGTGCCACAAATGATCAACCACAGAATCCCACGCCAAGCAATAATATATTTAAAGCCTTCCCGAACATCTTTTAATATCGTTTTTGGGGTGACCTGATGCGTATCATCCTCATGTTTAGGTTGCGGCACTTTTACCGCGACAATGAGAAGCAATATCGCGATCGCGGCCGTGACGGTATCAATCGCCAAAATGGTCTGGATAGGCAAAAGTTTAAAAAGCAAAGCGCCCAGAACCGGTGAAACAATTTCGATAATGCCCCCGACAGCTTGCTGAAAGCCCGCGAAACGTGTGAAATGCTCGCGGGGAATCATCAAAGTCGTCGAAGCATTCATCGCTGGACCCTGGAAAATACCAGAAAGCGACCGAATAAAGAGAATGAGGTAAATGTGCCAGATTTGGATAACACCCGTTGCAAAAAGCAAAGCCAACACTAAGGTTGCCAGAGCGACCAATCCATCGGAAATAATCATGGTCAGCTTGCGATTCCAGCGGTCTACCAGGGCACCCGCGAACGGACCTAAGAAGACATTGGGAAGTGTTGATATAAGAGTAGCCATCAGGAGGGTTGTCGCGGAGCTGGTCTCATTGGTGAGATACCAAACCAGAGCGAACTGCACCAGCCCTGAGCCAAGCATGGAAAGAATCTGCCCCACACCCATCGGCAGGTAATTTTTAAGCCATTTGCCTGGCAGTTCGGGTTGAGCATCCGGCGCGATAATTTCTTCAGCAGCCACTGATGGTTGCTCCGTAGCGGTGTTTGGGTCCTGGTTCATAAGCCCTCGTTTCTTAACGAAGGTTATTATAAAGCAAGTTCATCCGCGAAACGGAAAAATGTCATTTGTCGAGCACAAAATTCAGCATATATATTGGCAGAAATGAGATATTTTCTTTCTCCATTCTGTCCTTCTGAGAAAGTATATAAGCTTTAGACACCACTTGATGATACTTTGCGATGAATTTTTTCATTGATTCATGCTTACCTGTACCCGATGACTTTACCTCTATCGCGTTAATTTTCGAACCGACAGGAACAAGAAAATCAATTTCATAGTAATGTGAGCTTCCTTCTTTATTCCAGGTATGATAATACAGCTCCTGTCCGGTAGATGCTATCATCTGTGCGACTGCGTTCTCATAAAGGTAGCCTAAATTAGCTGGCAATTTATCCGAAAGCAACTTCGTGTATATTTCATTAGCAACTTTTGGTCTGTCAATAAACATGAGCGTGATAAACAAGCCCGTATCTGCCAGATATAACTTATAGCTGTCCAGCGATTTGGTTAACGCCAGGCTAACAACGGGATCGGTTGTGTTGTATGCAATTTGCACTGTTCTTGAATCAACCAAATCGAAAAGCAACTCATCGTCCCCAGGTCCTTTCCTCTTGCCTGTTGCTTCAGAAATGATAAATTTTTTGTAATCTTTGGATAACTGAGCTGGTACAGACCTATATAAAGCTGACAATCTCCCACTTGGATCTATTTTCTTAAAATCATCCTCGTAAAGATCGATGATGGTCCTTTTGACCTTATCGATTTCCACCAGGTTTTTCCCCGCCAAATAGGCTTCTACAGCTTGTGGCATTCCTCCCACAGACATATAAACCCTAAAATCTCTCATCCACTTCCGATTAATTTCCTGTCCGACTTGTTTACCAGTTTCAAAGACTTTTTTGCTTAGATCAAAAACATTACTGTCAATCGCCCAGCAAAACTCCTCGAAATCCATTGGGTATATTTTTAACTTTAATTCTTCAGACGGAATTAAGATATCTTTTACATTCTTTTTAATCGATATCAAAGACCCGGTTTCAATATAGTGATATCGACCATCTTTAACCAGATACTTTATCGCTTGTCGTGCTTTAGGAAACAATTGGATTTCATCGAAGACAATAACTGAATCGCCTTTAACAAGTGTTTGCCCTGAAGCTGCTTGAAGTCTTAAAAAGAACATATCTAAATCATGGATATCATCAAAGCAGGCTTTTATCGCATCAGAGGTACTGGCAAAGTCGATGATAATCGACGCGGCATATTCATTCCGCGCGAATCTTTCTACAATAGTCGATTTACCGACACGTCTTGGTCCTTCAAGTAAAATGCTGTAGGAATCAGCATCTTCTTTTTTCCACTTTAGTAAGCTATCATATGCTTTTCTTTTGAAGTACATCATATTGCCTCTTTTTCAGTAAACACTGCCTTGCTTAGTCCGCGCTTCTGCATTTGTTCAATATTATTAAAGCAGTATATTGTCATTTCTTCAATATTATATTAGCACATTAATGTCATTTGTTCAATATTTCAAACGCCTTAATAACGCATTTCTTCAATATTTAGTTTTATTCGCTTTCAAACATTTGTTTTTTTACAATCCCACATAAAATCGCCAATCATTGTAAAATTAGACATCACCTCATCTGGACGGTTGCTATGAAAAAGACACCATTTCGCAAAGAACATCAAGAAAAATACCCCTATCCGCGTTATCAGTTTCGGCGAGCCTTACTCCGTGGAGCAATTGGCTTTTTGGCATCGCTTCTACTCAATTACAAAGTCGAGGGCAAAGAAAACCTACCCAAAGAGGGCCCGCTTTTGGTTGTTGGTAATCATTTTCATTTTTTGGATACCATCGGCCCCATACATACCACACGCTATCCCCTTGAGTTTATCAACGACGCTGTGATGCCCATGGCGCCTGGCAAACTAAAATTCCTGCCAGGACTCTGGAAAACACTGCGCATCCAGCAAGGGACAGCCAACCTCGAAGCCATGCGCGCCGCGGAAGCGATCCTGGCACAGGATGGCATTTTAGCGATTATGCCCGAAGGTCATGCGCATCAACCTCCCCTGCATGAAGCCCTGCCCGGCGCGGCTTTTTTGGCGCTTCGCCTGGGCGTGCCTATCTTACCCATCGGCACCTTTAGTGAGGATAACTGGGACATTTTTGGCACCATTCGCGATAAAAAACGAAAAGCGCGCGTCATCTCGAAAATTGGCAAACCCTTTGGTCCATTAAGTGCCGCGGATGGCGCCAGCCGCCCCTCCAGAGAGGATGTCAAACGCGCTGGACACGAAATCATGAGCCAAATCGCTGCCCTCTTGCCCCCTGAAGCTCGTGGAGAATTTGGCTAACAACCCTCTTTTGCCCGCTTGATATTAACGCGCTTTATACATTGCTTTGCTATGATGAACCTGTTAAAAGCTTGAATAAGCATTGGAATGATTTATGGAATATAAAGATTACTACAAAACCTTAGGCGTATCAAAAACCGCCAGCGACGATGAGATCAAAAAAGCTTATCGCGATTTGGCACGCAAATATCACCCGGATGTCAACAAAGACCCGAACGCTGAGGAGATGTTCAAAGAAGTAAACGAAGCCTATCAGGTGCTATCGGATAGCGATAAACGCCAGAAATACGATCAATTAGGCTCAGAATGGCGCAATTACCAACGCACGGGCGGCCAACCAGGTGGGTTCGACTGGGGACGCTGGCAGCAACAACCCGGCCAGGGCGGCGGCTACCGCACCATGACCCCCGAAGAGTTCCAGGAGATCTTTGGCGGCATGGGTACCTCAGGCGGCGCGGGCGGTTTTAGTGGTATGGGTGGCTTTTCGGACTTTTTCACCTCGCTCTTTGGCGGCGGCTTTAGTGGTGGTTTTTCATCTCCCGGTACTGGCGGTACTTACAGCCAGGGAGGGCCCAGCTATCGCACCCAAGCCCCCGCCAGGCGCGATGTTGAACACGAGACCGAAATCACTCTTGAAGAAGCCTACCACGGCACCCAACGCAGCCTTAGGTTTTCTGATGGGCGAACGATCAATGCCAATATTCCAGCTGGTGTGGATACCGGCTCGAAAGTGCGTTTAAGCGGTCAAGCCGATGGCGCGGATCTGTATTTGCTGATCAAAGTTTTACCTCATAAGGTTTTTAACCGCAAAGGCAACAACCTGCTGATTGATCTTCCGGTTGACTTTTACACCGCCGCTCTGGGTGGTGAGGTAGAAGTGCCCACGATGGGCAAACCCGTCAGGCTGAATATCCCCGCTGGAACCAACACCGGTAAGACCTTCAGACTCAAAGGTTTGGGCATGCCGGCCCTGCGTAAAAAAGACCAAAAAGGCGACATACTGGCTAAAGTGGAGATTCACCTGCCCAAACCGCTCAGCCAAGCCGAGAAAGAAAAGCTCCAGGCTCTGCGTGATGAGTATCACAAGTAGGACATACACCTCTCGCAAAAGCTAATCAATTTCCTAAATCAAGAGAATACACACAAATCTGTCAGATATAACTGACAGATTTTTCTATTTAATATTTTTGTCAGTTATAACTGACACTTTCTTGCTTTTTTTCTTTTTGTCAGTTATAACTGACACTATCGAGGTGAGTTATGATTATCCGAGAAAATTATCTTAAAAAAATCGACCCGTTTATTGACAAACCGATTATAAAAGTGCTTACTGGATTGCGCAGAAGCGGAAAGTCTGTTTTGCTTGAACAAATTCAGGACCGCCTTATCACGCAAGGGGTTGAACCCTCACAAATCTTCACGCTCAACTTTGAATCCGCGAAAGCCATGCACATCCACGATAGTCAAGACTTGATCGATGAAATTCAAAATCAGCCCTTTGATTTTAGCAAAAAAGTTTACATTTTTTTGGATGAAATTCAGGAAGTTCAGAACTGGGAACGCGCGGTTAATACCTTTCGCGTTGACTTTGATTCCGATATTTACATCACCGGCTCCAACAGTTCGCTCCTATCCGGAGAACTGGCAACCTACCTGGCTGGCCGATATGTGGAATTTCAAATTTATCCCTTCTCATTCCTCGAGTTTACACAATTACTTGAAGAGGCATCCTTAAAACTGGATCAAAACGCCGCCTTTAATTTGTACATCAATCTTGGCGGAATGCCGTTTCTACACCATCTCAACTTTGACGTGGAACCCTCAAAACAATACCTGAAAGATCTTTATGCGTCAGTTGTGGTTAAGGACATCGTTAGCCGACACAATATCCGCGATGTTGACCTCTTACAACGAGTCATCCTGTTTTTGATGTCAAACATCGGCAATCCCTTTTCAGCCCGTAGTATCTCAGCCTATTTAAAAAATGAATACCGCGCGGTCGCGCCCGAAACAGTCATCAACTACATTAAAGCCACCCTGGACGCTTGTCTGTTTTATCCGGCAAAACGACAGGATTTGCGGGGCAAACGCATTTTTCAAATGGATGAAAAATATTACCTTGCTGATCATGGCATTCGCCAGGCGGTTTATGGTGAAAATTTTAGGGATATCCATCTCATCCTTGAAAATATTGTGTTTATGGAACTTTTAAGGCGTGGCTTTGAGGTCACGGTTGGGCGAATGGGCGAAAAGGAAGTCGATTTCGTCGCGGAAAAAGCTGAACAAAAGCTATACGTTCAGGTGAGCTATATTATGAGTGATGAAGCCACCTTCAATCGCGAGATATCGCCCCTGCTGGACATCAAAGATAACTTCCCCAAATATATCATCTCGATGGACCCAATCAATCGCAGCACGCAAGGTATAAAACACCTGCACATTTTGACATTCTTACTGGAGACAGAGAGCTTTTAGGCTACAATAGAGCAGTATGGAAACTACCTTTCATAAAAACATTACCGTCTTCGCAGGCTCGGCGGATGGTTTACCCGAAACCCACATGCGAATCGCCTGGCAGCTGGGCGAAACGCTTGCCAGGCAAAACCGCACGCTCATCTATGGTGCTGGTTCAACCGGCCTGATGGGCGCGGTGGCCAATGGCGCGCTTGAAAACCAGGGCAAGGTGATTGGTGTTGTAAACGATGGACTAAACCTCGCGCACCTCATCCATGCCAACCTGACAAAACTTGAAACGGTTAGAGATATCCAAACACGCCAAAAGCGTATGCTTGAGTTAGCGGATGGCATTATTGCCCTACCTGGTGGCTATGGCACCTACTACGAAACCGTTGAGGCGCTTACCTGGGCACAAATTGGCTTGCACACCAAACCGATTGGGCTATTAAACATCGAAGGCTATTTTGAGCCCTTCGTGCGTATGGTGGATCACAGCATCGCTTTGGGATACATCTACCCGGAACACCGCGGGCTTTTCGTCGTCGCTGAAACCTCCACTGAGCTTTTGCAAAAAATGGATGCGTTTATCCCGCCAAAAAACATGAACAGGTGGTTAGACCGGCATGATTAATCAGATTACGACCCTTCTCATCGATCTGGATGACACCGTTTATCCCAGCTCACTTAACATTTGGCCCCTTTTCATGGCTCGCATTAATAGCTACTTGACTGATATTTTGGGTGTGCCCAAAGAGGAAGCAGGAGCACTTCAATATCGGCTCTTTAAGCAATACGGCACAACCTTGCGCGGGCTGCAGGTTGAACGCGAAGTGGACATGCATGATTATCTTGACTATGTCCATAACGTAGATCTTTCCGATTATATGCAACCAGACCCCGCTCTCCGTCAGGCACTTGAAAGCCTGCCCCAGACCAAGTGGATTTACACCAACGCCAGCGTTGCTCACGCGGAAAACGTTTTAGGACTGATGAATTTGCGCGACTTGTTTGAGGGGATCATTGATGTCGTTGCCACAACACCCTATTGCAAGCCACAGGTGGGCAGTTACGAAATCGCGCTAAGGCTGATTGGTAATCCAAAACCTGAGCATTGCCTCTTTGTAGATGACCGCAGCGATAACCTGGATACCGCGCGCGCCATGGGCATTCACACCTTACAGGTGAAACCCATACCCGATGGTGACCATCCGTCCATCAGCCATTTAATACAACTTCCCGATTATATGCGCCGAACACGTCTTTAAAAGCGACGCGTTAAGGGCTCTTCTTCTGTTTGCGTTTCATAAATATTTCCCATTCTTTCTATAAGGCTCGGTGAAAAAGCCTTGAATATGGTATTCTTAAGCACTGGATAGAACCAACGCGACCAAGCGTTGACTTTGGAGGCATTTATGCAAAACAACTCAAACCGCACGACAATTACTATCATCCTCGTTGTGCTCATTGTCATTACATCCTTCGCGGCCGGTCTGACCACAGGCAGCGTCATTAAAAACAACCCCATTCGCATGGCTCTCGGTTACGATAGCCCTTACACGGGAAACCCTTGCCCTACCTGCGTTTGTCCGGACGAGAATGGCGATACCACGGGTCTCGAATGTGAACCCTGCCCGGCTATTCAATTTGGCGCGGATGCAGGTAAATGTTCAGAGTATGTCAGCTCTTCAACCCCACGTGAACTGCAAACTTTGTTTAAGCCCTTCTGGGAAAGCTGGGACCACCTGCACAAACACTATGTAGACCAACCTTTGGACGATGTCTTACTGATGCGTGGCGCGATTGAAGGCATGCTGGCCGCCACCGGCGATAAACACACCTCCTACATGGATCCTCATGAATACGAACAAGCCAACGCCGAGATGGAAGGCTCCTATACCGGTATTGGCGCGTGGGTTAATACTTCCGGTGAATATGTCGAAATTGTTTCTCCCATGAAAGGCTCCCCCGCTGAAGAAGCCGGGCTAAAGCCCAAGGATATTGTTATCGCTGTAAACGGTAAAGACGCAACTGGAACAGCCGGCGATATCGTGTTGCAATCCATCCTCGGTCCTGCTGGCGAAGTGGTCGTTTTGACCATCCGCCGAGGTGATGAAATTTTTGATGTCAGCATTACCCGCCGCGTTATTCAAGTGCCGGTTGTTGATTACGAAATGCTTGAAGGCGACATCGCTTACATCGCGCTTTACACCTTCAACGACAAAGCGGTGGAGCAAGTTACAAACGCCCTGAACGATCTCATGCCACAAAATCCCAAAGGACTCATCTTTGACCTTCGCGATAATGGCGGTGGCTACCTTTACGCAGCCATTGATATTTCCTCAATGTTCATAGAGGATGGCGTTATCCTTTACGAAGAATATGGTGATGACACCCGCGATACTTACCGCGCTGATGGTGATGCAATCGCGCCTGATGTGCCTATGGTGGTCTTAATCAACGGTGGTTCCGCTTCCGCGTCTGAGATTGTTGCCGGCGCGCTACAAGATCATGGCCGCGCTAAACTCATTGGCGAAGTGAGCTATGGTAAAGGCTCTGTTCAAAGCTGGATTGATTTATCAGACAACCAGGGCGGTGTGCGCATTACCATTGCTCGCTGGTTAACTCCTAACGGTAATCAAATTGCTGAAATTGGTCTGACCCCAGATATTGAAGTGCCCCTTACCGAAGCTGACTATGAGGCGGGTGTCGACACACAACTCAATGCCGCGATTGAGTTTTTCAAGTAACAGGATTTATCTGAAGGGATAGGTTTACGATGCCTTTTAACCTGACTTACCTCATCTTTATCATACCGGGGCTGGTGCTGTCAATCATTGCCAGTATCGCTGTAAAATCAGCCTTCAAGAAGTGGAGCAATGTCGGCAACACGCGCAATATGACCGGGTTGCAGGTCGCGGACTATCTTAAAACCCGTTATCAACTCAAAGAATTGCGCTTTGCTCAAACGCAGGGAACGCTTAGCGACCATTATGACCCCAGTAGTAAGACCCTGGCGCTCTCGCAGGGTACCGGCACCATACCATCTGTCGCTGCCATGGCAGTTACCGCGCATGAACTCGGACATGCCATGCAGGACCGCGACAATTATGCCCCCATGAAAATGCGTCGCGTGCTCGTTCCCGTCGTCAATATCGGTGCCAATGCTGGTATGATTCTGGTCATGATTGGCTTGGTGCTGAATTTGATGGGATTGGCAACGATCGGGGTCATCCTGTTTGCCAGCACGACCGTGTTCTCACTCATTACGGTACCCATAGAGTTGGACGCTTCAAGACGCGCCAAAGCCATGCTTGAAGAAAGTCAGCTAATCACCAGCGAAGAAGAACGTAAAGGGGTCAACAAGGTGCTCAATGCCGCGGCATGGACCTACGTGGCAGGGCTGGTCACCTCGGTTCTGCAACTTTTGTATTACATCAGCCTGGTTAGTGGCAATCGCCGTCGTTCATAAACCTGATTAGATATAATCCAGAATGATATGAGCACCGCTCTGATCTACAAAAAAGATACAGAGCGGTGTGTTATTAACAAGCAAGCACCTAAGGCTTTAAGCAAGTTATAGGAACGATCATCACATCATCATTCTGTTTGTATGCCAAATCAGTACCCGTCAGAACCATTTTAAAACTTGGAACCTGTAATCCATTCTCTCTCATGAGGCTTTCAAGCGTGTTCAGATTGGCCACTCCCGCATCAATACCCCTGCCTCCTAGTTTGATTTCTATCAAACCATATCTGCCATCTTTCAGATGAATAACAGCATCACTTTCCAAGCCGGTACGATCCGCATAATAAGAAAGCTTTCCACCCAACGCTTGCGCATAAATACGTAAATCGCGTATGCACATCGACTCAAACAAGAAGCCTAGAGTTTTAACATCCGCAAGCATTGATTTCGAATTTAAACCCATTGCGGCAACAGCAATAGAAGGATCCGCGAACTCCTTTTTAGTACCACCACGAAGAACTGTTCTGGATCGAATAGATGGAGACCAGGCAGGCAAATCTTGGATTACAAAAAGACGTTCCAAGGCATTAAGGTATTCAAAAAAGGTCGACTCAGCTATCGGTCCATTAATGGCAATAACGTCTTGCCTTATCGTCGAACGGTGAGCCAATGTTGAAATATTTCTCGCGTATGAACGCAAGATAGCACGCACACGCTCCGGATTGCGTTCGACCCCATCCACACGGTGAATATCAACTTCACAAAGCGAATCTACATAATTTTCGACAATCAATGAGGCATCTTCTTCATTCACTCCTATTGAATCAGGCCAACCACCTCTCACAATCAACTCAACAATATCAGGGATCGTCTTTTGGGATTTAATTCCATTAATATCAATTCTTTCTTCGAATAATGCACTCAACGATATCGCGCCAGTCGAGTCACCACTTTCGAACAAACTCATGGTCTGCATCGGTAAGCGTGCAATCCGACCAATACCACTATGTCGCTTTCCAAGGTCTTGAGGCACAGTTGAGCCGGTTAGGATAAACTGTCCCTTCTCGTTTCGTCGATCAACTTCAGAGCGTACCGCATCCCACAATACAGGAGCGACCTGCCACTCATCAATCAACCGTGGTGTTTCACCTTCTAAAATCAAAGCAGGATTTAAATCAATCAGACGTAAATAGTTTTGAGATTCGCTGGCATCTTGCAGAGCAACAACACTTTTTGAATGTTGTCTTGCCGTAGTTGTCTTTCCGCACCATTTTGGGCCAACAAGCAAAACAGCACCGAATACATTTAAATAACGCTCGATAGTTTCATCAACAATTCGTGGTAAATAATCATTCATAGTCTTACCCTAATTCTTAGATTATGAATATAATACCACTGTCGGTGCGTTTTGTGTATTTTTATCGGTGTATTTTGTTCAATCATGTCGGTGTATTTTATTCACTTTCACCGGTGTGTTTTGCTCAATTCTGTCGGTGCGTTTTGCTCATGCCCACCGGTGCATTTTGCGACAGACTTTTACGCTTCGTTAATGTCCCATCAACACCTTATGCCATACGAACAAGGTATAATTTCTTTATCTAAAACGAACAGGAGCACATTATGACACCAACCCGTTGGGATCTTTCTAATATTTACACCGGCCTTGACGACCCGAAACTCGCCGAGGACATAAACTATATCAAAACCATTACCACGGAACTTTCAGTCCTTTACGAAAAAGAGCTCGTGCCCGCCCTCAACTCAGATATGAGCGCGGAGGCTCTTAGCCAGCATCTCAACCACATCATTGACGCGCGCAACGAAATCAGCATCAAAGCACATTCCATCATGGGATATTTAGCCGCGACCCTTAGCGTGGATTCTTTCAACAAGCAAGCTGAACAACTCTATTCCAAAGTACAAATTGAGATGATTCCGCTCAGCAACCTGGGCAATCGCCTCTCCGCGTGGCTGGGTAAACTGGGCGACCGCCTGCCCAAAGCCCTGGAAATCCCCGGCTCAGCACATGAACACAGTTTCGCGCTCCTTGAAGAAGCCGAACAAAGCCGCTATATGATGAGCGAAGCCGAAGAAGAACTCGCCAACGAACTCAGCCTCTCTGCCAGCGGTGCCTGGGAAAATCTGCAGGGCGTGCTCACCTCGCAAAAGAGTGTTGAATTTGAGCTGGACGGCAAAATGCAGACCCTGCCTCTGCCCGCGCTCATCAACCTGCGCAGCCATCCTGATGCCGACACCCGCGAACGCGCTTACAAGTTAGAAATACAGGTCTTTGAAGAGATGAAAGAGCCCCTTGCCGCTTGTATGAACGGCATCAAAGGCGAAGTGAACGTTCTCAACCGCAAACGTGGCCGCCAGGACGCGCTGCATAGCGCGCTGGACATGGCACGCATCGACCGCGATACGCTTGACGCGATGATGGGCGCCATGCGGGACTCCCTGCCCATGTTCCGAGACTACTTCCGCGCCAAAGCCAAAAAACTGGGCTATGAAAAATTGCCCTGGTGGAGCCTTTTCGCTCCGGTTGGCACGGCCAACAAAACCTACACTTTCAGCGAAGCCAGGCAAGTCGTTTTGGAAAACTTTGCCAAGTTTTCACCAGAAATGGCAAAACTTGCTGAAACCGCTTTCGACAATAATTGGATCGACGCCGAACAACGCCCCGGCAAACGTGGAGGCGCTTTCTGTATGGGCATTCCTGGTGTAAAACAAAGCCGCATCATGAGCAACTTTGATGGCTCTTTTGACCAGGTGATGACCCTTGCCCATGAGCTTGGACACGCTTTCCACAACTATTGCATTTATCAGGCCGACAAAACACCCTATCAATCGCGAACCCCCATGACCCTCGCCGAAACCGCCTCGATTATGTGCGAAACGATTGTGCTCAACGCCCTGCTGAAAAGCCCTTCATCACCGGAAGAAGAATTATTACTTCTGGAAACCGCCATCGGCAGCGACGCGCAAACCATCGTGGACATCATGTCACGCTTCCTCTTCGAAAAGGAAGTCTTCACACGCCGCGAAAAAGCCACGATCTCAGCTGATGAAATCTCAGAAATCATGTTGCAAGCTCAGCGCGACACCTATGGCGATGGCATCGACCCCGACGTGATGAATAAATTCGCCTGGACATGGAAACCACACTACTACAGCGCGGATCTTTCGTTCTACAACTTCCCTTATGCCTTTGGCACCCTGTTTGGCAAGGGCTTGTACGCGATTTATCTCGAAAAGGGAGATGCTTTCCTAAAAGACTACAAAGCGCTCCTCGCCAGCACCGGCGAAGCCAGCGCGGCCGACCTGGCAGCCCGTTTTGGCATCAACATCCGTGATAAAGCCTTCTGGAAAGGCTCACTGGACACCCTCAAACCGATGATCGAACGCTATATTGAACTTTAAAAAACCAGCGTTTTAGAAAAAACCCTCGCCGAAAGCGAGGGTTTTCTTTTATTCTTTGATTGAAACCGTGAAGTTATCGAAACTGACCACCATGCCACCCACTTCATAACTGGCGGCGTATAAGCCTGTCAATCCAGGCTTGAAATCGGGGTACACACCTTTCGCAATGATTTGCCCATTGACCGCAAAGGTGAAGCCCTCAGCTCCGCAACGCGCGGAAAGACGCAATTCGTCTTCGCTGTTGATCAAGGGCGAGTATTGCCATTGGCGAATATAACGCGTCTCATCCCCCGTTACCTTCCATATCGCGAAATAACCATTTTCACTCACCGCGAAAACCGTGCGGTCCTCGCCATTCACCCCACAAAGCAAGCCGAACTCGCCATTGCCCACCGGTTCTAAAACACGGGCATCCACCTCAACGAACATGTCATCATAGCCATAAGCCACCTGAGACCAAAGCGTTGTCATGGGCTTGTGTAAATTAAAGATATACGCGCCATCCTGTATGTTTTGCTCACCAAAATGACTTTTTTCAATCTTCCATTGATTGCGATTGTCCAAAAAATCATCCTGCCCCACTGTTTTTACGGTCTCTGATAATGGTCCTTCGCTGTGACCAAAGGCCTTTATCTTGACCTCAGCGCGCTTAGCCGCTTCAATCATGGGCAAGGCAAGATGAATGGGACGCAGGGTATCAATGGGCAAACTGACAGAATGGCAAGGGTCGCGATGATCGATACGCCTATCGCGGTTGCCATCCACCAGAGGTTGACATGGCACAATGTCGGGGTCAAAGGTAACCGGTGATTTGTGGATGGGTACCGCCAAAAGCTCATTCTCTGCGTTCAACACCGGCGCGCCAACATTCCCCGCGGGTATCGCGAGTTCAGCGTGTATGAGCACATTTTCGCCAAAGGGGAACTCCGCGCCAAAGTCATTGAGCACCACAGCGTTTTGGCTCAGAATTTCCGGGTCTTTTGACAGCGAGGGATACCCCAATACCGATAGGGTCGTGCCGCGCTCCAAGGTGGTCGAATCACCTAATTTAATCACGGGGAGATTCAAAAGGGCGTAATCGATAGCTTTGCCATCTACGGTGGAACGCGGTTTAATGACCGCCAGGCCTAATTCAAAATCCGCCTGCACGATACCAGCCTGGTAAGTAGGAACAGGTGGGGCTTTATCATCCACGGTCAAGGAGACGATTAAATCAGTCACCTGAAAATATCGGTCAGAAAGCACCACATCCGCGCTGGTTAAAATCAGACCATCCGGACTTATAATCGTGCCCGTGCCCTGCCAGATGAGCATGCGCTGGCCATTGACTTCAGCCACCGCGTCAATCTTCACCACGCTCAAATAAGGCGATTCATAAACATAGTCATCCGCGACAGTTTTGGCAACCCCCGGCTTCCAATCCACCGGATTAACCCCGATCACAGTCAGGTTTAAGTCGAATGCATGTGAGCCTTTGGTTGTTTTTACTGTGCCCTGAGTTTGAAGAGAACCTGTTGGCGCGGTCTCAAAGCTGAACAGCACATTTTCAGCGCCTTGCGGGGCAATGGCGCGCTTGTATTCAAAGACCCAATCGCCATTATTATTAATTTGTCGGGGCATAGCGGGTTGTGTGCCCAAAAAACCAACTCCTGTCACAAAATCAGCCGGCAGAATAATGGCTTCTATTTCCGTATTGAAGGCGCCTTTATTTTCAATCAGGACTTCCAAATCAAACAACTGCCCTTGCGATAAAGCGCGTTTGGGTAACGACGCAGAAACTATCAAACCTTCCTGGTCTTCAACCTTTTTCAGATTAGCGCATGCGGTTAAACCCAGCGCGAAAACCAGGAGAATTAAAATAAGCTTGTAACAGCTATGCTTAACCATAGGGCGCAATATTTATTTCCTCCCCTTTAGCCCTGCGGTTCGTCTGGCCAATCCACGTCCGGCGGAGCATACCAATCTATTGGATCAATGCCCGTTTTGTGTTCACCTTCTTTGAGTTCAAACTCGATTAAGCTATGGTCCTCCGCGCAAGTAAAATTACATGCCGCGAAAGGTGTATAACCGGCCTTAAACCCAGTTGGACTCTCGCTTATTTTATAGCTAACAACCTTATAAGTACCTGCCGGCAGGTTCGAAATGGTGTAACTATCGTTTCCTGTAGCTGTACGCACCCAATAGTAATAGCCCGTTTTAACCTCATAGGCAACAATCCGTTGTGGAGGGATATGTTCTGATGGATAAATTAATCTGCCTGAGATACTCGCCGTGTGAGCCTTCATCGTGCTTGTGGCGGTTGGTGTGGGCACTTCAGTCGCGCAAACCGGACAAGGTGTGGTTCCCGGACAAGGTGTGGTGGTAGGAGGCACTTCACATGTGGGGCAGGCGTTAGGACATGCAGTCAATGCCTGTTTAAGCATCTCGACTTCACCTGCCTGGACGGTAAGCTTCACAACATTATCCGCGATCGTTCGGAGAAGCTCATCTGTTTGATTTGTATCCGGTGTACACGCAAACAGAAGAATGGATAAAACTAACATAAAAAAGATGGGTTTTGTAATTTTTTTCATCAGATACCGCGCTTTCTTTTAGTCAGTATGGTTTATAGAGAAACAAATCCGTTCCAAAGTCAATCAATATATACTGCATCAACCATTGTGGCATGAGCTTTCTCAACTTTGTTCCTGACAAACTCATAATGATGAAAGTCCGGTTTTCACTCATCTTTCATCACTTTTTGAATTATACTACTATCACCATGTTTGATTTTGAAGACATCCAACCCACCATCTTAAGCGTGAAAGCGCTCAACAATTATCTGCGCGAACTTCTGGAAACTGACGATGTACTGCGCGATATTTGGGTGAAGGGTGAAATCTCCAACTACACACGTGCCAGTTCCGGACACCTTTATTTCACGCTCAAAGACGCTGACGCGCAGGTGAAATGCGTGATGTGGAAGGGTTCCACCTTCGGCTTGCGCTTTAACCCGCGCGAAGGCATGGCGGTCGAAGTGCATGGCTCAATGAGCATCTATCCTGCTTCCGGGCAAGTGCAACTTTACGTCAGCGAAATGCGCCAGGCTGGTCAGGGGCGACTTTATGAAGAATTCTTGAAATTAAAAGCCAAACTTCAGTCAGCCGGCCTTTTTGATGAAACCCACAAAAGAGCGTTGCCGCGTTTTCCACGTCATATCGGCATTATTAGCTCCCCCACCGGTGCCGCGCTGCAGGATATGCTTCACGCGCTTGACCGGCGGCTGCCCACCGCCCGTGTGACCATCGCGCCCAGCACTGTTCAGGGCTCAGACGCGCCCACATCCATCATTCGCGCGCTCAGGGCGCTCAACCGCATTGAAGACCTCGACCTTATTTTACTTGGCCGTGGTGGTGGCTCGATTGAGGATCTGTGGTGCTTTAATGATGAAGCCCTGGCTTATGCCATTTTCAATTCACGCGTGCCCGTGATCTCCGGCGTTGGGCACGAAACCGACTTCACCATTGCTGATTTTGTAGCAGACTTGCGCGCACCCACTCCAACTGCCGCCGCGGAACTCGCCAGCCCGCTGACAGTTGACGATCTGCTGCAAAACCTCACTGATAGAACCGCCCGACTTGATCAATATCTGGAAGCAATCTTTACCACATACCAACAAAAGCTCCAACTTGCCCAAAGCGCTTTTGAGAGAGTATCACCCCGTCAACGCGTCCACAACACCCTGCAACGCCAGGATGAGCTCTTCGCGCGTCTCGACCGCGCTATGACAGCTCAGCTGCAAAACCTCGAGTTGCGCCTTGAAAAAGAAAGCGCCCGTCTCAAAGCGCTAAGCCCTATGGCTGTTCTGGCACGCGGATACGCCATTATCAGCGACCCATCCACCGGAAAAGTGGTCAAACACATTGCCCAAATCGAACCAATCATGCCTATCAGAGTGCAAATTCTTGATGGCACTTTTTATGCCGAAGTAACTGACATCAAAAGAGAGAATAATTATGACGAAGACTGAACCCACCCAAAGCTTTGAAAGCAGCTTTGCCCAACTGCAAGATGTAATCAGCAAGCTCGAAAACGCCGATTTGCCCCTTGAAGAAGCCATCAAGCTTTACGAAGAAGGCAAACGCCTTAGCAAACTCTGCGCGCAAATTCTTGAAAGCGCCCGACTGCGCGTGACTACCCTAAGTGATTCTGAACGCGATGAGAGCCCTGTTGATTAAACCATGAGTTTTTTCCGAAGTCCTATCGCTTTGTCCGCTTTTGGCGCGCTGTTATTGGCGCAGCTTATTAAAACACCCATCCACTACTTACGCTACAAGAAATGGGACTGGTCGTTAATCATTAGCTCCGGTGGGATGCCATCATCCCACTCCGCCCTGATGAGCGCGGTAACAACCGCAATCGGTCTTTACCATGGCTGGGATAATCCCACATTTTTCCTGGGTGTGGCAGCAACGTTGATTGTGGTCTACGATGCCACTGGTGTACGCAGGCAAGCCGGCTTGCATGCTGAACGCATCAATACGATCATACGCGAGGCTTTGGCGCACCGCAACTTGCCCGAGGATGAAGTTAAGTTCCTGCGTGAGGTTATCGGACACTCGCCAGCCGAAGCCATCATTGGCTTGCTTTTTGGCATCGTGTTCGCGATTGTCATCTGGCTCATCTTCCCGCTGTAAAATCAAAATATATATCTAAACACTGAATATCAGGCTTTTTAAATAGCACCAATCGGATAGGCAATTAAGTCTTCGCTTAAGTAACGTTTTTTGTCGATTTGGCATAAAATCATTTGATTACCAATGGTGTATCCCTGTGCTTTTTCAAGTAAGCTGAAGTGCCTTGCCATACTCAAATTGGGTGATGTTGTTTGTTTGATCTCGATTGGATAAAAAACACCCGAGTCTTCAATAATTAAGTCCACTTCACGTCTGTCTTTATCCCTGTAGAAAGTGACCGGTGGATGAATTTTTCCAGCATTATGGAAAGATTTAATGATTTCGCTCACCGCAAAGTTTTCTAATACAGCTCCTGACATTGCCCCCATCATCAAATTCTCTGGATTTAACCAGCGACCAAGATATGCCACCAAACCGGTATCCATAAAATAAAGCTTCGGGCGTTTTATAACCCGGGTTAGATGATTGTTAGAGAAGGGCTGAATCAAAACAATCAAACCAGATGCTTCCAACACCGACATCCACGATTTTACAGTAGGCGCGCTCACACCCAATTCATTTGCCATATCAGCGAAATTCACTTCCTGGCTCACCCGCGCCGCGATAACACGCATAAAAGTGCTGAATAAGGATAAGTCCTGAATGTTTGTAATCGAGCGCACATCTCTTTCGATATAGGTGCTTAGATAAGACGCGTAATACTGGTCGCCATCCAGTTCATTAAGCTTGGTTAACTCCGGCAAACTGCCCCGATGGATTGCCTGCCATAAGTCCCTGCCATGCAAAGCTTTCCGGTCTGTCTGAATATAAGTTTCGTCTGGAACCATTGGCTTATTAAAGGAATCTTGCAGTATTTCTCTTAGTGACAAACCATCTAAATGAGCAATTCCAACCCGACCTGCTAAACTCTCGGTAATACCTTGTATTAATGAATAGGTTTGAGACCCCGTTAATATATATTGCCCATAATCCTGATTTCTATCGACCCTGAACTTAATTTCATGGAACAATTGGGGTGCATATTGTATCTCATCAATAATCAACTTTCCTGGATGGTTCATGAAAAACGCTTTGGGATTACTTTTAGCTATTTGCAGTTCATTAAAGTCATCAAGACTAACGTATTCATAATCCTGGCTTGAAAACATATGGCTTAAAGTAGTCGATTTACCAACTTGTCGGGCGCCAGTGAGCAGAACGACCTTAAAAGTATTTACCATTTTTTGAATGACGGGTTCAATTGCTCTTTGTATATACATATTGCCTCTTTTCGACTATTCTAAAATCACTTTTTAGTATAGTCGAACATTTTTATTTTGTAAAGCGACTTTTCTAAAATCGTATTTTCATTTAGTCGGGTTTTGCAGTCATAGAGCGGATTAATTCGATTTTTTCGCCCATTTTTTCTTACTTAGATATAAGAAAGTTCTTTAGCTTTATAATTACGCCACAAGCAAAAAATGCGTTACAACATTAAGCAAATCAAAACAAGGCGACGAAGATGATTAATTACAAATACGAAAAAGACATTCCTTCTGAAGACCTGCTCTCGCTTTACATCGATGTGGGATGGACGGCTTACACGACCAATCTGCCCCAACTCCAACGCGCGGTAGCAGCGTCATGGCTGGTCATCAGCGTCTGGGAACAGAACGAACTCATCGGACTGGCGCGCGTTGTTGGCGATGGTGAAACAATCGCCTATGTGCAAGATATATTGGTGAAAGAAACCTGGCAAAACAAAGGCATCGGCAAAGAACTCATGCGCCGCGTTTTTGAGGAAGTCAAGTACATTCGCCAGGTAGTGTTAATGACCGATGCCGGTGAAGCCAACCGTGACGTTGAAAGCTGGTACACACATGTGGGGTTTAAACGTTTTGAAGAGATTGGCGTGCAAGGCTTCGCGCGTTTCAATGCGCCGGAACCCTGAGCCCGAAGTTTTTTAGTCTAAGCCACGCTTAGATTTTACAAAGTTTTCAACCAGCCCTGCCCAATTTTTGCTTTATCCGCGTGATTATCGCGCGCAATTCGGGTACTTTTAAAAGCCAGATGATCAATCCATACACGAACAATCCTAAAACACCACCACCCAACAAAACGATGTACTTCGATTGCCCAACCATCAAACGCATCCAGACCCAAATCACACCCGCCATCGCCATCGATGCCAAAACTGACTTCCATGTCGCGCTAAAGAGCTGCTTCCCATCCAATCCTTCAAGTCGTTTGCGTAAAATAATCAAGAGCACGATGCTTTCCAGTGCGGTCGCCACCGAGTTTGCCAGTGCCAGTCCGCCATGCGGCATATAAATAAACAAACGCACAAACAAGAAAGACAACGCGATGTTCAAGCCCATCGCCAAAACGCCTACGATAACCGGCGTGCGTGTATCATGCATGGCGTAATAACCACGGCTGAGCACCTCTACCAGGCAATGCCCCACCAAACCTGCACCATACCACAACAGCGCCCAACTGACCATCGCGGTTGAGTTCGCGTCAAACTGACCACGTTCATAAATCACCTGGATGAGCGGTATCCGAAGCAAAATCATGGCAACCGTGGCAGGGATGGCCAAAAGCAAGACGGCGCGAATGATGCCAGAGAGCGTTTTGCGAAAGGTATCATGCTGACCTAACTCATATTGCGCGGAGAGCGTTGGTAAGGATGCCGTGCCCGCGCTTTGGGCGATAGCCGCCTGGGGCATGAGCATCAATGTAAACGCCCAGGTCACCGCGCTGGCAGCGCCTTCACCCAAACTCAATCCAATAATCGTGTTCGCTACGAAATTGAGCTGAACCACACTCGCGCCAACTATCCGCGGAAGCATGAGCTTGAAGACCTGACGGGTGGCTTTGTTTTTCAAGCCTTCGCCAATAAAATACGCGCGTTTGGGAAGCTTAAACAGCGTTGGCGCTTGCAGCAAGAAGTGCCCCGCCGCGCCAATCAGCGTTCCGTAAGCCAGGCGATCAATACCCATTGATTTTGGCAAAAACAAAACGCCCAGGATGATGCCCAAAGAATAAGCGGATGGCGCCAATGCCGGCCATAAAAAGACCTGATGCGCGTTGAGCATGCCCATCACCAAGCCGCTCACACCAAAAATAATCACCGTGGGCAACATAATGCGTAACAAGCGCACGGTGAGCTCGATTTGTGTCAGCTGTGTGCCCGGTGTGAGCACAAAAAGCCCTTTTTCAACAATCGCTGGCGCGAAAACCCACATCAAGGCTGCCACCAGGATCAAGATAATCACCAGAGTATTCATGACGCCTGATGCCAATCGCCAGGCTTTGTTTTCCTCACGTTTGGTCAGCATTCCGGTAAACATGGGGATAAACGCTGATCCCAAGGCACCTCCAGCAGTAAGGTTAAAGAGCAGTTCGGTAACACGGTTGGCGGCGTTGAAGGAATCAAGATCAGCGGAGGTGCCGAACGCGCCCGAAACAACCATGCCCCGCAGGACACCGATAAGCGTGCTAAAGACATACGCCAGCATGACCACCGATGCCGCGCGGGCAATTTGTTGCCCTGCCACGTTGGATTGCTCAACCATTGTATCAAGCGTTTGCGAATGAGTGGCCTCAGCGAACACTTCAGAATCACAAGTTTTTTCTTCAGGTATGTCTTCTTTTAAATCCATTAACTGTCACCAATCTGTGTCGTTAACCAACCACATCTCTAAGCTTTTGCTTGGCTTCATCCCACAGGGCATCCATTTCTTCAAAGCTCAGCTCGCTGATGGTTTTGCCCTGTTCGCGTGCCGATTCTTCAATATACGCGAAACGTTCTTTGAAGCGCGCGTTTGTACCACGAAGCGCGGTTTCCGGGTCAACCTCGAGCCAGCGAAGAAGGTTTACCATGGCGAACAAGACATCGCCGCCTTCTTTTTCGCGTTCTTCGGGGCTATCAGCGGCTTTGAGTTCCGCGAGTTCCTCATGTATTTTATCAATAACCGGTTCAATCGTCTGCCAATCAAAGCCCACCCGGGCAGCTTTGCGCTGTATTTGCTCAGACTGACTCAATGCCGGCGCGATTTTGGGGACGCTATCCAACAGTCCTTGCGAACGCTCCTGATGATCTTTGCGTTCGCTGGCTTTGATCTTTTCCCAGTTTTGTAACACGGTATTCACCGAATCGACATCCAGCCCCGCGAAAACGTGCGGATGACGGCGCTTCAGCTTGCTATTGATGCCGCTCAGCACGTCGGTCATGTTAAAGTCACCCTCTTCAGTCGCGATTTGGGCATGCAAAACAATTTGCAAGAGCAAGTCGCCCAATTCTTCACACAAGCCTTCCATGTCTTCATCATCAAGCGCTTCCAGTGTTTCATAAGCTTCTTCAAGCAAATGCTGACGCAGGCTGAGATGGGTTTGCTCGCGATCCCACGGGCAGCCACCCGGAGCGCGCAGTCGGGCGATGACCTCTTGTAAGTCTTCAAACGCGGTGGATTGCTCCCGTGCGGGCAGATAAAGCATGCTCATCATACCCAAATGCACCGATTGATCAATGGCATAAAGGGGCAAAGTTTCAATCATTTCTTCGGGCGTGCCCAAATTATGGAGCAATTTGACTTCAAACTCGTCCGGATAATTATGCATCAGGGTCAGCTTTAGCTCTGAAGCTTCAAACTGCCCACCTAATTGGCTGATTATCACTGGTGTGGAGGGCGGAAAAGGTGGCACGAGCAGACTGCCCACATAAAGCCCATCCAAAATCGCTGTTTGGGGCAAAAGGTCCATACCCAATGTTGCACAGACCGGTTCCAGATAACTCATCCCATCAATGACACGCACAGGGATATCCATCTCCGAAAGGATTTTTACGACCTGGCTCACTGTTTCTTCGCCGATGAAGGGGCTGCCAGGCACGCCATAAGTTACGCCTTCAGGGCGCCTGGCAAGCTCGACAAGCTCAGTAACGATAGTCTTTAGCACGTCTTCAAGAGTCTCATTACTCTCGTACAAATAATCAAAACTATGCCACGAGAGATGGTCAGGGAGTTCTGAGCACGCTGGATGAAAAGCAGTGCGCAGGTAAATATCTTCAGATTCTAAAAGATGGTTCCAGGCTTCGCGCGTGAGATAATTCGCACCAGCGGGACCAAGCCCTACAATGACAATACCTTCTTTTTGCATCGTATTCTCCTATGCAGAACACTTATCCGATTTGAATTAAGCAAAGGCTGTCCACCCAAACGGTGGCAGCCTTTGTAATGTAAATAAGTTGCGACAGGTATAAGCTTCGCGAAGCATACCTGCCCGACAACGAGCAAACTAACGCTTGGTGTAGGTAGGAGCTTTGCGAGCGCGTTTGAGACCGGGTTTCTTGCGTTCCTTAACGCGGGCATCGCGGGTGAGCAAGCCCTTATCGCGCAAAGCCGTACGCACCGATTCGTCTTCAGCAAGCAAAGCGCGCGCCAAACCAAGTTTTACAGCATCCCGCTGACCGCTCACGCCACCACCCATGACCTTTACGGTCACGTCGTAGGTGCTGGGGTTCTTTCCGGTTGCTTCAATCGCTTCCAGAATAGCGGGGATGTCGCCACCACGGGGGAAGTAATCCGCGATGGGCTTTTCGTTGACGGTAATCACGCCACTGCCTTCGTAAATGCGCACGCGGGCAGTACTTTGTTTGCGTCGTCCAACAGCTTCGATGTATTGTGCCATAATTCCTCTTTATCTACTTTCCGAATGGTTTCGGACCCTGGGCTTCGTGGGGATGATCGGGACCAGCATAAATCTTGAGATTAGCAAGATATTGCGCTGTGAGCTTATTCTGGGGTAACATGCCGCGTACCGCAAAGCGGATGATGCGGTCAGGATATGTTTCCATCATACGTTCATAAGTCACTTCTCTAAGGCCACTTGGATAACCAGTATGTCGTCGATACATTTTTTGGGACGTACGGGTTGGATTGGCAAAGACTTTCTCAGCATTAATCACAACCACGTGATCGCCCAAAACCACACCGGGTGTGAAATCGGGTCGATGCTTGCCCACCAAAATTTCAGCGATTTTGCTTGCCAAGCGTCCGAGGGTTTGGCCACTGGCGTCTACCAGATACCACTCGCCTTCAGGCTTTCCTTTAGGGACATAAGTTTTATCCACTTTTTCTTTCTCCGTTTTCTACTTTCACCGGTTTTAAGCCGGGTTTCATTCTACTTTTTCATTCTCGCCGAAGACGCTTTCAGGGTATTCAACCTGCATAAGGCATAATCCTCTGGCGGGAGCTAAGCTCACAATACCAGTTTCGCCCTCGTTCAGACCTTTTTTGACGATCTCAACTGGTAGCTCTTCCAGTCCAAGCTTTACCAGCACATAAACGATACGCCGCACCATGTGGTAGAGAAAAGCATTGCCGATGATCGTAAAATGCTGTTCATCGCCAGCGCTTTTCCAATCTACCTCAAAGATTTCGCGCGTTGTGCTGCCGTCTTCCTTCAAAGCTCTGCCAAAAGCCCGAAAGTCATGACTTCCGAGCATAAGCCGCGCCGCTTCGTTCATCAAAGAAAGATTCGGCGCCCGGTCAAGCCGCCAGGCAAAGGCATCACGCAAGGGATCGCGTTCAGGCTGAAAATAGAGCCGGTAGCGATATTCGCGTCGCAGGGCGTCGTAGCGGGGATGAAAGTCCCAGGGAACTTCAGTAGCCTGTTGCGCGACAATGTCAGATGGCAGGTTGGCATTCAAAGCTTTAACTAACTTTCCTGTGCCATGCTTCCAATCGAAATTGAAGCTGATCACCTGCCCCAACGCGTGTACGCCGCTATCCGTGCGGCCGGCTGCCATAATGGCTCTGCCCTGCCAGCCTATTTTCCGCAGGGCGTCTTCAACCGCGCTTTGTACCGTCGCTTTGTGAGCCTGGCGCTGAAAACCCGCGTATGCAGTGCCTTCGTATGCGAGAATAAGTTTGTAATGTGCCATGCCCTTCAATTTTCAGAAAGGCTCAAATAAATCTCAATTTACTCAGATACCAGCTCTAAAAGCGCCATTTCGGCATTATCGCCCAAGCGCGGACCAGTTTTGAGTAAGCGAGTGTAACCACCGGGTCGGTTGGTGAAACGCGGGGCGATATCATCAAAGAGTTTCTTGATGATTTCAGTACTGTTGTTGCCCAAATAGGCAGCAGCCTGGCGTCTTGCGTTGACCTGAGCAAGATCGCCACCTTTAATCGCGTTCTTAGCCAAGGTAATCAGCTTTTCAGCTTCTGGCTGAATTGATTTGGCCTTGGCGACAGTGGTTTGGATTTTTTCATATTCAAATAATTGTTTAATCTGCGTCCGACGCACGGAATTGCGATGACCCGCGCGCATATTCAGACGGTATCCTTTAACTCGGTGACGCATTAGTCGTTCTCCACTTCTGTATTTTCAATATAGCCTTTTTCGATCATCTTGGCTTTTAGTTCTTGCAGGCTTTTCTCTCCAAAATTACGAATAGAAAGCATTGCGCCTTCGCCTTTTTCAAGAAGTTCCAAGACATCATTCACAGTTGCCACACCAGTTCGCTTGAGCGAGTTGAAAACCCGCACAGAAAGATCCAATGTTTCGATTGGAGCTTCATTCAGTTCTTTCACCACGGAGATTGGCTCAGATTCAACCACGGGTTCGGGTTTAATCAGCATATCTTCGGTAGTGCCGCTAATAAAGCTCAGGTGCTGCATAAGAATGCGCGAAGCATCAATCAAGGCACGTTCTGGTGCAATAGTGCCATCAGTCCAAATTTCAAGCGTGAGGCGGTCGAAGTCGGTGCTGCGTCCAACGCGGGCGCTGGAAACAGACCAGTTCACACGTTGAATGGGCGAGAAGATCGCATCCACAGGCAAAACGCCGATGGGCAATCGCTCAGCGCGTTCGCCTGCGGGCAAATAACCACGGCCGGCTTCAACGGTGAGATCAATATCAACTTCGTGACCATCTTCGTTCATACTAAAGAGGTAAAGATCAGGGTTAATGATTTCAACCTCAGGCGGACAAACGATGTCAGCAGCTGTAATAGTGCCTTTGCCTTTGACTTCAAGATGTAGCTGGGCAGTCTCGACATTGTATAGTTTGAAACGCAAAAGTTTCAGTTGCAACATTACCTGAATAACGTCCTCGCGGACGCCGGGAATGGTGCTAAACTCGTGCATGACATCACTAACCCGAATCGCGGTAACTGCCGCGCCGTCAAGCGACGAAAGCAGCACGCGTCGGATGGCGTTGCCGAGGGTGACGCCATAGCCGCGTTCTAACGGGCTAATCGTAAACTTTCCGTAGTTGCGCGATTCTTCTGTGCGCTCTACTTTTGGTGTTACCATTTCCATAATTCCTGTCACGGTTTACCCCTAACCAGCCTATCGGGTAAGAAAGACTGACTTATTTCCTCTTATCGAGAGTAGTATTCAACGATCAACTGTTCGTTCAGGTTGCCATCAATTTCAGCACGTTCAGGGTTGCGTAACATGCGACCGCTGAGGTTGGCCAAATCACGGGCGAGCCAGGTGGGAACAGTGCGACCTTCAGCTTCTTCGCGAAGGTTCTTGAAGAAGGTTGTGTCTTTTGAAGTTTCAGCAACGGTGATAACATCATCCACTTTAACTTCCATGGATGGAATATCAGCACGACGGCCATTGAGTAAAAAGTGACCGTGACTTACCAAAATACGAGCCTGCGCGCGGCTTGCCGCGAAACCAAGACGGTAAATTACATTGCCGAGGCGGGTTTCAAGAATGGTAAGTAGATTAGGACCGGGCTGACCGTGCATCATTTCCGCTTGCGCGAAGAAGCGGCGGAATTGGCGCTCGTAAATGCCATAAATGCGGCGCGCTTTTTGTTTGGCGCGTAACTGCTTGGCATAGTCAGACTCACGACCCGGGCGATGTGCCAGTGATTTGCCGTGCATTCCTGGGGGATAACTGCGTCGTTCAAATGAGCATTTGGGCGTAAAGCAGCGTTCGCCTTTGAGGAACAGCTTTTCGCCTTCGCGTCGACATAATCGACAAACTGCTTCTGTATATCTTGCCATAATTCTTTCCTTTTTCTATATATTAAACGCGGCGCTTCTTGGGCGGACGACATCCGTTGTGTGGAACCGGGGTTTCATCAGTAATCTTGGTGATCTTAACACCCAATGCCTGCACAGCACGAATGGCTGCTTCGCGACCGGGGCCAGGGCCCTTCACAAATAATTCAACTTCCTGGACGCCCATTTGTTGGGCGGTTTTAAGCGCTTGTTCGGTAGCCATACGGGCAGCAAAAGGTGTGCTTTTGCGTGAGCCTTTAAAGCCAGCCGTACCGGAGCTACCCCAACACACTGTGTTACCGCGCATGTCGGTAATGGTCACAATAGTATTGTTGAAAGATGCAAAGACATGCACCTGTCCGGCAGACAATTGGCGCTTAACTTTGCGCGCGCTTGTTGCGCGTCGCGCTGTTCTTGCTTGTTTAGCCATAGTTCTTCCTCACTATCTTCATACTCTGGTACCCGTCATCGGTTGCCGCAGGGGAGAAAGGGAACCCCACCGAATTTGGATCAGACCAGTTAATAAATAAGTATTATTACTACTTCTTCGCTCCACGGCGGCGGCCACGACCGGCAACGGTCTTCTTGGGGCCTTTGCGTGTGCGCGCGTTGGTGCGTGTGTTTTGACCACGCAGAGGCAGGTTGCGGCGATGGCGCAAGCCACGATAACAACCAATCTCAACCAGGCGCTTAATGTTCATTTGAACTTCGCGGCGCAAATCACCTTCAACCTTTAGGTTTTGGGCGATATAGTCGCGTAATTTTGTAACTTCTGTTTCTGGCAAATCCTTCACACGGACAGTGGGATCCACACCGGTGGCGTCCAGAATATCATTAGCCGTTTTGGGGCCAATGCCATAGATATATCGCAGTCCGATATCAATGCGCTTGTTGCGCGGGAGGTCAACACCTTCAATACGAGCCATAATTCTCTATTCCTTATCCTTGTCGCTGTTTGTGTCTTGGGTTCGTGCAAATAACGTACAAACGACCATCGCGTTTGACGATTTTACAGTCTTTACAGCGTTTTTTAATTGAAGCCGATACTTTCATTTGGCATACTCCTTATATTTACCGCAAAGTTTTAATTATAGTCCTTTGCCGCGGTTATGGCAAGACTTTCTATCGTTTTGTAAGCACCAAAGGTCCATCTTTTGTGACGGCAATTGTGTGCTCCTGATGCGCGGTAAGCCCGCCGTTGGCATTAACAACAGTCCAACGATCGCGCAATACACGCGTTCTTCTTCCACCAACCAAGACCATGGGCTCGATGGCAATGGTCATGCCTTCGCGCAACACAAACCCTGTGCCGGGTTTGCCATAATTTGTCAGCTGTGGCGCTTCGTGCATGGCTCGTCCAACCCCATGTCCGGTATAGGTGTGGGTGCAATAAAAACCCTGACTTTCAACGTGCGCTTCAATGGCTGCGCCAACATCGCCACTGCGATTGCCAATGACCATTTTGCTTATCGCGATTTCAAGGGCTTGCTTGGTTGTGTCAATCAAGTGTTGTGCTTGTTTGCTGATTTCGCCAACACCAACGGTAAACGCCGAGTCACCCACATAGCCTTTGTACACCGTTCCGCAATCCACCGAGATAATGTCGCCTTCAAGCAGTTTTCGGTTGCCCGGAATGCCATGCACCATTTCTTCGTTTATGCTGGTGCAGATGCTTCCCGGATAGGGCGTTCCATTACCAGGGTCGTAATCTTTGAACGGTGAGTACACGCCATGCGCCTTCTGAAAGCTTTCGGCGACCTCATTCAATTCACCGGTGGTCACACCAGGCGCGATGGCGTCCATCACTGCTTGCAAGGTGAGCGCGTTTAAGCGACCAGCTTCACGCATAATCTCAATCTCTTTGGCAGACTTCAGATTGACACCAAACACAGAGCTATCCATTATTGCGAAGCCTCATTAAATTGCAAAGCCTCAAAAATCGCGGCGTTGATTTCATCAATTTCGCCGACACCACTAAATTCGACCAGTTTATCTTCTTCCTGAAAATGCTCGATAAGCGGTGAGGTCTGTTCATGATAGACAGTTAAGCGATGAAGAACGGTTTCGGCTTTATCATCTTCTCGTTGGTAAAGCGGCGAACCGTCTTCATCATCAATACCTGCAACTTTTGGTGGATTGTATACCATGTGGTACACTCTGCCACTCTTGCTCATCCAGCGACCACTCAGTCGTTGAACGAGTTCTTCATCGTGTACACTGAGATACGCTACCATTGTCAGTTCTTCTTCAGCGCTGTCAAGATAAGACTCAAGCGCCAGTGCCTGAACCATAGTGCGCGGATAACCATCCAAAACCACACCATTATCGCAATCTTCTTCTTGAAGACGCTCATTCAGCATAGAGATGGTAATCTCATCAGGTACCAATTCGCCTTTTTGAACATATTTAGCAGCCATCATCCCTAAGGGTGTTTCTTCCTTAAGATGTTTTCGAAACAGATCCCCTGTCGAGATATGAGGGATTCCCAGACGTTTGGCAAGCAGAACCGCCTGGGTTCCCTTACCAGAGCCAGGAGGCCCTAATAACACGATGTAATTGGCATGCTCGTTGTTCATTTTAATACGCTCTTTAGTTAATCAGTCTGTCGTCATAGCCATGCATGCGTAATTCAGTTTCGATAAGCTGAATAATTTCGCGCACGGTACCTACCACAATCAAAAGACCTGAAGCCTGCATCAAACCCAAACCAGCGATATTTGTTTCGCCAAAGAGCTTGAAGACACCGGTCATTATATAGGGCAAAACGGCAATGATGCCCAAAAAGATTGCGCCGGGCAGGGTAATGCGTCGTTGCACACGGGTCAGGTAATCCTGGGTCGGTTTACCACGTACCACACCGGGAATCTGAGCGCCTTGTTTTTTAAGGTTCTCGCCATAATCCTGTTGCGCGAAGAGCACGTCTGTATAGAAGTAACAGAACAAAACCACCAAGACAAAGAACATGATGGGATACCACCAGGTATCACCGCCAAAGTTTCTGTAAACCCAATTGGCAGCTTTGCCAACCCAGTTGGTCTTGTTCAGGAAGAACGAAGACAAAATTGCCGGGAAGGTTAAGAAGCTTTGCGCGAAGATGATTGGAATCATGCCTGCCATGTTGATCATCAAAGGCAGCTGGCTGCGCACGGGCATAGACATGCGGTTACCCACCCGGCGACCCGGGAACATAACCGGCACGTTGCGTCTGCCAAGTTGCATATAGACAATGCCAAAGATGGTCAAAATGAAGACAACAAAGATGACCACAAACGCCCACCACGGGTCAGATATATACTGCCCGGGATTGGCAGAATCAGATCGGCGCACCATTTGGGCAATCGTCTCTGGGAAGCGTGAAACAATACCAGAGAAGATGATTAAACTAAGTCCCTGGTTACGCAAGCCAAATTCAGAAATAAGCTGTCCGAGCCAAATACCAAACATCGTTCCGGCAACCATTGTAATAATCGCCGTGAGGGTTGGTAAAAGGTTTTCACCGGTAAAACCGAAGTGCATGATAACCGAACGGCCACCCAACATTTGGTTAAAGATGTTAATTTGCCCAAAAGCTGATAGCAATGCCATCGGGATGGTCAGGATAACGGTCCATTTTTCCATCCAAATTCGGCCTTCACGTGGATCATCTTTCATCTTGCGCTCAAGCGCGGGAATAACTGGGGTTAGCAGTTGCAAAATAATCTGCGCGGTAATATAAGGGTAAACGCCCATCGCCAACACAGAGAATTTCGAAACCGCGCCACCGGAAAGCAGGTCAAGCAAGCCAACCAGGTTGCCACCGGCACCGGTAAGCTGGCTCAGTTCTTTCACAGCAGTGTGATCCAAGCCAGGCACCGGCACGTTGGCAACAAATCGATAGACAGCCAGCAACAAGAGCGTAATAAGCAACTTGTTGCGGATGTCTTCAGACTTCCATAAATAGCGCCAGGACGATCGTTTCATGAGTATGTCTCCTTATCGTTGTTACCCGAGCTCGATGAGCTCGATTGTGCCACCAGCTTCTTCGATCTTCTGGCGGGCACCTTCAGTAACCTTATGGGCTTTGATCTTGAGCGCCACTTTGATTTCGCCACGGCCCATAATCTTAACGGGCAGTTCTTTACCTTTGAGCAAACCGTTTTCTTTGAGGTTTTCAGGGGTTACTTCGTCACCTTTTTTGTATCCGGTGAGCGCGTCAAGGTTAACCTCGGCATAGCGTACGCGGTTGACAGGCGTAAAGCCTTCACCACGCAGGAAAGGCAGTTTGCGATAGAAGGGCAAGTTGCCACCCTGATGGTAGAGTCTAACGCCACCACTGGTGCGGGAGCTTTGGCCTTTGGTACCGCGGCCAGAGGTTTTACCCATGCCTGATCCTGTACCACGCCCAATACGTTTTTTGGCTTTCTTAGCGCCTTCGTTAGGTTTGAGATCATGTAATTGCATCTTATTTCTCCTCTAACGTTGATTCAATCTCGACCAAATGGGAGACTTTGTCAAGCATACCCCGAATAACAGGCGTGTCTTCGTGTTCGACCTGATCATGCAGTCGTTTGAAGCCAAGCGCTTCCAGGGTTCTTTTTGTTCTAACGGTGTAACCAATACCGCTTTTTACAAGTTTTATGCGAAGCATATTCTTAGCAGGTTTATTAGCCACGTTTCCTCCGATCCCAATAAGGTGTCACATCGCGCACGTCTTTACCGCGTTCGAGTGCCACAACTTCTGGCGATTTGAGCTGATCAAGCGCGTTGAAGGTAGCATGAACAATATTGAGCATATTGGCGCTGCCAAGGGATTTGGTCAAAATGTCAGTAATACCAACCACTTCCAAAACAGCACGCACACCACCCGCGGCAATAACGCCGGTACCAGGAGAGGCGGGCTTGAGGAAGACTTTGGCGCCACTTTGAACTCCTGTTACCTCATGGGCAATGGTGGTGCCATGCAGGCTGACCGATCGCATGTTTTTATACGCGCGCTCAGTCGCTTTGCGCATAGCATCAGGCACAGCCAGGGCCTTGCCTACACCCAAACCAATGTTACCGTTGTTGTCGCCAACAACCAGGGTCACGCGGAATGAAAAGCGTCGACCACCTTTTACAACCTTCGCAACGCGGGCGATATCGATGACACGTTCGTCGTATTGTTGTTCTAATGTTTGAAAATCGTCCATAGTATCCTCGATTTAGAATTCCAAGCCGCCCTTGCGAGCACCTTCGGCCATGGATTTGATGCGACCGGTGTAATAATAACCAGCGCGGTCCATAACCACTGTCTTAATACCCTTATCCAGGGCACGTTTTGCGATTTCTTCACCAACCAGGCGAGCCTGATCGATTTTATTTTTACCTTCCATGGCGGCGCGCAGAGCAGTGTCCACACTCGATGCCGAAGCCAATGTTGTACCGCTGTGATCATCAATCAGCTGAACATAAATTTCGTTAATGCTTCGAAAAACGTTCATGCGCGGTCGTTCCGGCGTGCCAAAGATCTTCTTGCGAACGCGCATAGCGCGATGCAGTCTTGCTTGGTTCCTTGATTTCTTTGCCATGTTTACCTCTACTTACCGGTCTTTCCAGACTTACCGGCTTTGAGTTTTACTTCTTCGCCCTGATAGCGAATACCTGTGCCGTGATAGCGCTCTGGTGGGCGCACTTTTCGGATTTCAGCAGCCACCTGACCAACTTGTTGGCGGTCTCTGCCCATAATTTTGATAAGACGCGTTCTGGCATCAACATCAAATTCGATACCATCAGGCGCAGGGTAGTTTACGGGATGTGAGTAACCCACATTCAATACTAAATCTTTGCCCTGCAGCTCAGCGCGATAGCCCACACCGTTGTATTCCAAAACGCGGGTAAAGCCTTCGCCGCAACCAACAACCATGTTGTGCAACAGCGCGCGGGTCGTGCCATGTAAGGCGCGAACGCGGGGCTCATCGTTTGGACGGCTAACAGTAATGGTGCCATTTTCCATTTTCAGTTCAATCTCTGGCGCAAAAGTTTGTTCAAGCTGACCTTTGGGGCCCTTGACAGTTACCTTCTGGCCGTCGATTTTTACTTCCACACCCTTAGGCAGGGTGATGGGTAATTTTCCGATTCGCGACATGTGTTAACCTCCTACCAAACCTTACAGAGTATCTCGCCGCCCACACCAATTTTGCGCGCGCGTGAACCCGTCATAACACCCTTGGGGGTTGATAGGATCGCGATGCCGATACCTGAAAGCACCCAGGGGATGTCTTTCTTGGAGGTATACACACGGCAACCCGGGGTTGAAACGCGTTGCAAACCGGTGATCAATGGACGACGCTGACGTCGCTCGCCAATGTACTTCAGTTTTAATTGTAAGACCTTGTGGGTCTCGTTTTTACCTTCCAAAACTTCGTAGCCACCAAGATAGCCTTCCTCAACGAGGATACGAGCCACTTCGGCCTTGAGTTTGGAGTGTGGCATCGCCACAGTGGACAAACCAGCATTCGCACCATTGCGAATTCTCGTTAACATATCGGCAATTGGATCTGTTATAGTCATAATCTCTACCCTCCAGGCTCAATTACCAGGATGATTTCTTCACGCCAGGGATTTTTCCCTGTAACGCTAATTCTCTGAAACAAATGCGACACAAAGCAAACTTGCGCATGTAACCACGCGGTCTGCCGCACACACGACAGCGACTGACAACCCTCGAGGGGTACTTTCGCCGATATTCACGGTGAATCATACTCTTTTTAGCCATTAGTTTCCTTTCCTGAAGGGCATGCCGAATTTGCTGAGCAATGCCCGTCCGTGGTCATCATTGGTTGCAGTGGTAACGATGCTAATTTCCATACCACGTACCTTATCGATCTTATCGTACTGAATCTCGGGGAAGATCAGTTGTTCGGTAAGACCCAGAGTGTAGTTTCCGCGACCGTCGAACGAGTCGGCTGAAATACCACGGAAGTCGCGCACACGGGGTAAAGCAACATTGATTAAGCGATCTAAAAATGCCCACATTTTCTCACCGCGCAAGGTAACTTTGACGCCAATCTGGCGACCTTCGCGCAACTTGAAGTTTGAAATAGCCTTTTTAGCAGCGATGATAATGGGTTTCTGACCGGTAATGATGGTCAGGTCATTAACTGCCGCGTCAAGGGCTTTGGGATTATCAAGCGCTTCACCAACACCAATATTGACCACAATTTTCTTGATTTTTGGGACTTGCATGACATTATCAAGGCCAAGTTCCTTGTGAAGAGCGGGGGCGTATTCGTTATTGTATTGTTCAAGTAGCTTATTCATTATTTCTTACCTGCGCCTTCATCTGCCTTGGCAGCTTTTTTAGTGGCTGGCTTTTTCGCTTCAGTCGCTTTGGCTTTTGGCTCGGCCTTTGAAGCGCTTTCTTTCTTCGTGGCAGCACGCTTTGGAGCTGGTTTTGCAGTCTCTTCAGCCTTGGCACGGCGTGTCGCGCGGGCTTCGCGCGAGCCTTCGCGATCAACGACCATCACATTGGAAGCATGGATGGGCGCTTCGAATTCGCGGATGCCACTGGGAATGGTTTTTCCGCCACCGGTTTGTTGTTGTTTTTGGTGCTTTTTAACAAGGTTTACACCCTGAACCACAACACGGTTTTCTTTGGGGATCACACGGATTACTTCGCCGACCTGATCTTTATCAGCTTTGTCGCCGCGCATAACCCGAACACGATCACCTTTTCGTATCTTCATCTTCATTAGACACTCCATTCACTCATTAGCTCTAATACACTTCAGGTGCTAATGAAACAATTTTCATATAGCCTTTTTCGCGCAGTTCGCGGGCAACTGGGCCAAAGATGCGGGTACCACGGGGGTTTACGCCATCGTTATCCAGAATAACCGCCGCGTTGTCATCGAAACAAATCGTTGAGCCATCAGCTCTGCGGTAGGCTTTTGAAACACGCACAACAACTGCCTTCACAATTTCGCTCTTTTTGACTGAGCTTTGTGGTGTGGCACTTTTTACAGTAGCAGTGACGATATCGCCAATGGAGGCGTATCGGCGACGGGTGCCGCCCACAACCTGGATAACCAGGATTTCGCGCGCGCCGGTGTTGTCTGCAATAGTAAGGCGAGATTCTTTTTGGATCATTTCTGTTCCTCTTCTTCTGCTTCTTCTATAGCTTCAACTGCTTCTTCGGTTTCTTCAACCGTTTCTTCAATTGCTTCCACAATGGCTTCTTCCATCTCTTCAACCGTCTCGAGACCTTCCTGGCGGATTTCCTCAACCAGAATCTTCTCAACAACCCAGCGCACGGTGCGCGAAACGGGTTTTGACTCGACGATGACGACCTTATCGCCAACGTTGCATCCTAAAGGATCATGCGCCTTGTAGGATTTCTTTTCGCTAACGACTTTGTGATACAAAGGGTGCGCGAAAGTTCTGAAAACGTCGACAATGACGGTTTTATCCATCTTATTGCTTTTGACTGTACCATTTAGTCTTCGGCGTTTATTCATTTCTTGCCTTCCTGTTCTTCGCGAGCGCGTTGGGTGAGAATGGTCTCGAAGCGCGCGATATCGCGACGTGCAGCTTTAAAACGGCTGGTGTCAGTCAGTTGACCGGTAACCATCTGGAAGCGTAAGTTCATCAGCTCCTGCCGTGTATTTAACAGATTAACCTTAATTTGTTCGGTTGAAAGTTCGCGAATTTCTTTAATTTTCATTATGAACCTTCTCCTAAGACTTCTCGTGCTACCACCTTGGTTTTGAGGCCAAGTTTGTATCGGGCGCGGTTGAGGGCGGCTTTGGCCACTTCGGGATCAGCCGTTGTAATCTCAAACAAGATACGACCCGGGCGCACAACTGCAACCCAATGGTCCACTGCGCCTTTACCTTTACCCAAACGGGTTTCAGCAGCTCGCTTGGTATAGGGCTTATCCGGGAAGATACGCACCCACACTTTACCGCGGCGTTTCATCATGTGAACGATGGCGCGGCGGGCGCTCTCGATGTTGCGGGCAGAAATATAGCCGCATTCGAGGGCTTTCAAACCAAATTCACCAAAGCTGACACTCGAGCCGCGTTGGGCTTTGCCCTTCATGCGGCCGCGCATCTGCTTGCGGTACTTAACTCTCTTTGGCATCAACATAATCTAATACCTCACTCGTTCCTATCATTACTCGCTTACGTAGACACCTTCAGTGGCTTCGACTTTCTCTTCAGCCTGCTGCATAACGATGCCCTTATAGATCCATACCTTGATGCCGATTTTACCGAATGTGGTTGAAGCGCTGGCACGGGCAAAGTCGATATCCGCGCGCAGGGTCTGCAACGGAACACGGCCTTCGCGAGCGGTGAAATTGCGAGCCATTTCGGCACCGCCAAGACGACCACTCACCTTAATCTTCACACCTTGAGCACCCTGGCGCATAGCTTGTTGAATAGCTCGCATCATGGCGCGGCGATAACTAATGCGGCGCTCTAACTGACTGGCGATGTTTTGTGCCACCAGATAAGCGTCAGTATCAGGATCTTTGATTTCTTTTACTTCAAGGTCAATTTTCTTACCGGTCAGTGCTTCAAGCTGCTGGCGCAATACTTTTACGCTTTCGCCTTTGCGTCCAATCAGGATACCCGGTTTAGCAGTGTGCAGGGTGACCTTGACTTTGCCAGGGAAGCGTTCAATTTCAACACCACTCACACCGGCGCGCTCGGCTTCGGTGAGCACGAGTTTGCGGATTTCCAAATCTTGATGCAGTTGTTCGGTATAGTCTCTGCCTTCGGCATACCAACGACCCAGCCAGGGTTTGTTGATGCCTACTCGAAAACCTATTGGATGTACTTTACGACCCATAATATCTCCTTAACTCTACTCAGTCTCACGCAAAATAACGGTGATGTGCGATCGGCGCTTCAGCAAGGGCTTAAAGCGTCCGCGCGCGCCAAAACGTCGCCATTTACGGGTTGGGGCTTCATCAGCAAAAATGCGATAAACCACCAAATCGTCACGGCTAACACCAAAGTTCTCTTCTGCGTTCGAAATCGCCGAATAGATCAACTTACGAACAGGCGCCGCGGCCTTGTTCGGGGTTGTTGCGAGAATATCCAAGGCTTGCAATGCGGGCTTACCACGCACCAGATCGATGACCAGGCGGGTTTTTTGAGCCGAGTTTGCAAAGTTTGTTAGTTTAGCAGTAATATCGTGTGTCATACTTACTACTTACCTTTCTTCTCAGCTACGTGCCCACGGAACCAACGGGTTGGAGCAAATTCGCCAAGCCGGTGACCGACCATATTTTCAGTCACATAGATGGGTACATGGCGGCGTCCGTCATGAACACCAATGGTATGGCCAACCATCTGAGGGAAGATGACGCTGGCGCGACTCCAGGTGCGGATGACTTTTTTATCGCCCTTGGCGTTCATATCTTCGACTTTTTTCAATAGTTTCGGGTCAATAAATGGCCCTTTTTTCAATGATCGCGACATAGTTTATTTCCTTTTCTGTCTCTCAACCACTAACGGCGTTTAGCCTTGGAGCGGTGGCGAATAATCATGTCTTCCGTACGTTTATTACGTCGGGTTTTGTAACCTAAAGTGGGCTTGCCCCAGGGGGTCTTAGGCCCGGCCATACCGATACCGGTCTTGCCTTCACCACCACCATGGGGATGGTCGCGCGGAGACATTGCCGACCCGCGAACATTAGGACGAATACCCATATGGCGTGAACGTCCTGCTTTACCCAATTTGATGTTGCTGTGTTCCACATTTCCAACCTGGCCAATGGTGGCGCTGCAGTCTTGCAAGACGAGGCGAACTTCACCGGAGGGCATACGCACATGCGCGTAGCGGCCTTCTTTAGCCAAAAGCTGCGCGGAGACGCCGGCGGAACGTCCGATTTGCGCGCCCTTGCCGGGTTGTAATTCAACCGCGTGAATCGTGGTACCAACCGGGATATTTGCCAAAGGCAAATTGTTACCGGGTTTAATTTCTACCTGGGCGCCAGACACCAATGTATCGCCAACTTTAACGCCGATGGGCGCCAAAATGTAGCGTTTTTCGCCATCTGCATAATGAAGCAGCGCCAAACGCGCGGTGCGGTTTGGATCGTATTCAATCGCTGCCACTTTAGCGGGAATGTTGTACTTGTCGCGCTTAAAGTCCACGATGCGGATTTGGCGTTTTACACCACCACCACGATGGCGCACGGTGATGCGACCCTGGGCGTTACGGCCGGCGCGGTTTTTCTTGGTGTAGATCAAACTGCGTTCGGGCGTGGTTTTGGTGATTTCTTCAAACGTATAGCTGGTCTTGTGTCGTTGACCAGGACTGGTTGGTTTGTATACTTTAACGGCCATTATTCTACTCCCTCAAAGAATGGGATGCGGTCTCCGGGCTTGAGCGTGATAATCGCTTTTTTAATGCCACGCTTGCGAATGGTCAACCGGCGGGTACGTGAGTTTCTGGTTGACTTAGCCGGAGTATTGATGATATTGACATTGACAACTTTCACATCAAAAGCGGTTTCAACCGCGGTCTTTACCTGTTCGCGTGTGGCGAAGTCGGCAACTTCGAAGACATATTGCTGAAGTTTGCCGGACAGGTAATTGCTCTTTTCAGTGACAATGGGTTGTCTGATGATATCAAAGGCTGAAATACTCATTCTGCTTCACCTTCCTATCCCAAATAACTCTTGATCACATCAAGTGCCGCGAGTGGGATGATTACTTTTTCTGAATTCAGCAAATCGCGAATGTTCAGGTAACGTGCCTGAAGCAATTTGGTGTCAGCCAGATTGCGACCGGATTTGACAAAGTTTTCGGTCTCTTCGTTGGTCTCGGGCACAATAACCAGAAGGCGCTTGTCGCCGGCAAGATTTTTGAGAGATTTTGCCAATTCAACGGTTTTTACCTGGGACATATTCAGGCTGTCGAGCATGATGATTTTTTCATCATTGGCAGTTACCGTGAGAGCTGAACGCAACGCGGCGCGGCGCATTTTGCGGGGCATTTCCTGGCTGTAATCACGCGGTTTTGGCGTGAAGACACGACCGCCACCCACATGCTGGGTGGATTTCATGCTACCGCGTCGGGCGCGGCCAGTACCTTTTTGTTTGAAAGGCTTGGCTGCTCCACCGCGTACCTCACCACGACGCTTGCTGTTGTGTGTGCCAAGGCGCGCGTTTGCCAACTGTCGCTGAAAAGCCTGATGCATAAGATCAACATTGACCTTAGCGGCGAAGATTTCTTCGGGCAATTCAACATCGCTGACTTTTTCTGCTTTTAAGTTATAGACATCGAGTTTCATGTTTTCTTTCTCCAATCACACGTCTTATTGCTTGGCAGCCGCACGAATAAGCACAGTATCGCCCTTGGCGCCAGGCACAGAGCCTTGCACAGCGATCAGATTACGCTCCGCGTCAACCATGGCAACACGAATATGCGATGAGGTCACACGCACATTACCCATCTGTCCGGGGAACCTTTTGCCCTTAAAGACACGTCCGGGGGTTGAGCCCTGACCTGATGAACCAGTCGCGCGCTGACGATCGGATTGACCGTGGGTAATAAGCCCACCGCCAAAGCCGTGACGCTTCATGGCACCGGCAAAACCTTTGCCTTTGGAGGTACCAATGACATCAACAAAATCGCCTGTTTCGAAGACAGCCGCGGTAAGCTCATCACCAGCTTTAATGCCTTCAATCTTCTTTGTGCGAATTTCGCGCAGAACGCGAACGGGGGGCAGATTGTTGACCTTGAGGTGGCCAAGCTCTGCTTTTGACAATCGTTTTGGTTTCACAGCGCCAAAGGCCAACTGAACCGCGGAATAACCGTCAGTTTCAGGGGTCTTGACCTGGGAAACAAAACAAGGCCCAGCTTCGAGTAGCGTAACCGGAACTGCGCGTCCGCTTTCGTCGAAGATCTGGGTCATGCCGATCTTTCTTCCAATAAGCCCTTTTAACATTCTATTCTCCTGTTAGTAATTTAGCGAGACTGTCAGCCTGGGCAAGGCTGCATCATCTCCGCACAGTTCAGTTAATGAAGCTTTGTGTAACAATCTGCCCACGTGGCGACATTCTTAAACTGTCCATGTCAAAACTTGCCCCTTAAGGGGCAAATGATGAATATACCACATCCCGCCTTTCAGCGCAAGGGCGATTCTTCATTTTGTTTTGACTTTTTGCTCGGATTTCTTCAAGCCCGCCTATTATAAGGTAAAGACTGATTTTAAGCGAGTCTTTTTTTATTTTATTCAGAGCTATTGCATCTAAATTAGTTATTTAAAGTACTGATTTATGGGTATAAGCGAACCATTCCCCCTCTGCCGAGAAAAGCACTCGGCACGCAAGCAGTCCCTGGAGAGGGTAAATTTATTCCATGTCACCCATCGATATAACAGACCATATTGCCTTTTTAGATGCGTTTGCCCCTGCCTGGGGGTGGCTGTTCTATGCCTTTTACACAAATAAGATGCAATTGCCCTGAATCGGGCTGCCTTCAGTTTCTTTGCATGTTATAAACGAGCCATTTGGCCAAAAGAGCATAAATGCTCCTTGTTTTTTGCTTATGCGTTTACTCAAAGTTAAGTTCAATTAAGTCGCTTTTGAATAAAAGCTTAGCGCTGTCTTTATAGGACACACTCAGATTGAAAGAAAGTGAATTGACGCGATCAATCTGATGGGCAGCCAACTGGGACTCTTCAAACGTCCATTCGCTCACAGATTTCATTCCCGCCAGTAATTTAGCCGAATACAAAGATTCAAGCGCGAAACCATTCACTTTCAGATCAACCGCGGACAGTTGAATATCAATGTCGGTGTTGTTTTCTGCCAAGATGAAGAAACGCGAACCAGTTGAGTGGATTTGACTTTCGAAACGCATTAACGAAAGACGAATACCCTCACGTTCCATCAGCAAGACGCCTTCTCTTTCAAGCGCCAGCGCGCCAGCGGAATCCGCGCTTGTATTGATATGAATGCGCTCAGTGGTAACAGAATGACTCCAGGTTTGACTTTCATCAATCGCCAGGTTGAACTCAAAGTATTGAATGGTTTCCACACCGGAAGCTTCAAGCTCATCAAAATCAATTACCAAAGCAATGTCTTTTTGCGATTGTGCCGGAACGCTGGCATTAAAAGCGCCTGTCATCATAAAACCATTCAATTGTAAGTCTATTGCCCGAAAACTAAGCTCGGTTTGCGTGTTATTTTCAACGCTAAACGCGAGCTGAGGGTTTGAACTGTCGTCAAAACCAAGTGACTTAACAGTCACTTTTACCTGATCTGTGTCATAAACCATACTTTCAGCAACCGTAACCGCCCGATTGACCTCAAACAAGCCAAAAAGGCTCTCGCGCTCATCTATTTCCGCTACTGGGAGCGTAGGCTGAGGTTGAACCGGGGTTTTGAGCAACTCAAGTGCGTCATGGGTAGATTTCAGATGCATGGCGTCGAGCGTTTCAGCAACATGTGCTTCCAAAGGCGTGTAAGTTTTTGGTGAACAGGCAAAGAGAGCCAACATGATGATAATTGATATAAAGATTATTATTGATTTTTTCATATAACAGCCCCTGGGCATCTATGATGATATTTGTATTTTTATGATTATACAGCAAGTTTCCACTTTGGTACATGACTTTTTTAGCAAGGCGTTCGATTGTGGACAAAACGCTAAAAGTTGAATAACCAGTTTCATAATACCATTTTACACAAAGCCGCTTGCCTAAGCACTCACTTATTAGAGACTCAAGGAAACCACATAGATAGAGAAATAAAAAGTGCGTGGCATCCCTACCACGCACCTTTAAATTGTTAAAGGTTCTTGATTATTGTATTTTCCTTCATAATTCAAAGTACATGTTAATAGCGCGGGTTCTTATTCCCGTTTACTCAAATGTAATATTGATGATCTCCGTATCAAAGATCGTTTCCCAACCATCCTTGTTGAAAACATGGAAACAGAGTTCGATTTCCGTGATATCAGTAATGTCGTTATCCTTTAAATCACTTTCCATAAAAGCAAGTTCTTCAAAAGCTCTCGCACCTGATAAAACATCCGCAAAGAAAATGGGATCGACCATAAAGCCATTTATTGATACATCTTTTGCCGTAATTGAAATGTCCTGTCCCGAATTGTTTTCAATAAAAACAATAAGTTCTGCTCCCCAAAAACTCTCAACTGTTTCCAGTTTTTTCATTATAATACGTACCCCATCTCGCTCAACAATTAGAGTACCACTATCATCAACAGCTTGAGAAAAGTTAGGATCCGCATTAGTTTCTATACGAATGCGATCGGTATTAAATGAATTTGACCAATCCTCACTATCAATAATACGCAGACTAAATTCTAAATATTGAATCGTTTCAATTCCCGCATTTTCGAGAGAATTGTTCATAATAGTAAGTTCATCGTTAGCCTTTTTTCCTGACGCTAAATCAACAGACATAATGGTGTCAATCATAAAGTCATTTATCACAACGTCATTAGCCTGCAGAGTAATCGATTTTCCGGAATCATTTTCTGCAAGAAATTTTAACTCTGGGCCCATCCAGCCAGCAAAATCCAACGACTTGACTGTCACTTTTATGCCACCTTCATCATAAATGATGCCTTCCGAAATTGTCACATTCTTGTTGACTGCGTATACATCCAAAGCTGTCACTTCTTCCGCTGTATCAGTAGCAACTGGTTCTTCGTCTGAATCTTGAGCGGGGACACCTTCAGTTATTACATCTTCAACTTTTGAGGATAGTGTTTCAATGACAGGTTGTTTCTCGGTTTCAGTTTTCTTAGCACCACTCGTACAAGCAATCAACAGGACCACCAAAAGCAACAATATGATAACTCTATTCTTTTTTAACATTTTCTTCTCCTTAAGAAATTAATAAAAAGCCAATCATCTGACTTTTATTATACTTGAGTAATCACTAAAAGGTCTCTGGGCATTTGGTTTAGTTTCAGTTTCAAATTTCCCTATCTTGAAAAGGACATACAAAAAAAAGAGAGTTCCTGTCATAATTGGATTTGCCTAAAAAACAATAAGGAGGAACTCTCAAATGACAGAACAAACTGTCCAAATCATTATAACGCTGAAAGTCAA
>Ga0123334_1000287_pt1 | contig 66826 bp, 57 predicted proteins | sample BiotimSIPDNA_FD_89706 | JGI IMG/M metagenome (GOLD analysis project Ga0123334, IMG submission 89706) | Anaerobic biogas reactor microbial communites from Washington, USA - Biogas_R1 time_0 SIP DNA | ecosystem: Engineered > Bioreactor > Anaerobic > Unclassified | place: Washington, USA...
AAACATGAGAAAGAGGCCATCCGGGAAGCTGTTTCTAATTTCCATGAGATTGGGCTTTCAGGAATTACCGTAAACCCAAAAGGGGTTATCGGAGCCATATCAATTTTCGAAGAATTAAACCCTTCTACCGCCGTTGTTCATTATGAAAAAGCTCTTCCTGATTGTGAAGGGATATACAAAGAGATTAATCTTCAGACTGCTCTTTATCTTCAAAATAAATATCATTACATCAATCGGGAGAGTGATATGGGAATTCCCGGTCTGCGGGAGTCAAAAGAACGATATCACCCCGATCACATGGTAAAATTATATTATCTGGATATATGCTCGAATTGATACTACCATATTAGGCAATTAAAAAAAACCTGAATTTTCAATAAGGAAATCAGTTGGCATTTATCCAACTAATTTTATAGTACTTACATCAATACTTCAATTGCGATAATGTACGGTATACCGAAAGGTTTGTTCTGTCTCCTATTATGTATCTTAGTTACCGGCTTTCCTGGCTCAATATCTTTGGCAGATTATTCTATTGGTACGATAATTGAAACAACTGGAAGTGTGCATGAAAAATTTTCAGGAACATGGAACATGGATGATGGGAATGGAATCAATGTTTCCGGAATATATTCTGATTCAGAGATAACAAATGGAGGGAATTTCAATCTGAAAAAACAACTAGGCATGAGAGAAAGTTCTTCCTCACAAAATGTTTTGGATACTCAAAAGACCATGAGTTATTCGTCTGGGCATAGTGGAGGGCACCTGATGGCAGAAGAATTTATGAGTTTTGCTGATGAAAGGAGATTTAATAATACTGCAGCTTCGATATGCTTTTCAGATCCCTACAATGAATCATCGAATGGTTTTCATGAGCAAACAGCATCATTTTCTATAAATAATGCCAAACAGGTTAGCCTTTCTTCAAGTGGCAGATATTCGGCTGGCAGCCTGGACTACTCAATTAATACAGGAGAGCCAGGAAATAGATCCTCTATTGGATTGGATGGAACATTAAAGACTCAATTTGAGGGTAAAACAATTACAAATGGTCATGAAACAAGATTATATGACAGAACATTGATATCCGGAATAATTGAATCATTCAGTAGGATCTATCATGGAGGGGAGACACAGGAATTATCTGGAATTTCATCCAGTACCGGTTCCATGATGGAGAAGACGCTGGTCACTACGCAGTTTATCAATAATAATACCATTCCCGGTTCCATAATCCAGGGAGATTCAGTATATTCTGCAGACATGATGAGTAATGGTGGCAGAACCATGGTAACTAGACAGGTAACTGGTGGAGAAAAAATTTCCGCTGAACGAATCATTACTTACAAATCAGAAGGCAATCGATCTATTCAGGCATCTGAACATGCATTCACTTCCAGATTCCAGCTACCTGAAACAGGATTTAATAACCCGGTATGTGTTTTTGCAGGTCCTCCATTAGAACCGGATAATTCTCAATATGCTCCATACAAAGAAGCATCTGCTAAGACCGGCGTTGCCGGAGTAAGCTCAGCTCAAATTAGCAGCTCAACTATTCTGGGAGATATTTCTGATTCTTATCTGCCAAACCTTGAATACCGTGCAAAAATTGAAGTTCCTATTGGTTTTGATGCTTCCTTAGTCGAAAGAATGCAGGATACAGACGAAGACGGGAGATTTGAAGATTTAAACGGAAATGGAAATCTGGATATGCAGGACCTCGTGTTATTATTCCAGAATTTCCGATGGATAGGTGAAAGCAATATTTCTGCCCGAATAGATTTCAACCAGAATGGAAGGGCAGATTACGCCGATATCGTGACAATATTTCAGGCAATGAACCGGAACAGTGCTGACATCAGTTAGAAGAAATTCTGAGTGGCATAAAAAAATTCCCCGTCAAACCTTGTTCCAATACCGATTTTTTCTATTTCAGGATTTATCAGGTTTTTATTATGTTCGGGACTGTTTATCCATTCTATCATGATGATATCTGCAATTTCTTCTGGTAATGTCGGGTCTACGAATCCGGAATACGTTTTTCCAATGTTATAACCGGCAGCAATGCGAATAATATTTTCAGCTATTCCACTCCTGATAGTGCCATCATCCATCTTTTTTGAACTTTCATAACCGGCAATATCAGCTCTTCCTTTAGGATCCAGCCCCTCCGGAGTATAGTGAGAAAAATAATTCCTTTTGATCATGTCAACAGTATGGGCATCTGCAATAGAACTAAGAAAAGAGTCTAAATTCAATTCATTAAGCCCTTTATACTGCCGATATTTATTTGTTTTTAAATATAACAGTCCGGTTACCTGGCTTACTATTTCATTCAGATTGGGTTTTTCTGTTGATGAAACCAGAATTGACTTATTAGATATGAAAAAATTATCTGATTCATCCACCTCTGGAATCATACCGGTGTAATCAATAACTGCTACCAGATAATATTCACCATCAGGAATATTTTCAGGTAAGAGATCGAGAGATGTGTGTTCTTCATTCATGAGTCCATTAACAGAAAATGAGGTGATATCGCGAAACAAAATATCACGGGAAGATAACGTGTTATCCTGTGTAAGGAAGAATCCGATATGGTATGTTCCTGCACTATGATCATTAAGATTTCGTACGGTATAGGTGATTGCAAGAGGGGATCCAGGCGCAACTATGTGTCTATCTATATTATCTATCGATACTACCAGGTTAGGATGTTCTCCTTTCCATCTCCCGGATTCATGTATTCTAACAGGATGTTCGGATGAGATGGTGTTGTCTGCAACAAATAAATCATATTCATCTGATGTAATCGTGGCTTCCACAGTATATTCTCCTTCTCTGATACCTTCAGGAACAAGAAATTGAAATGGAACCTTCCCTTTTAATCCTGGTTGCATTTCATGAGTAGTTTTTTCTGGTAGCCAGTATACAATCGAAGATGTTGAACCATTTTTTATCAATACAAATGTTGTTTCTACATTTGTTGCTGGAACAGGCCCTGTATTCGCGACAATTACTGAACCGGTAAGGTCTGTATTTGTGAAAACGTTATCCGAAACGATTAAGGAAGACAAAGATAAATCCGGTGTTATCGCGGAGTATTCTTCTAAACCGGGTATGAGGTCTGATAAACCGGATACGGGGATGAAAGTGGAGGAACATATGAGGGAAATAATGATGAATATCGCAGTTTTAAACATGATTATATAAGTATTAAATCTTATTCGGATTTTGAATGATTATTACTGTTCGAGAAAAGGTGAGAGAGTTCCTGATGAAAAATCACCTAAATGCTCTTTTCCTGCGCTGGTAATAACTCTCCCCTGGGGAGTTCGTTTAATAAAACCTATCTGTATGAGATATGGCTCATATACATCTTCTATTGTTCTGGGCTCTTCACCAACTGATATTGAAATGGTTTTCAGCCCTACGGGGCCTCCATCAAAGTCTATGGCAATAACTTCCAATATTCTCCGGTCTAATATATCAAGACCTCTTTTATCAACTCCCAGGGCAATGAGAGCCAGATCAGCAATATCCTTATCGATACATCCTGAACCCCTGACAATTGCATAATCATATACTCTTCTCAATAACCGGTTGGCAATCCTTGGTGTCCCTCTGGATCTACAGGCAATTTCATGTGCTCCTTCATCGGTAATGGGAATACGAAGTATTGATGCGGAACGTGTTATGATAACCTTGAGATCAGCAGAGTCATAGAGATCTAACCGGAGAATAATTCCAAATCTGTCACGAAAAGGAGAGCCCAAAAGACCCAGTCGCGTTGTTGCTCCTACCAGAGTAAATTTCTCCAAGGGTAACTGAATGGTCCGGGCCGATGGTCCTTCACCAATTAGAAGATCAATGGTATAATCTTCCATAGCAGGATAAAGAATCTCTTCAATAACCGGAGAAATACGATGAATCTCATCAATGAAGAGAATGTCTTTATCTTTAAGAGGAGTTAGAAGTGCAGCAAGATCACCCGGGCGGTCAAGAATAGGTCCACTGGTTGTCTCAATCCCTGCTTGCATCTCTTTGGCAATAATGTGGGCAAGGGTGGTTTTCCCTAATCCTGGCGGCCCTGAAAAAAGGACATGATCAAGCGGGCGGTTCCTTTTACATGCAGAAGAGATTGCAACCAATAATGCATCTTTTATTACATCCTGTCCGATAAAATCACTGAGTAAACCCGGACGGATAGATGGCTCATCATGTTCGTTTTCCTGTATTTGCGGGCTTGTAAACTTGGATTGCATGTATAACCTGGTTATTTCTTTCTTAAGTGAACTAATGCTTCTTTTACGAGATCAGAAGAACCTTTAAGAGTTTTCTCTTTTTGAACTTTAAGTAAAACACTGCTTGCTTCATCTGAGTTATAACCCAGAGACTTTAAAGCCAGTAATGCATCAGAAAATGAAGTAGATTCTTCTAATATGTAATCTGTTTCAATTGTGCTGTCGGATATTTTATTTTTTAGTTCCAGTATTATACGCTCAGCACCTTTTTTGCCAAGTCCCGGTACTTTTGAAAGAATTTCCGGTTTCTGATATTTAATTGCATAATGAATTTCTTTTATCGTAAGTGAACTTAACAATGCAATTCCAGTCTGCGGACCAATATGTGATACAGAAATCAAAAGCCGGAACAGATCTGCTTCTATTGTTGTTAAAAATCCATATAATTGAAGTAGATCCTGCCTAATTATTAATTCGGTATGCAGAATAATTTCCTGGCCTGGATTTGACTGTGTCAGAACATTTTCAGGAACACGAATTTTATACCCGATTCCTCCGGATTCAATGATGAGTGTTCCATCACATATTTGAATCAGTTCCCCGCGAATTCTTGCAATCATGGTAAAATCCTCATCCAGTTCAGATGACATAAGGCTAGCGACAAACCATCTGCTGCGTCATCCGGTTTGGGAATATCTGATAAATGCAATAACCGTGCGATCATCATCTGCATCTGTTTTTTATCTGCATTGCCAGATCCTGTTATTGCAAGTTTAACCTGTTTTGGTGTATATTCATAAACCGGTACCATGTTTTTTGCGGCAGCTAGGAGTATTACCCCTCTTGCTTCACTGACCTGCAGGGCAGTTGTAGTATTGCGGGAAAAATATAATTTCTCAATAGCCATACAGGATGGATTGAAATTCTTAATAATTAGTTCGATATTTTGAAATATTTCAAAAAGTCTTGTCGGAGTATCACCGGTTTTTGGAGTTGTTTTAATGCACCCCCAAGATCGGGATACGGCTATATTTCCTCTTTTCTCAACAATGCCAAAACCACAGCACGCATACCCGGGATCGATTCCAAGGATGCATTGATTATCTGTATTCACAAAAAACCTGTTAAATATCTATTATTAGGTTTGAATTCTTAATTTTTTTCTCAACCAGATCTTCATTCCAGATACCACGGTGCTCAATAAGCCACTCATGAGCATTAATCTGATCCTTTTCTTTTTCGGAGGTTGCCATGCAATATCTTCCATCCGGTTGCAGAATCCTCTTTTTCCTGTTGTCTTTTAGATGTACAGGTAGAATGGTTGAGATAATCTGATTCCGGATTCCTTTGTCCAGAACTGGAAATAAAATTTCAATCCTCCGGTTCAGGTTTCTGGGCATCAGGTCGGCACTACCCATGAGAACAATCTCATCTCCCCCATTATGGAAATAATAAATCCGGGAATGCTCAAGAAACCTTCCTACTATGGATGTAACAGTAATATTTTCTGACACCCCGGGAATGCCAGGACGTAGACAGCATATTCCACGTATCTGGAGATCAATAGTTACTCCTGCCTGTGATGCCTGGTATAATCCCTGGATCATTTCTACATCCTGAAGGGCATTGAGTTTAAAAATAATATGACCATCCCCATGATCCTTATGGCGTTTAATTTCTTTGTAAATAAGCGAGAGAATTCCCCTTCGAATATATTTGGGAGAAACCATGAGGTGGTTGTACGCCATGTAGTTTGAATAACCGGTAAGAGCATTAAACAGGTTTGAAACATCAGATGCAATTTCAGGATCGGCAGTGAATAATCCAATGTCCGTGTATATTCTGGCAGTTATTGCATTATAATTACCAGAACTCATATGAACGTACCTGGTAATTCCATCACGTTCACGCCTGACGATAAGACAGACTTTTGCATGAACTTTCAAACCCATGATGCCATAAATTACATGAACTCCTGCATGTTCTAATGCTTTGGCCCATCCAATATTATTTTCCTCATCAAATCGTGCTTTTAATTCTACTACCACCGAAACGGCTTTTCCATTTTCACGGGCATCAAGTAATGCCTTTATTATTGGTGATTTTGCTCCAGATCGATAGAGGGTAATTTTTATTGCGAGGACATCCGGGTCATGAGCTGCTTGCGTTAAAAAATTAATAACTGGTTGGAAACTATCATAGGGATGAAAGAGAAAAAGGTCTCGCTTTTTTATCTTTTCAAATATCTGGTTATCATTTTCAATTCGCTTTGGAACACTCGGAATAAATGGCGTATCTTTTAAATCCGGGCGATCCAATTCCAAAAGACACATCAGATCTGCCATTCCTATCGGCCCGTTAAAACGATAGAACATGTGAGGATATCCTGCCATTTTTTCAGCCATCATCGCACAAACAGACTGATCCATCCAGGAAGAAACTTCGATCCGGACAGACTTACCCACCCATCTTCTGCCGATTGATTCTTCAACTGCAGTCAGGAGATCATCGGCTTCGTCCTCTTCTATTTCAACATCAGCATCCCTTGTTACCCTGAAAGGATACGCTGCCTTGACATCCATTCCAGGAAAGAGCAGATCAAGGTTTTCAGAAATGATATCCTCAAGAAAAATTAATTCGGTACGTCCTTGATCAGTATTATTACTATCATCCAGAATTGTAATAAGCCTGGGAAAAAGCCGGTTTGGTATTTTTATTCTTGCGAAGAGATCATCTTTTTGTCCCCGCTCCCGAATTATTACCGCCAGATTTAAAGCAAGGTTCGAAATAAATGGGAACGGATGTGATTTATCAAATGCCAATGGTGTTAAAACGGGAAATATTTCCCTGATAAAAAAATTTCTTAAATATCTTTTTTGGTTTTCCTGCAATGAATCATACGTATGAATAATAATTCCAGCATTTTTCAGTTCCGGTATAATTTCATCATACCATATGGTTACTGATTCCTGTAGTAGAGGCTGAAGACTCTTATATATTTCATCAAGCTGTTGCAGGGGTGTCAGTCCATCGGGAGGAAATTTTAACACTCCTTTGCTTAGTTGCTGGTGAAGACCAGACACCCGTATCATGAAGAATTCATCAAGATTATTAGCAAATATTGAAAGAAATTTTACTCTTTCAAGAAGTGGATGTGTTTTATCTTTTGCTTCATTCAGGACATGATGATTAAACTGAATCCAGGACAGTTCCCGATTAATATAGAGTGATGTATCTGAAAACACTAGTTCCTTATTATATTTATTAATAAATATATTTGAGTCTGGATTCATACATTTTTCAAGAATAATATTGAGAAAAGGGAATAAGTAATTGGTGGTAGTATTCAGATATCTATACTGCTTTCGTAATGAAAGGATTTCATAAAACTTTTAATAAATCCACTGACAGCACTCTTATCTGAAAATGACATAGCCACAGATGGTGAGTGGTTGTCTCCTTCAGCTTCTAAAGAGGAGCCTGAAAAACCTGTCCGGATTCCTCCGACATCTGCATAACCCTCTCCTGATAGTCCATAATTTATCCCTTCTAATATTCCTTCTTTATCTGATGGGTACTCAATCGTTGAATTAAGTGCTGTGATATTATCTGATGTCAGGTTAGCAATATCTGTTTCATTAGCATTTTCAGCAATTGCATGGGAAACAAAGAAAAGGCATCCAATTATAATTATTGTAAGTATACGGGTTACATTTGCATTCATAGTATTATTCCTTTTCAATGTAATCGTAATAGGTATTGAACCTTCGTTATTGAATTGTTTGTGGTTATTCACCTGGTTTTTCAATTATTGACCAAACAAGATCATCTTCTCACGTATCAGTTCAGGTACCAGGATGTAATCAACTTCTCCGGTTTCAATCGCTGCTTGTGGCATACTTTTAATCGGAGCAGTTAATGGATCCTGTGCAATGGTTGTGCCTCCAATACGGTGAAGATAGCATAATCCGTCTGCTCCATCTCTTCCCATACCGGTAAGAATAATTCCCATTATGCTATCTTCGGATCTTTTTTTGATGGAAAGTAAAGTCAGGTCAACAGCCGGTCGGACTCCATGAACTTTTTCACCAGAATCAAGTCTGAATACCCGGTTATTTTCAACACGAAGATGGTACCCGGCAGCAGCGATATAAACATTTCTTTCAGATAACCGGGTATGATCATCAATTATGAAAACCCCCATTTTGGTAAGGGAAGCAATATGAGAATTGAAACTCTTGTTAAATGCAGGTGGAAGATGTTGCACTATTACTATTGCAACCTTTAAGATGGGAAAATCTTTCAGGATATTTTCCAGAATATAGGGTCCACCAGTAGAAGAACCAATTATGATTATCTTCATGAAGGTTTTACCCGTTATCAGAATCCGAAAGATAATACCGAGAAAAAAAATTCACTCTTTCGATAAGTTCTTCATTATCAAAGGGTTTTGTCATGTAATCTATCACGTACTCCTGGAGTCCTATCATTTTTGCATCAGGATTGTCTTTTGCTGTCAGCATGATAATTACCACCTCTTTTTCCATTTTTTGATCTAATATTGCCGAAATGGTGTCCCATCCATCCATATCCGGCATCATAACATCGAGTAATATAATACCGGAAAACCCTTCTTTTATAAACTGAATACATTCCTCTCCACCGGAGGCAGTAGTAATATTAAACCCGGCATCAGACAAAACGGTCTTTACAGCAATTCTCACATGGGCATCATCATCAACAATCATCACATTAGTTTTTTTACCAGACATGGTATTCACCATTAATTAATCATCATTCAGGCCTGTTTTTTTCTTCATGTGAATATCAGGATTTTTCTTTAATTGAATCTGGAAAGTAGTTCCTTTTCCTGTTCCTTCACTACTGACGGTAATGTTACCTAAGTACATCTCCACTACCCGTTTTACTATTGCAAGTCCAAGACCATGAGATCCTCTTTCATGACGTGAGTTATCAGCACGATAAAACTCTTCAAATATCCGGTTTATGTGTTCTTTTTCAATTCCTATACCAAAGTCCTGAATACTCATAAGAATATTATCTTTGAAATCTTTTGCCTGGATAATAACCTTACCATCAATATATGAATATTTTATTGCATTACCAATCAGATTACCTGCAATAGTTTCAAAATGCATCGGAGACATCATCAAGGATAATTCTTCTGATATATTGGTGGATATTTCAAGACTCTTCTGATGTATAAGATATGCATGATCACTGATAATGTGATCAATCATGTCTTTGACATATAATTCCTGAATGTCAGATACCATGTACAAACTATTCATTTTAGCCAGTTCAAGGATTGTAGTTACCAGTTTTCTAATTGTTCCAACATCTTCTATAGAATTATCCAGTAATTCTCCGATTTCAGGATCACTAATTTTTTTCCGGATATGCGGAAGTATTGCAACAAGTGGTGTTAATGGAGTCTTTAAATCATGTCCTATAATTTGAATAAATTCATCTTTTTGTCTGAGTAATTCTTCAATTTGTAATGTTCTTCGTCTAACCCGAATATCAAGCTCACGATTCATATCCAAGAGTTGTGTTCTCATTGCATCGAGTTCCAGGGTTTTTTGCTCGAGTTCAGCAGCATATTTCATCAGGTGTTTTTCCACATCCTTTCTTTCAGTAATATCCTGCAATATTCCAAATGAACCCTGAATAATTCCTTTTTTCATTAATGGCTTTCCCTTTATCCGAAGAAATCTAAATCTATTATCTTCCAACTGAATTCGGAATTCAAAATCAAAATCTGAACCTTTTTCCAGGGCATGAGAAAAAAATTCTTGGATTTTTTCAGTATCCTGGGGAAATGATCGGTTAACAAAATCTTCGTACATTATTACATTCTGCTCTGAAGGAATACCCAGCAGGGAAAATATTTCAGGTGATGCTCTAAATCTCCTTAAAGAAGTATCATATGACCATACACCCATCCGGGCTATTTTCTGAGCCTGTTCCAGTTTCCATTCCATATCAGAAAGGAGATCTCCATACTGTTTCCTCCTTGAAATGTCCCTGATTACACCTTCTATACCCTGTAATAATCCTTCTTCATCATATATCAGTCTGCAACTGATTGATGAATATAAAATCCTTTTATCAATTGAAATCAGTTGGATCTCATAATCTTTTACACCTTCACTACTGATGATATCAGACAGGAATATTGGCCAGTATTCATGCGAATGTAGAATATTTTCAAATGATGTTCCCTCTAGTTCTCTACATGATTCATAACCCAGAGCCCTGACCATAGATGAACTAACGGTTATTAAAATTCCTGATTTGTCAGTCATGAAGTACATATCGCCAATTTGGTCAATCAGACTTTGAAATTTCTTTTTACTGCTTTTTAACACATCTTCGATTTTTTTTCTTGAAATACCTGTTTCAATAATTCCGGCAAGAATCATAAGAGTAGTAATCTCGGCCTGAATCCAGTTTCGATTAACTGATTGATCAAAAAATGCCAGAATACCGATAAGAGAACCTTTATTGATCAGAGGAACCATTACCATGGAACCTGACTGGCGATCATTCATTAACTCGTGAAAAAAACCCTCAGCTTCATTAATTTTAACTATTACCTGCTGGTTTTTTACCAAAGTAGATGAAACAGTATGGTAAAAAGAATCATTTTTAAGATTTTCAAAGTCTGTTCCGATTAGATACCCGTACCTGTTGGACCAGAGGTACCTTTCACAAAATTTTACCTTGTCCGTATCAGAAGTAATTTCAATAAAAGAAGAATATTGAATATTCATAACCTTTCCAACACGACTGATTATCTGTTGAATTCGTTCCTCGGGATCATGATCAAGAAGATGAGACCGGGTAATCTCCTGAATCAACCAGAGAAGAGATGAAATTCTTGAATTTTCATTATTAATCTTGTTTTCAATCATTGAAAAATCAGTAGACTTTTCCTTGGTGGGTTCGGGTTTATTCATGATTATTTCTCCGAATATTCTTCTGCCAGTGCCTGCTTTCTCTAATAATCCAATTGCTAGGTATTTTAGTTATTCTCGTTACAGGTAAATGGTTGAACTACTAATTATTAAGGTATCCCGCATGAAAAAACCAAACCAAAAAAAACCTGCAATATCTCCAGTAACAGTAACGATATCCATTGAAAGAGATTTTTTACCTGCTGAAATACGAGTTATTCATGCATTGAATAACATGTTTCATCCTCGGGAAATATCTCTTGTTTCAAATGGCCATTATCTTCATGCGAATTTATATACATTTGATCCTGAAGAGTTTTCCTCAGGCATTAAATCTTGCATGCAAAATGAAGATTTAATTGGCCTCTACAAAATATCAGAAGAGAATCCATTTGATCTTTTGTTGAGTAAAATTCTTTCAATTGGCAGTTATGGAATCAGGTATGGAAAACGAATTTATGCAGGATATGCAGATGAACGAAAAGTAATTGGAAGAAAAGAAAAAATTTCAAATCGGGGTTCCTTTTTTTATGCACAGCAAAATGGTTTTAAAAATATTGAAAATTCTGTGCCTTCTGAATGTATAAACCAGATCCTATGTGGAGATAGTGAAAAGATTCTTTCAGAATTACCGGATAATTGTGTTGATCTCATAATAACATCACCGCCATATAATTTTGGTCTTGAATATTCATCATCAGGAGATAGTGCAGGTTGGGAAGCATATCTTGAAAAATTGTATCGGGTTTTCTCTGAAGGAATCAGAATTTTAAAATTCGGGGGAAGATTCATTGTAAATGTTCAACCCCTTTTTTCGGATTATGTTCCTTTACATCACATAATTTCTAACTTTTTTATGTCAAAAAAAATGATATGGAAAGGTGAAATCCTCTGGGAGAAGAACAATTATAATTGTAAATATACATCCTGGGGAAGCTGGAAAAGCCCCAGTAGTCCATATCTGAAATACACCTGGGAGTTTATAGAAATTTTTTGTAAAGGAACCTTAAAAAAACCAGGTGATTCTGAAAATGCTGATATTAATGATGAAGAATTTAAATCCTGGGTCGTGGCAAAATGGTCTATAGGTCCAGAACGGAAAATGAAGCAATATAATCACCCGGCAATGTTCCCCGAAGAACTTGTTGAACGTTGTCTGAAATTATTTAGTTTTAAAGGTGATCTCATTCTTGATCCTTTTAATGGGGCAGGCACTACTTCAGTAGTTGCTCTAAGGACAGGAAGACAATACATTGGTATTGATATCTCCCCGGAATATTGTGCTGCTGCAAAGGACCGGTTATCCAGTAATTCCAAAGAGAAAACTCGTAATAACAAATCACAAAACAAAAAATTTACTTCCGGTTCCAGTAAAAAAAACCTCCTCCAAGAACACCAAGTAAAACTACAATTACATAAAGAGGAATCGGCTCAGCATCACCTTGACCGTTTTTATCCTGCTGATTCCTGATTTTTTGATGGGCATAATCGTAATTGGATTTTGCTACAGGGTTATCAGGGTCGTATCGTAAAGCCTGCTCTGATGCATACAGCTCCTGTTCATATTCACCTAAGGCTCCATGGGCGGTTCCTTTTAAAATCCATGCTTCAATGAGTGTCGCATCTTTTTCCAATGCTTTATCTGCAAAATCACGGCCCTGAAGAAAATCACCGATATTAATTAAAATAGATGCTTTCGCAGCTAGCAAATAAGGATTATCTGAATGGGTTTTTTCAATCTCTTCTATCACCGTCATTGCGCCTGAATGATTACCGGCTTTAGATAAAATACCAGCTTTGGTAATGTAAGGAAGATAAAAATCAGGTTGGATTGCAATTGCCTTATCTGCTAATATTATTGCTTCTTCATCAGAATTGTTATATGCCGCGTCAACTGCCGCATTATAATACGTCACGGCATCAACAAGCGGACCTTTCATATCTGCAGCAATAACAGTGGTAATGCAGAGTACTGATGATAGAAAAATGAGAGCGATGATAAAATGCATTATTTGTTTCATTTTTATTCTAATTATCAATTAGTGTTTTATTCTTAAGGAATTATGGTGACATCTGCCTCTTTTTTTCCCTGCTTATGGTATTTGATTATCGTTCAAATCGAGCCTGTTATATGTTAGAATGTCTCTTATATGCTGGAATATGTTAGGATTACCAACTGAAACGATCATGGTTGTTGGAGGAGCAGTTATCCTTATTACCATTTTGTTAGTACTTTGGGCCCTGTTTTACGGGAGTGATTATTAATGACTGATGTTATTACCGTTGCAATTGTTATCCTCTATTGTCTGGTTATGATAGGCATTGGTGGCTGGGCCTCAAAAAAAGTAAAAAATACAGAAGATTACCTTGTAGCCGGTAGATCTCTAGGATTCTGGGTATTTGTTCTTCTCATGGTTGGAACGGTCTGTTCAGGTATGTCATTACTAGGAGTTTCCGGCCTTGGATACACCTTTGGATGGCCTTCAATCTGGGAACAATTATTTGTTCCCTTATCAATTGCATTTTGCATCATTTTTTTTGGAGTAAAATTGCATTCCATTACAAAAGAGACAGGATATATTACGGTTCAGGATTATCTTGCTCACCGGTATGAAAGCCCTCTGGCACTCCGGACGTTGTCTGCTGTTACGGGGATTATTGTTTCAATGGTCTATCTTGTGGGTCAATATACAGCAATAGCTATTGTCCTGATGTGGCTTTTTGAGATTCCCTTGTGGTTGGCACTTATTATTGCAACCCTTGTAGTGACCATATATACAACAATCGGTGGTCTTTATGCGGTAGCATGGGCTGCATTAATCCAATCTCTGATACTTATCGGAGGGGTATTAATCATGGCCCCAATTATTATTTTTTATGCCGGTGGTTTTGTTCACGTTAATGAATATATGGCCTCTGTCGATCCAAATCTTGTTCAGCCATGGATGCCGGGTGGAATGGTATTTACCCCGTCGTATTTAGTCTCTTTTGGAGTTTTGTTAATGATAGGTCTTGCATGTGCACCCCATGTTATAAATAATATAATGGCTGTAAAAGACGCTAAACTATTTAAATGGGCGCCGCTTGTAGGATTTCTTATATATGGTGTAGTTATGTTCCTGCTGAAATTTGCAGGATTTGCCGGGATTGCACTCGTTCAGGAGGGTGTTTTTTCTCTTCCGGATGTACCAAATGCCCAGGACTTTGTAATATTATATGGAATTCAAAATGCTATCCCCCATATTGCTTTATGGTCAATTTTTGCGGTGATTGTTCTGGCTGCGGTGATGTCCACTACTGACAGACTTATGCTAACGATTGGAGCGATGTTTTCATGGGACATCTATAAAAAAATCTTAAGACCTGATGCTCCGGACAAACAGGTCTTAATGGTAAGCAAAATAGTTGTCATCCTCTCTGCGCTTACTACGATGATACTGGCACTAAATCCACCTGAAATGCTGGCATTTTTAATATGGATGGGCATTGGAATCATGCTCTCAACCTTCGCAGTACCCTTACTTGCCGGTTTATACTGGCGTCGGGCTACCGGTTTAGGAGCAATCGTGAGTATGTCAGCAGGTTTGGTGGCAGCAGGGATTTTTGGATTATATTATCAATATGTTGAAAAATTACCTCTCCATTTTAGTTTTTATGCTGTCCTCGTATCTTTGATTGCAATGATATTAGTTAGTTTAATCACAAAACCATCAAGTGAAAAAGTACTTGATGATACTAAAACCGGATGGTTCATCCGTTCCCCTTCAAAATAAAAACCTATTTTTTATTTGAAACCGATCTTCATGACAACTATTAACAGAACCAGCAGGTGAAATATGTATGAAACATGGAACACCGCTCTGGGACATCAGTCATCAAAGCAGCAGGTCTTGTATTCGGAGATATAGGAACGAGTCCGATTTATACTCTTGCTGTGCTCTTTCTATTCCTTACTCCGAGTCGGGATAACATACTGGGAACAATATCCCTGATATTCTGGACTCTTATCATTATGGTAACGGTTCAATATACTTTTCTTGCAATGCGCCTTTCAGAAACCGGAGAAGGTGGAACACTGGTTCTAAAAGGGATACTATTACCCTTGGTTACTAAACCTACCCGTATTGCAATTTTCACAATGCTGGCAACACTGGGAATATCTCTCATGATCGGTGAATGTGTTATTACTCCAGCCATCTCAATATTGTCAGCAGTTGAAGGAATCAGACAGATTCAAGGATTTGAACTGATTTCCCAGGACTGGTTAATATTTCTTGCAATTTTTATTGCTCTAGGCCTTTTTATGTTTCAAAGAAGAGGCACAGAGGGAGTATCAAAGACATTCGGACCAGTGATGGTTATATGGTTTATTACATTATTAATAACAGGAATTATATCTGTTGCATACTCTCCGGAAATCCTTGGTGCATTAAATCCATATTATGCCGTTCATTTTTTTATAAATAATGGAATAATGGCATTCTTCTCACTCTCATTAATTGTTCTCTGTGCTACAGGTGCGGAAGCATTATTTGCAGACATGGGTCACTTGGGAAGAGAACCTATTCAGAAGGCATGGGTTTTTGTATTTATAGCAGTTCTTTTTTCTTATCTTGGACAAGCAGCTTTTCTGTTAAGAAATAGTAATGTATCAAATCCCCTGTTTGAGATGGTATTTGAGCAGGTTCAGATCTTGTATATTCCTTTTCTCATTCTTATGATTATGGCTACAATAATTGCATCACAGGCTGTAATTAGTGGCATTTTTTCAATTATTTACCAGGCGATCACTACCCATCTTTTACCAATGCTACCGGTGGATTATACATCAGATGAACTACGGACCCAGATATACATTAATACCGTTAACTGGTTACTCTGTTTTGCCGTCATCTGCGTTTTGTTGTTATTCCAGTATTCTGAACGACTTGCAAATGCATATGGTCTTGCAGTAACCGGAACTATGTCAATCACCGGCTCATTTATGATTGCAATATTTCTCTATAAGCGAAAATATCTGTATATGAGTATTGCCATGCTTGTTACCGTCGTAGATATTGTATTTTTCCTGTCAACCGTTTCAAAGATTCCTCATGGTGGATATCTTTCACTAGTCATTGCTGCAGTTCCTTTCTCCATAATACTGATTTATACCAATGGGCAAAAAGCACTATACAAGGCAATGTCCCCAATGGGACAGGATAAATTTATCAGGAAATATAACCGGGCATACAAAACAGCCAGGCATCTGAAAGGAACTGCTATCTTTTTTGCACGATCCCTTGACCAGGTTCCGGCATATATCTCAAGGACCATGTTTAATAATGAAATTATTTATGAAGAAAATGTAATTATTTCTCTTAACATCAAAGACGAACCTTACGGATTCTCATGGCATCTGGATAAAAATATTGAGGCAGGTCTTTCACATCTTTCAATTCAATATGGATATATGCAGATAATTGACCTGATGAGAATTATCAGAAGTGCAGGTATCGAGGAAAAAACAATATTTTACGGAATGGAGGAGATAGTAACCCGAAATATTATCTGGAAAATATTTAATGCAATAAAGCGGTTATGCCCTTCATTTGTTCAATATTACCGCTTACCCTCCCACAAGGTTCATGGGGTAATAACCAGAATCGAACTATAATAATTAATGAGAGCATATAACAAGAGAAAAAAAGGTGAGATTTTTTTAAAACTTTTTACTCTTTAAAAATTTTATTAAGATAAAACATTTTATGCCGTAATATGATCGGTTTTATTGCTATGAAAACGTAGTATTGATCAGGGTGATTGTACATGTGTTCTACTGGAGGACCTGTCGACATTAATTTTGATGAAGGACTGAAAACGAAAGATTACAAATGTAAAGATTGCGGTAGCAGCTTCAGCACAATTGGAAAAAAAGTCCGTTGTCCCACTTGTGGATCAGATAATTGTATTGCAGCGTAATGTACCTGTCTTTTACAGATGAATATCTCTCCATCAGGAATGACGATTCTTTTATTCTGATTGGCAGAGTCCTTACCGATTTCACTCTTTTTATTGAAACAAATACACACGAATATTGTCAATACCTGGAGTCAGGTGACCTGGTTGTTGTTTCTGCACCTGAAGGTGGCAGAATTGAGCAGGCAATTATTCTGTTAGAACTTATCCGTGAATTTCATGCCCCTCTTGTCGTTCTTCCAAAAGATCATCCGGCGAGTCAGAGACTTACGATGGTAATATCTGCCGGTGATAGTATTGAATTAAATTGCTCAATACAACGCGGGACCCATCCGGAGCAGCATCTTTTGTGCGGTTCAGAGAGTATGGCTGGATTGATTATTAAAAAAATCAGTGACGGAATAGAATTATCCGGGATGAATGAAGCATTTGTTATACAAAGTATTCCCCGGATCGGTATAGAAAAAATTAATTTTTTACCAGGTCTGCCATCCTGATAAGAGGGAGTAACCTTACTCCCAGATTATCCATGGCATCTATCGCACCTTCGTCTCTATCAACAACAGAAATGACGGTATTGATAATGCCTCCAGCCTTTCGGATCTGTTCGATACCAAAAATTGCAGATCCTCCTGATGTCGTGACATCTTCGACAAGTAAGATGTTTTTACCACTTACATCTCCTATAAAAAGATTATTGATACCATGACTTTTTTGCTCCTTTCTAATTATTACATACGGCTTATCACATGCAAGTGATACCGATACTGCGAGAGGTATACCCCCTACTGCAACTCCTGCGACAGCATCAAACGAATTATCATATGTGAGCATTTCACAAGATATCACCTTTAATATTTCCGGCTTCGTGATGGCTTTTTTTATGTCAATGTAAACGGTGCTACGTTTCCCTGAAGATAGGGTGAAATTTCCAAATTTAATTGCTTCGGCTGATATCAGCATATCGCATAATGACACTGTTACCATGGTACCTTCTTCAATCCTAATTTATACCCGATAATATTCACGGTCCGGTGAAGTACTGGAGTGATCACGAGAATGGTTATGAACAATTGAATTGTCATGGTTTGGAAAAACCAATTCATATCAAATATGAATGCCAGAATGAGTGCGCCAGCAACAAAATCATATTGATCAATGAATTTCCATTCACCTCCTCGTTCAATACCTTTTCTTCTTTTAAAAAAACTTTTTATCATATCTCCCAGAAGGGAACCAATAGCGAGTAACATTACAGATAATAGTGTATGTGGATTAACCCATGGAACGAATCCTGAACATTCTGCAAATATCTGGAAAAGACCGACAATTATTCCTGCAGAAACACCCAGGATAAATCCCCTGATAGTTTTTCCATCTCCTAATATACGTCTCCCGTCACTCCATTTTTTTCCCAGGTCAATGGGGGTGCCCCCACCTGTTAGTGCTGCAATATTGTTTGGAAGATACGCAGGAAGCATCACCCATATTGCAGAACCGATAAGGACCGCCAGACTGGTGACTAATGAAGAAGAATTCAGCATACCTATAAGGTTAGGTTTCTGCATACATATGAGCAGAAGATGATTCAGGGTATGGAAATACCAATTGGTGGTGATAGTATACTCCTTAAGAAAACGAAAAGTCTCTGTCCGGTTTGTAAAAAAATCCTTGATGCAGAGATAACAGAGAAAGATGGGAAGGTGTATATCGAGCGTACCTGTCCTGATCATGGTTTCTTTTCATATCTGTACTGGGAAGATTCAGATGCATGGCGCAGGTATGAAGCCTTTGGAATCAAAGGCAATGGGGTGACTAATCCCCAGGTTGTTAAAGAGATTAGTAATTGTCCATTTGATTGTGGTTTGTGTAATAACCATAAATCAACAACCCTACTTGCCAATATTGATTTGACAAATAGATGTAACCTGAATTGCGATTTCTGCTTCGCTAATGCTCGTGCTTGTGGTTATGTCTATGAACCTACTTTTGAGCAGGTTAAAGAAATGCTCAATATGCTCCGTTCTGAAAAACCAACACCAGCTCCCGCCGTACAATTTGCCGGCGGGGAACCCACCCTGCGTGAAGATCTCCTTGACATTATCAGACTTGCAAAAAGTATGGGTTTTATGCAGGTTCAACTTGCAACGAACGGACTATTATTGGCTAAAAATCCAGAATTTGCTTTACAATTAAAAGAAGCTGGTTTATCAACAGTGTATTTGCATTTTGATGGTGTTTCAAAAGAGACAAACACTAAACTCTCCCTTGATATTAAAGCAATTGAAAACCTGAAAAAAGCTAAGCAGGGAATCGTTCTTGTTCCTACAATAATTAAAGGTAAAAATGATCATGAAATTGGTGATATTGTCAGGTTTGCAGCATCCCATATCGAAATCATACGGGGAGTAAACTTCCAGCCGGTCTCATTTACTGGAGCAGCATCTCCTGATTCGATTGCCAGAGAACGCATTACAATCCCAGAAGTACTTGATAAGATAGAGGAACAAACACAGGGAGAAGTAGAGAAGGAAGATTTCTACCCGGTTCCATGTGTCGTACCTATCAGTGATTTCGTGGAAGCGTATACCGGCAGACCTCAAATCCGTTTTACCGCACACCAGCATTGTGGTGCGGCAACATATGTATTTGTAAAGGATAAAAAAATAGTACCAATTAATCGTATGATAGATGTTGATGCATTTTTTGATTCTATCGAACACCTTACTACCCAATTATCTTCTGCAGGACCTATCAGCAGGAAAATGGTGGCGGTTAATGGCATAAAGGAACTGTATTCTTCCATTAAAAAAGCTGACGAAGGGGGCAAGGAACTCTGGACCAGTCTGGGTAAAGCACTAATTACTCATAATTTTGATTCCCTCCGGGAATTCCACTGGAATGCACTATTTATTGGTATGATGCATTTCATGGATAACTATAATTATGATATCGAACGTGTTAGCCAGTGTTGTATCCATTATGCTACACCAGACAAAACCTTGATTCCGTTCTGTTCTTACAATAGTGGTCCTGTATTCAGAGAAAAAATCTGGCAAAAATACCGTCAGCCATTAGAAAAACAATAATCTTTTTATAAAACATGTTAACTATAATTCCAAAGCCTACTGACATTCCATCCGACAATTCAACCAGAATGGTAATGGATGAACTTGACAGGATGAAGTATCCATATCAGGTAAGGTTTCTTGAGGCAATAGATCCTTTCTCGGATGAACTATGTGGTGCGACAATCTGGGCCTGTGGCATTAGACAAAATGGCCATAACTTTGAATCCCTTCAGGCTTTATCATTAAAAAACCGTATAATAAATTCTCCTGACGCAATTGTCACATGTGCCAGCAAGGTAATGACCTCTGCTTTACTAATAAGGAATCGGGTGCCAACTCCCCAGACATTTTTCACTGAATCCCGTAGTCAGGCGGAAGAATTTATTAGAAAACAAAAAAAAGCAGTATCTAAACCAGTTTATGGATTTGATGGTGTAGGGATTCACCTGGTTGAATCTGAATCAGAACTTGGCGATCCACCATATTATTTACAGGAATACATCCCGAATGATCGGGATTTCAGGGTTTTTGTTATTGGAGACCATGCGGTTGGAGCGATTATGCGGATTTCAGACCACCTGACTCACAATATTCACCAGGGTGGATGTGGTACTGCAATAGAAATATCAGAAGAAATGGAAAAAATAGCCGTAAGTGCTGCCCATTGTGTCGGCGTTGACTATGGCGGAGTAGATCTGCTTGCTACGAATGATTCATATACTGTTTTAGAAGTAAATGGCACTCCAAACTGGCACTGCATGCAGGCACCTATCCCGAAGTTACTCGCAGATTACCTGGTCTCCCAGACTAAGTAAAGAAAAAGATGCCTTCAGGCACCCATTTCTATCTCTTTTAATGTTCTTTCAGCCAATTCATGCATACGATCAGCCATCCTGGCTGCAGATGGATTATCCACTTCCCTCATTGCTTTTGCGATTGCATTACCTAGGACAAATATTGCATATTTGTGTTCGACTTTGCTCCGATGACTTTGGGTAGGTGTTATCTCCAATGCGTCATATTCAGAAAAATCTGCATCCGGATTTTGTTCCTGTACATAGCACCGGACATCTGAGAGCATAGTATGGAGCGATATCAGTTCTTCTTTATGCACACGTATGTCTCCACTATCTGATTGGTTAAAAAGATATAAAAAAGGGAGTATGAGTATATTAATTAAAGGGAATAAGCCGGATTGTCGCTGGTAGTCTGACAATTCCAGTAAAAGCAGGAGCAGCGAGATATCTGATCCCATGCAGGGAGATTTGATCAAGAAGTTGCTGGTTTACTTCCTGATCAATAATAAGTCCCTCCATATCATTACTTAGTGAACCTAATGACTCTTCGATATCTCCCGAAAAAATTTCTTCCGCGATATCTCCTCCGGTTTTAATAAAACGGGCAGTTCCTTTATTCCTGACTTCCCGAATATGAGAAAAGACTGTTCTTGGTTGCTCTTCATTGGAATCAGATTGTTCTTCCGGTTCAATAGGAGTATCATTGTCAATTTCTTCAGTTCTCAAATATTCCGATAAATTTTCATCTAATAACTCATTTTTTTGAGGTTCCAAAGAATAATTTTTCTCAGCTACCTGATGTTCCTGGTGAGACGCATAGTATTCTGCGACCCTGTCTTCAAGAACATATTCAACGGGCACTTTATTCCGTAATGCCTTAATGATCTCTTTTCTTGTCAGATCTTCAACTGATTCACCCCTGGGAGGATACGCAACAAAATCTACATCTGTTACTTCTAATAGTTCACGAAGGATGAGATCTCCTCCCCGATCACCGTCAAAGAACGCAGTAGCAGTCTTTTTGTGACAGAGATCAATGATTGTCTGGGGGATGCTTGTTCCTTCAACTGCAACTGCATTTTTAATTCCTGACCGAAGAAGATTTATTACATCCGCTCTTCCTTCGACGATAATAATTGCATCTGAAGCTAGTACGTTAGGACCCGCAGGTACATTATCCTGCCCGATTGTTGCAATTTTCTCAATTCTTTGACTTTCTCGAACGGCATCTATGAGTGAATCAGGATCTATTCCGGGTTCTTCAAATTCCAGGAGCAATGCTTTTGCACGTTCAATAATCTGTGTTCGTTTTGTTACCCTTACATCTTCAATTAATTTCACAGAAATTTCAGCAGTACAAGGTCCTACCCGGTTTATTGTCTCCATTGATGCAGCAAGGATAGCCGTTTCAGCCCGGTCAATTGAAGTGGGAATAATAATATCTCCCATTGATTTCCCAAGTTTACTAGAGACCTTAACATCTATCCGGCCTATTTTTCCTAATCGTTGAAGTTCACGAAGTTCAAGCTCAGATCCCAGGAGACCTTCTATCTGACCAAAAATTGCTCCCACAACATCTGAACGGTCTACTACTCCTTCAGTCTGAACCACCAGATGAATACGGTATTTGGTAGTGTCCTGTTCATGCACTCAGAAAGCCTCCATTATTAATAATCATTTGAATCATGTATATCGGAGATTCATCAACTAGAAACTATATAAGAATTGGGATTTCTGTTTAAATATACACTATCCATTTTCTACCTGTAGAAACGCAGACAGATCGGAAGGTGAAATCCCTTGTATCTTAACTTTTTTAAGGGTAGAAGTCTGGCCAGAAATAATAGTAATTGATTGTTTTGGAATATGTAATACTTCTGCGATTAATTCCACTATTGCCTTGTTTGCTTTACCATCAACAGGAGGAGCTTTTACCGCTATTCCAATTGCAGATCTCCATGAATTAAAACCATCAGGAAACCGGGGTTTTTTCGATCCAGTTGTAACCTCAAGGGCAATAATTATTCCATCATCCTGTTCTACTATTGACTGACTTATATCCATGGGTTCTGACAAAGATTGCTCTCCGTTTGATAGTTGTAATAATTTACACCAGAATTAACAAACAATATTATCTTAATATTATTGTAAACTCATTAAAACCAATTATTCTCTATACCATCATATTCATACGTGATAAAAAAAATTTCCCTACAACATTATGTAAAGAATGGTTGTCGCCTGGCACTAACAAATATGGATCACAAGTGGCTTTTGCCGTACTTCACCTATTAAACGCCCTCAGCCAGGCGGTGCCCGAAAATGTACCGTTTCCGGGTTGTCCCATGGATCACTCTATGATTCCTCATCGTATCACCCGGGGACCTATGGAAACGAGGAATGGGCACTACTTACCTATAGTATCTGCAAGGCAATAACCTCTCCCTGCAAACCAGAGTGAACTATCACTCTCTGACTGGAACTCATTATATCCTCCTTGAGTAACAGGCCTTATTTTCTCGGATTTCGTAAAAGCATTTTCCTGGTAAACGATGTTTCCATCCAGAATTACACATTCTGGAAATATCGCATTCATCCCTTCAAATGGACTCCACTTTGCATTACTATGGAGTTCATCTGGATCAACCTGGGTGATTTCATCAGGATAAAGAGCAAAATCCGCTCTTGAACCGGGAGTATAACCTGGTGGAAGACTACCCAGTATCCGAGAAGGATTAATCGATGTTTTTTTGATAATTTCAGGTATTGTTATTTTTTTCTCTCTTTCACAGTACATAAGGAGAGGTATCATTGTTTCAACCCCAGGGATTCCGGATGGCGCCTCTTCAAATGGTTTATCTTTATCCTGTATACTATGGGGAGCATGGTCAGATGCGATAACATCGATTTTATTCCAACAGGAAAAAAGTTCTTTTCTTTCTCTTTCAGTCCGGAGTGGAGGGTTTACTTTCCCGTGAGTGTCGTCAGCTTTGAATTGTTCATGTGAGAGAAAAAGATGATGAGGGGTTACTTCAATTGTTACTTTGTCTTTTGGAATGGTATTAATAGCAGCAGCAGATGAAAGATGACAGAAATGCAGCCTGCATTGTGATTTATTTTTGTGAATTACATCCCTGATTGTAGCAATTTCTCCTGCTATAGAGCGGATTGAATTATGATCTACAAGACTTTCATCTTTTCCAGATGATACCTGTTCGGCATGAATTGTCATGAGTCCATTCCATTCAGATATACGGCTCATCGCCTGGGATAGGGTATCTGAATCAACAGCTTCACCATAACTTGATGGTCCAACAAACGTTTCACCAAATACACAGGATCCTGCTTTCCACAAACCTTCAAGATCGGATTGCGGTGTTATAGCACCATTCAGGGCAAACCTGCAATATGAACTTGATTGGGCTAGATGTAACCTGGTCTTAAAGGTTTCACCGGTGGTAAGAGGAGGGATAGAATTGGGTTGGTCGACAACAAAGGTGACTCCTCCTGCAATTGCACTTTTTGTTCCAGTTTCCCAGGTTTCCTTATATTTCTGGGCACCATCTCTCATATGGACATGCATGTCAACTCCTGCAGGAAGAACCATTTTCCCTCTGCAATGTATCTCAAAGCCCTCTTTTCCTGCAGAGCCGGTATGACTCACCCTCCCATTGATAATTGTGATATCAGCAATTCTTCCTCCGGGTATCAGGACATCTCGAAGGATTAATACACGGTTTTCTTTTTTCATGTGCTATGTTCCAGGTTTTTATGGCAGTTGTGATTTCTTCCATTTTTTATATATCAGATAAACAACTCCACCAACAAGAACTAAGGGCAGAATTGTGAATATCAGAATAAACAACCAGATAATAGTATTGAAAAATCCTTCTATTCCTTCATTCATTACCTGTGGAATTGACATCCCTCCCGGAGTCTCTACCTGTTCAGGCTCTGTTAAAGATACTGTTATGGTTGAGAGAGATATCTGATTATCCATGTATCTCATTTTTCCGGTTATTCGGTCCAGTTGCATCTGCACCCGGTCTATCTCTTTTTGTACTTCCAGAATTTCAGATACATTTTCAGTTTTTGTTAATAACCGGTTATATTGGGCAAGTTGATTGATCAGAGAATTTTTCTGGGCATTAAGATCAACATATTCTTCTGTCACATCATCGCTTTTTACCGAACTGGATAGAATTTTCCCAAGAGAATTAAAATCGTCAAGAACATGGTCAAAATTGAGCGACGGAATTCTTACGATAATTATCCCCGTATAATTATTTTTATGTCCGGTAGTAATGGATACAGACTGAACTATGCCCTCATGGGTGGTTACAATTTTTTTAATTTTATCACTTGATTGCGTAACATTTGAAACTTCAACCTGGATATTGGCGGTTTTGATAATTTTCTGTTCAATGACAGAATTAGCCTGATTATGAGAGCGGTCATATGTATTCTCTGACATTGGGAGTCCATCAGAATACGCAACCATTGGTACCGGTGCATACTCATCAGCCCCCCCTTGATATGCAACAGATGAGACTTCTTTATTTGAACCAGGTCTTTGTGTATCCTCAAAAGCAGTGCAACCTAACGTAAAAAGCATGGCAAGAAGCACCATTATCAACAGGGCTGAAAAAGTCTTCATGCACTATACTGGATAATTAAGAAATAAAAAATCAATGGTGACTAAGAGAAAACCTGAAGTTATAGACTACCTGACCACAATTGTTGAGACTTTGGCATGACTGATTATATAGGTACTCACACTGCCCAGAAGAATTCTGGCACCAAGCCCTTTGCCCGTTGAACCCACTGCAATCAGATCTGCACCAATCTCTTCTGCAGTATTGAGTATTTCGCTTCTGGGATCACCTGTGCGAACAAGAATTTCAATATCAACACTACGATCATGTGCAAGCTCTTTTACCCGGTTTGTAACCTGTTCACGTTCATCATTTACAATACGCTCCCTGATTTCATGTAACGTGGAAATACCCTCATAACCTGCTGCTCCTTCTATAGCAGCGTATTTTGTTGGTGAGATAACGTATACTGCACAAGCCCTGCCCCCCTCTTTAATATGCTCTAATACCCAGATAAGAGCATTGTATGCTTCAGGAGAACCGTCAACAGCTACTAACATCGTTCCAGACATAGTTGCTTTTATATACTTTCATGAGTTTAAGATTATGCCGGATCATCCTGTGGGAAAAAAAAGAAAAACCCCGTCAGACTTAATTAGTGGAAGAATAGATTAATGGTAAAGAAACCAAAGTCATGGTATTTGTCTTTATTTCATCGGATTTTTTTGCGTTTGTCGTTATTCCAATCCTGATATTCTTTGCCAGAATTATTGATGTATCAATTGGAACAATTAGATACATCCTGATATCCCGTGGATTTAAAACAATCGCGCCAATTTTTGGTTTTTTTGAGGTAACAATATGGCTGCTGGCTATTGGCCAGGTCATGGCAAATATTACAAATCCTATATGTTACATTGCATATGGAGGAGGATTTGCAGCAGGTACATATATAGGAATGGTAATTGAAGAGCGGATGAGACTTGGTATGGCGATTATTCGTCTCATTACTCCCTTACCTGCTGAAGGTTTTATCACACGTCTTCGTCAGTACGGATATGGTGTAACCCGTATCCATGCAGAGGGTGCAAAAAGCCCGGTGACAGTTATTTTCATGGTGGTGAAACGATCAAAAATTCCTGAACTGGCAATTCTTATCCGTGAATTCAGTCCACATGCTTTCTATACCATTGAAGATGTAAGAACAGCATCCGAAGGTATCTTTCAAAAAGATGCAGATTCCAATCCATTTGGATTATTTAGAAGACCTTTTTATTTTATTGGTAAACGGAAATAATATATCTGACTCATATAAATTATCCTGACAGAAAAACCAATGAGTAATTTATTTTTTCGGTAAGAAATCTGCAAAGAATATAAAAGGAATACCGTAGTAGCTATATTAATCGGAGACTTTGAATAATGCCTATTGCAGTATCACCTTTCCAGATACTTTGCGTAGATGACGAAACATTATTCCTGGAACTCTGCACTCTATATCTTGAAAAAGAAGGAGATTATAACGTAGATACTGTTACGTCAGGAATGCAGGCACTTACCAAACTGGCAGAAAAAGAGTACGATGCCATTATATCGGATTATAAAATGCCCGGTATGAATGGTGTTGAGTTGTTAAATAAAATAAGATCTTCAGGAAATAATATACCATTTATAATTTTTACCGGAAGGGGAAGAGAAGAAGTTGTTATCGAATCACTAAATAGTGGAGCTGATTTTTACCTGCAAAAAGGTGGAGATCCAATTGCACAATTTACCGAATTGAAATCAAAGGTGGGGCATGCCATCCGACAAAAACAGGCAGACTCTGCATTGGTGCAGGAACGCGAACAGTTATTGTCTATTTTTGACAGCCTTGAACAAAATGTCTATGTTGCTGATCCTGATACCTATGAAATTCTTTATGTAAACCGATACCTTCAGAATTTACTCAACAAAGAGGTAATTGGAAAAATATGTTATGAAGAATTTCAAAATAAATCCAGTCCCTGTGAATTTTGTACAAATGATATCATTATAAGTCAAAAACCGCTTCCACATACCTGGGAATTTTATAATCCGGTTCTTGAGAGGTATTTTTCTATTGTTGACCGGATTATCAGATGGCCGGATGGCAGAGATGTCAGACTTGAAGTTACCCTTGATATTACCGAGACTAAACGTGCTTTAAATAATTTAAATATGGCATATGAGGAAATTGCATCATCTAAAGATGAATTAAAACATCAATTCAAGGAAATCCTTGATCGTGAAGAACGCTTAAAAGAAAGTGAAGAACGTTATCGTTCTGTAGTGGAAAATGCACAGGACGTATTATATCGTTGTGATAATGAAGGACGGCTTATAATGGTAAGTCCTAGTGCCTTGTCCCTTCTTGGATATGATTCTCTTGATGAATTGTTAGGGAAAAAAATATCAGATACTTTTTACCAGCACCCACAAGACAGAGAGATTCTTCTTCAAAAATTGAATGAGACAGGATCCATATATAATTTTGAATCAACACTGGTAAGAAAGGACAAAAAAACAATATTTGTCTCAACAAATTCTCATTACTATTATAACAATGATGGGACATTAGGCGGAATAGAAGGTAATATCCGGGATATTACTGACGTAAAATTAGCCAATAACGCAATTCTTGAAAGTGAGGAGTTATATCGGTTCCTCGTTGAACACATTGAAGATGGGGTATTTATCATTCAGGATGATGTTCTTGTTTTTTGTAATAATAATTTTGCTGATATCATGGGATACCGTCCTGAAGAAATTGTTGGAAAAGTAATTTTTGATCATATCAGTCCGGAAAACCGGGATGAGTTGATATGGAAATGCCATAATGCAGAGGATTATTCGGTAATCCTTGAATCTTATGAAGTTAACCTGATTCACAAAGAGAATGCCAAAATTGTTCCGGTTCTGTTGTCTCTGCGTATTGGAAATTATAAAGGAAAAAAAGCATGTATAGGAACTACCCATTCGGCTGAAGGAGTATATGAACAGGTAGAGCATTCCTTACGTAAAAGTAAGGCCATGCTTAACGCAATTTTACAGGAATCCCCTATACCCCAATTTGTAATAGATAAAAATCATCGGGTGATGTTCTGGAATCTTGCTCTTGAGCGTTATAGCGGCATACCATCCCATGAAATTATCGGGACATCTGATCATTGGAAAGCATTTTATCCGAATGAAAGACCTTGTCTTGTTGATTTGGTCATTGATGAGAATTTTGAAGAAATAGGTAAATGGTATGAAAATAACGCAAAAAAATCTAACCTGGTTAGAGATGCATATTCATCAATAGATTTTTTCCCCCATCTTAGAAAAAATGGCATATGGCTTTTTTTTACCGGGGCTTTGTTAAGGGATCTTAATGGGAATATTTGGGGGGGACTTGAGACTCTTGAAGATATTACTGAACAAAAAATGAATGAAGAAGGATTCAGGCAGGCTAACAAAAAACTGAACCTTCTCGCTGATATTACCCGTCATGATATATTAAATACATTAACCGTTCTTTCAGGAGCCTTTGATATAATAAAAGATGAGATTGCAGAAAAGAACTTTGAGACAGATATAAGTCCGGTTGAAAAAGCACTGGGTACAATTTATCGTCAAATTCTCTTTACCCGGGATTATCAGAATCTGGGAATTACTGCACCATATTGGCAGAATCTAATAAACCTAATTCAGGAAGAAATCGAGAACAACCTCCCCTCTTCTATTGAGTTTTCATTCGAAGATTGTGAATATGAAATTTATGCAGATGGCCTTTTGGGAAGAGTCTTCTCTAACCTGCTGGATAATTCTATCCGGCATGGAGAACATGTTTCAAAGATTCAGATTACTGTTGTAAAGAATGATAACCAGTTAATAATCAACTATTGTGATAATGGAACTGGTATTCATGATGATATGAAAGAGCGAATATTTGAACGTGGTGTTGGAACTCATACCGGATATGGCCTGTTTCTAACCCGGGAAATATTATCACTCACAAAAATCTCAATACATGAAAATGGTGTCTTTGGAAAAGGTGTATTATTCAATATCGTAATCCCTGAAGGATTTTTCAGGATTATTGAAAAAATTTGAAAATAACATAGAGAGATTAGAATAAATATATGTAATTTTATTAAGTTACAATTATATATCTCTCATTTTCTGCCATATGTAACCAATAAATTATTTAGATAATATACCAGTTCATCTGTTATCATTTCCTTCTGCATAATCCACTTCCAGTTACCATTATCTGTACCAGGTATATTCATCCTAGCTGAGTCATCCAGACACAAAAGGTCCTGCATTGGTATTATAGCAGTATTCGAATTGCTAATCATGGCCATACGAATAAAAACATCACAAATTTCTGATTGATTAATTTCTCTGCCAATGTACGAGAACAACCTCTGTTTTTCGAGTTCTGATGCTGCAGTAGTAAACCAGCCGATAATCGTATTGTTATCATGTGTACCGGTATAAATAAGAGAATTTTTTGTGGTATTATGAAGGATGTATGGATTTTCAGATGTTTCTGAGGTGAAAGCAAATAATAAAACTTTCATTCCAGGAATGCTAAATTCTCTCATCACTTCCCGGACATCAGGAGTTATGATCCCCAAATCTTCAGCAATAATCGGAAGATAAGAAAAATTTCTCTCTAACGTTCGCAAAAAATCCCATACCGGTGCCTCTACCCATTCTCCATTAATCGCGGTTTCAGCACCTGCTGGAATAGCAAAGTAGCCCACAAGACCTCTGAAATGATCTATACGAAGATAATCAACACATTGTAATTCCCGTTTTATCCTTTTGATCCACCATGAAAAATTATCCTTTCTCATAGTATCCCAGGAGTATAGTGGATTATTCCAGACCTGGCCGGTAGAACTGAAGTAATCTGGGGGAACACCAGCAATTTTTACCGGCTTTTTCAGCTCATCCAATTGAAACAGTTCGGGATTTGACCATACATCACTACTGTCATAGTCAACGTAAATCGGGATGTCCCCTATTAACCAGATGCCATATTCATTACATTTTTTCTTAAAAACAGTCCATTGAAAAAAGAATACATATTGAAAAAATCGCTCCCGTTCAAATTCTTCACTATGGATTCTTTTAAACTCCCGGATATAATTTTCATCCCGGTTTTTTAATTCTTCAGGCCAATCATACCAGATACTATCCGGGTAATGATCTCTTATTGCCATGAAAAGTGCATAATCATCAAGCCACCATGCCTGTTCTTCACAAAAAATCGAGAAATCATTGTTGGATCCAAAATATCTGAATCGGTGAAACGCTATTTCCAATAGCCGTTTTTTGTAAAGAGTTACTGCATTAAAATCTATGGTTGTAGAATTAAAAACAGGAAGAGGATCTAAATCAGAATAATCCAGCAACCCTTCTTCAATAAGCAGATCAGGACTTATCAGAAGAATATTTCCGGCAAAAGCTGAAAGGGAATGATAAGGTGAATCATCATATTTGATATCAGTTGGATGAATCGGAAGTATTTGCCAGTATCTCTGTCCGGTTTTATATAAAAAATCTAAGTAAGTATATGCAGCAGGCCCCACATCTCCTATTCCGTAAGGTGATGGGAGGGATGTGATATGAAGAAGAATTCCACTACCTCTTGTTTTCATCGTAAAAACTCCAGATCTTTTCTATTTATTAGGAAATAATTCAATGAATGGCCCTCATAACTGATTAATAATTTGAAATATCCGGTTATTCATCAACATTTTACTCCCAGGTGTTCTCCTAGTATTATATATTGCTCCAACCAATCTGCAGCAATATTATCACCTGATTCTTTTTCTATCTCCATACGGGGACACATCATTACTCCTATTTTGAAATACATATTCTGACAAATTTGAAGGTCTAAATTCAACTTCAGGGGATTTATCAATGAAAAAAATTGATTTACCTTAATTATTTTATTTATATCAAAAGGATTTATTGAAATATCCTTTATTTGTATTGCAATCGATTCTTTGGCATACAATGAAAGATTTTTCTTGTCTGGTTGATAGCGTCCTTTCAATAGTTCACCAATAATGTGTTTTACCTGATTTGTATCATAGTCAGAGATAGAAAAACATGATAATAATTTATTATTAAGTGTAAATTGAATCGGTAATTCCAGTGATGGCGGGGGTGATATGTTTGACTCTTTCATTATGGTTACAAGAGAATAAAACCTCTTGTATAACTGCTGGTATTCAAAACTAACTTCATTTAATGCATCATTCAGGACATTATAAAGGACCTTTCTTTTCCCATCTTTAAATAAATGCCCTAGTGAATAAGTATGAAACCCAAAGTATCGATAAATTCCAAGAATTAATTCCGGAAGATTGTTTTGGTTAAAAGATGACCATATGTCTTCAGTAATTTGCTCAAAATTTTCAGGTGATACAAATGGTTTTATTCCACCGAGAAAGTTATGTTCTCCCATATGAAGAGTGATAAAAACCAGTGTAGATTCTTTAAGAGTAATTTTTGATTGTAACCGGGCATATCCGGTAGCAAGATTTATGGTCCCCTTCTTTTCAGTTCTGAAGGATTTTGTTGATATATTATAGGTTGTTATTACTGATTCATCTGGTTTCCCATTAATAAGAGAACTGATTGCATATTGAAATGCAACCCGGTGTATATCAAAAATTGCTGTTGCAACGTATTTTATGTATATACTCCCTCCGTTTCCTATTTCCGGCAAGTTTGATTCTGCTTTTGCAAGAAGATTAATAAATTGAGGCTCTAAATCATGATGGGAAACATCACGTGCGAGTTGCATTGCCCGACTGGCATACATCATAATCTGGACCGTTTCAATTCCTGCAAGATCATCAAAAAACCATCCACAACTGGTTTGCATGTATAATGCATTTTTTTGCATTTCCAGTAATTTCAGAGATTTAGTAACTTCTTCGGGGGATGGTTGTCTTTTTGAATAGGTATTAAAAAATGCTTTGATGTTTTCAGGTGACCTTACGACCATTAATTCGTAATATACATCACGAACATGCCATGGGTCCTGAAACAAAAATTTCATTTCAGTTTCAAAAATATGTGATAACTGGATGTTCAGCCATGTAATAGCATCCCGCAGAGGTCTTCTCCATTTCTGGTCCCATTCCTTGATTTTTTTGGAAGATTGATGATTCTGGAGAGCAATTGGATAGCATGTTGAAGTATCGGATATGAGGCAGGCATACATTGCCCTACAACCGCAGTTATCCTCCCATCGTTTAATCCCATGGACACAGCTCCAGGATGTATTCTCTGTAACAGATACTTCAAATGTTGGTGGAAATTTTTCCAGAAATTCTCCATATATGGTAATGTGGGCTAGATTTTTAGTTTCTATCTCGTTTAATGCATACGCCAGAGCCATGTCAGCAAAGCGGTGATGATGTCCGTACGTCTCACCATCGGTTGCTACTGACAGCAATTTTTGAGTGGAAAGGTTATCAGGGAAAAAATTTATAAGCCTTTTTGCGAAATTTTCCCCGTTCTCCAGAATTTTTTGAAATGCTATTTCATGAGAGATTTCAGCATTATAAAAGAACAGGGAGATTTTTTTCCCTGAAGGAAGATTGCAGATATAAGGCATTCCGATATCCAATGTATCCTTATTTACATCAATCCAGGTATTTGTTCCAATAAGACGAATACGTTTTGCCTGATGAGGTGCAAGTATTGTAAATAATACTCCATGTTCAGCAAGGGTTTCAAGCGTATCAGTATCTACAGCAGTTTCTGATAACCACATACCCTCTGGCATTCTTCCAAAACGATAAACAAAATCCTTAATCCCCCAAATTACTTCAGTTCTCTTGTCCCGGGAAGAAGCCAGAGGCATGATAACATGGTTGTATACCTGGGCTAAGACTGAACCATGTCCGGAAAAAAATTGTTGACTCTCTTTATCTGCTTCCAGGATAGACTGATAAACTTCCTGATTATTATTTTCCAACCATGAAAGAAGGGTTGGACCAAAATTTGAACTGATTTTTACATAATTGTTGACAATATTAATAATTTTTTTATTAGCATCTAAAATGCGGGATGCTCCGTTGGGGGCATAACACTCATCAGTAATACGCTCATTCCAGTCATGAAATGGATACGCGGACTCTTCAATTTCAATCTCTTCCAGCCAGGGATTTTCTCGAGGTGGCTGATAAAAATGTCCATGAATACAGATGTACTTATTGATGATGTTCACCTCGAAGCGATAGTAAAACATATAATAATATCTGATGGAGAATCATCTGTTATCGTGTAAGATTTTCTTTTCTTTACAACTAATATATATTTCCAGCTGCGGGAGAAGTTTGATAAAATATTTTATCAATTGGGCAAACCAGTTACATTTTTTTTGGCCAGAGTCTAATCCACAAAACATATATGGAAATCTCAGTACTCTTTTTACATAACTGTTATGAACCCAGATAGTCAGAATAAACAGGTTCAGACGATCATGGCTACTATATCATCCCTCATAGCCAGCAGACGGGTAGAAGATAAACTTCGTGCTGTCACAGTACTAACTCAACATCGTTCTATCCTTCCCGATGCGTTTTCAGACCGGATTATAGATGAATTGAATAAAAATAACCATGCAGAAATCCAGGATGCATTAAAACCTCTCCTGAAAACAGATGTGGAAAACCCTGAAGCATCCCTTGTTTCACATGCTGATATTGTTGCAGGATATTCTGGATCGTTGGAAAATGCCCTGAAAAAAGTAATAAACATTGCGAATGTCTTTGATCTTTCTCAAGTCACTGCAAAGGCATTGCGACAACAGTTTTCAGAAGGAAGGGATGGAACTGATAATGGGTTATACTCTGATTTCATTCAACAAAAAACTAATATTGAACCAGATTTGTTAAAATTACCTCAAATATCCTTGTTTGTTTCGCCTATAAGTGCCTTGACCGAAGTAATCCGGATTATGCCGGAATTATCCCGGAAAAATAAGATCGACGAAAACAATTTAAAGAAAAAAAATTTAATCGCAAAAATTGATGAGATTATTGAAACCGAACAGGAAATTTCCTTTAACATTGCAGGATATGAACTACTCTATACCCTGGAACGTCTTATTCGTGACCTCATCCATGAACGTATCATTAAACCGAATTATGATAACCTTCAAACTAAAATCCCTCAGGATGTTCTTGAGGGTATGAAAAAAAGGAAGAATATTGAAGAAAACAATCCAATAGCGGATGGCAACTACGAATTAATAGAATATTGTGATTTTACTGATTTAAAGAAGATACTGGAGAAAGGTCGTAATCATGAATCTTTTTCAGATATTTTTTCTTATGAAGAGATAAAAACCGTACACAGTAAACTAGGTGAACTCGATCCTATCCGAAAAAAAATCGCTCACTCACGCCCGTTAACCCGTAAAGAATTTGAAAGGCTTCGATTGTATGCAAGCGATATCCTGGAGAGGTTGAAATAATAGCTCCTTTTCTATCAATTAAACGATACACTAATTAATATATTACTAAATCCGTATACTCCATTCATGGATGGAAAGAAACCAGGAACATCAAGAATAGCGGTACTGACTTCCGGTGGCGATGCCCCAGGGATGAATACCACAATAAGGGCAATATACCGAGCGGCTGAAGAATGTGGAATAGAGGTTATCGGAATACGAAAAGGTTTTTCAGGTCTTATTAAAGGGGAAATTTTTTTGATGACCCGTAGGGATGTTGCAAACATCATCCATACCGGTGGCACAATTTTAGGTACATCACGAAATGAAGAATTTAAAACGAAAGAAGGCAGGAAGATAGCAGCTGAGAACCTGAAAAATGCCAAAGCAGATGCACTGATAATAATTGGCGGTGAAGGTTCTTTAATCGGTGCTAACCACTTTAATGAAGAAACAGGAATTCCAACTATCGGTATACCTGGTTCAATTGACAATGATATTCCTGGAACAGATTTTTCAATTGGATTTGATACAGCAATTAACACTGCTCTTGAATCAATAGATAAAATACGCGACACCGCATTATCCCATGGAAGACTTTTTTTTGTTGAGGTAATGGGTCGTACCTCTGATATGATAGCAATAGAAAGTGGAATAGCAGGAGGGGCAGAATTCCTGATTTTGCCAGGCAATGAAAAATATATTGATGAATTATGTGACATGTTGGTCCCTGCTTTTAAAGCAGGAAAAAAATATGCGCTTGTAATTGTTGCTGAAGGAGAAAACCCTGGATGGAGTTTCCAGATTGCAAAAGACGTATCATCAAGAATTTCAATGGAGTCACGAGTATGCATCCTGGGTCATACTCAGCGTGGTGGTAGTCCTACAGCAAGAGACAGAGTTCTTGCCAGTAAACTAGGAGTGAGTGCAGTTAATGCCTACACGAAAGGCTTCGCCGGTGTTATGGTAGGAGAAGTAAAAAGAAGTATAAAACTGACACCTCTTTGTGAAATTATGAAGTCAGTAAAAAAACCAGAGAAAAATATCGTGAGGTTATCACAGATTCTCATCCATTGAATTAATAGTTGTTAAGTTTTTTTCTTACTGCCATCCGATAACCAACAATAACGGAAATATTTTTGCCAAATGAATGATTTATCACGGGATCACCAGTATCAATATAAAGGGTTTTGGTATTTTTTAACTTATATTCGGTTGCAACAATAATCAGGGATTCAATTCCGGTTTTTTGAATAACTTTTTTACTGATCTGCTGATTTCCTCTTCCCAAAACAAAACCCTGTGCTCCTATAGGACTGATAATAATTTTTGTTTTTGGATATCGATCTGACAACTCTAATATTTTTTCTTCATTAAGATCTGATGCAATGAGGTTTTTTTGAAATATTGCATCTATGCCAAGTAAAGTTTTCGATAACCCCAGCTTATCAGTAATGGCTTTTGTTGTTGAACCGGCACCAAGAAGATATAGCGTATCTTCCTGCATAATTTCAATTATGAATGATGCTATTTCATGCATCATCTGGGAATCATCACCTGATGAAACCATTTTACATGATTGAATATTTTTCGGAGATGAGGGAATTTTTGCAATCCCGTACGTATGAGTATCAAGATAACCATTTCGGTATCGTTCTTCATCAACATCTATGATTTCACCCTCTGATACCCGAAATCCATCCCATTCATTCAGAACCTTACTGGCAATATCAGGAGTTATCGCAAAAACACTGGAATAAATTTTTACTCCGGCTGGTATTCCAAGTAACGGCATATACGGTCCGGTACAGGAAAAAATGTCACGTGCTGTTCCATCGCCACCACAAAAGATGATAATATCTACATTTCTTTTCAATATCTCAATACAGGCTTTTTTAGTATCCAATGCTGAGGTTATAACCTTATGAGTCTGCTCCGTTTTCTTGTGCTGGTAAATGGTAATAAAGGGAATGTCTGCAGACTTTAATTCATTCTCTCCCATATTACCACCAGCGGTATAGAACAAGAAATCAGATTTATTAAGGCCGGATAAAAAGCGTTTGGCTTTTAAAGGAGATTGGGGGATTGCTCCCCGATGTAATGCTTCTACAACACAATTGTCTGTGCCCTTCAGACCTACCGGTCCACCCATTCCTGCATAGGGATTTACAAGAAATCCTATAGATATCATGCGATTACTGGAAGTTTTTGAAGTGATTCCTTAATTAATTCAGCGGGATATTCATAATCAGCCAGAGACCCGGCAAAGTATGCTTCATAACTGGAGAGATCAAAATGTCCATGACCACTATTATTAAAAAGTATGGTCTTTTCTTCTCCGGTACGTTTGCATTCAATTGCCTTATCTATTGCAATCCTGATTGCATGTGCAGATTCAGGTGCGGGAATTATTCCTTCTGATCGGGCAAACAGTACAGCAGCATCAAATACTTCATTCTGGTACACAGATGTTGAATCAATCAACTTATCTGCATGTAATCTTGAAATGAGGGGAGACATACCATGATAGCGTAATCCTCCGGCATGTATGGAAGGAGGAATGAAATCATGTCCTAATGTAAACATTTTCAGAAGTGGAGTCAGGCCTGCAACATCACCAAAATCATACGCATACAGTCCTTTTGTGAGAGAAGGGCATGCAGAAGGCTCAACAGCAACTATTTCTACATCCGGATTTTTCCCATCGAGTTTGTCTTTTATGAACGGAAAACAGATACCAGCACAATTTGATCCTCCTCCTGCCGAAGCGATAACTACATCTGCTTTCTCATCTGCCATATCCAGTTGCTTTTGAGCTTCCTGGCCAATTATTGTCTGATGAAGACAGACATGATTTAAGACACTACCAAGTGAGTAGTTGGTATTGGAATGTGTTGCAGCATCTTCCACTGCTTCAGAAATTGCGATACCCAGGCTTCCCGGGGTTTTGGGATCTCTATTAAGGATTGCCCTGCCTGCATTAGTATCTGGTGATGGTGATGGAACACACGAGGCACCCCAGGTCTGCATCATCATTTTTCGATATGGTTTTTGATCATAACTTCCTCTTACCATGTAAACTTTACATTCCATATCAAAGAGCTGGGTTGCAAAAGCCAGGGAAGAACCCCATTGACCTGCACCGGTTTCTGTGGCAATTCTCTCAATCCCTTCTTTCATATTATAATAAGCCTGGGCAATGGCAGTGTTAGGTTTATGAGAACCAGGCGGACTCACTCCTTCATTTTTGTAATAAATTTTTGCCGGTGTCTTTAGCATTTTTTCAAGACGGTGAGCACGGTAAAGAGGTGATGGTCTCCATAATGTCAATATGTCCCTGACCTCCTGTGGAATGTCAATATACCTATCCTGACACATTTCCTGCCGGATCAACTCTTTGGGGAAAATTGGTTCAAGATCTGCCGGACATACCGGTTTTTGTGTCTGTGGGTGCATTGGAGGATCCAGGGGAGTGACAAGATCTGCCTGTATATTATACCATTTTCTGGGTAGTTCATTCTCATCCAAAATAATTTTTGTCTGCATGTAGATTTATGTATATAGATGCACATATTTATACATTTGTGTATGAATATATTACATTCCATTAGACAACTGCAAATTTAACATAAAAATAAATTACCGGTATTTCAGGAATATTATCCAGATTATAAAAAGGAATAATGGCCAGACTATAGCTTCCCCGGAAAAACAAAAAATCAGGCCAGTAAGAATGAGAGAAATTCCACTAACCAGCATGCCGGCCCAGTTATCCCTTAAAAGTATTAATCCTGCTGCACATCCTGCAAAGTACGTAAGAATAAAGGTAGTATTCGGTATCTGGATAAGGACTGCAAGAGGGATAACGCCACTCATGTAAACGAGGAGGATAATAATAAAACACAGATACATAAATATCAGGCCTCCCACTGGTGTGAAAAACTGAGAATGAAGGAGAGAAAAGGACTTGGGAGCATATCCTTCTTTTGAAATGGAATATGCAAGTCTGCCGGCAGCTCCGGTATATGCTATTGCCGGAGCAGTAGTAATAAATAATGTCACAACTCCGGCAATTATCATTCCAAAGGTTCCAAATGAATTACTAATGAGAAAAATCAATGAAATCTCCGATATCCCCGGACCATAACTGTGTGTTCCGACAACAGCATAGGCTGTGGCTAAATAAAGGACGCTTATTATGACTGAAGAAATAATAGTCCCCCTGATAACATCTCTTTTCGGATTTTCAAACTCCTCTGTAACATGTGAGATTGCTTCCCAACCTAAAAAACACCAGAATATTAGAGTCGCAGAGTGACCCACACTCATCACGCCATGTGGCATGAACGGTAAAAAATTGGTCCGGTCAATTGAAGGCATACTTCCGGCCACTGCGAGGATGAGAATGGAGATGGTTGATACAACCACTGTCATCTGAACTTTTCCTGTCAGTCTCATTCCCAGAAAATTAGTAATCACAGCAAAGGTCAGGATAATGGCAGTAATTACATATCTTCCTGTATCACCAATACCAAAAGCAGAAGAGACATATCCTGCCCCGGTCAGTGCAATAATTGGAACAGCAATGATTGCTGAAAGGAGAAAAAACCATCCGACCAGCATTCCTATTTCCTTATTAAATGCTTTTGTTACAAAATACGAAACTCCACCCGCATGAGGATATTTAACCGAAAGATACCCCATGCTGAGGGCCATAGGTATGGCAAGGATGCTCATTAGTGTCCAGGCAAGCAATGAGGCAGGTCCGGCTGAATCTGCGGTAAGTCCTGGAAGTAAAAGAATTCCTGAACCCAAAACTGATCCAATATATAAGGGAATTATTTGTCGCAGTGAGAGTGAAGCGGTTCTTGGTATTGATGGTTCCACAGATATCACAGATTTTTTATTTATGGCTGAAACCCTATCTTTTATCATCCGAGTAAAAAAAAGGTAACTATCAGGTTTTATTTCAAGCTTATAAATTTTTAAAATACATTAATCTGTTTAATATTCAGACCATTAATATAGAGAAAAAAGCCGATTGAATTATTTTCATAACTTACATACTAATACTCCTATCATGCAAAAAAGACAGGTTATCTGGATTGGTTATTCAATAATTATTTTTGCTATGATTATTGCAGCCATATTAATCATCTCATCGGATAGACACGCTGATCCGCCAGGTACGGAGGATGTTAGAAACATTTCAATAGTCGTATCAGATAATCCGGTGATAAACAAAGCCGGTGATACTATTCATCTCTCCTATTTTTTAAAAACTCCCCCCTATGAGGATAATGATTTAAAACTGATGAAAATCGAACTCATCGAAAAAGAATCAGGGAGAGTAATATACACATTTGGGGGTGAAAAAGTTGATTTACTAAACCAAATTTCTGATGAGGTGAATCATTCTGTATTACATGAATTATCATATGCAATTCCTGCAGATACGATGCCCTCGCTATATACTCATCGTCTTTCATTTATATCAGATGGAAGAGCAATATTACCATTTTCAATCTCGGAAGGAGATATTTCTATTCCATGAATATATAACATTTAAAATAAAAATCCCTGTCGTTTTTTCATCCAGGTGATGAATAAAAGGATCAGGAAATGGAATTTTTATATTTGTTAACAGGTTTTTTTATTTTTAAAAAACAATTAAACCCATTTTTTCCATTAAAAGAAAATATTGAAAGAGGAGATATTTTTAAGAAATCCGGATAAATTGTTTCCTGAGAGATAATGACATATGAATTATCCGGTTATTCTCTCCAGGGAATTCTTCATTATGAACATCCAGTTATTTCATCAAATATAACCTGGGATATATAGAGAAAGTTTATTAATCATGGTCGGAATTTCATATATTTCTCGGATTATATTGCGCCCCATATAAGTCATAATATCTCGAAATATAAGATTTAATCACTGAATATGAAGAGGATAATTTTTCGTAGAATTTCCACCACAGGATCTTAAAAAAATGATTCAAATATTCATTAAAGTATATACCCTTAATGATAGGTGTTTATAGAATTCTATTAACATATATAATATTAAAATTATTTATTATGCAATTATAATAAAGAAAACATACTCAAAATAGAACTGATAATAATAATTAGATATTTTTGATTCAGGGGAAGAGTTTAGCATCATTTTCAGAGCGAAAATTACCCTTATCTCCTCACCAAGGATATTGTTGCAATGATGAAAAGCCTTTTTCACTCCACATAAAGCCGCAATTGCCTATGATTATCTACACTGTGTATAACTCTTAATTGAGTCGATAAATGGAAAAAAAACCGCAATTTTATACAGTCACATATATGCATTTAATTACTGGATTTCTCATGAATATTATTATCTAGTCCGGACATACCATCTACCATATGGATATATGGGTTGAGATATCAAAAAAAATTCATAAGCGTTTCTCAACCGCAGTTCTTATCAGATTTTTTTTCTTATTTTTAATCGTATTTGGTATTGTTGTACTCCTGTATGCCCATAACCAGACTGAAGAACTAAAAGATACGGTAAAATTTGTCAATAAATTATCACTTCATTCGCTTGAAAAAAGTGTTCAATTACGGTTTGCTGCATTTAAACTCTATGATGACTCTTTAAACAACCGTTTAAAAGAAGCCTTCATTCCTTTTTTTGATGCATACGTGTTACGTGATGGAAATATTGATAAAATGGATCTGGTTCAAATCCGAAAAGAGATGAATGAACAACCGGATATGATAGATCTCTATATTATCAACGAATCAGGGGTAATTATTGCAACCACCAATTCCAACGATTTATTTCTAAATTTTACAGAAAAGGCACCACAATTCGCAGATTATCTGGATCAGATACGAAAAACAAAGGGCTTTTTCCCTGATGAAGTAACTGGTGAATTATCCGGAAATGAAGTGAGAAAATGGGCATACATGCCGACCCCTGATCACAAATACATACTTGAAATTGGTTTAAAAGAGTCAACTTTTGGTTTAGATAGAAATTATATCATGAATCTTTCTGAAATATCCAGTGATATTGTTTCTTCAAATCCCTACATCAATAATATTACATTTTATAATTTCTTGTTGGAACCAGTGGGAAGTTCATCGGAATTGCTAAAGTTTACACCAGATGATCGAATAAAAAAGATTTTTAACTCACGCCTGTCCCTAACGGATTATGAAGAAGATATTCCTTCAAGATACCTGTTCTTTTTAATGAGTGATCGCTCAATTTATGGCTATGAATCTTCTCTAGTTGCACAAGTGGATACAGATCTATTGTATATAAAAAAGGAAATTCTATCCATTCAATTAAAAATGCTAAATTTGTTTATTATTGTGGCATTACTTTCAGGATTACTCCTTTTTATTACCTTAAGTCGAATATCCCGTCCGATTCAGGAGATCATACAGGATATTGATCAGATATCACAGGGAGATTTAAATCATGTAATCCGTGATCCAGGAATTGAGGAATTCAATTCATTAATTCAGGCAATTTATCGATTTAAAGATAGTATATTATCAGAACAATATACCAATCAACAACTGACAGAAAAAAACACATTATTAAAACAGATTATTGAAAGTATACCTGAACCAATCTTGATTATTAATAATTCTCACAGAATTATCGGATGGAATAACGCAATGGAAGATCTTACTGGTTTTTCAAGGTCTGAAATGATTGATGCAGACAAGGAAGTATATTCATCAATCTTTTTATCAGGAAATAATTATCTCATTGCTAATTGTATTCTGGATCCAACCTTAAAAAGGACAATCGCTTTTACAGATTACAAAATACAGAAAACTACCTATACAAAAGGATGGACAACTCTCGCAGGCCAAATAAAACCCCGTTATTTATTTGCTGTAGCTGGTCCGGTCTATGATACAAATGGTAATATTATTGCAGTAATTGAAACCATCAGGGATATTACTGCGTTAAAAACAACTGAAGAAGCTCTCATATCTTCGGAAGAAAAATACCGGTTAATCATAGAAAATTCTCATGACATAATATTTACCATGAATTTACAGGGAGAATATACTTATCTGTCACCCAGTTGGGAAAAAAACAGCGGATATAAAATTCTGGATACCATAGGACAAGTATATGGTGAACATATTCATCCAGACGACATTAGAGAACTAAATCAGATAATTCAAAATGTTATCACTGCAGAAAAACGTTCAGATCCGGTTCAATTCAGAATTATTCATGCAAAGGGAACGGTCCAATGGTATAGTAGTATTTTTAATCCGGTTCGTGATTCATCAGACAAACTATTCCAAATATCCGGAGTTGCCCATGATATCACAACCAGGAAACAAGTTGAAGATTCCTTAAAAATTGCCCTGCACAAACTTAACGTTCTGAATTCAATTACCCGCCATGATATAAAAAACCAGTTGACGATCCTAATGGGTTTCCTTCACATTGACAAAGAAGATCTAACAGACCCGGAGTATATCAGGAGAAATGAAATTGAAAGAAAAGTCGGTACAACCATTTATAACCAGATAGAATTTGCCCGGGAGTACCATGAAATCGGACTTCATGAACCTCTCTGGCAGGACGTTGCATCAGTAATAAAAAGGACTGTAATACAGTTCTCGATGACAAATATAACCGTTGATAACCGCATCTCTAACCTGGAAATATTTGCTGATCCAATGGTTGAAAAAGTAATATTCACGATGTTTGAAAATTCTATCCGTCATGGAGGTAGAGTAACCCACATCCAGATTCAAGCACAAGAAAAAGAAAATGGATTGAAAATTATTTACATTGATAATGGATATGGAATAATGGATGAAGAAAAGGAATTGATATTCAACCATGGATATGGACAAAATACCGGTCTGGGCCTTTTCTTATCCAGGGAAATATTATCTTTGACTGGCCTTACGATACATGAGTCTGGAACATATAGAGTGGGAGTACAGTTTGAAATTTTCGCAAAAAAGGGATTGTACCGTTATGTAGACTAATGTATATCTGCTAAAAACAAGTGCATATACCTTTTTTGTAAAATCCTACCCGATATTACCATTTAAATTAGTGATGATTATTATTCAATCTTTTTTATAAGATGTATTGCATGGCATATATTTATATATTTATTAATCAAAAATTCGATGGGGGGATTGATGATGCCCGATTAGATACGTCTTTTTTAATCGGGCTCGTCATCTTCATCGATTAATTCTCCGTTTTTCAAAAGTCGTATTGGTAGTAGCAGACTTGAGTATGAATAAATTGGGATATTTAATCTCCCTGTTCTTTTTGTAATACAAATCCTTTAACCACAAAATCTAAATAATCTTACAATAATTTCAGTTATGAGGACACGTATGCTTGAGTTGTATGAATGTGATAAATGTAAACAGATGGTTTTAATTGTTCAGGAAGGACCTGGATCTCTCGTCTGTTGCGATCAGCCAATGATTCAGATGCAGGAAAAATCCGGAGCAGAAGAAGGAAAAGAAAAACATATACCAGTTGTGGAGAAGACTGAAAAAGGCACTCGTGTAAAAGTAGGATCAATACCTCATCCCATGGTGGATGATCACTTTATACAGTGGATCGAAGTTATTGGAGATAGTTTCCTTCAAACAGAAACATTAAAACCTGGAGAAAATCCTGAAAAAGAGTTTTGTGTTCCCTTTGAAAAAGTAAAAAAGGTCAGGATATTCTGTAATAAACATGGTTTCTGGATTAAAAAATAAATTTTTTTTCTCTCAACTAAAAACGGAATGTTTATCTTTTATATTAATCTATTCCCTGATGGGTAATGAAGTTGTATTCAATTATAAAGGCACTAATTATTCTGATCTTAGTAAGTTGTACTGTATTTTTTACCGGGATTAGTGCAGCAACAGAAATTGTAAAACCTGAAATCCCAGGAATGTATTCAATTATCAGCGAACCTTCCGGGGCTGAAGCATTTATTAATAATACTTCTCTGGGTCTGACTCCTTTGATTTATATTCCTAATTCTGACCTGCAGGTTCCCTTTGAGATTGAGATAAGAAAGCAGGGATATATTGTGGAAAGACGCACAATATCCGAAATTCCACGAATCAGTAATACCCTGACATTATCTTTTTTTCTCGAATTGTCACCTCAATTTGGGAGGATAGTTGTATCAGCTAAACCTGATGGGAGCCTTGTAAGTCTTAATAGTCAAAAAACCGTTGAGGTTCCATATACTTTTGAGAAAGTTCCCATAGGAAATCACTCAGTCACCGTTACAAAAAGCGGATATAAACCGTATACAAATCCCAATGTTCTTGTCAAGCCAGATATTGATACAAAACTCAGGATTTTTTTAATATCAAATGTTGAAAAAAAAGTTCTTGTTGTAACAACTACGCCACCAGATGCAGAAATACTTGTTGATGGTATTTACCGGGGCACTACTCTGAAAGATATTCCACTTCTTATTGGACCCCTGACTGATGGAAGCCATTCTGTTCAAGCCAGAATGAAAGGATATAAAGATGTTTTTGTAGAAGTTATCACACAGGAATTTGTTTCAACAAATCTGGATCTTGCTCTTATACCAATGAATGCTAACCCGGTTCCTGCAACTCTTCGTATTCGAACGAAACCATATGGTGCAGATATTTATTTAAGTAGTATCTGGATAGGACAGACACCACCCTTTGGTTATTTCGAACTGAAGAATCTTCCTCCTGCCAGATATTCATTAACCTTTTCTTTAATCGGTTATCAGAATAGTACTGAATGGATTCATCCTTTGGAAGGGGAGACTATTACCATGGATCGGGAATTAATCCCACAAAAATAATCCTACTGAATCAAACAATACAGAGAATTATCAGAAAAATTTCTTATCCCTCTTTTTTTATTATATTATGGGAAAAACAATCGTTTTCATAATCATTTACCATGATACCAAAAATGTATATTGGAGCATTTTGACCAGTTGAGACGGGGGATTTTTCAACTGTTACCGGCCCGATATTTCCATCCTTCTGAAAGAAGGTAATTGTTGTGACAACATGAGTGGATGGAGTCATGCAAATAAGAGAATCATTTCCCTCCAAAAAAGCCCTGGCGATTGCTTCAGGCATTACTTCATGAGCATGTTTACCGGTAACTTCTTCGGGTTTAGTATTAATTAGTTCACAAAAGGCAGGATTAGCGGAAAAGAAAGTACCATCTTCTCGGAGAATAAAAATCGGGTGAGAAAAATTCGTGAGAAGTCGCTTAATGAGAGTAGCTTGTAACAATTGTGCTTCTTCCTGTTCTTTCCATGATGTTATATCAGTGATGAGAATATAACACCTGGTTTTACTCCCGAAAGGAACAATTTTTACACGGATTGAGAGATAAACCGGGGTTCTGTCTTTTTTCCTGGCCCAAAAACGAAGTTCTATCAAAGATCCCTGGTTTTTTTCGGCATCACTGATTGCTTTTTTTAACCTTTCTTTTTCTTCTGGGAGGGCCAGTTCCTGGGGATCAATACATAATATTTCTTTCTGATTATATCCAGTAATTTCACATAACCTCTGGTTGGAAAAAATTATTTTTTTCTGTCCGGATTCAATTTCAGATACAATTAGACCATCTGATAGGTGATCAGAAACACTTCTAAAGAACTCTTCGCTTTCTTTCAGCGATTTTAAGGCTTTCCTTTCCAGGGTAATATCCTCTAGAATAATAGTGAAAGCAGAACTTCCATCTTCAAAAACGGTTGGAATTATTTTTCCTCTGAAAAATCTTATTAGTTCTTCACCGTTTGTAATCGCAGTCCGGGAAATTTCAAATGTCTCACTATCTTCATGAATTTTCTCTTCAATAACAGAAAGGAGAGTAGTTATTTCAGGATCAGGAGGATTTAACTGTGAAATTCGTTTTTCCAGGACTGCTTCACTCTTCATACTGAGCAGTTCAAAAAAGGGATCATTTCCCTGGATAATCCGCATGTCCCGGTCAAGTACAAGGACCAGATCTGTTGTGTAGGAGAGTAAGGCAGAGAGGGGGACTCGTGAAGAGAGTGTAAAAACTTTAGCCATGCCAAATGTCCGAAGATCAACATGACCAGCAGCATGCAGGATATCCAGGTAACGCCCGGTTGAATGCTTGTTCCTGCCAAGAGCAGTTGCGATCTCGGTAACACTCATCCCCTGGGGATGATTTCTGAGAAGTTCCTTGACCATGGCAAGTTCATCAGCCAACCGATGCATGTTACTACATGTGCATTCGATACACAAATAAGTTACTGTTATCAATAACAAACGTGTGTTTCACTCATGTGTAACAAATGAACATAAGATTTATAACTAGTGCATTACAATGCAATTATACGCAACAAAATCCAACTTAGGTGAACAAGTATGTCAAATCCTCTGAAATCTTTCTTTTTACCAAGAAATAATCCTTTGTTCGGTGTGCCCGCGATTCTTCTCTTCGGGTTATGCCTGGCAATAATCTGTACTCAACCAGTCATGGCAGGTACTAAGTACATGACAGGAGAACCAAGTATCAGTGCAACAATATCAGGAATCAATGAGTTTACTCCCGGAGCCAGTATAGATTTACCCATAAATATCGAAAATTCCGGATTAAATTATATCAAGATGGTTCAGTCAGGAATCGTTGAAAGGGATGATATACCATCAACAGCAAAAATGGTACGTGTTACTCTGCTTCCTGATGGGGCTCCAATTCTGATAAAATCAGATACCCAGATGGCAGGGGATATTGCCGGTTCTGAAAGAAAAACAGTAAATTTTCAGATTCGTGTAAAAGATGATGGTCAAGCTGGGACATATAACCTTCCAGTACAAATTGAGTATACCTATCTGGCATCAGCTGAACAGATAGGAACAGATAGCATCATCAATCGTTATAATTCAAAGACAGAGAACCTTCTCGTTCCATTTGTTGTAAAATCAGCTATCAATCTTGAAGTTCTCAATGTTACCCCTTCGGACATTAATGCAGGAGGAGAGGGTTTTATTACTGTTACTCTGAAAAACAGCGGTGCTGACATCGGTAGAAAATCAATTGCAAAACTAAACCGTTCCGGCAATTCTCCAGTTGTCCCTGTTGACAGTACTGTTTATATTGGTGATTTTAATCCGGGTGATGTTTTTGAAGCGAAATTTAAGGTATCTGTAACCCGTGACGCAGAACCCCAGGATTATCCTCTTGAAATAATGGTTTCATATGAGAATGGAGATGGAGAAGCACTTGATACTCCAGTTCAGAGTATTGGTATTCCCGTTGGCGGAAAAATTAAATTTTCGATGGTAAACGAACCTCCCCAGGTAAAATCTGGTGCAAAAGAGGTTATTGAAGTAGAATATCGTAATGATGGAGATGCAATTGCATACAGCTCTGAAGCTAGAATTAGTGCAGTTGATCCATTCTCAAGTGATGATGACCTTGCATATCTTGGTGATATCAAACCGGGTGAATCTGTTATTGCCAAGTTTAAAATCTCAACTACATCGGATGCAATTGAGAAAACATATGGACTTGATTCTGAAATCAGGTATCGTGATGCTCTTGAGAACAGCCAGATTTCAGATACCATTAAAGTTCAGGTCAGGGTTGTTAAATCTGAAGGATTGGCAGCCATACTTACAAACCCTATAGTAATAGCATTAATCCTAATCATTATCATTGGTGCAGCTTACCGGTTTTCCACAACTCGTAGAAAACCCGGATCAGCATAAGAATTTATAAAAAAATTACAATCCTCTTTCTCATATTATTATTATACATTTTTTTTAAGTACCGGATTTTCTTAAAAATACTTACCTGTCAATTACCATATATGAATATGGACGAGGATCGTAGGCTTTGATATCAGGATAACTATTTTGGGTACGGGGACGATTGGATCTCATCTCTATATGGATAAAAGAACAGTTTTTAGAAGGTAAATCCGATACCATACAATTCTCGCTTTTTATAAATCATTCCAGGAATTTACCGAAGTGATTATGGATATTAATGCAAGATAAACAGGATCCAAAAGAACATCAGTTCCCTGGATGGAGACATAATCAGATCCGGAACATATGATATCCGGATCTTTAAACTCCTCCCTTTGTTTATGCATATGAGGATCCTCGGTGCAGGATTATTAATATCAACTCTTAATGAACCAGCTTTAGTTGAATATCTATCAGTTCTAAAAAAAAGGGATGACCAGCGATATTATTAGTCAGCAATTCCCGGAATCGAATAACAATTGATTTCCACCTGATAATTTTATTCAATCACCATTCTCTTGATCTCATTCCATAAAATTACAAGAGATAAACTGATAAGATTTAATGTTGTTGCAAAATACCAGAGAATAGATTCTATCTGGTTCAGGTGAACGATCCAGCCAGACCATAAGGCCGCACAAATAATTGAAAACGTAATAAGGGTGTCCAAAGCCAGAAATACCATTGATGCATTCAGATATCTGCCCAATTGAGCAAGAATACAAAATTCTATTTTATCAGGTATTCCAATAAGATCATATCCTGCCCGGACAAGGTTAAACATCATGTCAATTCCTGCCCAGATAATTAGAATTATTCCCGGAACAAGAAAAATAGACTGATTATAGATACCAGAAGCCCTGATAAACTGAATCCCAAAAAGAATTTTAAAAAGACAAAATGGAAGTCCAATTGTTAATGAAAGAAAAAAAGGTCGGGTGAAAAAACTACTGTGAGATTTGTCAATCTCCTCATGTGTAAATTTTTTTGGTAAAGAATCCTGCATACACTCAGTGATGTAATCACTGATACTATAAGAAGAATTATCCGGGTTATTCCCCGGATGACTCGTATAGGAGTGTTAGATACCTGGATTCGAAAACAATAAGTAATGGCCAGAAAAACAACGCGATAATAATGTTTGTAACATCTATCGTAATGAGCGTATCAATTGCCATCCCAATTAAAAATGTTATCAACCAGATGTTAATAAGACCGATGATATAGACTTTCCAGCCAATGCTTCTTATTGTTTTGAGAATTGCAGAAAAATTAAATGCTTCAAGGAATCTGTTTGTTCTTGCCATCCTGATGATACCAATCATAGATATAATGGAAATAATTATCCCCAGAATAATTGCTATAATTACTCCTCCAATCAATGGAATAAGGTATGGTAAAAATGCTGAAAAGTTAAAATCAATATTTTCTGTGTTAACCTGATTCATGAATTCCATAATTAATGGCAACATAGAAAGAATCAAAACAATAATGACAGGAATCGCATAAATAATACTTGCAATAAAGTATTTGAATCCATCAACGAATTTTTTCAGCCAACTGTTACATTCTGGTGGGACAGAACTACCTCTGAAAATTTCCATTGTGTATCCCAGCATAAACGGGAAAATTATTGTAGAAATCGTTAGTAATATCCACCTTCCACATCTTCCCCAGAATGTGTCCCGGGTAAACTGGAAGGAATCAGTAAGTGCTACTGCATAATCCATTTTATCAAAACAAGGTTTGAGGAAACTACATTTATAGGTTTGGTATGGGAAAAAAACCTATTATCATTGAAAATCGTTTCTACGGACAAGAAATGCTTTAATAGGATTGGATACAAGTATTAATCACTATCTTGCAATGTAAGATACTAGAAAAAGACAGGAAGCTGATAGTAAACACATGCCTTCAATAAACACAGATGAATTAACGTGGAATCCTGAGGAGGAGGGAACATGAACGCGCAATTTAAGAAAGGTGTTCTTGAAATGTGTGTCATGGCACTACTTGGGTTTCGTGACCGGTACGGATATGAACTTGTCCATGAAATATCCGAACGCTTTGAAATATCAGAAGGAAGTATATACCCCCTTCTCAGGCGTCTTCTGACCGAAGGGTACGTTTCTACTTATCTTCAGGAATCTGTCGAGGGGCCGGCCAGGAAATATTATTCCCTGACTGAAAATGGGATTTTTGCACGAGATGAATTGATAAAAGAATGGAATGATTTTTCTACTGCTGTATGTGGTTTAATTGAGGAGATGACCAATGCTGAAGGATGAATTTTTAAGGCAATTGGAGCTTTCACTAGCAGGCATGTCAGATGAAAACAAAAAAGATATTATATCTGATTATGCAGAGCACTATGAAATCGGAGCACTAAATGGAAGGTCCGAAGAAGAAATATCTCTGGGACTTGGAGATCCACGTAGCATTGGAAAAGAGTATTCAGCTCTGATTCTAGTTAAACGTGCAGAAGAAACACCATCTGCAGGTGGTATCGGGAGGGCAATTCTTGCAACTTTAGGATTAGGATTGTTCAATCTCATTATCGTTCTCTTACCATTTCTCTTCATTATTGGTATTTTAGCAATTTTGCTCATTTTGTTCTTTTCAATCGCCTGTTCGGGCCCTATTCTGATAGGATGTGCAGTACTTGAGTTAATCGGAATATTTCCAGAAGATCTGCCAATATCTTCGCTTGGAGCCATTTTTATCGGAGTCGGTATGACTTGTATGGGTCTTTTGGGAATTCTTGGAGAATTCTGGCTCGCACGGATTTTATATCACCTGGCTATCAGGTATCTGAAATGGAATATTGCAGTCATTCATGGAAGTGAGAAAATATGAACGGATTTACTATCCCTTCCCTTAAGGTGACCATGATTTGGCTATTTGGAATAATGGTAATATGTTTTGCGATCGGTGGAGTGCTTATCATACTTGAATCCGATAACCATGAAAAAAATCTGGAAAAACAGGAAAGAATCCATATCCCCTCCAGTGGAATTGAAAAAGCACAGGTAAATCTTGAAATCGATTCTGGAACAGTCAACCTCACATCGGGTCCGGGCCCGGATTTAATTCAGGGCCAGGTAATTGTTAACGGAGTGTTGCCTTCTCCCCGGCTTTCTCACACGATAACAAACAGAACTGGAAACATAGTAATTGAAAGATCGAAAAATTTCATGCAGGATATTATCGGAGGAGAAGAGAACTGGGATATTGAACTGCAGAACAAAACCCCGACCAGCCTGCTTGTCAGCCTTGGAACAGGAGAACTAAATATTACCTCTGGCAAGATGAATTTATCCGAATTAGGTATTGAAAACGGAGCGGGTTCATTATCCCTCGACCTGCATGAATGGGAAGGAAAAAGATTGCAGGTAAAAATCGTAAACGGGGTGGGAGAAATGACATTATTATTTCCGGAAAAGTCAGATATTTCCGTATTTCTTGAGAGAGGCATAGGTAATTCTATTGTTTCCGGGTTTACTGCAAATAATCAGGGTTATTCGCATGAAAGTGTATCACCAGGAAATTCTGAAATTATTGTCCACATCTCACAAGGACTAGGAGATCTAACCCTCAAAACAGTGCCATGATAAAAATTACCCGTGAATGCGAGAACTTTTATAAGAAAATCAGAAAATGAAGAGTAACCAAAAAAAATTAGATAATCATGAGAAATTTTAAAGAATTATGTGAAAAATCGATATTTATTATATCGGTCTCTGTATTAGTAATGGTGTTAATGTTGGTCATTCCAATTTCTGCTTCACCGCAGAATTCTGTAGTCATCTCGGATTACAAGGTATCTCCTACGGTTCTCATGCCCGGAGAAATTGGAACGCTCACTGTCACCCTTACCTGCATATCTGCTACTACATCAACCAGTTCAGTTTCCTATGGGACAGATGTTGCACAAACTACCACAAGTATTACTCCGTATATTGAAAGTGTCATCATAAAATCAAAAGATTTTGAGGTAATGGATGGAGATTCCAAATTCAAAGGAAATATTGGCCCTGACCAGCCGATACCAATAACCTTCCTTATCAGGGCACCGCAAAAAAGTGGTATGTATTTCCCGGAAGTATGGATACGTGTCAGGGATGGACAAAGTCTGAAATACCCGGTTCCAGTAAATGTTAACACCCAGATTTCTGTTCTCCGGACTCCTTCGTTATCTCTGGAAAATAATTTTCCTGAACCTGTAAAACCGGGAAAAAAAATAGAAGGAACGATTAAGATCAGTAACGATGGCTCTACGCAGGCTGATAATATCAGGATATTTATCAATGGTACCCCTCCATATGCAATACCTTCAGGAATCAGTTCATTCATGATTGAAAGTCTGGGAACAGGCATGTTTATGGAAAAAAACATCTCTCTGCTTATCGACAAAAACACTCCTACAGGGATTATTAAAATCCCTGTGAGAATGACATATGCAATCCTGGATGGCTCTGTAATTGAGGATACCGGATCTATCGGTCTGGATGTAAGAGGAGAATCTGAAATTAGTATCACCTCAGTCGAAACGACTCCTGCCAGGGTCAATCCTGGTGAACCATTTGACCTGATTATCCGTGTTCAAAATACCGGTACCGGAGAAGCAAAGTCCGTCAGTGCGACAATCGACCTTCCCATCAAAGGAGCTAAAGAGGCATTTATCGGCCGGATAAAATCCGGTAACGATGCACCTGCAACATTTATCCTTGAAGGGACTGATTCAGGTGAATACGAATACCATACTACGATAATTTATGTTGATGACTGGGGCACTCATACGCTTGATAAAGATCTGATCCTTACAATATCAAATGGTGAAGATTCTACCGGATTAATCCTTCTTATCCTCATAATAATCGCAGTTGTCGGTGGAGGATTCTGGTACATCAGGCGTAAAAACGAGGATGACTAATGCTTACCGACCTTCGGGTATCATTTTTTTTAGCATTACGAAGTATCATCAGAGGGAGCAGGGGAAGTCTTTACCTCACGATTCTTATCATAGCCATGGTTTTCACCAACATGATCTTTATGCCCTCGATTATCCTGGGTTTTATCAAGGTGGCAGAAGACCAGATTATTACATACCAAACGGGAAACATCCTTATTTCTCCCCATGAAGATGAACCATTTATTGAGGATGCATTTAGTCTTCAGGAAAAAATTAACCGAATTCCCGGAGTCTTAAGGGCTTCTGTACATTATGGAACCGGAGTTACACTCCGTCATAAAGGATATTCCATTGGATCTACGGTAGTTGCAATTAAACCAGATGATGAACGGCTGGTCACCGATGTGTACAGGAAAATAAAAGACGGGTATTACCTGGCAGATGGAGAGAATGATGAGATTATTATCGGCATTCAGACTTCAGGGCATAAAGATGAAAGTCTTGATATGGGTCCGACTCTGGGATACCTACAGGCAGGAGATCCGGTAACTGTTGAATATACAAACGGTGTCAGTAAAGTCTACCATGTAAAGGGCATCATAGAGACTGGATCGTATTACGCTGATCAGGGATCTTATATCACCTGGGACGAACTGGAATCTGTATATGGGAAAAAAATGGATATCGCAACTGATATCATCATAAAAACCTATCCAGATGCCTTTGAACCAGATGTAAAGACACAGATATACCGGTTTGGTGTCAGAGAGAATGTTCAGACGTGGCAGGATATTCTTGAAGAAGCAATGGGGAGGGCCGTGCAAAATTTTGCCATGCTTAATTCAATTACCATAGTTGTTTCTCTCATAATTGCAGTAGTAGTACTTTTCATTGTTATCATGATTAAGACACTAAACAGCAGAAGACAGATAGGTGTACTAAAAGCACTTGGTGTTGAGAAAAATATCATCATTCATAATTATGTATTTCAGGTCCTTATCCTCACCACAATCGGTATTATTGTCGGGACAGTCCTGGTTGAATCAAGTGTCGCAATTCTGACAGTATATCCCTTCAGGTTTCCAGACGGTGATGTAACTCCTGTTGTTGCGACATCTGATCTTATCAATAACACCATTATGCTCTATATTGCTTCATTTATCGCCGGATATATCCCGGCCTGGCGTGTGGCATCTGAAGATATTCTCACCGCAATGAGGAGCTGAAACCATGATTGTCGCTGAAAATCTGGCAAGAACCTATGATATGGGAAAAGTGATAGTTCACGCTCTTCGTGGAATCTCCCTTACTATTCAGAAAGGAGAATTTGTAGGCATCATGGGAGCGAGTGGATCAGGGAAATCAACTCTTCTCCATCTTCTCGGACTCCTGGACAAACCAACAGGAGGTCAGATTATGCTGGGAGGTATTGATGTTAAAACCCTTAGTGACCGAAAAAGAACACGGTTTCGGTTGAAACGTCTGGGCTATGTATTTCAGGACTATGCTCTGGTTCCTGAACTAACCGTTGAAGAAAATGTATATCTCACCTCTATGATTAGGGGAACATCAAAAGAGGAATATCAGGCACAAACCCTGGCAATTTTAAACAGGATTGGTCTGGCAGATCGCCTGGCTCATAAACACAATGAACTATCTGGTGGCCAACAGCAACGGGTCGCAATCGCCCGGGCTATGGTAAACAAACCAGAGATTTTATTTGCTGATGAACCTTGTGCCAATCTTGATTCTGAAAGTTCAAGAAATGTTCTTGATCTCTTCAGACAGATAAACAGGGAAATGGCACAGACCATTGTTATGGTCTCCCACGAGGACTGGCACATGGAATATTTTGACCGGGTAATTATTCTTCGTGACGGACTCATTATATCTGATGGAAAACCCCCGGAAGAATTTTACCAGAAGGGTTGTAATTATTCATAACCAGGTATTTTCCAGTTATCTTTGTGATATGATCATTGAGATAGAACGATAACTTACAAACATTTTTTTAAATTTCCCCTGGAGTATACAAGATGAAGATTGCAGTTACCGGAAAAGGAGGGGTGGGCAAGACTTTTATTGCTGGATCCCTGGCATATATATATGCAAAAGAAGGGCATAAAACCCTGGCAATAGATGCAGATTCTTCTCCTAACCTGGCTTTGACTCTGGGTCTTTCCGAAAAAGAATCAGAATTAATAATCCCCATCGTAGAAAATTCATTAATTATTGAACAAAAAACCAAAACAGACTATCCCGGCGTTTATAACCTTTCTTTTACCGTTGATGATGTTATTGCATCACAAGCGGTTCTTACACCATGTGGTGCTCGTTTATTAGTAATGGGAGCGGTAAAATCCATAGGTTCCGGATGTGCATGTCCTGTAAACAGTCTTGTCAGAATGTTGATTTCTCATCTGGTAACAACTCCTGATGAGGTTGTTATCATGGACATGGAAGCCGGAATTGAACACCTGGGTCGGGGGACTGCAGAATATGTGGATACTATGCTTATTGTGACAGATGCACATCAGGCCTCTCTGGTTACTGCAGATAGGATATGCACATTGGCAAGAAATGGAGGCATTCCCAGAATTCTCATTGTCGGAAACAAAATTTCCAATGAGGAAATGGAAAAGAAACTCAGAAAATTTGCATCCGAACGTGAAATTGATATTGCATGTATTATTCCATTTGACCAATCAGTTATGTCTGCCGGGATTGAAGATCAATCTCCCGTATTTCTTCATTCTCCTGCAACAGATCAGATAATAAAACTGGTTGAGATCTTATAAAGAGAGAGATCATCATGAAAAAACTGGTAATTATGGGCCGGGGTGGAACCGGGAAAACATCATTTGTAAGTCTTATTGCTGATTATTTGATCAGAAAAAGTGAGACTCCGATTTTGCTCGTAGATCTTGATCCAGACCAGAGCCTTGGAGAAATGATAGGAGTTGATCTCTCCATGGAAGGCAAAAAAAGTATTGCTGAATTAGTTGAAGACACTTTTATTTCAAAAGGGGGAACAACCATCGGTGTTGCTCCCTCCGAACGTATTGAGCACCGAATCTGGGAGGATGGCATGTTTGAAGGAAATGGTTTTGATTTTATTGCTATTGGTACGAAATGGATAGAGGGCTGTTATTGTATGCCGGATGCTGCTCTTCGGGATGCACTAACAAGACTCACAAAACAATACAAATACGTCATTATTGATGCTCCCGGGGGACTTGAACATCTGAACAGGAAAGTCACGATGCAGGTTAATGACATTATCGATGTCCTGGGACCATCTGCAAAATCTTTTGCACATTTACACCGGGCAAGACGAATTGCCGATGAATGTGGAATATTATATGAAAGGTTTTGTTGTGTGGGAGGTTATCTGTTCCCTGAAGAATACATTACAAACGCCGGCAATCTTGGGGGAGTTTCGTATCTTGGAAAAATTGTTCATGACCATGAGGTTGCACAAAGAACTCTTCATGGAAAACCCGTATTAGGACTCTCTTCGGATAATTCAGCATATCTTTCTGTTGTTGAGATTATGAAAAAAGCGGGGTACTGATGATCAGCAGATACAAATCTTAACATTACCAGACAGTTCAATTTATTATCAGCAACTACCCGGCTGGATACCAGTGAACAAAAGAAATATTCATATTAGTCTGAACGAAGCTAAAAGTTCTGCCGGATCCCTGAAGGGTCTGGATATACAAGTCGGAAAAATTAAAGGAGAATTCTGGGATGAAAAAGAGGGCCCAACTCCTTTTCCAGATCATATAGATCTCCGAAACTGGGACAGGACTCTTCTTGCTAGATATAAACCGCTCTACCTGCCTTTTTGTGATCTCTGCTGCCTTTGCACATATGGTAAATGTGACCTGTCAGGAGGGAAACGAGGTGCCTGTGGAATCGGAATGGAAGCTCAACAGTCCAGAATTGTTCTGCTTGCGGCATGTATCGGAGCAGCTACACATACCAGTCATGGACGGCATCTGGTAACACACCTGATTGGAAAATATGGACGAAGAACTCCGATAAATGTCGGAGGATCAAATGTCGATGTTGAGGCACCTGTGATCCGTCTGGTGTGTGGAATAAAACCCAAAACTCTATCAGATCTGGAAACGGTTTTGGATTATCTTGAAAGTCAGTTGACAGAGCTTCTTGCAACTGCCCATACCGGACAGGAGAGTGATCCTATTGATTTTGAATCGAAAGTATTCCATGCAGGAATGCTCGATCATGTCGCTCTTGAACTTGCTGATATGGCACAGATATCAGTTTTTGATTTTCCAAAAGCAGATCCTGATGCTGAGCTTGTAAAACTCGGACTTGGAACAATTGATTCAAAAAAACCGGTTATATTAGTTATTGGTCACAATGTCCCGCCTGCTGTTGATATTATCAGGTATTCACAAAAGCATGATCTTTCTGATAAGATTGAGGTGACCGGGATATGCTGCACTGCCATAGATCTCACCAGGCAAGACCCTCATGCAAAAATTGTCGGTCCTATATCCTGGCAACTGAGGTATATCAGAAGCGGGGTTCCGGATGTTATCGTTGTAGATGAACAATGTGTCAGGGCAGATCTTTTGATTGAAGCAGGTAACGTTAGTGCCCCATTAATTGCGACCAGCTCAAAAAACTGTGCAGGACTTGTTGACCGGACATTGGACAACCCTGACGATATTATCTCAGATCTGGTATCAGGAAAAGTACCCGGAGTCCTCATACTGGATCCTGACAAAGTGGGGGAAATTGCTGTCAGAACTGCTGTCCTGGTGAAGGAAACCAGAAGAACAAAAAAAGTCAGTTTCATACCAACGGATCAGGAATTAATAGAACTTGCCAAAAGGTGTGGGGGGTGCATGGAATGCACAAGGGCATGTCCAAATGAAACCCCTATTCCTGAGGCCATGAAATCTGCAGCTCTTGGTAATTTTGTTTCTCTTGCAGAAATTTACGATTCATGTATCGGGTGTGGAAGGTGTGAAGATGTGTGCAATAAGGATATACCGATACACAATACCCTGGTTGCTGCAGCCCGAAAAAAGGTTATTTCAGAACAGTTTTTTGTTCGTGCCGGTCGGGGAGCAATTCAGGATATCGAGATACGGGAAGTTGGAGGACCTATCGTTCTCGGAGAAATCCCGGGAGTTGTTGCCTTTGTCGGATGTGCAAATTTCCCAAAGGGGGTATCTGAAGTAGCCGAAATGGCCAGAGAATTTGCAAAGAGAAGATATATCTGCGTAGCTTCAGGGTGTTCTGCCATGGCAATTGGTATGTACAAAAATGAAGATGGACAAACCCCGTATGAAGAATACCATGGCCGGTTTGAGGCAGGAGGAATTGTAAATGTTGGTTCCTGCGTATCAAATGCTCACATTTCTGGTGCAGCGATAAAAATTGCTAGTATTTTTGCCAAGCGGAATCTTCGGGGAAATTACGAAGAAATTGCGGATTATGTCTACAACCGCGTAGGAGCTGTCGGAGTCGCCTGGGGTGCAATGTCACAGAAAGCTGCAGCAATAGCATCTGGATTCTGGAGACTTGGAATACCAGTAATTGTCGGACCTCATGGGGCAAAATATCGCCGTATGCTCATGGGAAGAAAGGATAATGAAGAGGACTGGTATGTCTATGATACCCGTACGGGTGAGAAAGTCTATGTAGGTCCGGTACCTGAGCACCTGTTTATTACTGCTGAAACCAAGGAAGAGGCAATGGTCTTAATTGCGAAGCTCTGCATGAGGCCGAATGACACGTCCAGGGGCAGGTCTATGAAATTAACTCACTACATTGACCTCTATAAACGTCTTTATGGAATTATGCCTGATGACATTCATCTTTACATCCGTTCTTCTGCAGATATTCCCATTACTATGAAAGAAGAAATTCTTCCCATTATTACAGAAAAAGGACAAAGTGATCAGATAATTCCGGATCCTACCCTTCTGACCTCACAGATCAGAAAGCGGAATGGAGCAAAATAATGGCAGATCAGGATCCGTGGATACGATCTGAAATGGGTGGAACAAAGCAGGCTCATGTAATTTCAAAACCTGAAATTATGGTGGCTATGCTAAAAAAATCCCGACGTTCACTAGTTATAATCGGAAATGAAACGATATCCGGAGGGAAAAGAACCGAAACACTGATTAAACTTATTTTAAAACTTCAGAATACCTATCATACTCCTGTCCTTTCAACGGCTCATATCTTTGGAAAACTTATTGCTCATGGTATAAAACCAGATGCAAATCTGGGAAGCATGGAAATAACAGGCCGTCTTTGCGACCCTCAATGGAAAGGTCTGGATGGTAACGGGCAGTATGATCTGATATTTGTTGCCGGTTTTTCGTATACTCTGTTATCTCTTCTGCTATCCGGACTAAAACAAGGAGCACCGGATACAAAAGTAATTTCGCTTGATCCAAAATATCATCCCCATGCAACCTGGTCATATCCAAATATGAAACCTGATGCCTGGCAGGCAGAAATTGACAGATTTATTAGTCTTTTTTCGCCGGATAACATGTAATGGGAGTATAAAAATGTTTGAGGACATTCCAGTCGAAGTCGGTCTTGTTTACGAAGGCGAGCGTATCCGGAAAGAGGATATGAGGGTAGAACTTGGTGGACCGAAAGTCTCTGAAAAATTTGAAATAATTCTGGTAAAAGGTCAGGATGAGATCGAAGATGGTAAAATATTCATAAAGGGACAGGATTTATCTGAACTTGAAGAGGGTAAAAGTTATCCCATTGGTATCCTGGTTGAAGTTTCCGGAGAAAAACTTGAGAATGACCTGGAGGGCGTTCTTGAACGTCGTATTCATGAATATTTCAATTATATCCAGGGAGTTATGCATTTAAACCAGCGATATGATATCTGGATCAGGGTAGGGAAAAAATCATTTTCCAAGGGATTAACCTCATTCATGCAGATTGGCAGTGCTCTTATCAGTCTATACCGGAATGAACTCCCTATCATAGAAAAAATTCAGATAACGTTCTTTACCGGCGGTGAAGAGTTCAAATCTTACTATCACAAAGCAATGGAACGGTACGAAAACAGGGATTCCCGTGCACGTGGTCTGCTTGACGAGGAAGTAGATACCTTTTATGGATGTGCTCTCTGCCAGTCTTTTGCCCCTTCACATATCTGCGTTATCACTCCACAGCGGTATGCAAACTGTGGCGCAATCAGTTGGTTTGATGGAAGGGCTGCTGCAAGAATGGATCCTGACGGCCCGATTTTTTCTATTGCGAAAGGAGACCTGATTGATTGTGAGCATGGAGAGTATGCAGGTGTAAACGAGCATGCATCCAGGCGCTCAATGGGAGAAGTAGATAGGGTATGGCTTTATTCTGCTTTTGGATATCCTCATACATCCTGTGGTTGCTTTGAAGCCATTGCATTTTTCATTCCGGAGGTAGAGGGTTTTGGGATTGTACACCGCCGATTTGCCGGACCAACAGTAAATGGCCTTGCCTTCTCGACATTAGCAGATTCTACCGCAGGTGGAAGACAGATTGAAGGATTCCATGGTATTTCGATTGAGTACATGCGGTCAGTAAAATTTCTACAGGCCGATGGTGGTTGGAATGCAATTGTATGGATGCCTGCTGAAATTAAAAACACTCTTACCGGCATTATTCCGGATAGTGTCGTTTCAGCAATTGCAACAGAGAATGATGCACAGGATGTCGCATCTTTGAAAACATTTCTTATAGATAATAACCATCCGCTGGTCTCTGGATGGAGAGAAGAAGAGAGTGAAGAAAGGGAAATAGAAACCGGGTATTCAGGCAATGCTCCTGTTTTTTCAATGGGGGAGTTGCCAGTAATGGCTGGAGGAATAAAAATTATCCTGAAAAATGCCAAAATATACGCAGAAAAGATAATAATTCAACCAGTTGATAATAAAAACCTGAAATCCGGGGGAAAATAAATGTCTGATGCTGATAAATCTGACATTTCAAATCTGATTAAACTGTTTGGTCCCGGAATTTTGGAGTTATTAAAAGGGAAACAGGTAGAACTTGAACATGTGGAAATAGAACTTGAGGAACTGGAACTGTATCTTCCTATCGGTGGAACTATCGCTGGTTCATACCCCACTATACATTCGTCAGTTATTCAGGATACAACCGGTCCGGAGATCAGGATACGACCAAGACCAGAAAACCTTGCTGATGTACCATTTAATCCTTCATCAATACCATATCCTGCAAAAATCAGGGAAATTAAACTTGGAGGGGCCCGTTCAGATGGTGGGACGAGAGGCAGTACTGTAACAGTTGGCGGATCTTCATCCCTTCCTTTTCATGATCCACAATCTCCACCTCCACATTCACCCGTTATATCCCTTGATGTATTCGATACTCCGGTTCCGATGCCAAAAGCTCTAAAAAATCATGTGAAAGATGTTTTAGACGATCCAGCAGACTGGGCTAAGATGAATGTTGAGCAGTTTGGTGCTGACATGGTAACGGTTCATCTCCTCTCAACAGATCCCCTGATTCAGAACCGTTCTGTAAAAGATGCATCTAAAACTGTAGAAGAAGTACTGCAGGCAGTTGATGTCCCACTCATTATCGGGGGATGTGGTGATCCGAAAAAAGATGCAGAGACGTTTATAGAGATTTCAGAGATGGCAGAAGGAGAGAGATTACTCCTGAATTCTGTCACAACAGACATGGCCGACGCGAAGACACTGGAACCGGTCTGCAGAGCAGCGGATAAATGCGGCCATTGTCTTCTTGGATTTACTGGTCTTGATCTTAACAGTGCAAAAGAACTTAACAGAAGGATTTATCAGTTTTTTTCTCCCGACCGCCTTCTTATTGACCTTACCACTGTTGCTCTCGGGTATGGGCTTGAATACTCATTTTCAATACATGAACGTGCACGAACTGCAGCACTCATGGGCGATAGCGAATTATCACACCCAACATTATCAGCATGCACGAATGCCTGGTCAGCCCGTGAAGCATGGATGAATCTTGGCCCGGAATTTGGACGTAATGAGCTTCGCGGACCCCTCTGGGAATCAATCGGTGGTATTACTCTGCTTCTTGCCGGTGTAGATCTCTTTTTAATGATGCATCCTTTGGCAGTATCTACATTGCGGGACGTATCGACCAGACTTATGAATCCAAAACCTTTGAAACCAGAGATGTCAGAATGGGTATCGGTTAAAATCTGAGGTGAACAGGATGAAAATAGGGAAAAAAGGAATAAAAGAGATAAGTCCCATTGATGTCTATAAAATTCTCCCCAGAACTAATTGTGGTGAATGCCAGGAATCAAACTGTATGGCTTTTGCAACAAAGGTTGTCAATGGTGAAGCAGTAATCGAAGGTTGTTCTCCATTATACACTCCGAAATATACAAAAGAATTGGAAAAGATACAGGATCTTCTGGCACCACCAGTAAAAACCATAACCATCGGAACGGGGAAGAGAAAGATTGCAATCGGAGGAAAACACGTCCTATTCAGGCATGAATTTACCTATCATAACCCCCCTCCCATTGCTATTGATATCGCCGATGACACTGATCCTGACAAGGTCGCTCAACGAGTAAGACTGATCGAGGATTTCTCTTATACCTATATTGGGAGGCCATTAGGTCTGGATGCTATTGCAATACGTTCAGTCACGAAAGATCCGGATATATTTCGCGAAATAGTCCATTTGGTTTGTGAATTGTCTGACCTCCCGCTGATCCTTTGTAGTTATGATCCAGAGGTTTTATCTGCCGGATTATCAGAATGTGCAGACAGAAATCCACTGATTTATGCAATAAACCATAATAACTGGAAAGAAGTCGGAGAAATTGCCCTGAAGTATTCCTGTCCGGTGGTAGTATCTTCCCAGGGTGATCTTTCCTTATTAAGATCACTCGTAACAACCATGATAAAATGGGGTATCGATAACCTGGTTCTTGACCCGGGAACTTTTCATGGCGAACAGATTGGGCATACAATCCACCAGTTTTCTTCCATACGAAAAACTGCATGCAGTGAATTTGATCCGATATTTGGTTTCCCATTGCTAGGAACACCAATTTCCGTCTGGGCCGGTGGAGAATTGTCAGAGGATCTGAACCGGTGGCAGGAAGCATACCTTACTTCAATGTTGATCACCCGCTATGCTGATCTTCTCATTATGCATAGCATTGAAGGTTGGGCTCTACTCCCCCAGTTAATCTGGAGATTTGGAATTTATACCGATCCCAGAAAACCGGTATCTGTAGATCCTGGTGTCAGAATTTTTGGAAGTCCTGATGCACAATCGCCAGTTCTGATTACTACCAACTATGCCCTTACATTTTTCACCGTTGAATCAGATATTAAAGCAGCAAAGATAGATTGTTACCTTATCGTTATCGATACTGGAGGATTATCTGTTGAAGCTGCAGTTGCAGGAAGATACCTTACCGCTTTAAAAATTGCAGATTCTCTGAATGAATTTAAAGCTGGTGACCTGGTCTCGCACAATTATCTCATAATTCCAGGACTCGCAGCCCGGTTGTCTGGAGAAACAGAAGAAGAAACCGGGTGGAAAGTGCTTGTTGGTCCCAGAGATTCTTCTGGTATTGGACAAATGATACGGGAACGCTGGCCACCGGTTGAAGAATAATATGGTAACTTCTGTAACCATTACTTTTCAGCCGATGAACCGGATGGTCACGGTCAGGGCAGGAATCACAGTCCTTGATGCCATCAGAGAGGCAGGTATCCAGTTTGAAGCGATATGCGGAGGAAAAGGAAATTGCGGCAAGTGCAAAGTTATCAGGATATCTGGAGATATTTCTGGCGATGATAGTATCTGCGTAAAATTCCTAACCCTTGATGAGCAGAGGAAAGGATATTGTCTTGCCTGTATGGTAAGGGTATGGTCTGATGCAGAATTTACCATCCCTGTGGAGAGCCGGATTGATAATCCTCAAATTTTATTGGATATTTCAAAGATTATTGTTAAACCAGATCCATCTGTCAAAAAATTTCTTGTGGAAAAGGAAATTTCTGCATATTCTTCTTTTTTAGGCCCTTCAATAAAATTTTCCGGATATAATGGTATCAGACCATTCATAAATGACGAACAGAAAAAAAATATTTTACATTCATCTGGTCCACTGACTGCAACAATTGTTTTTTCTGAAGATACATCCCATGTTCTCAATCTTGAAGAGGGGGATACAACACCTGCTTTGTATGGTATTGCAATTGATCTTGGAACGACGACCGTTGTTGGAATCCTGGCAGACCTGATATCAGGAGAAATTTTAGGAGTGGCATCGACCCTGAACAGACAGATAACACTTGGAGAAGAACTGGTTACCAGGATTGCCATTGGGAGAAAAGAAACAGGTCAAAAAAATCTCCAGTCAGCAGCAATAGCCAGTATCAATGACGTAATTTATAAGTTGACCCGCATAGCAGACATTTCAGACCAGGATATTTCTGATATATGTCTTGCTGGAAATACGGTCATGACATGGCTATTTGCAGGGAGAAATCCGGAACCTCTCGAATATGTTGACACAAAAATACCAAAAGACCCTATATTGGTACATGCTGGTGAATGTGGTATTGGTGTGAACTCTTCCATATCAATATATTGTCTTCCTGCGGTAAGCAGGTTTATTGGCGGAGATGTGATTGGTGATGTTCTGACTTCAGGAATGCACATCCGGCCGAAAGTATCTCTTCTCGTTGATCTTGGGACTAACGGAGAGATAATTCTCGGCAATAATGACTGGCTGGTCTCTACATCCTGTGCATCAGGCCCTGCATTTGAAGGTGCCGGGATGCGATGCGGTATGAGAGCAATGAGAGGAGCGATTGACCAGGTAACGATAGAAACTAATGGAACGGTTCACATTCATGTAATCGGAGAAACCCTGCCAAAAGGTATTTGCGGATCCGGAATCATTGAAGCAGCAGCTGCTATGGCATCTGCTGGAATCCTGGACTTTAGTGGAAAACTGGTTGATAATGCTCCAGGGGTCAGAACAGGTGAGAACGGATTAGAATATATTCTCGTACCAGCAGAAAAAACAGCTATTGGAAGGGACATCGTCATAACCAGAGACGATATGGCATACCTTATGGATTCAAAAGCTGCTGCATTAGCAGCAATTCATGTGCTCATGAAAAAATATCGCATTGGTCCTGATGATATTACCGATGTTTTTCTGGCTGGTGCCTTGGGAACTTATGGTTCTGTTTATCACTTAACATCATTTGGTATATTACCCCAATTACCGAATGCAAAATTTCACCGGATTGGTAATGGCTCTCTGGCCGGAGCATACGCTTGTTTGTTGTCGGTTGCACAACGAAAAAACTCTGTCAAAATTGCTGAGCATATGGGATATATCGACCTGATGGTTGACAATGATTTTATAGAAGAATACTGGAAGGCATTAAGACTTCCTGAAATAGAAAATTATTCCAATTCTTAAAACATCTCACTTTTGTAATTAAAATCAATGCCTAGATATAATTTTCACAGAACGAAGGGCATTACATGATAGCATAAGAAATATTCTTACAAACATCAATTCACTGGTGATATTGCCTGATTGCAATGGGAATAAGAATAAACGTAAATTATCCCAAAGGCTTTCAATTCTATAAACGGGTTAGAAAGAAGCAAAAAAAAATTTTTACCCATCTTTAATAGCAGCATGATATTATTAAGAGATATTTTGAATATGATATTCAAAAAAAAATATTACATGATTTAGTACCCATAAAAAAAATAGTACCTTTTTTTTCATAAAGAAATGTCTATCGAAAATTTTAGGCAGACATTACATATAAATACTAATCCATGTAAGACAGCTTTATGGCCTGATACCTAACTAAGCAAAAATCAGTGTTACTAAGCAAGAATACAATTCCAACCTCAAATCGATACATTTATATATTTTCGGCGCCGCCCTACGGTGA
>Ga0123334_1000291_pt1 | contig 66626 bp, 42 predicted proteins | sample BiotimSIPDNA_FD_89706 | JGI IMG/M metagenome (GOLD analysis project Ga0123334, IMG submission 89706) | Anaerobic biogas reactor microbial communites from Washington, USA - Biogas_R1 time_0 SIP DNA | ecosystem: Engineered > Bioreactor > Anaerobic > Unclassified | place: Washington, USA...
ACGCTGAACGCGGCTTCCGCGAAGGCCCCGGCAACGAATCCCGACAGGACAATGGCGAAACTGCGGGGCCGGCGAAGGGTCTGCGAGGCCACAACAAACAGGAAGAAATGCCCCGCCCACACGAGCAGGGTGCGGTAACTGTTGTTGTACTGGACCGTGTCCAGCGTGGTCAGAACCGCCACCGCCAGGAACGCCGCGAACAGCCACACCAGCAGCGGGAAACGCAACCTCTCACGGCGCACCAGCATCCGCGCGCCGACCAAAGCGAACAGGGCGGCCTGCGCCCACAGGTAATAGTTGTTGACCGACGGGAAGGTCATGCCGTCCTGCCACGGCCGCAACAACGCTATCCCGCCCAGCACCAGCGCCGTGAGCCATTCGGCCAGCTCATCCTGCTGTTCCTGGCGCGACGGCGAAACGGCCGGGCCGCCGGGCGCGGATGCGGGCTCAGGCTCGTCCGCCGCGCGGTTTTCTCGGTGTTTTCGTCGACTCACGTGAAGGTACCCGCCATCCCTTGTCGCCCGCGCTCATGATGAGCACAATAAGAAGAAAAACGCCCGACGTCTGCGCCAGGATGATAACCGTGCCGACCGTGTTCACCTGGCGGAGCAGGCCGGCGCCCAGGCCGGTCACCGCCGCGACCAGGTAGATGAACTCGACCGCCTGCTGTTGCGTCATGCCGATGTTGACCAGCCGGTGCGAGAAATGCCGCCGGTCGCCCTGAAAAATCGGCACCTTCGCGCGCCAGCGGATGTAGATCACGCTCATCGTGTCGAAAATCGGCACGCTCAGCGCCAGCAACGGCGCCGCCACCGCGATCCTCGATGGCGTGCTCTCATTGTAGAACGTAATCAGAATCGAGAGCGTGGCCAGCAGGTAGCCGCAGAACATCGCCCCCGTATCGCCCATGTAGATCCGCGCCGGGTGAAGGTTGTGGATCAGGAACCCGAGCACGGCCCCCGCGAACACCATCAACAGCACGCAGATGAAGGCCTCGCGGGTTCGCAGCGCACAGATGAAAAACGAGAACGCCGCGATCGCGGCCACCCCCGCGCACAGACCGTCCATGTTGTCCAGCAGGTTCATCGAATTGGTCATGAATACGACCCACAGCACCGTCAACAGGCCCGACACGATAAAGGACGCCACGGGTCGGTGGCCCAGCCACGTCTCCGCGAAGAGGTTCAGCCTCATGTCGCTGATGACCAGCACCGCGGCCGCCACGCATTGTCCCAGCAGCTTCAGCCAGGGGCGCAGCGCCTGAAGATCGTCGACCAGCCCGAGAATGGCGATCAACAGCCCGCCTGCGAAGATCCCCAGCAGCTTGGTCTCGTGGTCTTTGCCCAGGAACTGGAACACGTGGATCTCCAGCCACTCGATGCCGAACTGGCGCACCGGCTCCACCAGCAGCAGGCTGCCAATCACCATCACGTAGAATGTCGCGACGATGGACACCCCGCCCAGCAGCGGCACGGGCCGTTTCTGCATTTTCCGGTCGCCCGGATGGTCCAGGATCTGCCAGCGCAGGGCGTACCGGCGCACCACGAACGTCAGCCCCATGGAGATTCCAAACGACAGGCCCAGCGTAACCGCGTACACCAGATACCAGTTTGTCCATGTCCGCATGGTCGTTCGCCGATCCTATCTGCGTGACTGCTCATGTGCCGCGACATACAGTTCGTATTCGCGGCGGGCCACCGTTTCGCTCCGGAATTCCGTCAACACCCTTGCCCGTGCGAATTCGCCCAGCCGCTGGCGTTCCTCCGGCCGCGCGAGCAACTGGTTGATCGCGTCCGCAAGCGCTTCCGCGTCGCGGGGCGGCACGTTGCGCCCCGTCCGGCCGTCCAGGTTTGCAAACTCTACACCGGTGCCCAGGCGTGTCGCCACTACAGGTTTGCCGCACACGTGGGCCTCCAGTATGGCGATCCCGAACGCCTCGCTCCGGGCCACCGACGGAAACACAAACACCGCACAGGCGTGCAGGTGATCCACCAGGGCCGGCTGCGACAGTTCCCCCGGGAAATGGATCGCCACCCCGAGTTGGGCCGCGAGCCGCCGGCAGCGCGCCCGCTCGGGCCCGTCGCCCGCGATGACGACGGGACCGCGAATCCCGGGCGCCGCGCGCACCAGAAACTCGAGACCCTTATAGTACCGGTGCCTGCCCGCGAACAATACGAAATCGCCCCCGTACTTCTCACGAAGCCGGCCCACATTCGGCCCGTCGGGACGCTCGAACTCTTCCGGAACAACGCCGAGAGGCACCACCGTGCATTGACCGGCAAGGTCGCGCAGCGTGGGCGAGGAAGCGACATACTGCTCGGAGGTCGGCAGAATCATAGCAGCTTTCCGCAGAAAGTGCATTTGAATCGGGCCGTACACCCGCATGGCGGACGCCTGGCGCACCACGTCGCTGTGGTATCGGACGACGAGCGTCCCGGGCGGCCGGGCCAGCAGATACGCCACTTCGGCCGTCGGGTTCGGCACATGCACCACAATGACATCCGCCCGCTTTCTGCGCAGGTACCAGGGGAACAGGGGGGAGATCGGCGCGCTCTGGAACCGGCCCCATTCTCCCACCTCAGTCACCCGGGTGCCGTCCCGCTCGACAACCCCGCTTCGGAGCGACCGGCTGCACGTGAGCGCTTCGACATCCGCCCACTGCTGCTGGTACCGGCAGCTCAACGCGATGTGCCGTTCCATCCCCCCGCGAACCGGCGGGTCAAAGTCTTTGTATACATGCAGGATCTTCATGGTTTCCCGATGTCCCGGCAGGTCTGGCGGTAGACCTCCGCCGTCCGTTCGGCCGTCCGTTGCCACGTGAATTCCCGGACGCGCCGCAGGCCCTTCTCGCGCAACGTCCGGCGCAGGGCGTCGTCCGTAACCAGCGCGCGCATCTGATCCGCGATGTCCTGCGTATTCTCCGGGTCGGCCATCAGGGCCGCATCTCCCACGACCTCCGGCAGGCTCGCCGAATTGGACGTGAGCACCGGCGTCCCGCACGCCATGGCCTCCAGCGGCGGAAGCCCGAACCCTTCGTGCAGACTCGGCCAGACAAACCCTTCCGCCGCGGTGAGGAGGGCCGGCAGCTCTTCCCGCGCCATGAAGCCCGGCAGCAGGATTCGCCCGGATGCCGGTGACGCGGCCACGGCCCGGCGCAAGGGCCCGCATTTCCAGCCCGCCCGTCCCGCCAGCACCAGCCCGTGGGGAATCGCGTCCGCGACCCTTCCGAACGCCTCGACCAGGCGCGGGAGGTTCTTCCGGGGTTCCAGCGTGCCGAGGAACAGCAGGAACCGCTCCGGGAGCTTATGGCGCGCACGTACGCGCTCCACGGCGTCGGGCGGCGCGGGCCGGAACGTTTCGTCCACCCCCAGCGGGATCACATGGATGCGGTCGCGCGCAAGGCCCAGGCGCCGTTCCAGGTCGGATGCCGTCGCTTCGGAATCCGCAATGACCGCCGCGGCGCCGCGGGCGCTGCGCGAGATCATCGTGCGGTAGTATACGGCATGCCCCCAGCGAAACCAGCCGGGGTTCACCAGGCAGCTTACGTCGTGGACGGTCACCACGGCGCGGGCCAGGTTCCCGGCATGACCAATGCTGGCCGGGTAATGGATGAGCCCGGCGTGCCGGAGCCATGACCCGCCGCCTGCGAGGTAATTCAACGCGCGCACCCGGCGGAGCGGACCGGGCGCCGCCGCGGCGCCTTCCGGCAGCGGAACGTCCTCCGGCCACGCAAACGTTACATCCATATCACCGGCGACGCGCGGGAGCCATTGCGCCAACTGAACCGTGTACTCGCCCGTTCCGCTTCTGTTTCCGGCCTGGGTGCCATCGATGATTACGCGCATGCCGCGACGCTCCGGTACACGTCGAACGTGCGGGCTGCACAGTCCTTCCACGAGAATGCCGCGGCCCGGGCCTGCCCGGCCTCGGACAGCGAGGCGCGCCGGTCTGCGTCGTGAAGAAGCTCCTTAACCGTATTCGCCCACGCATCCACGTCGCCCGGGGGCAGAAGCACCGCCGCACCGCCTGTCACTTCGGGTATCGACGACGTGTCGGACGCCGCCACCGGGCATCCGCAGGTCATGGCCTCGAGCACGGGCAGCCCGAAGCCCTCGTAAAACGACGGAAATACAAACAGGTCGGCCGCCGAATAGAACAGGGCAAGCTCGGCGTGGTGTTCCACGTACCCCGTGTGCAACACCCGGCCGCCAAGCCCGGTCTCGTCCAGCGTGCGGTCAAACTCCGCCCGATTCCATCCCATGGGTCCCGCAAGCACAAGCTGGTGGGGCACCTCCCCGGCAATTCTGCTGAATGCCCGCAAAAGCGTCGGCACGTTCTTCCGCGGTTCAATCGTCCCCACAAACAGCATATATGGAGGCTGTACCCCGTAGATCCGGCGCACGTGGTCCACGGCGTGCTCGCGGGGCGCCGGACGGAAACCGTCGTCCACCGCCAGCGGCGCCACGGCGACCTTTGCCGCGGGTATCCCCAGGTGCCTGACAATGTCGCGGGTTGTGGATTCCGAATACGTCAGGATCGCGTCCGCTTCCCGGGCAAAGCGCGCGATGCTGCGCGAGAACGGCCCCACGATCTTCGGGCTGCACAAGTGCGGCGCCGCCAGGAAGGTCAGATCGTGGATGGTGACCACCCGCTTCGCCGTGGACGTGGGGGGGAGGAAGTAATTCGTTGCGTGATATACATCTACGCCGTGGAGCAGGGCGTCGACCGCCGGGCCGCCAAAGAGTTCCCAAACCGTGTAGGCCACCCGGGTTGGCACGGGTACATGGCGATGGAAGAGGCTCTCGCCGAAGTGGCGGGCATCCACCCGCCGCAAACCCGTCGAAAACGCCTTCAGCTGCCAGACGCGGTCCAACTCAAGCAGGTGCTTGACAAGGTAGTAGCAGTAGTTGCCGATGCCCGTCCGGCCGCCGGTCACGGGACCAATGTCTATCCCAACATCCATACGCATGCCTGTCCTCTTGTCTCGGACCTGCCCATACTACGGCCGGTACCCTGCAATGTCAACCGGCGGCATGCCCGGCGCCGCCCTTAACAGATTGTATAAAAAAGAGTTATGCGGCGACCGCCCCGCCCGGGCGCCCCCCGGCAATTCTTGACACCGCCCCGACCGTATGGTACACTCCGCCCGTTATTAGCACTCGTGTATACCGAGTGCTAAACGCGAGGCCTCACGCTCTTGGACCACGGTGCCGAACAACTCAGCCAACGTGAACGGCTCATCCTTCAGGCGGTCGTACATGCGTACATCACCACGGCGGAGCCGGTGGGGTCCCGTGCCATCGTGCGGCGCTTTGACCTCGACGTCAGTCCGGCCACCGTGCGCAACGTCATGGCTGACCTCGAGGAGGCGGGCTATCTCAAGCAGCTCCATACAAGTTCGGGGCGCGTCCCGACGGACAAGGGCTACCGCTACTACGTCGATTTTCTGATGAGCGTTCAGGAATTGACCCGGGCGGAGCGGGCCCGCATCCAGGAGGAGCTCTCGGGACGGCTCAATGACGCCGATGAGGTGATCCGCCATACGAGCCGGCTCCTGGCCTTGACTTCCCATCATATGGGGCTCGTGGAGGTGCCGGACGAGCGGAACGCCGAGATCTGCCGCATCGAGATGGTGCCCATCGGGACGCGGCGGGTCGGCGTGGTGCTGGTGGACAACTACGGACGGGTGCGCACCCTGGTGGCGAAGCTGGACGAAGCGTTGCCTGCCGAAGGCGTGCAGCGTATCGGGCGCTTTCTCGACGCGAATTTCCGCGGCGTCTCAATGCAGGGACTGCAGGCCGCGGTTTCGGCGCGCACCGCATCGTTTCTGGATGAGCAGCGGCGGCTCGCCGAACAGGCCTTGCGTGTCCTGGCGCTCATGCCGCCCAGCCGCCAGGGCGAAGTGATTCTGGAAGGAACGGCGCAACTGTTTGAGCAGCCGGAGTTCCAGAACGTGGACCGCGCCCGGCAGGTCTTCGGCTTTTTTGAGGAACACGACCGGCTGGTCGAGCTGATCCGTTCGTCTATTCAGGAGGGCGAACCGTTGCGCACGTCCATCGTGATCGGCTCGGAAGCGCCCGATGACGAGTTGCACGAAATCAGCATTGTCGTGTCGCCCTATTGCGTGGGCGAGCAGGCGGCCGGCGTGGTGGGCGTCATCGGCCCTCGCCGAATGCAGTATTCGAGGCTCGCGGGTCTGGTCGAGTACACCGCGGCCTTGTTGGGCAGTTATTTGACCGGCATCGCGGGCATGACCTCGGAGGATGACAGCGGATTCACGCCCCTCCTGAGCGGTCCCCGCGACGGGAATGACGAATAGAGACTGTGGACGGAATGAAGAAGAAAAGCACCAAGAAGACGTGTTCAGAAGAACCGCTCGAAGCCGAGGCCCACACGAAGGCGGACGCCGCTGAACCGGAGACGGCCGCAACCGCGGAAACTCCAGGCCCCGCGGAAGATGCCGGGAACGATGCCGGCGCGTCCGGGGGGGCCGCGACGGCGCAACTCCCCGACATCGATGCGCTGCTCGCCGAACGCGATCAGCTCAAGGACCAGTTGCTGCGCGCACGCGCCGAGTTCGATAATTTCCGCAAGCGCAACGCCCGCGACTATGAACGGCTCCGCAGGACCGCCGCGGAAGCGCTCGTCCGCGACCTGTTGCCCGTCATGGATCACCTCGAACTGGCGCTGAAACACGCCGATGACGCGTCGCAGGCGGTGGTCGAGGGCGTTCAGATGGTCGCCCGGCAATTCGCGGACGTGCTCGGCCGGCACGGCGTAGAGCCCATCCCGGCTCTGGGGGAGGCCTTTGACCCCAACGTGCACGAAGCCATGATGCAGCGGCCCGACGACGAAGCCGAGCCGAACACGGTGCTGGAGGAATTTCAGCGCGGATACCGCATGGGGGACTTGATTCTGCGGCCGTCGAAGGTCGTGGTATCCTCGGCGCCCTCCGCCGCGTCCGCGGAAATGGGTGACGGGGGAACGGAAGAAGGATAGGCACGCCAGGCGATTCGAGATCGTGACCAAGGCCGCGGTGCGCGCGCATGACGGTGTCGTCTCAGGCTAATTTACGGAGGTTCATGGAAGATGGGTAAGGTTATCGGCATTGATCTTGGAACGACCAACTCGTGCGTGGCGGTCATGGAAGGCGGGGAGCCAACGGTCATCGCCAATGCGGAAGGCAGCCGTACGACGCCGTCGGTAGTTGCTTTCACGAAGGACGGTGAGCGGCTGGTGGGCGCTGTCGCCAAACGGCAGGCCATCACGAACCCCGAAAATACCGTGTTTTCGATCAAACGGTTCATGGGCCGCCGCCACAACGAGGTGGCTTCGGAAGAGAAGATCGTGCCGTACAAGGTCGGCGAGAACCCCTCCGGCGACTGCCAGGTCGAGATCATGGGCAAGACCTACCGGCCCCCCGAGATCTCCGCGATGATCCTGCAGAAAATGAAAGAGACCGCCGAAACCTATCTCGGCGCCACCGTCACCCAGGCCGTGGTCACGGTGCCCGCCTATTTCAATGATTCCCAGCGCCAGGCCACCAAAGATGCCGGCCGGATCGCGGGACTGGAGGTCCTGCGCATCATCAACGAGCCCACCGCCGCAGCCCTGGCCTATGGGCTCGACCGCAAAAAAGACGAAAAAGTGGCCGTGTACGACCTCGGCGGCGGAACGTTTGACATCTCGATCCTCGCGATCGGCGACGACAGCTTCGAAGTGCTCAGCACGAGCGGCGACACCCACCTCGGCGGCGATGACTTTGATCAGCGGGTGATTGACTGGCTTGCCGAGGAGTTCCTCAAGGATCAGGGCATTGACCTCCGCAAGGACCCGATGGCCCTGCAGCGCTTGAAGGAAGCCGCCGAAAAGGCCAAGTGCGAACTCTCCACCACCATGCAGACGGACATCAATCTGCCGTTTATCACCGCCGACGCCTCCGGACCCAAACACCTCAATTACACCCTGACCCGCGCGAAACTCGAACAGCTGTGCGATGACCTCCTCCAGCGGAGCAAGAGCCCCTGCTTCCGCGCCCTCGAAGATGCCGGCCTCTCGGCCCGGGATGTCGATGAAGTCATCCTCGTCGGCGGCATGACGCGCATGCCCGCCGTGGGCGAAATCGTCAAGACCATCTTCGCCCGCGAACCGCACCGGGGCGTGAATCCGGACGAAGTCGTCGCCATCGGGGCCGCGATCCAGGGCGGCGTGCTCTCCGGCGACGTCAAAGACGTGCTCTTGCTCGATGTAACGCCCCTTTCCCTCGGCATCGAGACGCTGGGCGGCGTGTGCACCAAGCTCATCGAGCGCAATACCACCGTCCCGGTGACCAAACGGCAGATCTTCTCGACCGCCTCCGACAATCAGACCGCCGTGACGATTCACGTGCTGCAGGGGGAACGCGAGATGGCCGACGACAACCGAACGCTCGGCAAGTTTGACCTTGTCGGCATTCCGTCGGCGCCGCGCGGCATCCCCCAGATCGAAGTCACGTTCGACATCGACGCCAACGGCATCGTCCATGTCTCCGCCAAAGACCTCGCTACCGGAAAAGAACAGAAAATCCGCATCGAATCCTCCAGCGGCCTCTCCGAAAACGAAATCGACAAAATGGTCAAGGACGCCGAGTCGCACCGCCAGGAAGACGAGGAGAAGAAGCACCGGATCCAGGTGCGAAACAACGCCGACTCCATGGTGTATCAGTCTGAAAAACTCCTCAAGGAGAGCGGCGACAAGATCAGCGCCGATGACAAAAAGGCGGTCGAGGCCGCCGTGCAGGAAGTGAAGACGGCCCTGGAAGGCGGCGACACGGCCACGATTGAAGCGGCCATGGAACGCCTCACCCAGGCGCAATACAAACTTTCCGAAGCGCTGTACCGAAGCTCTGCCGAGTCGGCGCAGGCCGGCGCTTCGGCGGGCGCGGGACCGCACGCCGCGGGCGACGCGCCGAAGGGCGGCGCGTCCGAGGAAGGCGCCATGGACGCCGACTTCACGGTCGTCGACGAGGAAGAGAACCAGGACGGAACAAAACAGAGTTGAGGCAATACGGAACCGCACGGGCCGGTGGCGTGATACCGGGCGGGCAGCGGTTACGTGTTCAAGCGCTCGTGCCGGATACCGGGTGCGGGCGGGTTTCGTGGATACCCACCAATGGCTACGAAGGATCTGTACGAAATACTGGGAGTTTCACGGCAGGCCTCGCAGGAGGAAATCCGCAAGGCCTACCTGAAACTTGCCCACAAATACCATCCCGATAAAACCGGCGGCGACAAAGCGGCCGAGGAAAAGCTCAAAGAGATCAACGCCGCGTACGACACGCTCAAGAATCCTGAGAAGCGCTCCCAGTACGATCGGTTTGGCCAGGCCGGGCCGGGGTTTGGCCCCGGATTCGGCGGCGACGCAGGCTTTGGCGGGTTCGGATTCGGTTTCGAGAATGCCGGCGGCTTCGAAACGCCGTTTGAAGATTTCTTTGATGTCCTGTTCGGACGGCCGGGCGGGCGCGGCCGCCGCCGGTCCGCGGCGCGGCCCGGCAATGACATCGAACGCCGCGTCACCATCTCGCTGCGAGAGGCGGCCGCGGGCGTGAAACGCAGCATCCGGTTTTCGCGCATGGAGAAGTGCGCGGACTGCAAAGGGTCCGGGGCGGCCCCCGGCACCCAGCCGCGAACCTGCCCCGACTGCCATGGCGCCGGCCAGGTACGCCGGGCCCAGGGCTTCTTCAGCATCACGCAGACCTGCCGGCAATGCGCCGGGCGCGGCTGGACCATCGACTCGCCCTGCGGAAAATGCCGCGGCGCCGGCAAGGTGCAGACCCAGCGCGAACTGGCCATCGATATTCCGGCCGGCGTGGACACCGGGTCCAGACTGCGGGTTCCCGGCGAGGGCGAACCGGGGGAGAACGATGGTCCCCGCGGCGACCTGTACATCGTGGTCGAAGTCGAGACGCACGACGTTTTTGTCCGCGATGGCAACGATCTGATCTGCGAGGCGCCCATCAGTTTCCCCCAGGCCGCCCTCGGCGCCACCATCCGGGTGCCGTCACTCCAGGGCGAGGCCGAGGTCAAGATTCCCGCGGGCACGCAGTCGGGGCAGCTCTTCCGCCTGCGTGGCCTGGGCATTCCCGATATTCGCGGATACCGCACCGGCGACCAGATCGTGCGGGTGGTTGTCGAAACCCCCACGCGCCTCAGCCGCGAGCAGAAAGAACTGCTCCAGCGGTTTCAGGAATTGACCCAGGAACAGAATTATCCCGCCCACGTGCGCTTTCTCGGCAAACTCAAGGAATGGCTCGGGGGATGACCCGGTCCGCGGCGCCCGCCTACTCGGGCGGTACGTCCGGTTGAGCAGGAACAAGCGCCGCGGTGCCCGCCTGCCGGCGCGGCTTGCGCACGAAATACCCCGATACGATCACCGACATGATCCCGGCCAGGGCGTTGGCCGCCGCCATGCCGCCGAACAGGCCCGCGCCGCCCCACCACCACGCGCCCAGCGTCGCCAGCGGCACATACAAAACGAACATGCGCACGGCCATCAGAAGCGTCGATATCACCGCGCGGTGAATTGAGTTCAGGATGCTGGTCATGAAGATGAACGAGTTCTGCAGCGCATGGCCCAGCGGAACAATGCGCAAATACAGCATGATCTCGCGCCGGACCGCTTCCTCCTGGCTGAAAAGGGCCGCAATGTGCGGCGCGGCGGCCCACAGCGCAACAAAACACAGGCCGCCCCAGACCGCGCCAAACTGGATGCTGTGGCGTTTGCTGCGGCGCGCGCGCCGGTACTGGCCGGCGCCCCAGTTCTGTCCCACGAACGGCACCAGCGATGCGCTCAGCGCATACACCGGGATCGAAGTGAACGCCGTTACGCGCATGCCCGCTCCGAGCGCCGCCACCACTTCCTTCCCGGCACGCGCGGCGATCGCGGTCACGAACAGATTGGAAAGGGGCACCATGATGTTGGTCGCGCTGGCCGGCACGCCAATGGTCAGGAGGCTCCGCCACGACCGCAGCACCTCGTCCAGGCGTGGCCGCTGAAATGTGATCATGCGCTCGCGGAAATGAAGAAACGCCAGAGCCGCGATGCACGACGTAATCCTGCCGATGACGCTGGCCAGGGCCGCGCCGGCAACCTCCAGCCGGGGAAACCCGAACAGGCCGTAAATCATGATCGGGTCAAGCACCACGTTCACCAGCGCCGCCACGACCATGATCGCGCTGGGCGTGACCGTGTCGCCCGTGGCGCGAATCGCGTTGATGCTGATGGTCGGTATCACCATGAACGCAATGCCCAGGTACGTGATCGCCATGTACTGCCGCACCAGGTGCAGGGTCTCTCCCCGGGCGCCCAGGGCCGCGAACAGCGGCTTCACGGTCACATACCCGCCCGCGGAGAGCGCCACGACGATCACCAGCGAGAGAATCAGGCTGTCGGTTGTGTAGCGGCGCACAAGATGCTGGTCGCCGCGCCCGATCGCCTGCGAAACCACCGCGCTGGTCGCCGTACCCAGCCCCATGGTGATGTTGCTGATGACAAACACCACCGGAAACGCAAATCCAAGCGCCGCCAACGCGTCCGTGCCCAGCCGCGCCACGAACAGTGTGTCGGCCAGCGTGAACGAGATCTGCGCAAACAGGCCCACCGACATGGGCCCCGCCAGCCGGAACAGCGTCGTGGGAATCGCTCCGGACGTAAGGATTGCCTCTCGGTTTGTGGCCATGCGGTGTTGAACAGGCGCCTTTCTCTGGTATTCACGAAGGTCCCCGCGACTCCCCCGCGGACGGTCGCCGGGCTCCCATGACTCGCTGCACCTCGCTATGGTATCAAATCTCCCCTGCAAGACCGTATGAGGCGTTCCGGGCGGCTCCCGGGGCGCGGAGCGGGCGATTACGGTGGTCTCATGCCGGTGAAGTGTCCATACTGAGGGGACTCCGCTGGTTCCGGCGGGCGTCTGGCGTCTCGTTTGCTCGAATCTCCCCGCTGGAGTACGATCACGCCCATGACACGCGACATGTTTGAACACGCCGCCGCCGAACGTTTGCGCAAGGAGGCGCCCCTGGCCCGAAGGGTGACCCCGCGCACCCTCGACGAAATCGTGGGGCAGGATCATATCCTTGCCGCGGGCAAGATTCTCCGCCGCGCCATCGAAGCCGACCGTATCACGTCCCTGATCCTGTACGGCCCGCCCGGCTGCGGCAAGACGGCCCTGGCACGCATCATCGCCATGCGCACCAAATCCGATTTCGAGAACCTCAACGCGGTCACCTCCGGCGTCAAGGATCTCCGCGAACTCATCCGGGCCGCCAAAGACCGCCGCATCCACGAAAACCGGAAAACCATCATCTTCATCGACGAAATCCACCGGTTCAACCGCGCCCAGCAGGATGCCCTGCTCCCCGACGTCGAAAACGGCAACATCATCCTCATCGGCGCGACCACCGAAAACCCGTTCTTCTCGGTGGTGGCTCCGTTGCTGTCGCGCTCGCAGGTTTTCGAGCTGAAACCGCTCGATGACGAGCACGTCGTGACCCTGCTCAAACGCGTCCTGGCCCATCCCGACCGCGGCATGGCGGAGCTCGAAATCGTCGTGGACGACGCGGCCCTCAGCCACATCGCCCGGTACGCCGAGGGCGATGCCCGGCGCGCCTTGAACGGTCTGGAAGTGGCCATGCTGACCACGCCGCCCGTTGACGGGCGCATCCATATCACCATTGATGTCGCGCAGGAATCGATCCAGCGCAAGCTCATTCACTATGACGGGACCGGCGACCAGCATTATGACGCCGCGAGCGCGTTTATCAAGAGCATGCGCGGCACCGACCCCGATTCCGCGCTGTACTGGATGGCCTACATGCTCGAAGCGGGGGAGGAGCCACGGTTCATTGCGCGCCGCATCTGTATCGCGGCCGCGGAAGACGTGGGCAATGCGGATCCCCACGCGCTGGTCGTTGCTACCGCGGCGTTTCAGGCATGCGAGTTCATCGGCCTGCCCGAAGCGCGCATCATCCTTGCCCAGGCCGCCACCTACGTTGCGTGCGCGCCCAAGAGCAACGCCGCCTACATGGGCATCGACGCCGCCCTCACCGACGTCCGCGAAGGAAAGACCGTGGCCGTGCCCAAGTATCTCCAGGATGCCCACTACCCCGGCGCGCAACGGCTCGGGCGAGGCGCGGGTTATCAGTACGCCCACAATGGCGAAGACGGATTCGTCGTACAGGACTATGGCGTGCCGCGCTGGACCTACTACCAGCCCACCGGGCGCGGCAAAGAGGGCGAATTCAAGCAACGGCTCGAGGAATGCGCCCGCCGCGAAGAAGCGCAGGAAGATCCACACGAGGACCCGGCAGAGCGGTCCTGACCGGCGCGGGATCAGCCCTCCGGCGTCTGGCCGACCCCGGTCTTAACGAACACGTCGACCAGCTCGGGGTCAAAATGCTTCCCCCGCTCGGATTTCAGGTGTTTGACCGCCTGTTCATGCGTGGCGTGGCCTTCGCGGTAATGGCGGGGGCTGGTCATGGCGCAATACACGTCGAGAATCTTCATCATGCGCCCCAGGCGCGGGATGTGCTCGCCTTCCAGGCCGTCGGGATACCCCGTGCCGTCGTAGCATTCGTGGTGCGTGCGTATGACCGGGCCGGTGTCTTTCAGCGCGTCCATGTTCGCCACCATATCCGCGCCGAGTTTCGGGTGGGCCTGAAGCAGCGCCCACTCGTCATAGGTGAGCATCTCCTTCTTGAACCGCACGTCCACCGGGACTTTCAGCATGCCGATGCCCCGGAGCAGCGCCGCGCGCGTGAGCGCCAGATGGTCCTCAGGGGGCAGACCGAGCGCGGCCGCGAACCGCGCCGCATGTTCCTGCACGCGTCTCGAGGTGCCCGGCGCGACCCCTTCCTGAGAATCCACCACGTCGGCCAGCAGATACAACAGCTCATCGTAACGCCGGGCCAGCCCGATCGCCGCCTCGAGCACGTCTTTCGGTTGCTGTTTGGCCGTCGGCGCGATCAGACCCACCGACGCCGGCGGGAGCGGCGTGCCTGGCGCCACCTGAACAAACTGCGTCTCGGGATCTTCCGCCGCGGCCGACATCTTTCCGAAGTACTTCCCATCCGCCGTAATCACCGCGATGCGTCGCAACATGATGTCCCCTTCCTTCCGTCCACTGCGTCCCCGTTTCTCTCCTCGGCCATCCTACGACATGCCCTTCGCCGAATCCAGTCCGCTCCGCGGCCCGGGCGGCGTTCCCCGGGCGGAGACCGGGTTAGTGCGCCTCCGCCCCGCGAATCTTCGCGGCAAACGCCAGGATTTCGTCGAATACCTGCTCCTGATCGTAGTCCCAGTACATGTGGTGGTTGGACCGCTCCAGCCACACAAGGCGTTTGTCGCGCGATGCCATGCGTTCCAGGGCCTTCTCCATGGCTTTCGGCGAGGATGCAACATCGTTCCGGCCATGGAGCACCAGCACGGGGCAGGTGACCTTCTCGAGCGTTTCGTCGGCCCGCGCGCGTTTACCGAGCCGGGTCAGCGTGCGGATGGCGGAGGAGGGCAGCCACGTGTAGCAGACGATGTGTTCCCTCGCCTCCTTGCGGTTGACCTGCATGAACAGCCTGCCCTTGTACACCCAGCGAACAAACGGAGCGGTCATCTGCCCCCACAGTTCCGGAGGCAACACGTAGTACCACCGGTACGTCACGCCAAAATAGGGCGCGCCCAGCACCAGCCCGTCGACTGGCATTTCCGATGCGGCGAGCGTGCTCAAGGCGCCGCCCATCGAATGGCTGATGAGCACCACCGTGTCGTGGCGCTCGCGAAGCCCGCGCACCTCATCACGGACCGCATCGAGCAACGTCTCGGGGGTCTGTCTGCCCATATCGCGCGGATGCGTGCCGTGACCCGGCAGGAGCATGACCCGCACGCGCCAGCCGGATTCGGCCAGCCGTTCGGGCAGGCCAGCGAAATCCGTCCCCGCGCCCCCAAACCCATGGATGAACAACGCCGCGCACGGGCCGTCTTCCGGGCCCAGGTCGCGGGGCTCCGACCCTACCAGCAGGCCCGTCGCCGGGTCGCGCGGCTTGTGGTCTTCGCCGTGAAGCGCCAGGTTGAACGCTACGCCGTTGTACACGAGCAGAACGGCTGCCAATCCGCCAGCGATGCCCATCAGGCGCATCCACCTCCGCCGTGCCTGTGTTGTCTGGTGCGTGTCGTCCGGCACGGTGTCAACCGCCGACATCCAGTTCTTTGGCGATTTTCCGGACCCGTTTGATGTCCATCTTTCCTGTGCCGAGGATGGGAATCTCCGGAATGTGGTAGAAGGAATTGTACTTGGGAAGCCAGAGTTTCGGCAGGTTCGACTGATCCATTTTGGCCACCAGGCGTTCGACGTCGCCGTTGCTCAGCGTGTGCAACACCACGAGCCGTTCGCCTTTCCCCGAATCGGGCACGCCGGTGACCGCCATGGACTGTTCGCTCAGGCCCAGGAGCCGGTGCAACTCCTCTTCGACCTTTGTGTGCGGCACCATCTCGCCCGCGATCTTGCTGAACCGCGCCAGGCGGTCCGTAATCGTGATGAACCCGTCCTCATCAAGAAAGGCGACATCGCCGGTGTTGTACCAGCCGTCGTGCAGGACTTCGGCGGTCTTCTCGGGCATGCCGATATAGCCCTTCATGATGTTGGGGCCCTTGACGTGAAGGAGGCCGGCCTCTCCCGGCGGAAGTTCCTGCCCCGAGTCCGGGTCGATGACCTTCACGCTAACGCCCGGAATCGGATGGCCCACCGTCCCATGCTTGGTGCCCACCTGATAGAACCCCGGCGCGCGGAAATCGACCACGTTGAACGCCACGGCGGGACCGCACTCCGTGGTTCCATACCCCTCCAGCGGGGTGAGGCCGAATTTGCTCTCGAATGCGTCGCGCACCCGCGCCGGCAGCTTTTCCGCGCCGGTGATCACGTACCGCAGACAGGCCAGCTCCTCCGGAAGGCACCGCCGGATAAAAGCCTGCAGAAACGTCGGCGCCGCCACCAGGAAATCCAGCTTGTATTTGTAGATCTGCTGCCCGATTACTTTTGCCTCGAGCGGGTTCGGGTGGAACACCACCCGGAATCCCTGCGCAAGCGGCAGCCACAAAGTCGCCATGTAGCCGAAGGAATGGAAAAACGGCAGCATCCCCATCATGCCGTCTCCGCGCTTGTGCGGAAACACCTGCAGGGCCGACTCGATATTGCTCATGATGTTGAAATGGGTCAGCATGACGCCCTTGGGCTCGCCTTCACTGCCGCTGCTGAAGATCACCGTCGCCAGATCGTCCGGCGACCGGCGCGCCGGCCCGCCAAGCCGCCGCTCAAGCAGGCGCACGGGAAGCGTCGCCGCCATCAGCATGGCCACCATCTGGTCCGCCCCCCGTATCGTCTTGCGAACGTCTTCAAGATAGACGGCTTTCGCCGGCACTGTGCAGCTCACCTTGCTCAGGAAGGCGTGGGCCGTCAGCACCTGCGTGAGATTGCAGCGCCGCGCCGCGCTCTCCAGGGCATCGTCCGACGCCGTGTAATTCAGGTTGACGACGGTCTTCCCCATCAGCGTGAGCGCGATGTTGGTGACGGCCGCGCCGACCGTCGGCGGCAGCAGCACGCCCACCATGGGCTGCTTGTCCAGCACCGTGCGCAGTTTGCGGGCAAGCGCGATGCTGCCCACCAGCGCCTTCCAGTAGGGAAGGCCCTCCGTGGCGTGGTCGGCCATGGCCATCTTGAAGGCGCGTTTGCGCGCCATCCGCACAAAGCCGCGGTGCAACAGTGGCTCGTGAAGTTTGCGATCCAGATACGCCTCGGTGCCGAGCCGCTGAATCCGTTCGCGCACCTCCACCGTCGTACTCGTCGCGCGCATCGGTTCGCCGAAGGTCACGGCCACGCGGTAGGGGATGCGTTTCGGGAGTTTGAGGAAGAACCGGCCCTTGGAATAACTGAAAATACTCCCCCACAACCGGTCCAGATGCGCGGGAATGATCGGCGCATTCGTGCCTTTTATGATCCGCTCAAACCCTTTGCGGAACGGCAGCAGGTTCCCCGTGCGGGTAATTTGCCCTTCCGCGAAGATGCACACGAGTTCCCCGTTGTTGATTGCATTCGTGGCTTCGTGCAGCGAGTGAATCAGGTCTTTGGGCTGGGCCATCGGCGATACCGGGATCGCGCGCATCGCCTTCGCGAACGGGCGAATCCACCGCACGCCGAAGATCTCCTGGGAAATCAGAAACCGCACCGGCCGGTCGATCGAGGCCGTCAGGATCAGCGCGTCCACGAATGACGTATGATTGGCCACGAGCAGCGCGCCCGCCCGCTCCGGGAGGTAGTGCCGGCCGCGCGTATCGACACGGTATATCGTGTTGCCCATGATCCAGAGCACCGTCCGCAAAATGAAGGCAGGCAGGCGGAAACAGAGGTACAACCCCATCAGCAACGTCATGCCCGCGCCCGCGATGAAAATGTTGTACGGATTCACGTTCTGGCCCGACGGCATGAAGATCGGCTGAATCAGCAGCACAAGGCCCGCGGTCGAAATGCCCAGGCACGTCACGATATTGAACGCCGCGATGATGCCGCCCTTCATTTCGCGCGGGCTGCGGTGCTGCAGCGCCGCGGCCAGCGGCACTTCGAAGAAGCCTCCCGACCACCCCAGCAGAAACAGCAGCCCCGTCAGCACCGGGAACGAGGTCCAGGGAAGGTACAGCAATCCGGCCGAAAGCGTCATGCCTGCCAGACCCAGCGGCACGAGGCCGAGCTCGATCTTCCGGCGCGAAAAGTATCCCGCCGCCACACTGCCCATGCCAATGCCCAGCGCAATCGCCAACTGCAGGTAACCCACGTACTGGTGCGACCAGCCCAGGACGCTCTCGCCCAGCACGATCACGTTGCTCTGCATCAACCCGCCGATGAACCAGAAGAATCCCCCGCCAACCATCGTCAAAAACAGCACATGGTCGCGCCAGAAGCACTGAAAATACTTCCCCAGCCCCGACCAGGGATTGATGGGTATGCGCAGGGACGGACAGGCCGGCGGCACCTGCGTGACCCGGTACGACGAGATCAGGCCCAGCGTCGACAGCCCGATGAGCAGCCCGGACAGCCAATACACCCCCAGGCCCAGGTCCATCAACGGGCCCACGATCCCCACGCCAAGGATGATCGCGACGAACGTCGCCATCTGAAGGATGCCGTTCCCCCACGACAGCCGGCTTTCCGGCAGCATCTCCGGCAGAATCCCATACTTGGCCGGGCTGAAAAACGCGCTCTGCATGTTCATCATGAAGAACATCACCGCCATGAAACCGACGTTGTCGGTCCAGAAGGCGAGCAGCCCGACGAGCATCACGCCGACCTCCCACCACTTGGTGGCGATGGTCACGCTGCGTTTGCTGAATCGGTCGGCCAGCGCGCCGGCCAGTCCGGGAAACATCAGATACGGAAGAGCGAACATCAGCAGTCCCAGCGCCGCCAGCACCGTGGTGACCCACGTGGCCGGACGGCCTGCCGCCTCGTCCGCATACCTGTCGCACAGGTAATAGATCAGTACAAGCTTGTAGGCATTGTCGTTGAAGGCCCCCTGAAACATCGTGGCGATCAACGCCCAGAATCCCTTGGCGTCGAATCGCTCGTCCGCAACCGGATGCGCCGGCGCTGCAATAGCCATCATCGGTTCTCCTTAAGCCAGGCTACGCTTCAAAATGAGGCAACATCATAGCCAATCGCACCACCAATGTCAGCGTTCGCGTTCACGTGCGGGTCAGGCTGCCGATTCGCCGCTCTCTCCGGCGTTCGCCAATTCCCGCAACCGCGCGCGAACCGGCTCCAGCATCCCAATGAGCCGCTGGACCTCGCTTTCACTCAGATGTCCCAGCACATCGTGAATCGTGTCGCGGTAGACCGGTTCCAGGGCATCGACCACCTGGCGCCCCGCCCTGGTCAGTTCCACGTGATAACTTCGCCGGTTGTCCGGCACGTCGCGCCGCTCCACATACCCCTTCGACTCCAGCTTGTCGAGCACGGACGTCACGGTCGCCCGGGTGACCACCAGCCGCCGCCCCAGTTCAACCTGGGTGATCGCACGCGTCTTGTACTTCAGGGCAAACAACACGTTGAACTGGGCCTCCGTCAGGCCGAATTGCCGCAACATCTTGCCGGCCAGTATGGACGCCAGGGTCGCCGTGCGCAGGATGCCGAGCATCGCTTCGTGGCGGATGTCGTCAAACGGCAGGTCGAGATCAAGTTCGTTCTGCAACGCCATCGGGACAAACCCTCCTCTTTACTTTCGATCTGTATTGTACGCAGCAAAACAGTTTGATGTCAAGCAAAGGCCCGAACTATTTCTCCCGCCGCCCGTGTTCTTTCTATGTCCCGCGCCAACCATCTCTAATAAAATGGGTTAGAATGCGGCCCCGCCGCGCTGGAGCGGCGGCGCCCGGACCCGGCTCCGCGCCGCGACCCCGGGGAATGGAATGCTTGCCCGGGGGCGTCCCGGCGCATCCATGCGAGGAAGTAGCAGTGACACGGACACCAGTCGAGCAGCTGCCTGCCAGTAAAGCCCCATCCCGGCCCGTCTGGGTCAACTCTTCTCTTGTTGTGGCCGCGCTGGCGTCGGGAGCGGCCGCCTATTTCGCGCTGCCCGCGTCGATGGATGAACCCGCGCGCCGCATGGCCGCCATCTTCGTCGTGGCCCTGGTTCTGTGGGTATCCGAAGCGGTGCCCCTGTTTGCCACCAGCATGCTGGTCATCGCGGGCGAAGCCTGGTGGCTGACGTTGCAGACCGGTTGGGAGAGGCCGATCGCCTACACCGACATCTACGCGTCGCTGGGCAGCCCCATCATCTTTCTGTTTCTGGGCGGATTCATCCTGGCCAGGGGCGTGCAGAAAGAGGGCATCGACGTGCAGTTGGCCGCGGCCCTCATGCGCCCCTTCGGCAAACACCCGGGCGGCGTTCTGGCCGGCGTCATGTTCATCACGGCCTTGTTCAGCATGTTCATGAGCAATACGGCGACCACGGCGATGATGATTGTGCTTGTCCAGCCCCTGGCGCTTCAGGTTCCCGCCGGCGACCGGTTCCGGCGCGGGCTGGTGCTTGCAGTACCGTTCGCGGCGAATGTGGGGGGCATCGGCACCCCCATCGGTACGCCGCCCAACGCCATCGCCCTGGAAGCGCTGCGTGCCCGCGGGCTGGAAATCAACTTCTTCGAGTGGATGGCGTTCGCCTTGCCGCTGCTGGTCGGCACCCTCGCGGTCATGTGGCTCCTGCTGTTCATCCTGTACCGTCCCGGGCACGAGGGTCTGCGGGTCGAGGTCAAGAGCGAATTCAAACTCACCCTGAAGGCTCTCGTCGTCTATATGACGTTTGCCGTCACGCTTGCCCTCTGGCTCGGTTCCCCCTGGCTCGACCAGTTCTTCGGGCTGAACCTTCCCACGGCGGTCGTTGCGGTGGTGCCGGCGGCCGTCCTGACCGCCACGAAGGTCATCTCCCGCAAAGACTTCAATTCGCTGGAGTGGGATGTGCTCGTGCTCATCGCGGGCGGTATCGCTCTCGGCAAGGGCATGGGCCTGACCGGGCTCGACGCGTGGCTTGTCGAATCCCTTCCCACCAGCCAGATGAGCTTTTTCATGCTCGTGGCGTCATGCTGCCTGTTCGTGGTCGCCCTTGGTACCGTGATGAGCCACACCGTCGCCACCACCATTGTCATGCCCCTGGCCATCGCCGTGGCATCCGGGGTCGCCAGCGAACCGCAGGTGCAGGTGCTCGCCGTCATGGTGGCGATCGCGTCGAGTTACGCGGTCGCGCTGCCCATCTCCACGCCCCCCAATGCCATCGCCTACGGCAGCGACCTGGTCGATACCCGCGACATCATGCGGGTGGGAATACTGACATGCGTCGTCGCAACGGTTATTATCATTACAACAGGGCCCGCGGTTGTTTCCTTGATTCTTCGCGTCGTGGGCTAACGCATCGGCTGCGCGGATGGAGGCCGCGATCATGAGAGTTCTCGTCAGTGGCGCGTCCGGGCTCATTGGCTCGGCTCTGTGCGAAGCATTCAGGCAGCGCGGCGACGACGTCGCGAAGCTCGTCCGGAAGGAATGGAGTTCGTCCGGAAACGAAATCCTCTGGGACCCCGCCGCGCCATACCTCGAACGGGGAAAGATCGAGGGGTTCGACGCGGCCATTCACTTGTCCGGCGAAAACGTCGGTTCCGGCCGGTGGACCGAGCGGAAGAAGGGCGAGATCATCGAGAGCCGCATCCGCACCACACGCCTGCTTGCCCGGACCTTCCTCGAACTTGAATCTCCGCCCAAATCGTGGGTGGTCGCTTCGGCAACGGGATTCTACGGCAATTGCGGCGATCGCAGGCTCGACGAGGATGAGGCCTGCGGCGAGACCTTTCTCGCGGAAGTCTGCCGCCAGTGGGAGGACGCCTCGCATCCCGCGCGCGACAAGGGTATCCGCGTGATCAACACGCGGTTTGGCCTCGTCATGGGCGGCCGGAAGAGCCCGTTCACCCGGATGCTGCTTCCCTTCAAACTCGGTCTTGGCGGTCCCGTGGGTCCGGGAACGCAGTACCTGAGCTGGATTACCCTGCACGACGCGGTCCGCGCCCTGCTGCATGTGCTCGCCACCCCGTCGTTCGAGGGGCCCGTGAACGTCGTTTCGCCAAACCCCGTCCGTAACAAGGAGTTTGTCTCCAGCCTGGGCCGCGCCCTGAACCGGCCGGCCGTTCTGCCGCTTCCCGCCTTCGCCGCGCGCCTGCTGTTGGGGGAAATGGCCGACGACCTGCTTCTGGCCAGTCAGAGAGTCATTCCCCGCAAACTCCTCGAATCCGGGTTCACATTTGAGTACCCCGAACTCGAGCAGGCCATCCGCCACGTGCTCGAATCCAGGTGAACCATGCCAGAATCGCCCATACTTTCCCGCACACACAAGCCCGCCGCCTGGGGGCAGCGCGCCTTTGCCTGGTCGCTTCATGCCGGTAACCGGCTCATGCGGGGCGTGGCCCCCGAACGCAAAGACCGGTTGTTCCGCATGCTCTCGGGCCGGGTGCTCGAGATTGGGCCCGGCGCGGGCGCCAACCTGCCCCTGTACCCGCGCGACACAACCTTGTTCGGTATCGACCCCAACCGGTTCATGTTCCGGTACCTCCGCGAAGAGGCCCGTGAGGCCGCGAGAACCATGCATCTCCTCAACGGCCGGGCGGAATCGCTCTGCCTCAGCGACAATGCCATCGATGCGGTTGTGTGCACCCACGTCCTGTGTTCCGTCGATGATCTCGACGCGGCGCTCCGCGAAATCCTGCGCGTCCTCAAGCCCGGCGGTCTGTTTGTCTTTTTCGAACACGTCGCGGCGCCGCGGGCCACCCCCCTCCGTTTCCTGCAGCGGCTTCTGCGGCCGGGATGGCAGAAAGCGGGCGAGGGTTGCCGCCCCGACCGCGAACTCTGGCGCGCCCTGGAAACGGCCGGTTTCTCGCACTTGACCTACGAGCATTTCCGCGTGCCATGGGCGCTTGCCGTCTCGCCCCACCTCGCCGGCTGGGCCCGCAAACCCGGGGGCGCCGGCTGAACATCCCGGGGTGGTGCGTGCTCCCCGCCTGCGTCACGCGGAGGCACAACGCCACACCGTCTGGGAAGGCCGCCATCGCCCTCCCTTTCGCCCGTATTCTCCCGTGAAGCCGAACCTGATACCATACGGACTCAACAGGCGGAAAGGGTCCTTATAATGTGGGTCCGCAAGCCGTGGAGGATGGTTCCCGTTCCGCGCCGGAGTCTGTCTTCCCGAGGGCCCTGCCCTCTGCCACCGTGCGCTGCCGGAGGACTACGCGCAATTGACCCAATCGAACCCGGGATAACGAGGAGTATAACCGCATGAAAACCGCCGCCGTCCTGCTCACCATCGCCGCCCTTGTCTCTGTCGCCCGGCCCAGTCTGGCGCAAGCCGCCAACCCGCCGGCGCCTGAGCCGCCGCGGATCACCAAACTCGGCACGATTGACTGCGACATGGTCGAGACTACGCCCATTGTGTTCAACGGCAGGCTGTACCGCTTCGAGTACGTCCGCGACTTCTACTACAAGCCCAACACCACCGGACGGTCTCATTTCCGTTTCGTTGATGTCGCTTCGGGAGAAGCAGGGGCGCCGTTTGCCTGGGACCAGCATCTCGGCAGCCCCCTCGTCCACGGCGATACCGTCTATGTGTTTGGTGTGAACAAGTGGGGCGGCGACGCCATTCAGGTCTTCTGGTCCAAAGACCTCAGTGCCTGGGAGACCCAAACCGGAATCACACTGCCCGGATGGGAACTCTTTAACAACGGCGTCTGCAGGGCCGGCGACCGCTTCGTCATGGCCATCGAGATCGGCGCTCCCCCGGAAGAAGCCGGCCAGCCCTTCACCATGCGCTTCCTCGAGTCCGATAACTTGCGCGAGTGGCGGCTCACCCCGCCCGAGTGCGTCTACACCAAAGACCGCTATTCCGCCTGCCCCTCGCTGGCCTTTCTGGACGGTTTCTATTACATGTTCTACCTCGAGAGCTGCCCCGGCTTCTATGCCGAGGCCCTCGTGCGCAGCAACGATCTCGTTCATTGGGAGCCAAGTCCCTTCAACCCGGTACTCAAACACTCGGATGACGACCGCAAAATCGCCAGCAACGCCCTCACCGCCGAACAACGGGAGCGCATCCGGACCGCGGCGAACATCAACAACTCCGATTTCGATTTCTGCGAATTTCAAGGAAAGACCGTCATCCTGTATTCCTGGGGAAACCAGCAGGGGGTCGAGCACCTGGCCGAAGCCGTCTATGACGGTACGAAGGCGTCCTTCCTGCGCGCCTTCTTCCCGCCAGAACCCCGGTCGAACGACGGCGGCTCAACAGAATGACAAAAAATCGCCGCCCCGGCACCGCCGGCCGGATTTCGCCCGTCCGCGAGGGAATCGCCGAACGTATTGAATTAAAAAGGCTTGCAATTCGACCGCGGTAAGGATAAGAATATCTCTGGACTGGCCCGCAACTTGCTCGTTTTCAGGAGCGCAGAGCGGAAAGGGTGACGCCGGTCGCGGGCTTGTCTCTTGAAGGAGGCAGGCCTGCCCCCTGTTGAGATTGCCCGGCGCATCTATGTGCAACGTCTGCGCAAAAACCGGCCACGGGCGGTGGTATACTCGTGAAGGGGAAGTACGGCGGTACCGAGGTTCCGCCCGGGATGGGTCTGGCCGTCTATTCCGGCCCAGGGATGGCAGGCCCAAGGGAAGGGACCAAATACGGTCTCGACCACAGCATCTAGTGTTGATATACTAGGAGCCGGACCAACGGGGAGGAGTTCCGCAATGCCTACCTTCACGTACGTCGCGCGTACCCGTGACGGGAAACGCGAGACCGGCAAGTTGACCGCCGAGAACCGCCAGGTTCTCATTCGGACACTTCAGGGGAAGGGGATGGTGCCTGAACGCGTCGATGCGGTGGGAGCCGAAAAGAAGGCCGGGCGTGACCCCAAAGTCAAGACCTCGGAACTGCTGGTATTTACACGGCAGTTGTCTACGATTGTGAACGCCGGTTTGCCGCTGCTTCAGGGATTGGACATCCTCTCCGAGCAGTCGGAAGACCCGCGCTACGCCGCGGTCATCCAGGGCATCGCCAACGACGTCGAGGCCGGTGAGACCTTCTCCGACGCGTTGCGGAAGCATCCCCGGATCTATTCGGACCTCTTTGTCAGCATGATCCGCGCGGGCGAGGCCAGCGGCAATCTCGATGGCGTGCTGATGCAACTCGCCGAATACCTGGAGTCCATGGAAGAGCTGAAGCGGCGCATTCGCTCCGCCATGACCTATCCGGTCGTGGCCCTCAGCATGATCCTGCTGATCGCCGCGGGGTTGATCATCTTCGTCGTGCCGCAGTTCGCGGAGATCTTCTCGGGGTTTGGCCGGCAGCTTCCGGCGCCGACCCGCGTCCTGATTGCGGCGAGTACCTTCCTCAAACAGTGGTACGGCATGCCGCTGATCATCGCCGCGATCATCGGGCTGGTCCTGGCGACGCGCATGTATGGCGCCACGGCGGCGGGCAAGTACCATCTGGATGCGCTCAAATTGCAGATACCGATTTTCGGAAAGCTCTTGCGCAAAGTGGCCATCAGCCGGTTTGCCCGCACGCTCAGCACCCTGACCCGCAGCGGCGTCAACATCCTGGCCGCTATGGAGATCGTTGAACGAACCGCCGGCAATGAAGTGTTCTCGCGGGCCATCAGCACTGCCGCGGACTGCGTGCGCAACGGCGAGACGCTGGCCGACCCGCTGGCCCGAAGCGGCCAGTTTCCCGCCATGGTGACCCGCATGATCGGCGTCGGGGAAAAGACCGGCGCCCTCGAACAGATGCTGCAGAAAGTGTCGGACTTCTACGATTCGGAGGTCCGGGCGGCGGTAGACGCCCTGACCAGCATGATCGAGCCCATCTTGATTCTCCTGATGGGTATTGTGGTTGGCGGCATTGTCGTCGCGCTGTTCATGCCCATTCTCCAGCTCTCGGGACTCGTACAGCAGTAGAATGGCGCCGGGGAGCCCCTCTCGGGGAGTAATTGAGAGGGCGAGCGGTGTACCGTCCCGCCGGTTCGGGATTCGCGGGGCGTGCCCGCCAACTGCGCTAAAGTCTTGGGGTTACATGGTCGATATATGCGGTGAGGTAGCGCCCGCGCGCTACCGACGTCGCAGAAATCGTGGAAGTTGCAGGAGGATAGCCCATGTCGGGAACCTTTTCCGCGGGCGGACTCATCACCGGGCTGGATACCAACACCCTCATCGCCCAACTCATCGAGTTGGAGCGTCAGCCCATTGTGCGCCTCCAGCAGCGCATCGCTTCCCTGGAGACCCAGCGCGACGCCATCGGCGATGTGCGCACCCAATTGCAGACCCTGCGCAACCGCGCGGAAGATTTCCGGCTGAACACCGTGTTCGGCCAGTTCCGGGCCGTTTCCAGCCAGGAATCTGTCCTCACGGCGGCGCTTACCGGCGCGAATCCCGCGTCGGGCATCTACACGGTCGAGGTGTTGCAGCTCGCCAGCGCGACCATTGCCCGCAGCAGCGGCGCGCTCGGCGCCGCCATCAACCCGGACGTTCCCCTGAGCGGCAGCGGCATCCAGACGGCGATCACCGCAGGCAGTTTTACCATTAACGGCACATCGTTCACCGTGGATCCCGACACCCAGTGCCTCAACGACATCCTCGCCCTGATCAATGGCAGCGGCGCCGGGGTGCTTGCCACCTACGACGCGGTCGAGGACAAGGTCACCCTGGAAAACGACACGGCCGGGGACACCAGCATCATCAACCTCGGCGCGACGGGCGACACCAGCAATTTCCTCACGGCGATCCAGCTCGACGGCGCTTACCAGTCCACCGGCAGCAACGGAGCCACAGTCGTCACAAGCGCCCGCAATCTCGGAGCCGTTACCACCTCGGCCACCCTCGGAACGGTCGCCTTTCGAAACGGCGCCGTGACCGCCGGGAGCTTCCGAATCAACGGCGTCCAGATCAATGTCGATCCCGCTGCCGATACCCTGGACAGCGTCATCGCGGCGATCAATGCCTCCGGCGCACACGTCACGGCGTCGTATGACCGGGCGACCGACACGCTCCGCGTTGTCTCGGACGCACTGGGCAGCCGCACCATCGCCTTCGAGTCCGGCACCAGCAACTTCCTGGACGTGGCGAACCTGACCACGGCCGTCCAGACCGCCGGCAGCGACGCGCAGTTCACCGTCGACGGCGGCGCTGTGCAGACGCGCAACACCAATGCGGTCGCCGACGTCATCGCGGGCGTCACCCTGAATCTGCGCAGCGCCGGAACGAGCACCATCGCCGTCGAAACCGATACGGATGCCATCGTCGAAGGGGTGCGGGGGTTCATCACCGCGCTCAACGAGGCGCTGACGGAGATCCGCGGGCAGACCGCGCGCGACGCGACGCTCCAGGGCGATTCCAGCATCTCCATGATTTCCAGCCAGCTTCAGTACCTCATGTTCAGCAACGTCGAGGGGGTGGAGGGCACATTCGATAACCTCCTGGAAATCGGCATCTCGACCGGCAGCGCGTTTGACTCTGAAACCGGGGCCCGGTTTGAGCTGGATGAAGAGGCATTTCTCGACGCGCTGCGGGAAAATCCCGAAAACATCGAGCGGCTCTTCTCCAACAGCGGCCGGACGGGCATCGCCGATGTCCTCTCGAACTACCTCGAAGACGCGGCGTCGGCCACGGGCTTCCTTAATCAGCGCATTCGAAGCGGAGGAAGCGTCGACTCCCAGATTCAGGCGTACAACGACCGCATCGAACGGCTCGAATACATCATTGCCCGGCATGAAGAGCGTTATCGCGCGCAGTTCGCCCGGCTCGAACAGATGGCGGCACAGTATCAGTCCCAGGGGTCCTCGCTGTTGGGCCTGGGCGGCGGTCTTTCGTTCTAGCCCGGCGCTGCCGGGCAACACTGGAGGAGGTTCTGCAATGGGGGATTCACAAACCGCGGCACAGTTGGGCGCCTACAAGAGGGTGGACGTTGAAACCACATCTCAGGGCAAGCTCATTGTGCTGCTGTTTAATGGCGCCATTCAGCGCGCCGAAGAGGCAAAGCGCCACATCGCGGCGGGCAGCATTGAACACGTTCACAACAACCTCATCCGCGCCCAGGAGATTCTGGGGGAACTCCGCAGCGCCCTGGACATGAAAACCGGCGCGATCGCCCAAAACCTCGACCGCATCTACGAATACCTTCAACACCTCCTGATTACCGCAAACCTGCGGAAGAGCGTCGAACCCATCGAGGAATGTCTGGGGCACCTGACCGTTCTGCGCGACACCTGGAAAGAGGCGTTCGACAAACTCGCCAAGGAAGGCCAGACCGCAACGGCTGCGGTCATGAATCAGCACGGGGCCTCCTTGATGAACCTCAGGGGATGATGCGTCCGTTCCGTGAATTCAAGCCGCGTCTGATAAGATGTTCGACGTGGAACCGGGATGGTTGGGTTGCGGGCTGTGGCCAGGGGATGATGTCCAAGCCGGCCCGGCACCTTATTTTGTATCCAAACTACGCGAATAGTATACTTAGTACAGAAACCCGGGAAGCACTGGCGAAGTAATGGTGTCAAAAAGGGGCTCTCGTGTCGGAAAAGGCGGCGGAACATAACTACCGCATGGCGCTCATGTTCTATCGAACGGAGCGCTATGAGGACGCTATTGCCATCCTGGATGACCTGGCCCTGGAGTTCCCCGACAGCAAACACGTCTTGTACGCTCTGGCGAAGTGTTTTGCGAAGGTCGGCCGCTACCAGGAAGCCCGGGCGCTCTGCCAGGAATTGACCGACAAACATCAGGATGAGCGGGCGCAGACGCTTCTTGAGCGGATCGGTGACCGCAAGGACACCTACATTCCCCAGAACGCGTTTCACGAGGCGCCGCCGGATCTGCCGCCCGGTATTGGCCTTCATGATGAGGGCGCTCCCGCGAGTTCCTCCGCTCAGATCGCGTCTCCTCCGGGCGACACCACCTCGTCCTGGATGTCCTCGACGCCGACAGCCCTGGTGAACGATTCCAAGACGCCGGCAGCCTTTGTGCGCGACTCCAAATCGGGTGCGGGAAGTACGTACAGCTCGGGCGGCTCGTATTCGACTCCTCCCCCCGATGCCGTAACGCCGTTCATCACGCCGCCTCCCCTGACCGAAGTTGAGGAGACGCCGTTAACGACCCCGCCGCCGCTCCCCGAGGCCGAGGCCGTCAAGACGGCCGAACCGGCCAGAAAACCGCTTGTCTCCAACGGGATGATCGCTGTCGCCACGCTGGCGGTCGCCGCCCTCGTGCTGATCTTGTGGGTGGCATTCGGGCCGCGCCAGTTCGTGTTTCCCGATGATCATATGATGGGCACCCTCGTGATTCGCGAAATCGACGGGCCGCGCGTGCGTTGGAACGAGTACGGGCCCGCCCGGGGGGAAACGTCGTTCCCTAAATGGGAGTACATTGGCCTCAACGCATCTCCCGACCTCGCGGAAGCCGACCTGATCCTGTTGCAGAAAGCATCCTGGCTCAGGTATCTCGACCTGAGCAAGTCGAGCATCACCGATGAGATGGTGGAGCCGCTGGCGGAATTGCGGCAGCTCGAAGTCATTGACGTCCGCGGCACCAAACTCACCGAGGGGGGGATTGCCCGACTGAAAAAGTGGCTCCCGAACTGTACCGTCCGGTTTGATGTGATGCCGGCGCCGGCGCCGGTGGCCGCGGCGCCCGCGCCGCCGCCCGCTCCAACACCCGCCCCTCCGCCGGTCCAGCCGCCCCCGGCCCCCGCGGCGCCACCCCCCGAACCGCAGGCGCCCGGACCGCGCGAACTGATCTTTGCGGAGATGGTCGGCGACGTGCTGGTGAAAGCATGGGATGCCCAGGAAAGCACCGAATGGAGGCCTTTCCAGCCCGCCAAGGGGCGGGTCGTCGTGCCCGAAGGAAAAATCGTCAAACTGGCGGTACGGGCCGGTTCCGACAAACTCAGCGCCATTCGCCTGCTGGGTGCGGATGACATCCATACGGTGGATGTTTCCGCGGCCCGTCTGGACGACGCGGCGGCGCCTTTTGTGGCCCGTTTGACCGGCCTGCGTTGCCTCATCGCCAACGATGCGGAGATTACCAACAAGGGTCTGGTCCAGTTGTGCGCACTGACCGAATTGCGGGTCCTTTCCCTGGCTGGCGCCGGCAAGTTTGACGCCGCGGGCATGGCCAGACTTGCGGCGATGAAGCATCTGGAGCGCCTCGTACTGCGAGGGGGGAACGTGAATGACGAGTGCCTGCAGCACGTCGGACGCCTCGCGCAACTCCGCCACCTGGACCTGACGCGGACGATGGTCACGGACGCCGGGCTGGCGTCTCTTGCCCAACTGACGCAACTGAATGAGCTGATCCTGTCTCAGACCCAGGTTTCCGGTCCCGGTCTTGCCCATCTGAACGCTTTGGGGATGCTGGAACGGCTTGACCTTGCCGGTAACCCCATTTCCGCCGAAGGGATGCAGCACCTCGTGCAATGCCGGCGCCTGCGATTCGTTCAGATGGATGGGCCGGCCATCACGGACGCCACCCTGCTGCTCCTGGCGCAAGTGCCTACGCTGAGGCAGGTCAGCCTGAACAACACCGGCGTCAGCCCCGAAGGGGCGGCAGCCCTGAAAAAGGCGCTGCCCGAATGCTCGGTGCTTGTTTCGAAGCCCCGCCGCTGAACCTGCTCCCCGACCCGGGCACGCCGTGGCCTCCAGGCACGGGCAGCGTGGGTGAGCGCGATGCCTGCTGCGTGTTGGGATGGCAAGACTTTTCCCCGCGAACCGGCTATAGTGAATCAAGCCCGACACGACCGGAGGATTCCCGATGAAACCGCGCCCCGATCTCCTGACCAAAGACGCCCCGAAAGGCGTCGAGGCGTTTCAACTCACCGAAGAGGCCGTCCCTTCGTGCCATCTGTACATGGAGGCCCAGATCTTTACCCCCGATTCGAAGCGGTTCGTCCTTCATCGCAGCGCCCATTCCCACGGCAGCGACAAGTCGGACCCCGAACACCGCTACCTCCTCTGCGACCTGGAGAACGCCGGCGCATTGTCGCCGCTCACGGATGAGACCGGCGCCACCGCGCCCTCCGTCTCGCCGGACGGAACGTGGATGTACTACTTCGTCAACGAAACCGGCGTGAACGCCGGCCGGTTGACGCTCAAACGCGTCCGCCTCGACGGGACCGCCCGGGAAACCCTGACCGTCATCGACGCTCCGCTCCCGGGAACAGGCGGCATTCCCAGCCACATCTATCCGCTTTCCACGATCTCATCCGACGGCAGGCGTCTGGCCCTGTCGGCCTTTTTCGGCGACGGAGAAACCGAGGGCGCGCCTTTCGGGCTGATGATCTTCGACCTCGAACAGGCCGCGGTCAGCGTTGTTCTGACGGGCCCCACCTGGCTCAACATGCACCCCCAATACTGCCGCGCCACCGCCGCCGCTCATGACATCCTCATCCAGGAAAATCACGGCAGCGAATACGCCAAAGACGGCCAGTGCACCCGTCTCGTCGGCGGGGAGGGCGCCGACATCCACCTTATCCGCGACGACGGTACGGACTTTCGCAACCTCCCGTGGGGCCGCGACGGAAACGAGTTCTGCCAGGGCCACCAGTGCTGGCGCGGCGCGTCCACGTCCGCCATCACCAGCACCAGTGTCCGCGATTCCCGCCACTGCGAGCTGATCCAGGGCGCCCCTGCGCCCTTTGCCGGTCATGTGGGCCTGGCCACCCCCGGCGGTCAACGGAACAACCTCAGCCGCGTCTTTCCCAAACCCGCCTTTCACCATTTCGCCACCGACATCGCCGGAGACCGGTTGATCACCGATGCCCGCATCGGCAACACCTGGCTGCTCTATACCGCCCAATGCGGTCCGGCGTCCGGCGACCCCCTCAAGAATTGGCAGTACATCCTCGATTCCCGCACCGATTGCACCAAAAAGGGCGCCCACATCCACCCCTTCCTGTCCCCGGACGGAACCAAAGGCTTCTTCAATTCCGAAGAATCCGGCCTTCTCCAGGCCTACATGGTGACCGGCCTGTTCCCGACCTGAGCGCACCCGGCGCGCCCGCGCCAGGACGCCCCAGCAAAAGCGCCGCCGGCGAACGGAACTTTTGGCTGGAGATGCTACATTATAGGATTAGGACAGTACGAGACTGGCCTGTTCCCGTCTTCCCGCGTGCGTTTCAGGTCCAGTGGGGGGTATCTCGGGCAACAGGCGCAGTCTCGCAGGATGTACGGACACACGTATCAGGGAGACGCGGCGCCATGTCTACAGATCCCAAACCAGCCACCGTCAAGTCATTCATCATCCCAGCGGCCGCCTCGGCGATCCTCGTCGTACTGATGGTCGTTGCTCTCGCCGAGCAGTGCCACAGCCAATCGCCGGCGCTGCCCGCGCCGGTGGAAGTCGCCCAGGCGCCCGGATCGATCGGCCCCGAAGCGCCCGTTGCCGTCGCACAACCCGAGTCGGCGGAGGCAACCGGGGCGACCGTGTCCGGGGTTTCGGGACCGCCCGCCGCCGAACCCGCGGCCGGGGCCGAGCCGCCGGCAGCGACCGAACCCGAATCCGCTCCCGTCGAACAGGCCGTTCCGGCGCCGGTGCGGCCTGCCGAAGCGAAGGAAGGCCACCTGAACATCATCGGAACCGTCCCGCTGCCGGGTGAAAAGCTCGAGAACATGATCGCATTGTTTTTCGATGGCGAGGTGGTGATCCCCACCGCGCCGGAAGGCACGCCCGCGGCGCCGTTCGAGATCACCCCGCCGTTGAGGGGTGAATTCCGCACGGGCGCGAACTACGCGGCTTTTGTGCTTGCGCCGAATCAGGACCTGCCCCCCAACGAGTTCTACGAAGTGCGCCTGAACCGGCAACTCACGTCCACGGATGGCAAGCAACTCAACCCCGAGCAGTACCGGCTGCGGGTGGCCACGTTTGCCTTCGAGCCCCAGCGCGTCTGGGTGCTCGAGCAGAGCGATGCACAGACGATGCTCGGCGTCCTGTTCCCGGTGGCTGTAGACCTCGGAGCGTTCCGGGAACATCTCACGGTGACCGATGGCGACGACACGCCCCTCTCGTTTGAGCTGGAACAGGGCACTTCCGAGACCTCGTTGCGTCTCCGGTTTGCCGGGACCCCCAAGATTCCCATCAAACTCAACGTCGCGGCGGGTCTCCAGGATACCCAGGGCCTGTTCACGCTGGCCCACAAGCGCACGTTCACCTATCCCGCCGAACCGTTTTTTCACGTGAAGGAAGTTAAATGGGGCGGACGTTCTCCGGGATTCAGTCGCCTTGTCATCGAGTTTTCCAAGCCGGTGATGACGGAAGACCTCAAATGGAACGCCGTCTTCACGCACATGCCCGATAACCAGACGATTTCATTCGAAGTAGAGTCCCGGGACACGGGGCCGTCAAGCACCCATTCCATCCGGCTTCTCCGCGAAGGTGTTCTGGGCGCCGTAAAGGTCTCGCTGTCCAGCAACCTGCCCGGTGATGGCCAGACCCGCCTGGTTGAGGATTACTCGGAGGTGCTGCCGCCGTCGCCCGACCCGCTGAACATCACCGGAACGCAGTGGGGGCCCAGCGATAACCGGTCGTATGTGCTGTTCGTGAATTTCTCGAGCGAAGTGAGTCACGAAGACCTCGCAAAGCACCTGTCAATCCTTGATGATAGAAGCCAGTCGCCGTTGGAGTTCACGGTCGACACGCGGGAGCTCACCAAGAGCCACCGTATCCGCATCCAGCATCCGTCGTCCGAAGGTCCGCGCATTCAAATGACCATCTCCGACGGATTGATTGCTGTCGACAAGACCGTTCTGCTCGAGCCGAACGTGAGCGTTCTGGAATGGACGCCGCCAAAGCTCTTCATCGAGGACCTGCACTGGCTGTCTCAGTCGCGCGAAGGGCTGGTCGTGTCCATGCGGCTGAACTCCACGATTTCGCTTGCCGATGTCCAGAAGCATCTCTCGGTCACGCCCGGGATCGGCGAACTCAAGGTAATCGCGCACAACGACCGGCGTTACACCATTTACGGCGCGTGGCGCAGAGGTGTGCCGTATACCGTGTCCATTGCTCCAGGGGTCACGTTTGCCAATGGCACCGTCAGCACCAATGCGGCAACGCGAAACCTCGAGATCACCAGTGTTCACCCGACTCTCGAGTTCAGCCACCCGGGGAAGTGTTACTTCACCATGCGCGAGGGGTCGCCCCTCAGCCTGCTGTCCATGGGGCTGACGAACGCGGAATTCACCACCTACCGGGTATTCCCCTCAAACATTGTCTATGCCCTCGGGCAGCTCACGGAGGAAAAACGCTCCGAGCGCTATTACTCGAGACGCCGTAATTCCGTGGAAGAAACCATCGCGCAATGGTCCGAAAAACTCACCCGGAAGACGATCAATCTGACCTTTGACGAAGACGAGGTGAAGCAGACCGCTGTGGCGCTCGACGAGCATTTTCCGCCGGGCCAACGAGGCATCTTCTGCGTCGTCGCCGAGTACGACACACCTCGCCTCTACCTGCGGACAGACAAGCTCGTAATGTTTACCAACATCGGCATCCTTTCCCACTGGCAGGACGATGCCCTGGTGCTGTTTGCCCACAACCTGTTTACGTTGGCGCCGCTGCCCGGCGCGCGGGTATCCGTGTATTCAACGAAAAAACAGCTCATGGGCATGGGCCATGCCGACGAGAAAGGCATCGTGAAACTCGGCAATTTCAATCCAGAACTGGGCATCCCTCAGCTGGCCGTGGTCGAACACGAGAACGACGCCGCATTTCTGGAACTCAACGCCCGAACGGACGACACGCCGGAAATCGGTCCGGATATGCCCCCCTACAACAGCGGACGGTACGATACGTATATCTATGCCGATCGCGACCTGTACCGGCCGGGGGAAACCGTGCATCTGCGGTGGCTTGTGCGCACGAACTACGGGGACGCATTGGCGAACGTGCCCCTCGAATTCCTGATTATCGATCCGAGGAAAGCCGAGAGCCTGGGACCCAAGCCCGTTACGCTCTCGGAGTTCGGCACAGGGCAACTCGATTTCGCGAGCAGCAAGACCCATCCCACGGGCCGGTATGTGGCGATGCTGCGCATCCCCGGCAGGGATAACCCGCCCCTCGGGACCTACGAGTTTCAACTTGAGGACTTTGTGCCCAACAGACTGAAGACAACGGTCGAGCTTCCTGCCACGGAGATGCTCCCAGGCACGGAATACGAAATCAGCGTCAAGGCGCAACACCTCTTCGGCGCCAGCGCGGCCGATCGCAAGGCGGCCTGTGAAGTCGTGCTCGAAAAAGGCGCGTGGAAACCCGAGGCCTGGCCGGGATACACGTTCTCGAACGACATTCCCCTTCCACCCGAGCGGGTTAATTGCGGCGAACAGCAGACCAATGACGCGGGCATCGCGAAATTCACGTTCTCGTACGTCCCAACGGCGGATGCCACCTTCCCGTTGACGGCATCCGTAGCCGGTAATGTCTTTGAGCTGGGCGGCCGCGTGGTGACGAATGTAGCGAAAGCGACGTTCTTCCCGTCGGAGGTCTGCCTGGGAATACGCGCCAATGACGCCCCGAGCGGCTCCGGTGTCGAGGTGCACGTGGCCGCGGTGAAGCCCGACGGCGCCCCGGCGGACGTCGCTTCCGTGAAGGTCACGCTCGAGCGCCAGGTCTGGAACTACTACGTCCGCCGGTTCTACAGCAACTACGAGTCCAATTGGACTGATACGTACGAGGAAATCGAAACCCGTGACGTGCCCGTCCAGGACGGCCGGGGGACCGCCGTGTTTGATGTGGCGGGATACGGGCAGTACCGGGTGCGCGTCCACTCTGAAGAAACGCCTCAATTCAGCACGGTGACCTTTTATTCGTATTGGTATGGCGGACGCGTGTCTTTCGGCGATGCCGCGCGGCCGACCCTCCTGAAGCTGAGCCTCGACAAACAGTCCTATTCGCCCGGCGAGACCGCCCACCTTCACGTGGATTCGCCGTTCGATGGGCGCGGCGTGCTCGTCATTCAAGGCGAAGAGATTCGCGGCATGATTCCCTTCGAGATAAAGGAGAACAGAGCCGAGATTCCCATCCCCATCGTGAAAGAGACCGTGCCAAACCTGTGGTTGGAGGTCACGGCGCTGCACGAGGTCAAGACGGACCGCGCGCAAGTCTACCCCTTCTCGAGTTTCGCGATGACACCGCTTATGGTCACTAACCTCGACCGCAAACTCGAGGTGACGTTCCCGGAACTGCCCGAAGAAGTCCGGCCGCTCACGGACGCGCGATTCGATGTGCTCGTCAAGGACGGCAACGGCGATCCCGTCGAGGCCGAGCTTACCCTGGCGGCCGTGGACGAAGGCATCCACGCCATCACGGACTATCAGAACCCCGATCCCTACGGGTTTTTCTCGCGTCCGCGGAAGCCCGACTACCGGCGGGCCCACTACTACGACAAGGTGGCGTATGACTTCGACAATCCGGGGTTTGGCGGCGACGGCCAGTTGCGCCGGCGCGCAATCCATATCGGCGAGAACTGGATCAAACCCGTGGCGCTATGGTCGGGGGTTGTGAAGACCAGCGCCGAAGGCAAGGCGTCCATCACCCTGTCGCTGCCGGAATTCGCGGGACAGCTCCGGCTCGTGGCGGTGGGTAGCTCGAAAACGGCCAGCGGAACCGGCGCCCGGGATCTTTTTGTGCGGCGTCCCTTCATTCTGCGGACCAGTGTGCCCCGGTTCCTCTTGCCGGGCGATTCGGCGGAATGCACGGCGGTGGTTTTCAACACCACCGATCAACCCGCATCCGCCACCGTGTCCTGGGCGGTCTCGGGACCGCTCCGCGCCGAGTCGGGTGAGCAGAAAATCGCAATTCAGGGTAAGGGCGAGGCCCGTGTCACGGCCCGGTTTACCGCGGAACAGGCCGTAGGCCAGGGTATGATCATTTGGCGCGCCGTGGTGACGGATGCGGATGGCAATCCACTCGAAGATCTCAAGGAAGAAGCCGCCATGCCGATCCGGCCCTCGTCGGGGTATCAGTCGCAGCATGATTTCACGACCCTCGAGCCGGGCAAGAGCCAGACGTTCGCGAACGAGCTGTTCCTCGAGAACGATTACACGGAGGTCGCGCTCTCGGTCACGGCAGATCCGACGTCACGCCTCGAACGCTCGGTTCGTTTTCTCTCACACTACCCCTACGGATGCATCGAGCAGACGGTCTCCGGACTGATGCCGTTGTACCTGCTGCGGACGCGGCGCGACATGGTCCGCCGTCTGATGCCCAACGATGAAGACCTGAACACGCGCATCGAGGCGGGGATCCAGCGGATCTTCACGATACAGACCCCCAACGGCGGGCTGAGCTTCTGGCCCGGCGGTTACGAGCCGTACCCCTACGGTTCGCTGTACGCCCTTCATTTCCTCAGTATTCTGAAAAACGACCGCCAGTTCACCATTCCCGACGCGCCCTACAAGGGCCTGCAACGGTACGCACGCTCCGTCGCATCGGACTGGTCGGACAATTCGGAGTCGCACCTGTACCAGCGGGCCTACGCGCTGTATGTCCTGGCGTTGGGTGGCGACGCCGAGGCCGTAAAGCAGATCCGGCGTTTCGACAACATCATCATGCCGCAGCCAGGCCGCTATCTGCTGGCCGCCGCGCTCGCTTATGCCACGCAGGACGCCGACCGCGTCAAGATGTACCTTACCCAGATGCCCTCGGCGCCCTACGAAGCCGTCGAGCAGTCCGCGGCGCTGAGTTCCGACATCCGCAACAAGGCCGTCGAACTGATGGCGCTGCAGCAGATGGGCGGCGACCCCAGCGAGATCCACGAGCGCGCGGAAACCCTCATTCGGTTCTTCGAAGACCGCGGTTACGGGAATACCCAGGAAACGGCCTTTGCCATCACGGCCTTGTGCGCGTACCTGGCGGAACTGTCACGAACCTTGACCAATCCATCGGCGACCATCGTCGCGCGCGGAGCCGAGCACCGCATCACGGGAGGCGACCTCTATACCGATCGCCACACCGGGCCGGGCGGCAGCTACGTGGTCACCAACACCGGCGAGTCGCCCATGTTCGTCAACCTCACAACCCAGGGTTTCCTGAAGAATCCCAGCACGGACCCCGTCCGGAAGGGCATCGGTATCGAACGCGAGATTCTCACCAAGGATGGCGTGCCCCACGGCGAGGCTGAGTACCGCCAGACCGACACGTTCATCGTCCACCTGACCATCCACGCCGACCGGACCATGGAGACCCAAACAAAGCAAAGCTACGTGAGGGAGAACCTCGTCGTGGTGGACATGCTGCCCGCCGGCTTCGAGATCGAGAACCCGAGACTGGCGAAGGACCCTCCCAGTGTCAAGACCGGCGACGGCGTCACGCCCGCCTACACGGATATCCGCGACGACCGTATCGTTCTGGCGTTCGGACGTCTCGAACCCGGCACGTACCACTACTATTACGTCGTCCGGGCGGTGACTCCAGGTGTGTACCAGTACCCCGCCGCCGCCGCCGAGTGCATGTACGATGCGCAGATCCACGGGGCCTCGGTCCCCTCGATGGTCACGGTGACCGCGGTGAACTAGAGGGAACGGTGAAAAGAATACGGGCCAGTTTGAGCCGGTATATGGCCGCGGCGCTCAGGCTTGCGGTATGGACGGCCTTGCTTGTCCCGGGCGGAGCGCTGCTGCTCGTGGCGGCCGTTCTGTGGCCCATGAACCCCGAGCGGTATACGGCCATTGACGCCTCCGGCGAGGTTCTTGACCGCTCGGGGCAGACGCTTCAAGCCTTCCTCAGCGCGGATGAACAGTGGTGTTTTCCCCGGGCCCTCGACGAGATCAGCCCGTATCTTGTGCAAGCCACGGTGGCCGTGGAAGATAAGCGATTCTTCGCCCATCACGGAGTGGATCCCGTGGCGGTGCTCCGGGCGACGATTCAGAACATGGGCGCACGGCGCGTGGCGTCCGGCGCCTCCACCCTCACCATGCAGGTTGTAAAGCAGAGTCCGCCGGCCTCGCGCTCGCTCAGGGCCAAGGCCCGCGAAGCGGTCGAAGCCATCCGTCTCGATGCCCGGCTGGACAAAAACCGCATTCTGGAAACGTACCTCAACTCGGCGCCCTACGGGCTCAACCTGGTGGGGTGCGAGGCGGCGTCGCGCAGGTATTTCGGCAGACCGGCAAAAGAACTGACCATCCCGGAAGCGGCGCTCCTTGCCGGGTTGCCCAAGGCCCCCACGGGGCTCATGCCGCTGCACCACGCGCGTAAGGCACGTACGCGGCGCGATTTCGTGCTGAAACGGATGCGCGAAGAAGGGTGCATCACGGAAATCGAGTATAAAGAGGCGCTCTCGGCGCCGTTGGGCGCGGCCCGGCACGAGTTCCCCATGTATTCGCCGCACGTGGGGATGCGCCTCGCCCGCGAGGCTGCTGCCGGTAAACGCGTTTGCACCACGCTCGATCTGTCCGTGCAGGCCCGCGCAGAAGCGCTCGTGCGGCGGACCCTGCGCGACTATCCCGGTGAAATCACGAATGCCGCAATGCTGGTGGTCGACATCCCCACCCTCGACGTATTGGCGCGGGTCGGCTCCGGTGACTTTTTCGAGACGCCCCATGGCGGGCAGGTCGACGCATGCCGCGCACTCCGGTCTCCCGGTTCTACGCTGAAACCGTTCATCTATGCGCTGGCGCTCGAAAACGACCTGGTGTACCCCTGCGAGACCCTCTGCGACAATACGCTCGACTTTGGAGGCTACAGTCCTGAGAATTTCGATGGCGGTTATCAGGGACTGGTGTCCGCCTCGGACGCCCTCAAATACTCGTTGAACATTCCTGCGATTACCGTGCTGGAGCGCGTTGGTGTGGAGCGGTTTCACGCGTTTCTGCCCAAAATCGGCATCGACACCGCCAGAAAACCCCCGGACCACTATGGTCTCGGCCTGACCCTGGGCAATTGCGAAGTGCGTCTCGAAGATATGGCAACGGCCTACGCCATGCTGGCCAACCTGGGCGAATACCGGTCTCTGCGCACGCTGCTCTCCGAGCCCCCGCGGCCCCCCCGGCGCTGCCTGTCGCGCGGCGCATGCCTGGCCATCTACGACATGCTCGAGCAGCCGTTTCCCGAGGAATTCGCCTCCGAACTCGTGCCATCGGGCAACGTCGCCACACGGGTCTGCTGGAAAACCGGGACTTCGGCCGATTTTCGCGACGCGTGGGCTTTCGCGTTCAACCAGCACTATCTCGTGGGGGTGTGGATGGGGAACAATGACGGATCGCCCTCGAAATGGCTGGTCGGCATGCGCGCCGCCCTTCCGCTTGCCGCGGCGATGTTCCGCCGCCTTCCTCCCAAAGAGACGCCCGCATGGCCCGTTCCGGGCGACGACCTGAGAACCGTGGACGTGTGTGCGCTTACGGGTTTGCCCCCTGCCCAATGGTGTCCGCACACCCGCCGCGTGACGGTTCCCCGGGAGCAGCTCGTACTCCGCCGCTGTGACGTTCATTATCCCGCCGCCGCGTCTTCCGGGGGGGATGGCGGGGGCATTTGCGAGCGATGGCCAGGCAGTGCCATGGGATGGAATCTGGCCTGCGTGCGCGGCCCCGCCGGACCCGTCTCGAGCGGAGAGGCCAAGGCCAACGCGCGCGAGGACACGCTCCGGATTCTAAATCCGTCAAACCGGGCCGTATTCATCGCAACGCATGAAACAAACGGGGACCGCATCTGTCTGCGGGCCTCCATCGAACGGAAGTCGCCGCTGCACTGGTATCTGAACGAGCGCTATCTCGGCGAATCCCGCCCCGGCGCCCCGCTTCTCATCGACCTCGCCCCTGGCACGCACCGGTTGACCTGCATGACCCCCCAGGGCGTCACCGATACCGTCGACTTCGAAGTGAGATCCCCCGGCCCCGATACACGCGTCAACGGGTAGCGAAACCGGCAGACGTGGACCCACGCCGCGCCCGCCCCCCGCTCTGCCGTCCCTACGGGACTCAGCCCCTTTGGGGATTGCGTGAACCCCGGGTTGAAACCCGGGGCTAGTATCCGACGTGCCTACGGTACGTTTAAGGATTCCGGGTTCAACGGGGACTACCGTCACACCCCCAAATCGAGTCCCGCAGGGACGAAAGAGTATGGGCGCAGCGCCGCGTACGAATGGAGTCCCGTCAGGGACGAAAGACAATAGCCCCGGGTCTCAACCCGGGGGATTCGTGCCGCACCCAAATCGAGTCCCGCAGGGACGAAAGAGGATAGCCCCCGCGCCGGCATGAAAAGAGCAAGGACTCACGCGCTTTCGCGTAAGTCCTTGATTTTATTGGTGGGCCCGGTAGGAGTTGAACCTACGACCAAGTGATTATGAGTCACCTGCTCTAACCACTGAGCTACGGGCCCTCCTGGCCGTGTGGAGGGCGGCAGTTTAGCATGGTTATTGGCCGAGGCTCCAATCGAGGAACGGTTTAAGTTCGCGGGCGCGGGTCGGGTGACGCATCTTGCGCAGGGCTTTGGCTTCGATCTGCCGGACGCGCTCGCGGGTCACGTTGAACACGCTGCCGACTTCTTCGAGGGTGCGCGGATAGCCGTCGCCGAGGCCGAATCGGAGACGCAGCACTTTCTCTTCGCGTTCGGTGAGTGAGCCGAGCACCTGGGAGAGCTGCTCTTGGAATACGGCGAACGCGGTCGCGTTGGCGGGGGATTCGGCGGATTTGTCTTCGATGAAATCGCCGAAGTTGCTGTCGCCGTCGTCGCCGACGGGCGTCTCGAGGCTGATGGCTTCCTGGGCAATTTTGAGGATGCTGCGCACTTTGTCGGCCGACATGCCCATTTCCTCGGCGATTTCCTCGGCGGTGGGTTCGCGGCCGTAGGTCTGCACGAGTCGCCGGCTGGTACGGACGAGTTTGTTGATGGATTCGATCATGTGCACGGGGATGCGGATGGTGCGCGCCTGGTCGGCGATGGAGCGTGTGATGGCCTGGCGGATCCACCAGGTGGCGTAGGTGCTGAACTTGTAGCCGCGGCGGTACTCGAACTTGTCGACCGCTTTCATGAGGCCGATGTTGCCTTCCTGGATGAGGTCGAGGAACGACATGCCGCGGTTGGTGTATTTCTTGCCGATGCTGACCACGAGGCGCAGGTTGGCTTCCACCAGCTCCATCTTGGCTTTGTAGACCTTTTCTTCCTTGTCGCGAATGGTGTCGATGAGGACCGTGATCGCGTCGGCGCCGAGTTTGGCGTCGGATTCGATCTGGTCGATTTTGCGCTGGGCGAGCAGCAGGCGGCGTTCGGCATCGAAGATGAGGTCGCGGTCGACGCCGAGTTTCTTGGCGCTGGAGGGGGTCCGGCGGAGTTTGACGGCCATCTCATGGATCTGCGCCGACTCGAATCCGACTTCGCGTTCGATACGGTCGATTTCGTCGCGCGCGGAGGCGATGCGCCGCTTGAGGCTCTTGATCTTGCGGGCGATCTTCATCATCTCTTTGGTCTTGAGTTTGAGCACCCTGATGACGTCGATCTGGCGCTCGCGCGCGGTGGCAATTCTGGCTTCGATGTTCTGGATGCTTTTGCCGGAGAGGCTGGAGCGGCGGAGGCGTTTGTCCTGCTGCTCGATTTCGGCGTCAGCCTCAGCGATCTGCTCCATGAGTTTGGGCAGCTGGTTGATGACCTCATGCTGGTGTTTGGGGAGCTCGATGTCGGTGATCTGGGCAAAATCCAGTTTGCCGGCGAGGATGCGGGCGGCGATCATGCCCACTTCTTTCATGGTATAGGGGGTATGGTGCAGCACGTCGATGAGTTCGAGCTCGGCCTCCTCGATGCGTTTGGCAATGGCGACTTCCTGGTCCTTGGTCAGGAGGGGCACGCGGCCCATCTCGCGCAGGTACATGCGGACAGGGTCGTCGGCGCGTTCGAGGCGGGTCTGGGCGGCTTCGCGCCGCGCCTGGGCGCGCCGCAGTTGTTTTTCCCGCTGCTGCTGCTTTTTCTGCGACTCGGTATCGACGCGGAACTCGTCAACGATATCGATGTCCATGCCGCTGAGCATGACCATCATCTCGTCGATGTCCTCGGCTGTGGCGCCTTCGGGCATGACCTCGTTCAGGTCGTCGTAGGTGAGTTTGCCCTTCTTTTCCCTGGCCAGGTCCAGGGCTTTCTGTTTTCTGTTTCCGTCAAGTTTGGTCTGTTTCTTGCTGCTGCTGATAGGCATTGTGTGCTCAACTCCAAAACGCTTCAGCCGATTCCACGGTTGTCTGGGACTACTGAAAAATCTCAGGCGCTGCGGAAGCCTATGCGGCTCCGAGCTCCTGTATCCTCTTATCTATGCTTACCTTCTTCTGAAGCAATTCCATAACCTGCGTGCTGTCTTTTTCGCGCTCGGCCGCGCGGATGGCTTCCTGCAGTTTCGCCGATTCTTCCGCCAGGACATCGCGCTGGAGCCGGGCGAGTCGTTTTCCGACGAGGACCTCCGCGCGGACGCCATCGGGCGGGGTCTGGCTGGTCGCCGCCGTGTACAACTGGCGTGCGGTATCGTCCTCGAACTCGTGCACCGTTCCCGGATCGGGCGCATCGAGCGCCCGCGTAAGCGCTTCGAGAAACGGGGTTTGAGGCAGCATCAGGGTTTCCAGAGCCTGCCGGACCTTTTCGCGCAGGGCGGCGTCGTTCAGCATGGCCGCGAGGAAGTCGCAATCGTCGGCGTTGACCTTGGGGATTTCCGTCTCGTGGATCGCGGTACGCTGGGCCCGCTGTATCGTCTGGCGCGCGGTTCGCTGGTATTCGCTGCGGGTCTTCCATTCATCGATATGCAAGGCCTGCGCCATGCGTTTGAGGTATTCCTCGCGGCGCAGCTCGTCATCCAGATGGGTCAGTATGGCAAAGAGCTCCCGTGCTACCGAGGTTCGGCCTTCGATGGTTTCCAGGCGTCCATGGCTCATCTCGACGTAAAACGTGACAAAATCAGGCGCGGAGGCCACCCGCTGCGCAAACGCATCGGCGCCGTTGGCCTGAATGAAGTCATCGGGATCCTGACCGTCCGGCAACGAAAGCGCCCTGACGGTCAGCCCGGCTGCCGTAAGAATGCTAACACCCCGGATCGCCGCCTGAATTCCGGCGGTGTCGCCGTCGTAAACGATTACGACTTCAGGCACATAGCGCCGGAGAAGCCGGGCCTGGTCGATGGTCAGAGCGGTGCCGCAAGTGGCCACGACGTTTTCGATGCCCACATCAAACGGTCGAAGGAGGTCGAAATAACCTTCGACCAGAATGGCGCGTTTCTCTCGCCGCATGGTGTCGCGGGCTTCGTACAGGCCGTACAGCACGCGGCTCTTCTTGTACAGGTCGTTTTCGGGCGTATTGATGTACTTGGCCGGCGAGTCGCCGCTCAGATCCCGGCCGCCAAACGCGACCACGCGGCCGGAGGTGTCGCGAATCGGCACCATGAGCCGGTCGCGGAAGAAGTCGTAGCACGACCCGCGGTCGCTGCGACGGACCAGTCCGGACGCTTCCAGGAGGCGTTCATCGAAGCCCTTGAGCCGGGCGGCGTCCGTGAACGCGCTCCACGGCTCGCCCGCGTAGCCCAGGCCGAAGCGCTCGACGGTGGCGGGCGAGAGCTTGCGCGTGTTCAGATACCGCTGGCCCTTTCCGCCCTTGAGCGGGTCGCGGAGGGTCGCGGTGAAAAACGTCGCGGCAAAGGCATTCACCTCCAGGAGACGGGCACGGTGTTTGTCCTGTCCGCTTTCGTTCGCGGACATGGCCGGCAGGCGAATGCCGGCGTCGTCGGCGAGGCGTCGCAGGGCTTCGACAAAACTCAACCCGTCAAACTCGCAGAGAAACGAGATGGCATCGCCGCCCTTTCCGCAGCCGAAGCAGTGATAGGTCTGGCGGTCGCGGCTCACCGTGAACGACGGGGTCTTTTCGTGGTGAAACGGGCACAACGCGACAAACCGGCCTCCGCTGGCCGGTTTGAGTTCGATCGCACGGCTCACCACGTCCACAATTTCGGTGGCTCGCAGCACTTCGTTGATGATTTCTTTATTGTATGTGGCCAAGGGCTGAATGAGGGTGCGCTACGCGAAATCCTGGTTCGGCGACATCCGGAACAACGCAACACGCCATTCTCTTCACGGTACACGGCCCCGCACACCCCATTATTCCGGCCGAGACCCGCGAAATGATGGCCCGAATCGCTGGAAACTCCTGCAATCGCTTAAGTTGCAGGATCAAAGAGACAGAAAGGCCTTTCACTGTATGTAAACTATTTTCGAACACGTACCACATTGAGAAAAAGGCGACTGGGTTCGACAAGGCAGACTCTGGCGCTGCCCTGTCAAATCGGCGAAAATGTACCACAATTCATGCGCGTTGTCAAATGCTGGGGCAACTGGCATGGCCAGGATAGACAGGAAACGGCGTTTGGCGTTGCTTACCGGTACATGCTCTTTCTGCCATCGCGGTCCCGGCCGGCACTCGCCACCTGTCACAATCCTACGAGGAAGGAAGATTGAAGTGAGGTGTTCGCGCGCATATCCTTGGGGCACGTGAAGCCAGTCTGGCGCGCACTGCACGGAAGGAAACCTGATGCAAGCTGAAATTGTCATGATAGGGACGGAATTACTCCTGGGCCAGATCGTGGACACCAACGCCACGTTTATGGGGCAGGTGCTTGCCGAGAACGGGATCAACCTCTACCAGAAGACGACGGTGGGCGACAACCGGGAGCGGATCAACCGCGCGCTGGAAACGGCGCTTGCCCGGGCGGACGTGGTGCTGACGTCCGGAGGGCTGGGGCCGACGGAGGACGACATCACGCGGGAGTGCATCGCGGAGGTGTTTGGGCGGCCGCTGGAACTGCGGCCCGAACTGGTGGAAGAATTGGAGGCCCGGTTCCGGCGCATCGGCAGGCGTCCCACGGGCAACAACCTGAAGCAGGCGTATGCGCCCGAGGGGGCGGTCGCGCTTGAGAACCCGAACGGCACCGCGCCGGGCCTTATGGTTGAGGACGCACGGGGCATCGTGATCGCGATGCCGGGCGTGCCCCGGGAATTGAAGCCCATGCTGAAGGACCATGTGCTGCCGTTTCTGCGTAAACGGTTCAACCTGAGTGGATTAGTGCACTACCGGGTGTTGAAGGTCTGCGGCGTCGGGGAATCGGCCATCGACACCGCCATCGGGCCCCTGATTCGCGACTCGGCGAATCCCACGGTCGGGCTGCTGGCCTCTCCCGAATCGGTGAGGATACGAATCGCGGCCCGCGCGGACACGAAAGCTGAGGCGGAAACCCTGATCGACGCCATGGCCGCGAAGGTGCATGTGGCGCTTCCGGGTTTGGTGATGGGCGTGGACGACGAGACGCTGGAGGGCGCGGTTGCCGCCCAGTTGCGGGCGCGGGGCTGGCGCCTTGCCCTGGCGGAGACCCACACGGCCGGCATGATGGCCCAGCGGATGTCCACGGCGGACGCCGCGTCGTTTGCGGGAGGGCTGGTTCTTCCCGCCGCGGCCTGTCCTGGAAGCGGTGCGGCTGTTTGTGCGCGCGAACTGGCCGACGCGGTCCGGCGGCAGTTCGGGGCGGAATGCGGGTTTGCGAGCGTGCTCCTCGAGGAGGCCGGCCAGGCGCGTGCGGTGCTGCTGACGCCCGAGGGGCCGCTGGAGTGGGAGTTGCGGTTCTCTTCTCTGGGGGAGGTCGGGCAGCTCCGGGCAACCGTAAGCGGTCTGGAGCACATGCGGCGCCATTTTGCGGGCGTATCCGAGCCTCCGTGGTGACTTGGCGGCCGAGGGTTCGGGGCTCCCGGGGGCGGGGCGGCCGAGCCGCGGGGTGCCGGACGGCGACGGTGGGGTTCGGGCCCGGGGGCGGTGGCCTGGCTGCGGGAGGTTGCGCGGGGGGGGCGGTTTGGTGTAGGCTACGGAGCTACGGAAGAAAAACTTCTGCAGGCAACGGCGCATTCAGGAGCTGCTGACCTTCGCGGTCAACCATATTGGGCAAGAGGCAGCCGGCTCCCCACAGCCACGAAAGTGAATTGAAACTTCGAAACGCCCTTCGGGATTCTTATGGAAGCCCCGGGCAGGCTGCGGTCGTGTGCCGCCGAGCAAAAGGAGACCTCCGAAATGTTTGAGCTTGTTGCGCTTATGTTACTTTCGCAACAACCGCCAGAACCTTTCGTAGAAGGCATGGCCTCCTACTACACCGTGGCCAGCAGCAGCGGCGTCACCGCTTCCGGTGAACGAATGCGGGACAACGCGTTGACCTGCGCCATGCGTGAAGGTGAATTCGGACACTACTACCTGGTGGTTGCGGCCAATGGCCGCTCCGTCGTGGTGAGGCTGAATGACCGGGGGCCGTACGTCCGGCGCCGGGTGATCGACCTCTCCAAGGCGGCGATGCGGGAACTGCATCCTTCGCACGGTCTCATGTGGGTGAAGGTGTACGATCTGGGGGAGAAACCCCCTCCAGAACTCACGGCAAATCAATAGGTTATGCGCAGGAACGGCCGGTGGCGCCCAGTGGGTGGCCACCGGCTCTCTGCTGTGCAGGAGCGCCGGAGCCGGACCTTCATTCCCGGGGGGGAACCGTGCCGTCTCGAAAGGGATTGTTGTGCAGACAGGAATACCGGTAGGGACGCGGGCCTCAGCCGACAGTCCACCTGGCGGTATGGGATGACCACGCGCGCCTGCGCGTCTAATGATCAGGACAGTTGTCGTGAGAAAAACCGCCTGCTGGGCCTCGCGCAAAGGTTTCGCGCGTCTCCAGAAACACGCCGCCGTGACGGCCGTTGTGTGTTCAGTGCTGTTCACCTCCCTCGGGTTTGCGGCTGATCAGCCGCCTTCGGCCGGCGTGTCCGGTCCTGAATGGACTCCGGTCTTTCAGGGAGTAGAGCTCAAACGCCTGGTTCGGGAAGGGACGGAGCCCCTGTCGGCGCACGCGTTGCGTATTGACCTGAGGCATCCCGGGATCCGGTTTTTTGTGACCCCCCAGAACGGGGAGCGCGCCAAAGAGACCGACGGGATGAAGACGACGACGTTTCTGAAGAAGTATGGCTGCCAGGTGGCGGTGAATGCGTCGCCGTATGCGCCGGTTGGGGAGACCGAGGGGGAGCCGTGCGACGTGCTCGGGCTCTCGGTCTCGGATGGCGACGCGTATTCGGCCGCGCATGGCGCCTGGGGCGCTCTCCTTATTACAAAGGAGAACAAGGCGCGCATCGCGACGCCGCCGTTCGACACCTCGGACGTCTACAACGCGGTGGGGGGCTTTCATCTCCTGCTGGAGAACGGGGAAAATGTCGGAACGGAGGGCGAGAAGCACCCCCGGACGGCCGTTGGCGTATCCGAGGACGGCCGGTACCTGTATCTTCTGGTCATCGACGGGCGCCAGCCGGGGCACAGTCTGGGCGCGTCCACCCTCGAGACCGCGAACCTGCTGAAATCGCTCGGCGCGCACGACGCGCTCAACCTGGATGGCGGCGGGTCGACGACGCTGGTGCTGGATGGCGGTAAAGGGGAACCGAACGTGGTCAACCGTCCGATCCACCTGCTCCCGGGCATCGAACGGGTGAGCGCCAACCACCTGGGCGTCTTCGCCAAGCCGCTCGAAACGGAATAGGCCCGGTCAGGCCGCATTGGGCGGGGCCGGGCTGGCGCAGGACGACAGGGCCTCGACGGCATGTCAGCGCGGTCAGGTTTCTCCTCCCGTCCCGGGTTTGGGGACGCGGTGCGACAGGAGCCAGCGGGGCCGCTTGATGAACGGGCCGTTCTCGAAGGTCTGCTCGATTCGGCCGCTTTGTTCGAGGTGGTCGAAGCAGCTTCGCATGCAGCCGCGAGACCCCTCAATGCCGTAGCTGCCGTCGCCGCCCCATTGCTGGAGGCGGGCGTGTCCCTCGATAATGAACCCGGAGGGGTCTTCCCCCGTGGGTCTCCATCGGCCGATAGAGAAGGGCCAGCAGAGTTTGTAAGCGGCTTCCTCGGAGACGTCCTGCCTGCTCACGTCGAACTCATAGCCGGGAAAGGTCTTGTGGATGAAGGGGGATACGCGCGGGTCGCCGCCATGGTAGCAGAGGGTGCAGCGGCCCATGTGGACGTCGGCCCACTCGTAGGTCTTGTCCTCGATTTGAATGGATACCGTCTTGCCGTCGAGTTTGTGGGGGATGGCATCGGGGCAGCCCTGAACGCAGGCCATGCACCGATCGCACACGGAGCCAGGTTCGGGGAGGGGATCCGGTTCGAGTTCGGCGTCGGTGATGATGGCCGCGAGACGGACGCGCGGCCCGAACCTGCGCGTAAGAAAGACCTTCGACCATCCGATCTCGCCGAGCCCGGCCGCGACGCCCGCGATGCGAATGGCAAGGTGCACGTCGGGGGCGACGGCGCCGGGACGGACCGGTTCCGCGGGCGGCTGGGCTTCGGGGACGCCGGGGTAGTAGGGCACGGCTTCCCATCCGTGATCTTCGATAAAACAGGCGGTTTCATAGACGCCCTTGGGGATGAAGAAACTGTTGAGGAGGCCGTGGTACCCGAAATACGTGTAATTGGGCCAGTAGGTGCCTTCCTCGATGCCTCGCCAGTTGCCGCGCAGGATGCGGCGGGCCACGACGACCACGCTCCGTGCACCGGGCAGGATGGCGGCGGGGTGCATCCGTTCGGGCGCGCCGTCAAAACGCTCGATATTGGCGATGCCGACGAGATCCAGGCCCTGGCTGAGCGCGAATTCCTTGACCCGGGATGCGGTGAGCGTTGCCATGGGTCAGCCCTCCACGATGCCCGCGGCGCCGGTCTTGTCGACGCGCCAGGCCGGCCGTTGGCGGAACGGGCGTTCGAACGTGTTCGCAACCAGACCGGTCTTCTCTACGTGATGCACGCAGGTACGCACGCAGAGGGCGGCGGTCCGGTCCGGGGTGCCGGTGGGATGGGCGCGGTTTGGAAAGGCGCCGTTCCGGCACGACCGGCAGGCACCCCAGTCTACCCGCGCCGTCTTCATCGCCATCCCGCAGACGATGCGCGTTTCGGGTTGAGAGACATTCATGGCATCCAACGGGCAGGCGGAGATGCACTCGCCGCACTCGTCGCAAACGACGGTTTCGCAGAGGGGATCGGGCTGGAGAACGGCGTCGGTCAGGATAATCTGCAGCCGCTGGCGGGGACCAAATTGCGGGGTCATGAACTCGCCGCTCAGGCCGAACCGGCCGAGACCGGCCCGGACGGCCGCCTCGTCGAAATCGAGCATGACGTTGGGCGCGGGGGCGTCGGGGCGGACCGGGATGCCCAGGGGCGGCGTCTGGACGGGAAGACAGGGCAGGGGGACGGCTTCCCACCGGCGGTCTTCGAGGAACTGGGCCACGCTGACCGTGGTCAGGGCCAGGAAGCGGTCCGGGACCCAGTTGCCCGCGTATTGGGCGTAGATGGCAAACTGCGTGCCCTCCTCAATGCCCCGCAGACAGCCCCGGGCGATGCGTTTGCCCAGCACGACGACGGAACGCGTCTCCGGGAAGATCGAGCGGGGGTGGTGTTCGGGAGGCACCCCGTCAAACCGGTCGATCGAGGCAATGCCGACCAAATCGGCGCCGGCCCCACGGGCGGCGGCTTTGAGTTCGTCGGTGCATGTCATTGCGATTCTCCTTTAGCGGGCGATTCGGCTGGCCGCATAGCCCAGGGCGAACGAGAGACCGTTTGCGGCGGCCGTCATCGCGGCGTAGCGCCGTCGGTGCGCTGGGCGCTGAACGGGACGGGCTGGGGGTTGGCGCGATCGAGATCGATGATGCGGATGTTACGCCACCGGATTTCCCTGGACTCGGCGTCTTTTGACGCATGCACCTGCAGGGCGATGAAGCCGCGCTGGGTCATGAAATCATCAAGGTCCGCCACGGGAATGCCGTTGACCCACGTCTTGATGTTCTCGCCCCGGGCTTCGATGCGGAAATGGTTCCATTCGTTCTGTTTGAAGGCCTTTTGTGCTTCCGGCTTGTCTTTGAGGTCGAAGAGCCATCCGCGGCGGGCTTCGTCGTAGATGCCGCCGGTCCAGGCGCGGTCGGAGGGGTCGATCTCGACCTGATACCCGTGCACGCGGCCGTTCTTGAACCAGTCGAAGCTGTTGCTGCGGATCTGTACGCCGGAATTCATGCTCGGATCGACCTTGAACTCGAGTTCGAGGATGAAATCGCCGTAATGCCGTTCGGTGCAGAGGAAGGTGTTGTCGGTGCCCGAAACGCGCTTGCCGTCGACTTCCCTGCCGGGGACCGTGGTGCCCACGATGGCGCCGTCCTCGACCCGGTACGGCGCGGCGCCGCCGCGTTTCACGAAACCGTTGAGCGTCTGGCCGTCGAACAGGTTCTCCCAGGTTTCATTTTCCTGGGCGCGCGCGAAGGGGGCCGCGCACAGCAGGGCGAGCACTGCGGTCGTCATGAGTTTCATCGCATCAGCCTTTCCAGAAGTTGCTCTTGTCATGCCAGGACCCACGGTTCGCGCATGGTCGGTTTCACCATGGCGTTGGCTTCGGGGGAATCGGGGAATGTCTCCGTTGCCGGGTCCCAGCGGAGTTTCCTGGCGCCGAGGACCATGGCGATGTTGCCCAGATTGCAGATACTGGAGGAGCGATGCCCGACTTCGGCGTTGCAGATGGGTTGTTCGCGGGTCCGGATGCATTCGAGGAAGTTGCCGACATGGTCATCGCTGGCGTAGAGGCGAAGATCACCATCCCCGAGAGGCTGTTTGAGGATGTCTTCCGGGACGGCGCGGATCTCATCGCGGTCGACGTAGATGGACCCCTCAGAGCCCTCGAAGTGAATACCGAACCGGCCGGTGCGGCAGGTCAGGTGCACGCCGTTTTCGTAGACGCATTCGAAATAGACCTTTGTCGCGGTCGTGAAGAGGCCGGACGTGGGAAATTCGGCGTTGCCGGAGATTTCGACGGGCCCGGAGGCGTCCATATCGAGGGCCCATTGGACGATATCGAGGTTGTGGGCGCCGAAATTGGTGACCTGGCCGCCGGAGTAATCGAGAATGAAGCGGAAGGTGTAGTGGCAGCGCTGTTCGTGGTACTCGGCCCAGGGGGCCGGGCCGAGCCACATGTTGTAGTCGAAGCCGTCGGGGACGGGCTGGGGCTGCCATGTGGGCTCGCACGTTTTGTTGTTGCCGGGGATGCCCACGTGAATGGCGTGGAGCCGGCCGATGCGGCCGTTGCGGACCAGTTCGCAGGCCTGGCGGAACCGGGCGTCGGACCGCTGCTGGCTGCCTGTCTGGAGGATGCGTTTTTCGCTGGCCACGGCATCACTCAAGACCCGCCCCTCGTGGATCGAGTAGGCCAGGGGTTTCTCGACGTAGGCGTCCTTGCCGTTGCGCACGGCGTCGAGCGCAGTGAGGACATGCCAGTGGTCGGGCGTGCCAATCAGCACGGCATCGATGTCGTCGCGGCGGGTGATTTCGCGAAAGTCGCCGTATCCGGCGCAATCCGAATTGCCGTAGTGCTTGTTGACCGCGGCCACGACCGGGTCAAGGTGGGCCTTGTCGACGTCGCACACCGCGAGGACCTGGACGCCCTCATGGGCCATGAAGTCTTTCATGACGCCCACGCCGCGTCCGCCCGCGCCAATCAGGCCCAGGGTGATGCGGTTGCCGGGCGCGTTGTTGCCCGCGGCGGCCAGGGCGGTCGACGGCACGAGCGCGGGAAACGCGGCCGCCGCGCCTGCTGCCGCGGCGGTTTTCAGGAAGGTTCGCCGGTTGAGTCGCGATCTGGAGGTCATGCAGTACACTCCTCAAAAGGTTGGTTGGCTCTGAATGGATTCACTGTAGCAGATTCGAGGCCGGCAGCAAAACCGCTTGTGCAGACGGTTGCGGACGCGGTGGACGGGATGGACGGTCTCGAGGTTTGTTTGCATCGCGGGGCGGGGAACGGGGATACTCGAAGGATTCCCGGAGTCTGGCGAACGATAGACACGAGGTGCTGAGATGAGTGGAATGCGTGTGGCCTTCAGTGGAGCGGTGGTGATGCTGGTGGTTTTGGGGTTGGCGGGCGCGGCGCGGGCCGGGGAAGGGGGGCACGCCATGACGGCCGGCCGGTTGCGGTGCGAATACCTGGAGAATCCCCTGGGCATCGATGCGAACCCGCCGCGTTTGAGCTGGATTGTGGAATCCGGGGAACGCGGGGCAAAACAGACGGCATGCCGGATTCTGGTGGCGTCGACGCCGGAGAATCTCACGGCCGACCAAGGCGATCTATGGGACAGCGGGAAGATGGATTCGTCGGACAGCGTGTTGATTCCGTACGCGGGCCGGGCCCTGGGGTCGCGCCAGCGCTGCTTCTGGAAAGTCAAGGTCTGGGACGTCCACGGGAACGAAGGCGCGTGGAGCACGCCGGCGGAATGGAGCATGGGCCTGCTCGAGCCGGCGGATTGGCAGGGGGCCTATATCGGCATGGACGCAGGCCAAGGAGACCCCCAGCATCCCTGGTTGCGGAAGACCTTCGAACTGAATGGGAGCCCCGCGGCGGCGCGCGTGTACGTGAATCCGCTGGGGTACTACGAACTGTACGTGAACGGTGAGAAGGTGGATGATGCGCCGCTGTCGCCGGCGATGACGCAGTTCAACAGGCGCTCGTTCTACGTGACCCACGACGTGACCGGATATCTCCGCCCGGGTACGAACAGCATCGCGCTCTGGCTGGGCCGCGGATGGTACCGTGAAGGTCTGCCGGGCGTCGCGTACGCGGGGCCGCTGGTGCGGGCGCAGCTCGAAGCGGAACTCGCCGATGGCGCGCGGGTCGTTGTGGCGACGGATCCCACGTGGAAGGCGCATCCGAGTCCATTGGGGAGTATTGACGTGGGGCATCCGGGCCACTACGGCGGCGAGCGGTACGACGCGGGCGCGGACATCGCGGCGTGGGCGGCGCCGGATTTCGACGCGGGCGGGTGGCCCGATGCCGTCGCGGTAGAACCGGTCCCGCACGCAGTTTCCGCGCAACCCGTTGAAAAAAACGCGGTGTTGCGGCGCTATGATCCCGCGCGCATCCGGTTTCTGCGCGAGAACGAGTGGCTGGTGGATTTTGGCACGAATCTGACGGGCCTGTTCGAGATCCGGTTCCAGGGGCTTGCGCCCGGCCAGGTGGTAAAGCTGGAATACGCGGATTACCTGGCGGATGACGGGTTCGATACGTTTGGACAGGTCGATGAATACACGGCGGCGGGCGGCGGGACCGAGACCTTCCGGAACCGGTTCAACTACCATGCATTCCGGTACGTTCGGATCACGGGAATCGACGTGCCTTCGCAGACGGAAGAGATCGCGGCGTACCTGGTGCGGACGGATTTCCCGGTGTATGGGAGTTTTGCCTGTTCCAATCCCGTGCTGACCGGCGTGCACGATATGGTGCACTACACGCTGGAGTGCCTCAGCCTGGGCGGATACATTGTGGATTGCCCGCACATTGAACGGCTGGGGTACGGCGGCGACGGCCAGGCGAGCACGCCGACCGCGCTCACGATGTTCGGCATGGGGCCGCTGTACACGGCGTGGCTGACGCACTGGCGCGACTGCCAGCGTCCGGACGGCGGGATGCCGCATACGGCGCCGAATCCATTCCGTGCCGGCGGCGGACCGTACTGGTGCGGATTCATCATCGCGGCCTCGTGGGAAATGTATCAGGACTACGGCGACGCGCGGATCCTCGAAGTGAACTACCCGGCCATGCAGCAATGGCTGGGCTACGTCGAAGCCTACACGAAAGAGGGTCTGTTGCGGCCGTGGCCGGAAACGGATTATCGAAGCTGGTACCTGGGCGACTGGGCACGGCCCGATCGGCGTGAAAAGCAGGCCGAGCGCTCGATCGATCACGTGAACAACTGTTTCGTGGTGCAGTGCTACGACTGGATGGCGGAGATCGCCACGGTGCTGGGCCGCGCCGACGATGCGGCGCGGTACGGGGAAGAGGCCGAAGCCCGCCGGAAACGCGTTCATGAGGCGTTTTACGATGCGGCGCGGGGCACCTATGTGGATGACACGCAACTCGACCTGGCATACCCGCTGCTGGCGGGGGTCGTGCCGGCGGAGCTGCGCGACGCGGTGAAGAAACGCCTCGAGGAGAAGATCCTGGTCGAGCACAACGGGCATCTGGATGTGGGACTGGTCGGGGTGCCGTTGCTGACGGAGAGCCTGCTTCAGATGGACCGCAACGACCTGGTTTTCGAGTATACCGCCAAAGAAACGTACCCGGGCTGGGGCTACATGCTTGCCGAGGGTGCGACGACCACGTGGGAACACTGGGACGCCCACCGCTCGCACATTCACAACTGCTACAACGGCATTGGCGCGTGGTTCTACCGGGGGCTGGCGGGCATTCGGCCGGATGCGGCCGCTCCGGGATACGCGCATTTCGTGATCAAACCGTCCGTGACCGGGGACCTTACGTGGGTCAGTGCGCGGCAGGACACGGTGCGGGGCGTCATCGAGAGCGTGTGGCGTGTTGAGGACGGCCGGTTCGTGTGGGACGTGCGGATCCCCGCGAATACGTCAGCCACCGTGATGGTGCCGGCGAGCGAGCCCGGCGCGGTAACGGAATCGGACAGGCCCGTGTCGGAAGCGGAAGGCGTGCAGCTGGTGCGTGCCGAAAACGGCCGTGCGGTGTTCGAAGTGGGGGCGGGCCGGTATCGCTTCTCGGCGCCCTGGCAGTAAGGGGAAAGCGCGGGAACGTCCCGGCGCGTTCTGCCGGGCGGCCGGCATCCGTGGAAAAGAGACGGGGCTTTGCATCGTCTGGCGGAGCTGTGTCTGGCACCGCTGTCTGGTATCGCCTCGCGTGTTTCTCTATCATCGAGGGCGAAAAGGGGGGTGAGAATGAGGCGCCGTGATTTTCTGCGGGGGCTGGGGCTGGGCGCGGGGGCGATGGCGCTGAACCGGCTGGGATTCGCCGGGGAGCAGGGCGTGAATCGTCCCAATGTGCTCTTCATCTTCGCCGACGATTACAGCTACGAAGCCATCAACGCGCTGGGGTGCGACGAGATCCGCACGCCGAACCTGAACCGGCTGGTGCGCAACGGAGTGACCTTCACGCATGCCTATAACATGGGGGCCTGGCACGGGGCCGTGTGCGTGGCGAGCCGGACCATGCTCAACACGGGCCGGTTCCTGTGGGAAGCCCAGTCGCTTGAGGCCACCCTTGAAGACGAAGTGAAGGCGGAGCGCTTGTGGCCGCAGTATCTGAAGTCTGCGGGCTACGAGACCTATTTCGCCGGGAAATGGCATGTCGGGGTTAAGCCGGACATGGTGTTTAATCGCGTGCTGCATGAACGGCCGGGCATGCCGAACGACACGGACGCGGGCTACAACCGGCCCCTGGAGGGCCAGCCGGATGTCTGGAGTCCGTTTGATCCCGGGGTTGAGGGGTATTGGAAGGGCGGCCAACACTGGAGCGAGGTGCTGGGGGATGACGCGGCGGCGTTTCTCGAAGAGGCCGCGCAAGACCCGGCGCCGTTCTTTATGTATCTCGCGTTTAATGCGCCGCACGATCCGCGGCAGTCTCCAAAAGAATATGTAGACCTGTATCCGGTGGAAGACGCCAGCGTGCCCGTGAACTTCATGACCGAGTATCCGTTCAAGGATGCGATCGGATGCGATGCCGCGTTGCGGGACGAAAAGCTCGCGCCGTTCCCTCGGACGGCGTATGCGGTGAAGGTCCATCGCAGGGAGTATTACGCCATCATCACGCACATGGACGCGCAGATCGGGCGCATCCTGGACGCGCTGGAGAGCACGGGGAAGGCCGGGAACACGGTCATTTTCTTTACGGGGGACAACGGTCTTGCCGTGGGCCATCACGGGCTGATGGGCAAGCAGAATATGTTCGAGCACAGCGTCCGGGTTCCGCTGATCGCCTGTGGGCCGGGGCTGCCGAAAAACCAGCGCATCGATGCCCCGGTGTATCTGCAGGACATCATGCCGACCACGCTGGAACTCGCGGGGGTGGAGAGACCGGGGCATGTGCGGTTCAAGAGTCTCCTGCCGCTCATCGACGGCCGCCAGACCCGGAGCTATGATGCCATTTACGGCGCGTATATGGATCTTCAGCGGATGGTGATCGACGGCAAGTTCAAACTGATCTGGTACCCGAAGCTCGACAGGTATCTGTTGTTCAATCTGAAGAAGGATCCGCAGGAACTCCATGACCTGAGCGAAAATGAGCGGTACGCTAAGCGGATGGAGCGGATGAAGGCGAGTCTGCTGGCATTGCAGGAACAGATGGACGATCCTCTGTTGAAAACGAGCCACGAAGAGCAGGGCCGGGCCGGGACGTCGGGTTCGCTGGGGTGAAACGGGAGGTGAACGAACATGAGCCGGATACCTAGGACTGGGCTGCTCGTCCTCGGCGGGGTTGTCGTGGGGATGCAGGCGGCCGTAGCGTATGAACTGGAACACATCGATCTCAACGCCATCGAGCTCGGCGGCGAGCTTGGCCGGCGAATCGACGTCACGGTGAAGAACAATCTGCTTGCGGTGGATGTCGACGCCGATTTCATAAAGCCGTTCCAGGAACGCAGCCAGACCGACGGCTTCATCGGCCTGGGCATGTACATCGACGGGCTGGCGCGTCTCGCGTTTCACACGGGCAACGCGGACGCCATCGCGCGGAAAGAACACGTTGTCGCCGCGGCGCTCGCGACGCAGGAGGACGACGGCTACATCGGCCTGATGAAGCCCGAGGCGCGCATCGCCAAGTTGTGGGATGTGCATGAAATGGCCTATATCGTGCTCGGGCTCACCAGCGATTATGCCCTGTTCGGAAATGAGGAGTCCCTGGCGGCCGCGAAACGCCTGGCCGATTACCTCGTGAATAACCTTACAGACAATCCGCCTCCGGGGTGTTTCGAGGGCGACCTCAGCCCGGAGATGGGGGTTACCGGACTGGGTGATGCGCTGATCTACCTTTCCCGGCAATCAAGCGACGCGAAGTACCGGGATTTCTGCGTTGACGTGCTTAAAATTGGTGAATGGCGCAAGCCTATCGTCAAAGGGCGCTTCTGGCCCATCGACGGCCACGTCTATGCCTACATCGACAAGTGCCTTCTTCAATTACGCCTCGACCCGGAACACAAAAACACGGCGCTTCAGGCCATGAGTGACGACGTGATGCAGTTTCTGCTGAACGGCGAAGGGCTGACCATCTCGGGGGCCGTGAGCGACCACGAGTGCTGGCATGATACGCAGGCGGGGCTGAACAACCTGGGCGAGACGTGCGCCTCGGTGTATATGCTCAAGTTTTACGATGAGCTGCTGCGTCAGGGCGGAGACCCCCTGTTCGGCGATCTGATGGAGCGGACGATTCATAACACGCTGTTCGGGGCACAGTCGCCCGACGGCCGGCAGTTGCGGTATTACACCCCCTTTGAAGCGCAGCGCGTCTTCTTTGACAAGGACACCTATTGCTGTCCCAACAACTACCGCCGGGGCGTGGCGGATTTGCCGAAGTATGTGGTGTACCGGACGGCCCGGGGCATCTTGCTGAATCTCTACACGCCGTGCACGGTCAACACGGTCCTGCAGGACGGGACGCGCGTTACCTTGACGCAGGCGACGGCGTATCCGTCGGACGGTGTTGTAAACACGCGCATTTCACTTGACGGCGAGAAGGCATTTGACTTGGGATTCCGGATCCCCCGCTGGTGCGGGAATGCGTCAGTGAAGGTGAACGGGGCCGCGACCGGCGCGGTCTGTGACCGAGGGAGCATATGCACCATCGCGCGCACCTGGAAGAGCGGCGACGAAGTGGAACTGACATTTCCCATGGCGCTTCGGCTGGTGAAGGGCCGGCGGTCGCAGGCCGGCCGGGTGGCGGTGATGTACGGGCCGCTGGTGTTTGGCTTGAGCAAGGAACGCAACGAGGGGATGGAGGCCATTCCGCCGCGCCTGCTGACCATGGACGTGGACAGTCTCGAGGGGCCGTTTCCGGACGATTCGGTGCATCCCGGCGGATTGTCCTGCGCAGTGGGCGTGTGGGATCCCGGGCAATGGTATCCGGGACCGGTGTCGCGCCGGTTGGAGCTGACGGAGTTCGCGGATCCGGGGGTCGAGGCGGCGTACTTCGTCGTGGCGAATCCGGAAGACGCGCGGTTGGTTGACGACGAACTCATTGCGGGGCGGTGACGCCCTGCGGGCCGGGCGAGCCGGTCTCAGCGCGGCCGCCACTGCGCCAAGGCCTGTCCGTACGAAGCGATGGGCGGCTCGCCGTGGGCCGTCAGGTAGTGCGCGTCGAGGTACACGGCGAAGGTGGTGATGTGCCGGATGCCCCGCGAGCCGTACTCGGCGAGATCCGCATTCAAGACCGCTTCCGCCCACGGCAATTTCACGTGGGGTTCTTTCCACTTCGAGAAAAGCGAGCAGTCGAGCCAGTATTCGAGGACCTGGGCGGTCTCGGCGGGGAACACCTTCAGGTTGGCATCGAGCAGGTCGAGATGATTCTTGTTTTCGATGCTGCCGGGGTGATTGAGGGGGACGTCAAACTTCCGGTGTATGGGGGCGAACTCCAGGAAGACGCGCGGTTCGGGTGTGACGCTGCCCGGGGGCGGCAGGGTGTTGACATAGGCGAGATGAGCGAGCTGCGCGCGCTCGTCGAACGCGGTCAGGGCGCGGACAAGGACATTCTCCAGGAGGAGCGCCTGGTCGCTGTCCGAAAACGCGCGGCATTTCGGACAGCGGCACCAGGGCAGTCCGTCATCGCCCCAGAAGTAGTAGCGTCCGGTGCTTGGCCGGAGCACGCGGGCGACCCGGACGGCATTGGCGGTCACGTGTTCGAGGGCGCCCGTGGAATGCACGCAGAGGTTGGCATCGGGCACCCGCTGGCCCTCGTCGTTCATGCGGAAGAAGTCGGGGTGCTTGTCGAACAGCGCACGCGGGAGGAGATCGGCCATGGCATGGAGTTCGTATTCCACGTGGAGGCCCAGTTCGCGGCAGGTATCGAGGAACAGCTCGCCGTCATGGGACTGGACGAACTCGGTGACGTTTCTCGGGAAGGGGTGGAGGGCGATGGTGGTGAGCCCGGCGCGCCTGGCGCGTTCCGGCCAGTCGAGGGTCAGGTCCGGCGGCGTGATGACCACGCCGCGGGTGGCGAAACCGGGCCGCGGTTCCAGGGGGGGCGCATCTGGGGCAGTGTCCATCTGGGTCTCACGCCTTCCGTTAATTGCCCCTGCAGTATACCCGGGAAACGGCGGGATTTCACGGGGACGGACGCTGTATCCTGTTGTGCTTATGGTATTATAGCAGCAGCGGAGTTTGCTTGCGTATCTCGTGTTGTGTGCAGCGGCGGCGAATGTTCGGGCGGACAGGGACGTGCCGTTCACGCGGGGTGCGGCCCTGAGGCATGGGGAGAAGGCGGGCAATGCAACTGGTGTCGATCGGCGGGCACACGAAGGGGACGTGCTGGCGCCTCGGCGAGCGGGGCCTGACGTTGGGGCGGGATCAGGACAATGACATCGTGCTCGATGATTCCATTGTCTCGCGCAGGCACTGCCGGTTCGCGATCACGGGCGGCCGGGTGGTGATGGAAGACCTGGGTTGCCGCAATCCACTGCTCGTCAACGGCGTCCCCATGCGGTCGGGCGTTCTGGAGACCGGGGATGAGGTGACCATCGGAGGAGAGCGGTTTCTGCTGGCGGAGTCGGTCGTCAATTCGGGAGGTAAGGAGCCGGGCCGGGTCCCTTCGGATACGCAATCGATCGATCTGGGGCGGCCCTTGTTTCTGGGGGTCGACGGGCACGTGGACGCCGAGCAGGAGAGTCCGCGCACGATACAGGACCTGTTGACGCTGCAGCAGGTTCTGACGAAACTGGCGCGATGCCGGGATCGGGAGGAGTTCACCGCCCTGTTGAAACCGGCCCTGCGCGAACGGTTTCATCCGCGGGCGTTGTGGATTCTGCTGACGAATGAAGAGCAGGGGAGCATTGTGCTCGATCAGGAGGTTCAGGACGAGACCGCACCTCCAGAGGAGAGCATTCAGACGGCGTTGCGCGAGATGCGGGGGTTTCTCAGCGTGCACCGCGAGAAGGACGGCGAGGGCAGAGAGGCGATGTCGTTCACGCTGGTGACCCCGGTGACGGTGGGCGGCACGGCGATTGGCGCCCTGGCGCTCATGACGCAGACGCCGCACGGGGTGTTCGCGGAAGATGACCTGCGCCTGCTGGTTCTGCTGGGCCAGTCGCTTGGGCCCATGCTGTGGGCGGTGGAGGATATGGAACAGCTCCGCCGGGACAACGAATACCTGCGCGCCCGGGCAGGAGAGAGTCTTGCCCTGGTCGGCGGCAGCAGTCCGATGCGTGAGGTGCGCCGCCGCATGGGGCTGGCGGCGAAGTCGGACCTGAGCGTGGTGATCACGGGGGAAACGGGCACCGGGAAAGAACTGGTGGCGCGGCTGCTGCACCAGCAATCCGCGCGGCGCCGCGGCCCGTTTGTGGTGGTGAATTGCGCGGCGATCCCGCATGAGCTGTTTGAGAGCTTTATGTTTGGATATGAGCGGGGCGCGTTTACCGGCGCCGACCGGTCGTCGCCGGGGCTGCTGGCGGAAGCCCACGGGGGAACGATCTTCCTGGACGAGGTCGGGGACCTCAGCCTGGAAAACCAGGCCCGCATCCTGCGCTCGATTGAATACGGGACGTACCGCCGGCCGGGGGCGGACAGGGATTCGCGGGTAGACGTACGGGTGGTGTCGGCCACCAACCGCGATCTTCGCGCGGGGGTGCAGCGCGGCGCGTTCCGGGAGGACCTGCTGCACCGGCTGAACGGCTTTGAGATCCATCTGCCGCCCTTGCGGGACCGCACGGACGACATCCCCGAGCTGGCGCGGCACTTCTTTGAGCTGGCCCGGCAACAGGCGAAACGTCCCGTGCGGGGGATCTCCCGTGAGGCCATGGAGTTCCTGCAGGCGCAGAGCTGGCCGGGCAACGTGCGCGAATTGCGCAACTGCATTCTGCGTGCGATGAGCGTCGCTCGTGGCGAGACTCTTCACGTGCGTGATGTGTCGGACACCCACCTCGCGCCGCGGGAGAATGGGGACGCCACGCCCGTGGAGAGTCTGGCGGAAATCGAACGGCGACACATTCAGAAAACCATGCGGGCGTGCGGCGGAAACGTCTCCCGGACGGCTCGGGCGCTTGGGATTTCCCGGAGCACGCTTTACGAGAAGATGCGTCAAATCAGCCCCGGCCAGTAGACCCCGCGTCTGCGCGCCGGGAGGACCGTGTTCGGGAATCGGACATCGAATTTGTCCGGAATTCGGACAACCGATGCAGAGAGGGTCGTCCAGCTCATCTCCCGGGGTTTTTGTCATCCTCTCAAATTGCTCTGTTGTAATGAGTTGCGGCGATTCATCCTGATTCATCCTGACGGACCCCGACTTGGAATGCCGGTTGCTTAGGGTACATCCAGCAGCCATGGGCCAGCCCGGGCGGAGCGGGCCAATGGCAGGGAACATGGAGGGGATGTCCCAGATGCAATGCCCTGGCAACAGAGAGGGGACGGGTCAGAGCGCGCCGCCAAAGGCGGACTCCGGGAGGGACCGGGGCGCCGGGTTGTACGGGACGTCCGGCCACGGGGCCGCGCCAGACGGCACGGAGCCCCCGGCAGGCATCGGCGCCGGGCTCACCGCGACGGTGATGTTCTGCGGTATCGAGGGCTTTTCCCGGATCCCGGACGATTTCTCACCTGACCTGCTCATGCTTCTGTTGAATGAACACCATGCGGCCATGACTTCCGCGCTCTTTGAGCATGAAGGGGCGCTCGACCAGTGTCGCGGGGACGAATTAATCGCGGTGTTCGGCGGTATGTCGTCTATGGAAGAAGATGCGCTGCGTTGCGTCCGTGCGGCGGTGACGATGGCGGCACGCAACCACGAGTTGAATGCGCTTCGGAGGAAGAAGGGCCTGCCGGTCTTCGGGCTTGGGCTGGGAATTTGTACGGGGGAGGTCGTCGTGGGGCATATCGGCGCATCGGCATTTCGGAAAATGACCGTGGTGGGTGAGACGGTGGCCGTCGCGCGGCGCCTGTGTTCGCTCGCGATGCCGGGGCAGATTCTGGCGGCGGAGGCAACGTACAGGCTGGTTGCCTCGCGCGTTCGCGGGAAGGCCGCGGGTTCGTTGACCCGGCGGCCGGATACGAATCCCATAAAAGCCTATGCGATTGACGGGGTGCTGGAAGAAAAGATGCTGGTGTGCCGGTGAGCCGCTTGCGGCGTGGGCACAGGAACGGGAGCCCGGCTTCCCGGTGAGTGCGGGCACGGTAGCGCGGAAGGAGACGTGTACGGAAAGTGAACAGCCACCGGGAGGAGATGCGGCAGGTATGGAGATGGAAAGACAGGCGGATTCGGGCCGGTTCGACGCACTGTTCACCTCGGAACCGGTGGAGGATCCCACCGGCGAAGGGGGGACGGCGTGTGTGCACGAAGTGATGCACACGTCCTCGCCGCTGGTGGCGTGGTACTTGTGCCGTTTCCGGGGATGTCATGTGGTCCGCAAGACGCGTTCGCCGAAGAGCAACCTGTGGGGCGGGGTTTCGTACAAGACAACGTGGTGGCTGCGCCCGTAACGGGGGAATAGCAGAGCACCGGTCGCGCCTTTTCCGGGGAAACGGGAAAGGCGCCGTTTTTGTAAGGCGCGGGTCAGGCGGCTGGATCCCGGTTTCGGGGGGTGCAAACTCAGAGAATCGTCTGATAGACTGGCGCTGCGTTTTTGAGCACACGGGATCACGACTCACGGACACATTCCCCCGATTTCGAGGAGGTTTCAGGCATGTCAGAGGGAACAGAGCCTTCAGGGACGCGTCAGGCACGCGTGGGCCATGATGCGAGGCCCGCAACGCCGCCGACGGGCGGTTGCGGATGTGGAGCGTCCGGGTGTGGTGGCGGCGGCGCGGCCGGGGGAGTCCGGCGGCGCGATTTCCTTAAGCTGGCCGGGGGCGGCATGCTGGCGACATCGCTGGGACGGCCGGCGATCGTCATGGCGGGGCCTTTCGGCGCCGCGGACGCGGGAACGGCGCATCCTGTGCCCGCGGACAAGAAACTGGACCCTGACTGGGTGCGGAGCCTGTTTGAACGGGGTACCAAGGAAGTCTATTCGGGCGGCGATCTGGACGGGATCGGGATGCCGTGCGGGGGCATCGGCTCGGGACAGCTCTACGTGTGCGGCGACGGCACGCTGGGCGACTGGCAGGTTTTCAACAATGCCCGCTCGTACTGGGTAGGAGAGACGAACTCGACGTATACCCACGAGGGCATCGCCCAGCCCGTGGAACAGGGTTTTACCGTCGTGACGGAGACGCCCGACGGCACGCGTGCGTTTGCGTCGTTGAGCCGCGAAGGGTTCAAGGACATTTCATTTAAGGGGGAGTATCCGATTGCGACCGTGACGTATGCGGAGAACGGCGCGCCGGTCCGGGTGGAAACGGAGGTCTATTCGCCCTTTATCCCCCTGAACGCGCGAGAATCCTGTCTGCCCGCAACGATCTTCAACATCACGGTCGAGAATGCGACGCAAGACTCGCTGACGGTGAGCGTGCTGGGCCGCCTGGAGAACGCCGTTTCGAACGAATACAAGACGCACAGCGCGGTCGTCGGAAAAACGCGAATCAATCTGACGGAGGGCCGGGGACTTGTGCTGCATGCTTCGGAGAAGCCGCCGGAAGCGCCGGCGGCGCCCGTGGAAGCGCCGCGCGAGCCCATTGTGTTCGAGACCTTCGAGGGAGAAGATTACGGCGCATGGTCGGTCACGGGCGAGGCGTTCGGGACCGGTCCGGCGCGGGGCACGCTGCCGGGCCAGCAGGAGGTCAGCGGGTTTGAGGGCCGGGGGCTGGTGAACAGTTTTCTGGGTGGGGACGCGCCGGCCGGCCGTCTGGTCTCGCCGCCGTTCACGATTACCAGGAAGTACATCAACGTTCTGGTCGGCGGCGGGTCCGACGCGAAACGGACGTGCGTCAACCTGATGATGGGGGATCGGATCATCCGTTCGGCGGCCGGCCGCAACGAGGAACGTCTCGCGTGGGCGGTGTGGGACGTCAGCGATTGCCAGGGCAAGGAAGCGCGAATCGAGATCGTTGACGACGCCAGCGGGGGCTGGGGACACATCAATGTCGACCAGATCGAGTTCTCGGACACGGCCCGCGAACCGGAGCGGCCCGCGCTGGAGGCGTCGCGCGATTTCGGGACGCTGGCGCTGGCATGCGCGGATGCGCTTGCGCCGGAGGTCCTTGAAGGCCGGATCTACCCTGCCGGGGCGCCGGAGGCCTATCTCATCAGCGGGGAACACGCCTATGCGCTGAAGCAAAAGCGGCTTGGCCTGCTGAGCTCGGTGGAAGTTCCGCTGGCGCCGGGCGCGAAGCACCGCTTCACGTTTGTCGTGGCGTGGCATTTCCCAAACCAGGAAAACGGGCACTACTATGCGCAGCGTTTCGCGGACGCGGGGGCGGTGGCCAACTACGCGCTCGACCATCATGAACAGCTCACGGCGGACACCCGCCTGTGGCGCGATACGTATTACGACAGTTCGTTGCCGTACTGGCTGCTTGACCGGCTGCACTCGACCCTGTCGTATCTGGCAACGGGTACCTGCCAGTGGTGGAAGAACGGCCGGTTTTACGCATATGAAGGCGTGACGTGCTGTCCGGGCACCTGCACCCACGTGTGGAATTACGCGCATGGTCACGCGCGCCTGTTTCCGGAGCTGTCACGCAGCGTTCGCGAGATGCAGGACTTCAACCCGCGCGAGAACGGCGGGGGGTTCCATGCGGATACGGGCCTGGTGGGGTTCCGCAGCAACGATGCCTATGCCGCGGACGGCCAGTGCGGGACGATCCTGAAAGCCTACCGGGAGCATCTCATGTCGCCGGACGGCGCGTTCCTGCAGCGGAACTGGCCCCGGATCAAGCTGGCCCTCGAGTATTCCATCGGCCACGACGGGAACGCGGACGGGCTTATCGAGGATGAACAGCACAACACGTACGACATCAATTACCACGGCGCGAACACGTTTGTGGGCTCGCTTTACCTTGCGGCGTTGCGGGCCGGCGAGGAGATGGCGAAAGAGGTGGGGGATACCGCCTTTGCCGAACGCGCCCGTGCGATCTACGAGAGCGGCAGGAGCCTCACGCTCAAGCGCCTGTGGAATGGCGAGTATTTCGTGCAGGAGGTGGACCTCGAGGAGTATCCGCGCCACCAGTACAAGGACGGGTGTCTGTCGGATCACCTTTTCGGCCAGGGATGGGCGCACCAGCTCGGACTTGGCTACATTTATCCACGGGAGAATGTGCGGTCGGCGCTCCAGGCGGTCTGGAAATACAACTGGGCGCCGGACATCTCGATGTACAATGAGGAACATCCGCCGTTCCGGTGGTTCATCAGCCCGGGGCAGGCGGGCTTGCTGACGTGCACCTGGCCCAGGAGCGTGTTCCTGGCCGAGGGAACGATGTACAAGAGCGAGGTCTGGACGGGCATCGAGTACCAGGTGGCGGGCCATCTCGCCGCGGAAGGGTTCGTGGAAGAGGCGCTGGTCGTCTGCCGCGCCGTGCACGACCGGTACCACCCGAGCCTCAAGAACCCCTACAACGAGGTCGAGTGCGGGGATCACTATGCCCGCGCGCTGGCCAGTTGGGGCGTGTACCTGGCGCTGGCGGGGTTTGAGTACCATGGTCCGAAGGGCCACATCGGTTTTTCGCCCCGGCTCTCCCCGGACGCGTTCAAAGCGGCGTTTACCTGGGCCGAAGGGTGGGGGACCTTCGAGCAAATGCGGTCGGACCGGGTTCAAACGGAGCGCATTGGCCTGAAGTGGGGCCGGCTTCGGGCGCGGACGTTCGTGTTCGGGCTTCAGGAAGGCGCGTTGCCACGCTCGGTGACGGTTGCGGCCGCCGGCAAACCGGTCGATGCGTCGTTTGAAGTGAGCGACGGCCGGGTTCTCGTGACCCTCGCGCGGGAGGCGACGATACAGCAGGGAGAGGCCTTCGAGATCGTGATCGCGTGACGACGACGGATGCCGTCTTCACACTGGAAACGGAGTGGCGCGGGTGACGCCATCGTGTGCCCGCGCCAGCTCGTTGTATCTCTCCGGGGGCCTATCTTCCTCCGCGGTAGCCGCCGCCGCCACCACCGCCTCGCATGCCACGGCCGCCG
>Ga0123334_1000295_pt1 | contig 66319 bp, 60 predicted proteins | sample BiotimSIPDNA_FD_89706 | JGI IMG/M metagenome (GOLD analysis project Ga0123334, IMG submission 89706) | Anaerobic biogas reactor microbial communites from Washington, USA - Biogas_R1 time_0 SIP DNA | ecosystem: Engineered > Bioreactor > Anaerobic > Unclassified | place: Washington, USA...
ATATAAACATACTCTTTGCTCCCTTTCTCTTTACTGCTATATAGGCAAGTACAAGGCATAGGACCAGAGCCCATGCGGGGCGCCACAATAACCATATGTTATCTATATATGAAAGTGTCTTAAGTATAATCTCCTTAAGTTGAGGTATCATAGGTTCCTGGATATATTAGGCTACAATATCGTCGGTATTTATATCAGATAGATACTTCGCTGTAAATCCATCATTATTGGAGTACCATACTATGCTGTTTAACCGCTGAGAAGAGATAAATGCGGTATGTGGATATTTCTTTACAAGTTTGATCCATAGCTTAAAGAAATCATTTTTATTACCGTTAAGTTCTGACCAATCCACGCTTTTGTGAACGTTTTGAAAGTAATAGCCCCGTCCCCAACCCAAAGACTTTGAGCCGAATAAGCATTCGTCCACATAATCAATGTTAAGATAATCATCTATGGCAGTCAAAGTTGCAGAATCCATCTGATCCTTATGGTTTCCGTAGATTGAGACTATCTGATGAATTGGCTGTGTAAACAATAGCGGAGAAGCCTCTTGCTTTTTAAAGTGGTCCCCTAAGGAAACCATAATAATGCCATTCATCCCGAAGAATAAAATTGCAGCCGCGCCTACAACGCAGAATGTTTTAATTGCCCATTCCTTTTTATGCTTTGCAAGGAATAAAACTACCCCAAATAAAAGCGTACCCAACACAGCGAGTATTCCATTGTGGCGCATTAGCATAGCAAAGAGACCAACCGCAAGTGCATAAGCATACCACTTTATTGATCCCAGAATTTCGTCCTTTTTAACGACTGCAAGCATTATTATATCGATGAAGATCAGCATCGCCAAAGTATAAATCGTATCCTTGAGAATTGTAACAGCATACATCCATGTAACCGGCAGTAATGCCATAGCTAGGATTGCCGCCCAGCAATATTTATTCGGAAGCCCGGTTTTTTGCAGAGCCCACCCTGTAAATCCCATTGCAAAGCCGGTTAATAGTATTTGAAATAACACCAGAACCGCCGGGGAGTTCCATATGCTTAATAAGAACCGAATCAACATTGTATAGGCTATTGGATGGATGTCATCATAGGTATGTGTTACCTGTATACTCGTTAAGATATAAACTGTATCATTGTTGATTATCCCGGGGTAAAATGAAAGCCATGCTAACACGGAAGATAATATGGAAGGTAACGCAAATAGTACAATATATATCCAGGAAGCTCCTTTATCGACTTGATGAATAGCTAGCTTTGATAATATTTCAATAACTACATATATGATTGAAAATGCCTGAATAATATTGATAATTAAGTCAATCGTACTTTTTATTGTTATTCCGGTATCAATAGGCAATATGTAATGATTAAATGTTTTGACCCAGCATAAAGCCAGCAGAAATATGACTAGCCATTTCTTTAGAAGCTGTGAAATACCTAATTTTTCAATATCTGCAGATAGATACTTGGTGAAAAAGTATATTAAAATAATTATCGGGAGCATCAATCTTGCCATATTATCTATTTCATTATAGAAAAGGTCATATCTGTATGAATAAATAAGGCAAATGGCTAAAAATATAAAGAAAAACTTTTGTAGCCATGTTATTTTATTTGGATATTTCATTGAAACCTCATATATTCCAAATATTAAGATATTATAGCATAGCATTAGGTTTAATACCATGATAATTATTTGAATGTTTATATTAACAAAAAGCGTCGGGAGATTTTCCGACGCTTTTTATAATTTACTTGCACATGCTTTACTTACTTCTTCGGATCCTTTTTCACAATGCCTACAAACAGCTTAATAACTCCATAGAACAGAATCAGCGAAAGGAACACGCCGCCGAGGCCGTAGAGCATCAATTGTACGCCGAGTGTCATATTTGTCATATCAAGCACATCCCTTCCCTAAGATATAAGCGTCAGAAGCCATGGCACAAGCGACAGAACGAGTCCGCCCGCTATGACCGATCCGAGCTGTCCGGAGACATTGGCGCTGACGGCCTGCATCAGTATGAAGTTCTGGTCGTCCTCCTGGGTGGCCATCTTCTGTACGATGCGCGCGGACATCGGGAAAGCCGATATGCCGGCTGCGCCGATCATCGGATTGACTTTGTTCTTGGAGAACAGGTTCAGGAACTTGGCAAACAGCACGCCGCCTGCCGTATCGAACACGAATGCGATGAGCCCGAGGCCGAGTATGACCAGTGTCTGCCACTGCAGGAACTTCTCATAATACATCGTTGTTCCGATGGTGATCCCCAGCAGCAATGTGACGATATTTGCGAGCTCGTTCTGGGCTGCCTTGTTCAGGCGCTCCAAAACGCCGCTTTCCTTGATCAGGTTGCCGAACATCAGAAGGCCGATCAACGGCGCGCTGATCGGGGCAAGTATGCCGGCCACCACCGTGACAATGACCGGGAAAACGACCATGACCCATTTCGGAACATCCACCTGGCTGAACGGCATGCGTATCAAGCGCTCTTTTCTGGATGTCAGCGCGCGTATGACCGGCGGCTGTATGATCGGAACCAGCGCCATGTACGAATATGCCGCAACCGATATGGGACCCAGGAGCTTGGGCGAAAACTGCGATGCGACGACGATCGAAGTCGGGCCGTCCGCCGCGCCGATGATTCCGATCGAAGCTGCGTCCTTGAGCGTAAAGCCGAGCGAAGGCACGAGTTCGTTGATTCCCAGAACCGCAAGCACGGTAAAGAATATGCCGAACTGTGCGGCCGCGCCGAAAAATATCATTTTCGGAGTGGAGAACAGCGGTCTGAAGTCGGTCATTGCGCCTATGCCGATGAATATGAGCACAGGGAACAACTCTGTCAGAATACCGGCGTTGTAGAGCAGCTGCATGACTCCGGGAGCCTCGTGCTGCACCCATACCATATTAAGCGGCAGATTTGTCAGTATTGCGCCGAAGCCTATCGGCAACAGCAGCATAGGCTCGTAGTCCTTGGCTATGGCAAGGTAAATCAAAACCCCGCCGATGGCGTACATGATCAGGTATTCGTATCTGAAGAGCAATATGCCTTCAAATAATTTTTCCAATGCGCTCATTTGTTTCTCCCTATTTTGATTGAATTCCTTAATCCGGCCGGGGCTGTCCGCCCCGGCCGGTCAATAAAACCTAGAATATTCTTTAGAACAGTGAGTATGTCAGGAACAGCACTGCTGCAAGCGAAGATATGAGCGAAACAACAGTAATCTGCGTGTTGATGGAGGGTCCGGCTGTGTCCTTGAACGGATCGCCAACCGTGTCGCCGATGACTGCGGCCTTGTGTGCGTCGGAGCCCTTGCCCCCGAAGTTTCCTGCCTCAATAAATTTCTTGGCGTTGTCCCAGAGCCCGCCCGCATTGGACATGACCATCGCAAGCAGAAGGCCTGCCAGTATGTTCCCGGCAAGGAAGCCGCCCACCGCGCCGACTCCGCCTATGAAGCCGACAGCCAGGGTGGCGAGGATTGCCATAAGTCCCGCGGGTATGAGTTCCTTGACTGCGCCGACCGTTGCGATGTCGATGCACTTGTCATAATCCGGGTGTACGCCGTCCTTGCCTTCGCGGAGCCCGGGTATCGTGTCGAACTGCCTGTGTATTTCCTTGACCATCAGTTGGGAGTTGCGGTTAACGCCCATCATCAGCATGGCTGAGAATACGGCCGGTATCGCCGCGCCGACCAGCGCACCGAAGAACACCAGCGGGTCCATGATGTTGAAGGAAAGCACTTCGCCTGTCGCATTAAACACGATCTCGCGGAAAGCGCCGAGCAATGCGATGACGGTAAGTCCGGCCGCGCCGATGGCAAAGCCCTTGGTGATGGCCTTGGAAGTGTTTCCGGCTGCGTCAAGTTCATCCGTTATCTCGAGCACCTTGTCTCCCAGGCCGCACATTTCGGCAAGACCGCGCGCGTTGTCCACGATCGGGCCGTATGCGTCGTTCGAAATGATCATGCCGACCACGGAAAGCATTCCGATCGCCGCGACCGATATGCCCATCATGGCATAGCTGTCGCCGAGCGGAGCGCACAGCTTATAAGCGGCCAGCGCGGCAGCGCCGATACCCGCGAGCGAGGGCAGCGTGCTGAGCAGTCCGTAGGAAAAGCCGGAGAGTATGGTAAATGCCGGGCCGCTCTTGCAGGCTTCGGCAACCTTGGCGACCGGTTTTCTCGAATCGCCTGTGAAGAAGTCGCTGGTAAGGCCGATGACGACGCCGGCAACCATGCCTATCACCGTAGCGCCCCAAAGCCTTATTTCAAAGTCGAAGAACAGAGAAGCGGCCAGCGTAAGGATCGCGAATATGCCGCAGGTGATGTATGTTCCGCGGTTCAGCGCCTTGCCGGGATCGCCGTTCTTGCCGACCCTCGATACAAACACGCCGATGACCGACGCGAGAAGCCCCAGCGAAACAAAGCTGAACAGCAGGTCGATCTGCCCGATGGACAGCGCGATGACCATCGAGGCCGCGATCGCGGCTACATTCGAGTCAAAGAGGTCCGCGCCCATGCCGGCCACGTCGCCCACGTTGTCGCCGACGTTGTCGGCGATAACCGCGGGATTCCTCGGGTCGTCCTCCGGAATGCCGAGCTCAACCTTGCCGGTCAGGTCCGCCGCGATGTCGGCGGTCTTTGTGAATATGCCGCCGCCTGCCTTGGCGAACAGTGCGAGCGAGCTTGCGCCGAAGCTGAATGCCAGAACAACATCGGCATTTTGGGTCACCAGGTATAAGAGCGCCGCGCCGAAAAGCGATGTTCCGACAACGGCCATTCCCATGACCGCGCCGCCGCGGAAGCCCGCCATGTACGACGGAGCAAGTCCTTCGCGGGCGGCCGTGGCTGATTTGACATTGGCGATCGTTGCAATGCTGATGCCGATGATGCCGGCAAGCGCGGATAGCACCGAGCCAAAGATGTATGCCCCTGCCATGCTGAGGTTTTCAACGATATTGCCCTCCCATACCGGTGTCGGGAAGAACAGTATCAACAGAACCGATATGCACAGAACGAAAATGGCAAGTATGCGGTATTCCCTTTTGATAAAAGTGAATGCGCCTTTACGTATCAGTTTGCCGATATTCTCCAATGCGGTGTTTGCGGTAGGCAGCTTTTGAACCCAACGGTAGAAAAATGCGGCTACAATAAACGACAGCACGGAGACGGCCAGTGCGAATAATGTCCAGTTCATATGTCGTCTCCTTTTATAATATAAAAAAATGCGAAATCGTCAAAAGTATATTACTTTTAGAATAAAAATTCAAGCGATTTGCCAATTTGTTGGGTTTTATGCAACAAATCAGCGCGTCGCCCGTATTTTGCATTTTTATTTGTTTATACTTTATACCGCTATATGGTACAGTGCGGGCAAAGCACGCAGGGCTTTTCTTGACCCTCCGGTCTCAGTTAAAGTCCGCGTACAGACGCATCACCTGCCGGTTCGGGAAGCTGCCCGAAGCCATGATGACCCTGCCGTCGAGATAGCGGCCCGATGTGATGATTTCCGACGACTTCATTGCAACCAACCCCGAATACTCGAGCGGGCTTTCGAGCGCCATCACATAGGCGGTCACGGCAAGGGCGGTGTAGTTGCCGAATTTGCCGGCTTCCTTATCGCTGAGCCTTGTAAAATCATAGGAAACCTCGACAGACTGCAATTGCCCGAGTATGTTCAGCGTATAGACCATCGATATGTTCCTGGTCAACGGGTAGCGCTGCGTCGGGTTGCCGTTCGGCGATGTCCCGGGCTCCGGCTCGGGCAGCGGTTCGAGCGTCGTAAACACACTGTCAATCAGGTAAATCATGTTCTCATTGAGCTGATCGGGCGTAATGCCGAGGCTTACGATCAGCGGTTCGGGCGTCGGTTCCGGGGTCGCCGACAGAAGCTCGTCGAGCGTCGATTCGAGCAGCGAGGCTTCCTGGCGAAGGCCGGCCAGCTCCTCGTTGAGAGAATCGTTTTCGCTCAGGAGCTGCGCAACCTCGGTTTCGAGCCCGGCTATCGTTTTCCGGTAGCCGCACCCGGTCAGGGTTAATGCGAGCAGCAGCGCCGCCAGTATATATAATAATTTCTTCATATGCGCACCTCGGTATCTATTATACATTTGATTGTGCGGTACATCAATGCGTACGGCGGCCGGCCGTTGCATTCGGACGCCGCAAAGTATGGTTCAGCCGGCGGATTATGGTTTTGATGCGGTATGCATTGTATGGACATCGGCCCGGGGATATGCTTATACTGCAGGAAAGGAGCCGTTTATGGAAGGCATGATTGCAGGTATTTGCGTTTCGCTGTTCTTGGCAGGGGCTGGGGCTGCCGTCAGATTCGGCAAGGCCGCATGGCTCATTGCAGGCTACAATACGGCATCGAAAGAGCGGAAGGCCGGATACGACCTTGAAAAACTGTGCAAATATGTAGGAAACCTGATGTTCTTGCTCTCGGGCATATTTGCGCTGATTACGCTCGCGGGCGCGCTTTTCCCGGCGCATCTGGGCACGATCGGAAGCATCGGCGCGGTGGTCTTCATCGTTACGGCGCTGGCCGGTGTAATCTTTCTGAACACCGGGCGCAGGGTGATGAAAAAACCGAAGGATGATTGAAGGCGGCACGAAACGAGCGCTTCTTTTGACCGGGCAAACCGCCGTATACCGATTCGTTACGATACGGCAATTTTTACGTTTGCAAAAATCCCATATGCTGTTATAATGTAAATGAAAGAACCGTCATTTTGGTATCATTTATGCCGACATGGAGGGCTTTTATTATATTTAACGATTATTTATGATGAAAGTCCTTCTTCCATATTTCTTGACCAACGGGGACTTTAGCATAATCATCAACGATCGATCATTCATAAATCTTTGCTGACAGGAGGCATTTTGCTTGCGTACGATTTACATTACCAAACAGGACAGGGACAGAATCGCTAAGCTCATGAAGGAAGAGCTTGCAAAGGATGCAAAGAATCGGCCGGTCGCCGGGCTCAGCGGCGAACTGGAGAGGGCTGTTGTTGTGCCGGCACAGGAACTGCCGGCCAACGTCATCACGATGAATTCCAGGGTTTTGATTGAAATTGACGGCGTGCAAAAGGAAATAACGCTGGTGTATCCCGCAGATGCGAAGCTCTGGGAAAACAAGATATCGGTTCTGTCGCCGATCGGCACCGCGCTGCTCGGCTACGCCGAAGGCGACGAGATCGAGTGGCAGGTGCCCTCGGGCGTGTCGAAAATATTCATAAGGAAATTGCTTTACCAGCCGGAAGCCGCGGGAGACTATGAACTGTAGGGTATGCAGATTTTCTTTGAAACCGGCATGAAGTGCTATATACTATAATCTATGATGGAATGCAACCTCAACTGCAAAAACTGCCTGAAGAAGCTGTGCACGCACAGCATACCGATCTTCGCGTCGCTCGAATACGCACAGCTCGAGAAGATCGCGAACCTCACCGTGCACAGAACCTATGAAAAGGGCGGGAGCATCACGGCCGAAGGCGAGGGCTTTGATTTTGTCGCGATACTGCACGGCGGCAGCGCAAAAGCCCATAAAACCACGCCGGACGGCCGCGAGCAGATACTCTATGTGTTCTCGGCGGGCGATTTCTTCGGCGAGCGGAATCTGATATCGGGCAAAAAAGCCGATTACGGCATCACTGCGCTCGAGCCGGTCGAGCTGTGCATGCTCTATAAGGACGACTTTAAAAAGATTATGGTGCAAAACCCGGATATCAGCATCCGGATCATCGAGGAGCTGGGCGAGAGGCTCTCGCACCTCGAGAACGCGGTGCAGAACATCGGCGTGCGCAGCCTGGAGTCCCGGCTTGCCGCGGCGCTTCTGGAGCTTGCCGCAAAATACGGGCGCGACGGGGCGGGCGGGCTTACCATCAACATGCCGCTGAGCCGCGAGGGGCTTGCCAACTACATCGGCACCGCGCGCGAGACGGTCAGCCGCAAGCTCGGCGCGCTTGAGGACGACGGGATCATACATTCCGAAGGCGCAAGGAGCATCGTCGTGGCCGACCGCAAAGCGCTTGAGCAGCTGGCCGGCATTTACAGTTAAACCTATATTTTTGATTCAAATCACATACCGTGCGTCCGGCCTTTCGTATAATGGTATCACGAGGGGAGGCCGGATCATGAAAACAATCGATTTCAACAAGACCGTATATGAAATTGCCGCCGAGCATCCGGAGGCCGTCGACATCATGAAGGCTGTCGGGTTTTCGGACATCGCCAAGCCCGGCATGCTTTCGACCGCGGGGCGCTTTGTCACGATCAAAAAGGGTGCGGCGATGAAGCATATACCGCTCGAAACCATCGCTGCGGCGTTTAGCGGCAGCGGATTTGAAGTCATAGGAATGTGAGGAGGCAGAATATGAGCGAACTGATCAACAACCGTGAGAAAAGAAAAGAAATTTTAAAGCAGCTGATATTGGAGCTGCACGACGGCAAAACCGTCGACGACGTAAAGGAAAGGTTTGAACGCGAGTTCGGCAATGTGTCGGCCTCCGAAATTTCCGAGGCGGAGCAGGCATTGATTCACGAGGGTCTGCCGGTGTCCGAGGTGCAGCGCCTTTGCGATGTGCATTCGGCCGTGTTCAAGGGCTCGATCGAGGAGATCCACCGCGCCGAGCGTCCCGAGGATGAGCCGGGGCACCCGGTTTGGGTGCTGAAGGCCGAGAACAGGGCGATTGAAAAGGTGCTCGGCAGGATCGGGGGCTATACGATGCCGGGCGACGCCGCCGCGCTGGCCGCCGATCTGATCGCGCTGCGGCAGATCGACGCGCACTATAAAAAGAAGGAGAACATACTGTTCCCGATGCTCGAGAGCCGCGGCATCTACGGCCCGCCCAAGGTCATGTGGGGCGTCGACGACGAGATACGCAATCTTGTAAAGGACGCGGTCGCCGCGCTGAAGGCGCAGGACTTTGCAAAGGCGCACGGGACCGCAAACGAAGCCTCGGCGCGCATCGCGGAGATGATATTCAAGGAGGAGAATATACTGCTGCCGATGCTGCTTGAAAACCTGACGCCCGAGGAGTGGGGCAAGGCGGCGCTCGACAGCCCGGAGATCGGGTATGCGCTGATCGCCGACCCGCCGAAATGGGCGCCCGCGCCGGCTGCGGAACCGCGGAAGGAGCCGGCAAAGGAGCCGGAGCGTGTCGCCGACGGCACGATCAGGCTGCCGAGCGGCGTGCTGAAGGCCGGGGAGCTGATCGGCATGCTCAACACGCTGCCGTTCGACATTACATTTGTGGATACCGACGATACGGTTAAGTATTTCTCGCAGGGGCCGGACAGAATCTTTGCCCGGACGACCGCGATCATCGGGCGCAAGGTCACAAACTGCCATCCGCCGCAGAGCGTGCATATCGTTGAGAAGATCATTGCGGATTTTAAGTCCGGCGTGAAAGACCACGAGGATTTCTGGATCAAGATGGGCCCGCGCTATGTGCTGATACGGTATTTTGCGGTCAGGAATGAAGCAGGGGAGTACCTCGGGACGCTCGAAGTCACGCAGGATATCGGGCCGATCCAGGCGATCGACGGGGAGAAGAGGCTGCTTTCGTAGTCGGGCTTCGTATGCCTCCGGGGGCTAAAATAAATGCTCAGGATTCAAGCCGGTGCTTTGATCCTGAGCATTTTTGATCCCTCTCTACATGCTTTCCAGGGTGTAAACTCGGGGTGCTATATTCCAATATTTACTTAACCACCCCGTCCGGCTGCGCCGTCCACCCCTCCGGAGGAGGGGAATCTCTGAGAACGGGATTGGTGCTTGCACTTCGAGTGTTGAACGTGAAGGGTCTTACTGCTTAGTAGCGAATTTGCTTATCTCTACCCTCACCCGTGGCGAGAGAGTGCCGCTCGCTTTGAACCATAGCTTCCTTCTCCCGATTTCGGGAGAAGGACAGGAGGATGAGGGTTAAAAAAAGAAAGCGGGCGGAGATATCCCGTCCCCCACAACAGATCATAGAATCTATCAAAACATCATATAAAAGCAATATTATGCTGAAATAATCCGCCTATTATCCCGCGAATATTGTTGAAAGCTGTAGAAAGGTATATAATTATCTATATAAAAGGTTATATTACGGACATAATCTTTAATAAAGATTTGAGTGATTTTTTTGTTGGAGTTTATTAAACGGGCAAGAATCCTGTTTGTAGCTTCCATACTGGCCATAGCGGCGTTCACCTATTTTGTCATCTACAAGCTGATCCAAACGCGCCTTGAATACAGCGTCCTTGAAGACTTCATGGACCTGGGCTTTGCAAACCGCACGGCGATCGAGCAAGCCGTCGACGGCTATATACAGGATGCGGAATCCTTTTCCAATATTAAAACCATAAAAAATGTCGTGGTAAACTATAAAAACGGGCTCGTCAGGCCGGGGGATCTCCGCAAACACACCGTAGAGGCATTTAAGGAAATCGCCGGTGAGTACAAGAATCTGGTCTTCGTGCAGCGCGTGGTCGACGGCAAGGCCGCGGCCGGCTACGGGAACGACCGGGCCGATTGGCATACAACGCCGATTCTGCCCGTTGCGGGCGAATCCGTTCGCGTAAACATGATGGATTGGGGCGGAAAAATCTATGCTGTCGTGTATTCGCCGATCAAAGACGGAGAAGAGCTGCTCGGCGCGGATAATGTTGTTTTTGACATCGCGCCCGTTGCCGCCGCGCTCTCCAAGAGCAACTATACCGTCAATGTTCTGGATGACGCGGGAGTCACGGCCCTGAAGGGCAGCGGCACCGTCGTCATAACCGGTTTCGACAGCATGCTGTATGACTGCGGAGGGTACTATCTGTTCAGCGGCGCCGTTTACCAGTCGGGCTACCTGTGCGTCACCGCGCAGAAGGACTTTGTTTTCAAAGGGATACGGAGCATATCGCTGACCGTGCTGTATCTGATCGCATTGCTCTTTGCCGGGCTGCTTTGCGCGCTGTATTTCTTTTTGATCAAGTACGCCAACGATGTGCTCCACCTGACGGAGAAGAAAAGGGAAGATTTCCAGGACCTTGCGTTCCGCGACGCCCTGACCGGCGCATACACCCGCACCTTTTTGAACTTCTGGACAAAGAACATGTTTGAGTTTGATAAGACCTACTGCATGGTGGTCATCGACATTGACAACATGAAGTATATCAACGACACCTTCGGCCACGCGGCCGGCGACAATATGCTCCGCAGCTTCTGCTCGCTCATCAGGAGCTTTGTGCGCAGCGGCGACATTGTGGCAAGGCTCGGCGGCGACGAGTTCCTGATCATACTCGAAAACGCCGACGAGGAAGCCGGCAGGAGAATCATGCAGCACGTCGAGGCCGATATCGATTCGAGCCTGAAATTCGATTTCAAGGTCAGTTTTTCCTACGGGCTGGCAAAGGCCGACAAACGATCGGGCATGAAGGAAGCCGTCAAGCTGGCCGATGCGGACATGTACAGGCAAAAGGAAGCAAGGAAGCAGGGCGGCGAAACCGGCGCGCCCGCGTAGCCGACGGACTTTTTACCGGCTGTGCTGCCTGTGCAGAATTCCATTTCACATCATCGATGAGTCGGTGCACTGCCTGTAAAAGCGGCGGGATCATCTTCGATACGTGCGTTAAGACTGCTGCTTCTGGCGGATCATATCCGGCAGGGCGGAAGTTTTCCGGATATTCATTTTACCACTTGCCAAACCCCCATTTTCTGTTATAATACTTATCATATCTTAATATCATACTAACTCTATGGTAATAATATTATTATATATAGAACCCCATGGAAAGGAGCATCCGTATGCCCGTCATCATACCCGATCATCTCCCGGCTGCCGGCATACTTGCCGGTGAGAACATATTCACAATGGGCCGGCAGCGCGCCGTGCACCAGGACATACGCCCGCTGAAAATCGCGATACTGAATCTGATGCCGACCAAGATCATCACCGAGGTGCAATTGATGCGCCTTCTTTCGAACTCCGCGCTGCAAATCGAGGTCGTGCTGCTGCAGACCGGCTCGTACACCTCGCGCAACACGCCGGGCGAGCACCTGGAGGCCTTCTACAAGACGATCGACGATGTGTCGCACCTGCGCTTCGACGGCCTTGTGATCACCGGCGCGCCGGTCGAAACGCTCCCCTTTGAGCAGGTCGAATACTGGCCGGAGCTAAAAGGGATCATGGACTGGAGCGTACGCCATGTCTATTCGACACTGCACATCTGCTGGGCGGCGCAGGCAGGGCTCTACCACCACTTCGGCGTACCGAAATACCCGCTGGAAAAAAAGATGTTCGGCGTGTTCCGCCACAGCATCGTAAAGCCCAACACAGCCCTGCTGCGCGGCTTTGATGATGATTTCCCGGCGCCGCACTCGCGCCACACGACGGTGCGCAGGGAGGATGTCGAGGCTGCGGAGGGCCTCGAGCTGCTCGCACATTCGGAGGATGCCGGCGTGTACATCGCCGCCTCGCGCGACGGCAGGCAGATCTTCGTGACAGGGCACCCGGAGTACGACGCGGACTCGCTGCATAATGAGTATGTGCGCGATATCGGAAAGGGCATGGATATCGCGCCGCCGGTGAACTACTACCGGGGCAATGACCCGGGTAAGGTTCCGGTCGTGACATGGCGCGCGCACGCGAATCTGCTTTATTCAAACTGGCTGAACTACCATGTTTATCAGGAGACGCCCTACGACCTGGGCGAGCTCGCATAAGGAGGGGAATATGAACGAAAAAAACTTACGGTTTGACACGCTGCAGCTGCATGCGGGTCAGGAACCCGACCCGGCGACCGGCTCAAGGGCCGTGCCGATCTACCAGACGACTTCCTATGTGTTCCGTGATGCGGGCCATGCCGCCCGGCTGTTCTCTCTGGAGGAGCCCGGCAACATCTACACGCGCATCATGAACCCGACGACCGATGTTTTTGAAAAACGCATGGCCGCGCTCGAGGGCGGCGCCGCCGCGCTGGCCGTCGCGTCCGGATCGGCCGCCATCACTTACGCGATCATGAACATCGCGGGCGCGGGCGATGAGATCGTCGCGGCAAGCACGCTGTACGGCGGCACCCACAATCTGCTGGCACACACGCTGCCGCACTACGGCATCAGCACGCGCTTCGCCGACCCGGATGATCCCGAAAACTTCCGCAGGGAGATTACGGAGCGCACAAAGGCAATCTTCATCGAGACGATCGGCAACCCGGGCGCGAATATCATTGATATCCGGAAGGTTGCGGATATCGCGCGCCAAAACGGCCTGCCGCTGATCGTGGACAACACATTCGGCACGCCTTACCTGATCCGTCCGATCGAATCCGGCGCGGACATCGTCGTGCATTCGGCGACCAAGTTCCTGGGCGGGCACGGCACATCGATCGGCGGCGTCATCGTCGACTCTGGTAAATTCGACTGGGCGTCCGGAAGATTCCAGGCCTTTACCGAGCCGGACCCGAGCTATCATGGACTGCGCTTTGCCCATGATGTCGGAAACCTCGGCTTCATACTGCGCGCGCGCGTCGTGCTGCTGCGGGATACCGGCGCCGCGCTGTCGCCGTTCAATGCGTTCCTGCTGCTGCAGGGCCTTGAGACGCTTTCTCTGCGCATCGACCGCCATGTGCGCAATGCAAAGAGGCTCGCCGAGTACCTCGCTGCGCACCCTGCCGTCGAATCGGTCAACTACCCGGCGCTCCCCGGCAACAGGTATCATGATCTTGCGGCAAGATACATGCCGAAGGGGCCGGGCTCGATCTTCACATTCGAGCTTAAGGGCGGCGCGGAGGCCGGCAAGCGTTTCATTGAGAAGCTTGAGCTTTTCTCGCTGCTGGCCAATGTCGGCGATGCAAAATCGCTCGTGATACACCCGGCCTCCACCACGCATTCGCAGTTATCGCCCGAAGCGCAGATCGCCGCGGGCGTGACGCCGGGCCAGATACGTATTTCGGTCGGCATAGAGGATGCGGAGGATCTGATCGAGGATCTGCAGCAGGCGCTGGCATAAGAAAAGCAATGAAAAGCGGGCATATCCAAACGGCCCGCTTTTTTTATGTTGACATTCCTGCTTTTTCCGGGATATCTTCATTTCGTGATATACAAAATCCTTATGTGATCTTGATGGAATGGTCAAGACCATTCCCTACGGCATGAATCAATCGCAGTATGAATCAATCGCAGGCAGTCAAACCAACGGCACGGATATCGACAGCGACCCTCCGAAAAGATGGGAATATATTCTATAATACCATATGTTAAATTGAGTTGAAACGGAAAGTACGGGAGTATGGAGCATACTTCCCGATATTTTTCTGCGTCAGACCAGATTCAGTATACTCTCCAGTGCATAGCAGATCCCTTCTTCATCGTTGCCCGGTATTACATGATGTGCGCTTTCCCTGGCCTCTTGGCATGCGCTTGCCATTGCAAAGGAATGCCGAAAGCCCCGGAGCATCTCAATATCGTTATGATCGTCGCCGAATACAGCGGCCTCGTCGCGGGAAAAACCGCAAAGCTGCAGTACGCGTTCCACGGCGAGGCGTTTGTTGATGTTCTTATCCACAACCTCAACGCTCATGAAATCATTGCTGCCGGTAAGGTAGACATTGGCGCCGTCACCGACGGCTTCTTCGAGTTCCCCGCGCATCGCCGGGAGCAGATCCCATGGCGTAAATATGACGAGCTTGACCACTTCGGCATAGCTGCACCCGCCGAACGCAGCGATGCGGCTGATCCCCCAGTTCTGATATTGGTCCTCCGGGAGCGGGTATCGGAAGCTGTGCACCTCATCCCGCATCTGTATTGCAAAGTCGGCTTCGGCATGCCCGGTAATCACATCAATGCTTTTTTGCGCAACATGCTCCTGCAGGAAGGTATACTGCTTGTGTCCGCCGGCATATATGCATCCGCCGTTGTAGAATATGCCGCCGTCGCTGAGCACATACTCTTCATCCGGTGTAAGACGGAGCATGCGCATAAGCAGCGGCGGGCGCGATGTGGCTGCAAATACTTTGATTCCGTTTTGCCTGCATGTTTTTAATGCCGCGATCGTTTTTGGAGGTATTCTTTTTATTGAGTTCAGCAGTGTGCCGTCCAAATCGAAAAACAGGGCTTTGATCATAGATTGCTCCTTGCTGGTTCCATGGTGCTGTCGGCCTGGCTGACGCGTGATGTATGAAATGTGTATTGAGAGAGAATATACCAGTAATACTTGTAATAGTCAATCGAATCTTGGATCATCCGGACGATGCAATTATGGCTTGACAATCTATACTACTAAACCTATCTTATAAATATAGTAAACGGAAAGTTGGGTGTCGGAATGCGTATTTCAACGCGCGGAAGATATGCGCTTGCCGCCATGACATTGCTCGCATCGCGGCAGGATAAGGCCAGCATCAGCATAAAGGATATTGCCAAAGCGACGGACATATCGGAAAAGTACCTTGAACAGCTCTTTATACAGCTGAAAAAGGGCAGGCTGATCGAGAGCATGCAGGGTTCGGGCGGCGGATACAGGCTCGCGAGGGATGCAGGCAGCATACGCGCCGGCGATGTGTTCCGTGCGGTCGAGAGCAGCTTTTCACTGATACCGTGCCTGGAGGAAGGCGAATGCGGCCGTATGGACGCCTGCGTGACCCGCAGCATATGGGCCGGGCTCCAGAGCCGCATCGACAGTGTTGTCGACGGCATCACGCTCAAGGACTTGGCCGACGACCTGGGCAGCATGCCCCGGACTGCGGAAGTTCCCGACTACATGATATAGGGTGAAGTATGAAGCTATCCACAAAAAGCCGCTACGGCGTGCGCATTTTAATTGATATCGCCATGAATGAAATGGACGAGCCGGTGAGGCTTGCCGGAGTGGCCGAGCGCCAGGAAGTCTCGGCCCGCTACCTTGAGCAGGTCGCGGCGGACCTGCGGAAGGCCGGATACCTGCGGAGCGTCAAGGGGGCGCAGGGCGGCTACAGGCTCGCAATGCCGCCGAAAAATATCATCATCGGCAATATACTCAGGCTGTTCGAAGGAGACATACAGCTGACCGACGACCCGCAGGCAAACGGAACCCCGATCGACCGCACGCTGCAAAAATCCCTCTACGACAAATTGAACCGCGAAGCCGCGGCCTATCTGGATTCCCTTACGCTGCAGGATCTGCTGGAGCAGCAGCAGAGGCTTTACGAAGGCAGCATGTATTATATTTAATTGCACAGCCTATTGACAGCGGTTCATATTTCCATTAAAATACTACTAAGGTCATGTATTTAATAGAAATTTATCTTTCGAAGGGAGAATACCATATGAAAATATATCATAGCCTGACGGAGCTGATCGGAAACACACCCCTGTTAAGCCCGCAAAACCTGATCCGCAAACACAATCTCAAAGCAGAGGTGCTGCTGAAACTGGAGTACTTCAATCCGCTCGGCAGCGTCAAGGACCGCATCGGCTATGCGATGGTAAAGGATGCCGAGCAAAGGGGCGTGCTGAAGCCGGACTCTGTCATCATAGAGCCGACCAGCGGCAACACCGGCATCGCGCTTGCGTTCGTTGCGGCCTCGCGCGGGTACCGTATCATACTGACCATGCCGGAGACGATGAGCGTGGAGCGCAGGAGCCTGCTTGCGCAGCTCGGCGCTCAGATCGTACTGACCCCCGGCGCCGAGGGCATGAGCGGCGCGGTCAGGAAGGCCGATGAACTGGCGTGCGAAATACCCGGCGGAGTCGTGCTGCAGCAGTTCAGCAATCCTGCCAACCCTGCGGTGCACAGTGCGACGACCGCCCAGGAGATATGGAACGACACCGAAGGCAAAGTGGACATCTTCGTCGCGGGCGTCGGCACCGGCGGAACCGTGACCGGCGCCGGCCGGGAACTCAAAGCGAAAAAACCCGGCCTGAGGGTCGTGGCGCTCGAGCCTGCCGATTCGCCGGTCTTGTCCGGCGGCAAGCCCGGCCCGCACAAGATACAGGGCATCGGCGCCGGTTTTGTGCCGGAGGTGTTCGACCGCAGTGTTGTGGATGAGATTATGAAGATCGAAAACGGGCATGCTGTCGAAGCCTCGCGCGAGCTTGCGCGCACCGAGGGGCTGCTGGTCGGCATATCCTCGGGGGCTGCCGCCCATGCGGCAATCGAGCTTGCCAAGCTGCCCGAAAACGAGGGCAAGGTGATCGTAGCCATATTGCCGGACACCGGTGAGCGGTATTTGTCGACGGTTCTGTTCCAGAACCAGCCGTGACTTCGGCTGACCCGCGGCTAAAGCGACACCGATAAAATTTGCTGTCAGGATTTATGAATCATGGGCGGATTGTATTAATCCGCCCATTTGACGATCATACCCGCGGATTGCCGCATTTACTTTCCGGCTTATAAGAAAGGGCCTGCCGGCTGACCGAAAACCGTGAGCGCGCAAGGAAAACGGAAAAAAGCATCCAGGCTCCTGATGCTGCGCCCGTAGTTGAACATGAAATCCGGCCGGTTGACGCGGTAGAAATACAGCATGTTTCCGTCAAAGCCGTCCCGGAATGTGATATCGGTCGTGTATCCTTCGGGCTCCGTGCTGTGCCTTGATTCATCCTGGTAAACGCCCGAGGTCTCAATCGATTCAATGGCACTGCCGAGGCATACGACCACATAACTGTTATCCGTATGGGAAGTATTCAGAGCGATGTCTATGCCGAAAAACGCTTCGAGCGATTCCTTGCTGACATGGCCGTTGTAATGGTTCCGGTATGCATCGCGGTCCTTAGGATCGAAGATATACATGATCCATGGGTCTTCGGACAGATAGGAGCCGTTGATCTCGCCGTCGTCATCGCATGTCATGATCTCGGCCCGTTTCAGAGCCGTGTCCAGTTCCGGGTTGATCTTCACTTCGCCCAGGAATTCCATTCTGATTCTGGGTGGGAATTGGTTCCTGATCTCCCATTTCAGGTCGTTCAGTGAAATGGGCCTGCCCTGCGCCAAATGACGGGCGGCACACGCTGCGGTCAGTACAATGATGATTACCGCTGCGGCCAGGCATATTTTCAGAAACTTTTTCAACAAAGATCACTCCTTTTACGATGATGAAGCGTTGTTGATCATTTCTATTATATCCTGTTTTTGTTATATGTAAATATCAGGAGCACTCATACGGCGTATGCCGGATTACCGGCATTGGCGCACAGGATGGCCCTGAACCCTCTCTTTTTCCGATATCCGGCGTCCGGGCGGCCCGGGCCCGACCGTTGTAATGCTCCGCCCATGCACATATACATAGTTTAGATGAAAGCATAAAGGGGAGGTCGCGATGATCAACTTCATCTGGATCGGCATTCTGCTTACCGGTATTGTATTTGCCGTATTCACCGGCAGAATGGATCAGGTCACCGAAGCGCTGTTTGATTCGGCGGGCGAAGCCGTCACGCTGTGCATCAGCCTTTTGAGCGTGCTGGTGTTCTGGCTGGGGCTCATGCGCATCGCGCAGCAGTCCGGGCTTCTAAAAAAGCTCTCGGGGCTGTGCCGTCCGCTCGTTGCAAGGCTTTTTCCGGATGTTCCGCCGGAGCACCCGGCCATGGGCTATATGCTTTCGAATATGATTGCGAACCTGTTCGGCCTCGGCAACGCCGCAACGCCGATGGGAATCAAGGCGATGGAGCAGCTCAGGGAGTTAAACGGCGGCAGCGACAGCGCGAGCCGCCCGATGATCACATTCCTTGCGCTCAATAATTCGAGCATCGAATTGATTCCGACCTCGGTCATCGCCATACGCATACTGCACGACGCGGCATCCCCCGCGGACATCGCATTTCCCGCCGTGATATCGACCGCGGCTGCGTGCATGGCCGCACTGCTGCTCGACAGGCTGTTCTGGGCAAGGCAAAAGAGGAAGGGCAGGGTGCGCGCTTGAGCCGGATGGCTGCGGTATCCTCGTGGATGATACCGGTGCTCGTGTTCGGGATACTGGTCTATGCGCTTATAAAAAAAGTCCCGGCTTACGAGGCGTTTGTCGAAGGGGGAAAGGAAGGCATCCGCATGGCTGTGTCGATCATACCGTTCCTGGTCGGCATGCTGGCCGCGATCGCCGTGTTCCGTGCGTCGGGCGCGCTCGATTTTTTTGTCGGGCTGCTGCGGCCGGTGCTGGGGTGGTTCGGCGTGCCGCCCGAAATCGTGCCGCTTGCGCTCGTGCGCCCGCTTTCCGGCAATGCCGCGCTCGGCATCACGAACGACCTGACCGCAGCGTACGGGCCTGACTCTTTTATCGGGCGGCTCGCGGCGGTGCTGCAGGGCAGCACCGATACGACATTCTACATACTGACCGTGTATTTCGGCGCGGCCGGGGTCAAGAGGATGGGCTATGCGCTGAAAGTGGGCCTGCTGGCCGATGTCGTGAATTTTATCGCGGCGGTCATCGTCGTCACGCTTGTATTCGGAAGGAGTTAAGCGCGATCACACTGTGTTTTCCCAAAGCAGAAATGTATGCGGCGGCCGGATAACCTGAAATAACCCCGCAAGGAATCGCGGGGTAAAAAGCGGGTGTATAAAATTACTCGAGATTGTCGACCTTATTTCCGTCAGGGTTTGAGCGCGGTATTTCCTTGCCGTCCCTGTGCATGATGTGGTAGTCGGGATATCTTCCGGCCCGGATGCGCTGCGTTACCTGCTGCAGAGTCAGTATTTCATCGGTTTCGCTGTCCCTGAACATCCTGTTGCGGCCGGAGCTTTCCTCGTCGATGACTTCAAGCCTCGGATCATCGGACATCGCCTCACCTCGCTTAAAATTTCTCGATATTAGCTTTTTATGTAACGCAAGGCAATATACGCTTGAACCGTGGGATTTTGCATGGAAAGCCGCCGCCAATATTTGACATCGGCCATCTTTATTCTTTCAGGACCCCAAGCAGCTTTTCGGCAAAGTCGTTGCCGCTTACTTTTGCGCTGATATCCGACAGCCGGGCTTTGACATCGGCGGACGCCGTCAGTTTTTGTATATGGCGCGCCAGCTTTCGGCCGCTTACGCCGCTCCAACCAAGCGCTGTCCCCGCGCCGAGCCTTTGGACCGCGCGGGCGTTGTCCCGGCGCTCTCCGCCTTGAAAGGCTATGATCTGCGGTATACCCGCCCGGAGCGCCGCCGACATCGTGCCGATGCTGCCGTGATGCACCAGCAGCGGGCAGCCCGGCAGCAAAGCCTCCAACGGCTCGAAATCCGAGCATATGATATGGCCGGGCAGTTCCTTTGCGGGCCTGTCATTGGATAGAAAGATGCCGGGGAGCTTTAAAATATCGAGCGCTTCCGTTACCGCACGGAAAAATCTTTGTGTGTCGTGCGCCGATGTGCCCGGTGTAAATACGACCGGGCTGTTGTTGTTTTTCAAGAATTTCGACACGTTATCCGAAAGGTGCCGCCCGGCGCCCGCATAACCGGGGAAACCCAGAAATACATGCTGCATGCCGTCTTCGAGCCGGTACGGGGCAAGCCACTCGGGGAACAGCGATACGGAGCCTTCCCGGAACATCCATGCGCTGCCTGTCTGCTCGAGCGGCGGCAGGCCGACCCTGGCCCTTATGATGTTGAACGGCTCGAGGAACACCCTGGCGTCGACAAAGGAGCTCAGGAACCGGGCCTTTCTGCGCAGCGCGGCCGCGCGCGCATTTTCGGGCTTTGCAAATTCGTTGAGCCAATAAGGGGACAGACTGACTGCCAGACCCCTGATGCCGTGCTTTTCGCAGGCCAGCCGGGCCCCGTATGCAAAGTTGTGGTAGAAAACAAAAGCTCCGTTCGCGGAAAGGGACGACACGGCGTTGTATGTTTCCATGACGGGCTTCATGAAAATGTATTCAAGCAGGCGTACGGACGCCGCAATCTTCTCCTTTTTGGCCCGGAACGGATTTGCGGAAAACGAAACCGGAGCCGTAACGATCTTGTAATCCTCCGCGCTCCCGGCCGGGTGGAACCCGATGCCGTGCTGTATCACGCGGTCTCTGAAAAACGGGTTTGATATCAGCGCGACGTCGTGCCCCGCGTCCTTTAGAATCTTTCCGATGCTCAGAAACGGGTATATGTCGCCGAAGCTGCCGAAGGTTGCAAGTATGATTTTCATAAGGTCCGCCTTTCCATGCCTTTGGGATACCCGGCCAAGCGGATGGTCCGCAAGCCGGCGGCCATCCCGTGCATCAAGCCGATGGATACGATTCTAAGTACATTATATCATATGATGCATATATTAATGCATCATTTTGACATTTACTGTTGATTATATTATCCTATAGCAAAGGGTGGTGTAAGGCATGCATATTGCGTTGATCGGCGATATCATAGGCTCGAGGAAAATATCCGACAGAAGGACGGTTCAGGACATACTCAGAATACTGCTTGACCGTATCAACCGCGATTATCAAGGCTGTATCGCCTGTGATTTTATGATTACCGACGGCGATGAGTTCCGGGGGCTTCTGAAGAATCCATACAGCCTGATCGACATCATTGAAGATTTGAGAAAAGCGATGCACCCGGTCAGGATCCGGTTTGCGGCAGGCGTCGGCGAAGTCCCGGCCGGGCTGCAGCGGGAGGCTTACGCGATGGACGGGCCCGCGTTCCATGCCGCGCGCAGGGCTATGGAAGACATCAAAAAGGGCGAAAAAAGCTACCAAAACCGTGCCGGGGGCATCTCCATAGCCGCGGAGGACAGGCTGCCCGGCTTTGACGGGCGGCTGGCAAACGCGCTGCTTTCGGCCTGCGCGCTGATTGAATCAAGATGGACCCGTAGCCAGAGGGAGAAAATTTATGCGCTGTCTTCCGGCGCTACGCAGCGCGAGGCGGCGAAGATACTCGGGATCAGCCAGCCCTCGGTGCAGAAGGCGCTGGAGCAGTCCGGCTATTATACTTACAAGGGTGCCATGGACGATCTGAGAAGCTCTTTATCGCATGCCTGGAAGAGCCAATACGGTGATTGAGCTTTCGTTAAGGAACGGCTGACCTTCGGCGATTTACTCGCCGGAGGTCTTATATTTAGCTTCTGCACAATTAACCCCCAGTTTATACCGGGGAATTATAATCTATAGACACTAAAGATCTACAATGCTGATTGGATAAAGGTTTACCAACATTGTTTGTAATTATGTTATAATATTGATATTATGATATATAATGTATTGAGGTGAATGAAATGGAGAAAAAATCTGCATTTACGCAGGAGATCTACACCGAATGCGAAATCAACGCTCCTGCTTATAAAGTCTATTCAGTAATATCGGATTTTGCGAACTATCACCTATGGACAAATGAGATAACCATATCAGGCGATACACAGCCTGATGGAAAAATGCAGGTTAATGTGAAGATCGGCAATAACGGTAACGGGTGGTATAAGTTATCATCAAAAATGAAAGAAAACAATGACCGAATTATCGCATTTGATAATGTTTTATGTGCGCCTTTTCTCTTTGTTGGCAAACACCGCTTTGAAATCATACCTCTTTCAGAAGATAAGACGAAGTTTATCAATGCAGAAGTATTCAGCGGATTGACCATACCCTTTGTGCGCAAAAAGAATCTGCTGCAAAATACACGGAGATTTAAAGAGAACGTAAATTCAGCATTGAAAAAAAGAGTAGAGGCGCTCGAGACTTAACATTATTGCGGAAAAAACATCTATGATGCTTGCAACCAAGCTCTTTAAGTGACTTTCACGCCAGAAGTCAGTCCGATCATGATTTTCCTTGAAATATGAACCGGCGGGGGAATGCCCCTCCCGGAATTTTTCAGTATTCTTCCAGCCTTACCCCGAACTCTGCCGCCTCGACCCACGACCGGGCATGCTCGAGCATCATCGCAAGCTGGTCGAGCGTCGCATAGTGCTCCATTTCCTCGCGTATCAGGAACCGGCAGAACTTTTTATCATCCTCATTGCCGGCGCCTGCCAGCATCTTCTGATACAATGCGATGCTCTCGAACTCCTTTTCGGCCGCCTGTCTGTAGAAATCGACCTGCTCGGGGCTCTCCATGACAAAGGCCCTGATATCCGCCGTGTCGAAAAACACTCCCTTGGCCTTGAGCAGGGAGTCATCCTCGGCAAGCGCGTACTGCCTGCCCTCATATTTGCTTTTGATGATCTGCGCGTGCTTCTTTTCCTGATCGGCCATGCTGACCAGCAGCGGGTAAACACTGCCGCCCCTGTTCTTTTCCGCCTGGCTTCTGTAGTATTGCTCGCCGTCGAGCTCCATCTTTACGGCATATTCCATGATGTTCATATCAACGCCTCCGCAGGTATTTTCCCGACTTATAAAAAGTTTACCATTGTATTGCCGGTTTTACAAGGCGGTGCGATTCGGGTAAAATGTGTTGAATGAGCACGAACGTATCATTATAATAGAGTCAGATTTCAATTATTTGTAAGACAGCGGAGGCATTCCTGTGTTTTTTAGAAGATTGTGGGACAAAAAATATGTCATATTGTGCCTGATCGGGGCCGCGTGCTTCATACTGCCGATGGTTTACATCATAAGGGCCGCGCATCTTGCCGCCGACGACTTTGTCTACGGCGCGGACACCCATGCCGTATATGCCGCGACCGGATCCATACTTGAAACACTGAAGGAAGCGTTCCCGATCACGCGCTGGTGGTATAACAACTGGCAGGGCTCGTATTCAAGCATGTTCCTGATGATCATGCAGCCCGGCATCTTCTCCGTCGCGGCGTACCGCATAGGGCTGCTGCTCATATTCGTTTTGCTGATCGCGTCGCCTGTCTTGCTCGGTTTCGTGATCAACAGGCATTATCTGAATATGCCTGCGCGCTGTTTGATATTGATGCTTTGCTCCGTGCTCTTTTTGTGGACGCAGTACCTGCCGTCCGTTTTCGAGGGGCTCTATTGGTATAACTCAGCCGTGTATTATACATTCACGTTCTCGGTTGTGATGCTCGGCATAACGATGCTGATACTGCTCGACAGAGCAAAATCCGCCGGGCTCAAGGCTCTGTGGTTTTTCCTGCTTTTCATCGCATGCGTTTTGGTCGGCGGCAGCAACTACCCGATCGCGCTCTGCTCGGCCTGTGCGTTTGCGGTGTTCGTATTTTTGATGATGCTGCGCAAGAACCGGAACAGGCGGCTCTACCTCGGGCTGTTTGTTGTATTTCTGGCCGCGTTTGCGCTGAATATCACAGCGCCCGGCAACGCGCTGAGGATGAGCAATTACAGTTCCACGCACATGAGCCTTCCGTTCGTTTTCATCGGCTCGGTCGGCGCGTTCGGCGAGGATTTTCTTGCCTGGTCCGGCAAGACGCCGCTGCTTGCTTTCATCATCATGGCCGCCGCATTCTCACCCGCAATCGTCAAGGATGCGAAGGTCAGGTTCGTGCACCCCGCGCTCGCGGTAACGCTCTGCGCGCTGCTGCTGCTATCGCAGTATGTGCCGACCATGTACGCCATATCGAACAAGGGCCCGCTGCGCGCCGAGAACATACGCTACATGGTGTTTGTACTCTTTACCTGGGCCTGCACCGTCAACGCGTTCGGCTGGCAGTACCAAAGGCAGGGAGAAGAGAAGAAACCGGTTCTGTCAAAAGCCGCTGCGGGATTCCTGGCCGCAGTCGTATGCATGGTATCGCTGTCCATGGTTCCGCTGGCGCAAATGTGGGGCTACAAGGCCGCGATGCATATCGTTCAGAATAACATCGACAGGCTTGATTCGGAGATGAACAAGCGCATTGCCCACATACTTGAGACAGGCGAATACCTGAGGGAATACAACCAGGAGGCCTGCATCAACGATATGCTCCGCCCCGAGGAGGTCATGTGGTGGAACGAAGTCGACGAGTTCTACAGGGGAGAGCCGTTTACGAAATAATTCGATGAATCCCGGCAAATGGATTGCCGGGATTTTTTATTGATGGAAAATGATGAAATATCATTGACTCGAACCTTAGGCAAGGGTGTATCTTGTGCATGTGGAGGAAGAATATGAAATCCATAGGCGAATTCGCAAGGCAGAACAATGTTACGATAAAGGCTCTGCACCATTATGAAAAGCTGGGACTGATCACCCCGGCAAAAATCGACGACTTTACCGGTTACCGCTATTATGAAGAAAGCCAGTCGGCGAGGCTGGAAGCCATTGTTTACTTCAAATCGCTCGGATTTTCCCTGTCTGAAACCGGAGTCCTGCTGGCGGGGGACATGGGCAGGGATGCGCTGCTCAGGCGTCTTGAGTCAAAAAGAGAGCAGGCGCTTGTGGATGTCAGCAGCGCCGAGGGCAGGCTGGGCCGCCTGACGGCACTCATCGACTGCCTGGATCGGATTCGATCCGGCGAAAAACTTGATCTGGAGGAATTGATGATGATGAACCATGAAGATACGGTGAAGCATATGAATGGACACGAGCGCTTCCATTATACGGCTAAGTGCATGTACGATGAAGCGCTGGAAAAAGGAAAGCCCCTATGCACGATGTGCATAGACATAGACGGCATGAAGACAGTGAACGATTTATACGGGCACAACGCGGGGGATGTGTACATCGACAGGATCATGACGGCGATGGCTGATGTTCTGACAGATGCCGGGCAGGATGGCGGCGGATCCCACAGCATGCTCGAGCGTGCCGGCGGCGATGAATTCCATGCAATCGTCCGCGAAGATGCCGAAAACTGTATGGCGATCGGAAGGAGAATGATCGAATCGGTCAGGGCAATCGACTTCGATGATGTGCAGCCGGGACTTAAGGGGAGCATCAGCGTTGGCGTAGCTTCAATCGAAAGCAAGCCGATGTCGTGCAGCCACCTGTTCCATTTGGCCGACAGTGCATTGTATGAGCTTAAGATGGGGGAACGGGGAACCGTCAAACTGTATCGCGACTAAGTAAGGGCGGGTAATATCCCGCCCTGTTCTATCTGATTTTGTTCAACTCAAAGTATATCATTTCCTCATCCTGCCTTACCTTGGTCATTCCCAGCTTCATCAGCAGGTTTCGCGAAGCGATGTTGGCGATCAGGCAATCGGCCGTTATGGCCGTTACATTGCTTTGGGACAATCCCCATTTTACAAGAGCGGAGGCTGCTTCACAGGCATATCCCCGGCGCCTTTTTGATCCGATGATGCTAAAACCCAGATCGATCTCCCCGTGAACATTCGGACTTCCTTTGAATCCGCCGTCGCCGATGATGAAATTCTCTCTTTTTTCAATAAACAGCCATGGCCCGAATCCGTCGGGCAAAGGCACAGAGGACAGGTTGTCCCTGACGGCAGGCAGGATATCCATAATATCGCCGCCCGGCCATTCATCCGTCTGGGTTATGCCGTATTCCTCGTAAACATGGATATCATGATTCAGTATTTTTGATGCAAACTCAAATGACACCGGGACGAGGATCAAGCGGTCGGTTTGCATATGCATGTGATGCCGATTCATTATCATCGTTGTTCATCCGCCGTAATTGATATAATCATATTGACTTTAATGATACCATGAAATGGTTCATTGCAGATCCATTTTATTTACCGGACTGATTTGATATGTATGTGGGATCGCTATACCGTAAAATTCCCGGTTGTCCGGGCATCATTTTTATGTTAAAATAATGTTACAAAACTATATATAAATATAAAAATGCCGAATTGCCGCATACCCGGATGACAGAGCGCGACATTATTTTTATGTTTTGATTGATACTTTAATATATATCATATCATATTGATTTTGTTATAATATCACGGTATGATATGAGCCCGGCGTGATTGGATGATATTGAAATCACCCGCAATCCATAAAACAGAATGGAGTGATTGCACAAAGGGAAAAATATTTTCGATTATATTTTGGAACTTTTTAAGCGCTCAGATCGTCAGCACGACAGAGGCTGCAATAAGGAGGTTTATTATGAAGAAGATACTGATTTTGGCCCTGGTTGTCATACTTGCATTTTCGCCGGTCGCATACGCGGACCCGGGCGACGCAAAGACCGCAGTCGGCGCGGATTTATCCGAGTCGCAGAAGAACACGGTTTATGCACTGTTTGGAATCGACCGGGGTATTGTTGAGGAAATCACCGTAACCATAGATGAAGAGAAAGCATTCCTTGGGACCAAGGTTCCGGCCGACAAGATCGGCAGCCGTTCGCTGTCGAGCGTATATGTCATGGAGATGGACCCCGGCTACGGAATCTCGGTCCAAACGCACAACATCAACTGGGTGACGTCGGAAATGTACATCGCCGCCCTTACCACCGCAGGCATACAGGACGCGATGATCGTCGTGGCCGCGCCCGTCGAGGTTTCCGGAACCGCCGCGCTTACCGGCCTGTTCAAGGCCTATGAAAGCATCACCGGCGATGTGCTGGATGACGAGGCCAAAGATGTGGCGGGAGATGAGCTGATATTCACCGGGCAGCTCGCCGAGATCCTGGGCTCCGCGGACGCCGTCGAGTTCATGAATCAATTGAAGCTCGCCCTCGCCGAATCCGAGAAAATGTCCGACGATGAAATACGGCAGCTGATCATACAGTATTCCTCGGAATATGATATCGAGCTTTCGAGCACGCAAATCGACCAGTTGATCGTGCTGCTGCGCAATGTTGCGAAGATGGACCTGACCCCCGAGAAGGTATTGAGCCTGGCCGAGCAGATCGAGCGGTCATTGAACACGCTCAACAAGGTTCAGGAGAAGACCAACAACTTTGTGACATCGGTGACGAACTTCTTTACGAAGATCGGGCAATGGCTCAGCAACCTGTTCGGCAAGAAGTAATATTGATTTTTATGAGAGCCGCGCGGACTGCGCGGCTTTTTCGTATCGGTTGATTTGCAATTAGAGCATATTGCTGTTAAAATTTCCTGTGATATGAACGGAACAACTTCAACACGTATACCCTTATAACGTGAGGACGACTACGATATGCGGCGGGAGAAATATGAGATTGAATGACATCTGCATCATCACCGATGATGTACCCCGGCTTGCCCGGTTCTATGAAGCAGTATTCCAGACCAAAGCCGACGGCGATGAGACTCATGCGGCGCTTGATGCAGCCGGCCTCGCCATCTATGCAAAGAAAGCCGCCGAAAATAATATGGGCTTTGATTTTTCGCGGTATTGGGGCTCGGGCAATTTTACGATCGGCTGCAATGTCGGCGATGTCGACTCCGAGTATGACCGGTTGAAAGCGCTTGGTGTCGAGTTTATCACAACCCCGACCACCTGGCCGTGGGGCGCGCGCTCGATGCATTTCCGCGATCCGGATGGGAATATCGTGTGCTTCAGATCGCTGCCGAGATAACAGATTCGGTATATCCGTTTCATACAGCTCCTCTCTCCCGATCTTGCGGGACGCATGGGCGAGCAGCAGGCTTCGCCTGCGACCAGCCCCGGCGCGCCGCTAATAGAAATACCGTCGAATCCTGTCCACCCCCAAATACCCGATTTTGCCCCATGATTTTTCGTACCCGAATCCCCATCAGCCGACTTTTTTTATATAGCCCGGTTGCTACTCTATCACTATGCCTTCCATCGCACAGGGCTGTATTTATAGGGGTGTTTCGTTTGAGGAAAATGGTACGAAAGATGTTCCGGCGGCTTACTTCGCCTGCAGGCAAAAAGGTTGAAATGTTGATCGCGGTGTTCGCCGGCGGGCTCCTTGCGGGCCGGGTCTGCCTGCTCAATGACATGTATGTGGCGGGGGAAGGCTATATCGCCACCGTCTATTTGTTTTCGGGGCCGCTGTTCCCGGCCTTCCTCGGCTCGATGATCGGCAGGATGAGCGCCGGGATAAGCCGCGCGCTGCCGGTGTCGATGCTGCCGGTCGTGCTGACCTATGTGTCCTGCCAGCTGATGCGCTTTACCAAGGCGCGCATCGGCAGGGGCGCGCTCGTCGCGATATGCATGGTGTCCAGGCTGCCGCTCCTTTTCATCAACTCGCTTCTGACTTATGACATCATCGTATTCTCGTTTGCGCTCGGACTCTCGGCTGCGATCGCGCTGTCGTTCATGTCCGCTGTCGGCTCGGTGCTCGAGGGTGAGACGCGCGACGGGCTGATCATCATCTGCATCGCCGCGGCGACGCTTGCGGGCGGGCTGCCGTTTTCCGGGATCGGCGGGTTTTCGCTGTACCTGACTGCGGGATCGGCGGCGGTCATGTTTGCCGGGGCCGCGTTCGGCGCGCCGTACGGGGCCGCCATCGGCGCCGCGCTCGGCGTCGTTTCGGCGCTTTCCGGCTCGGCGGGCATGGAGGTCATGGGATTGCTGGCGGCGGCGGGGCTGTTATCGGGCGCGCTGCGGCAGCTGAAAAAGTATGCGGTGCTTGCGGGCTACTGCCTGTCGGTGATGCTGATCAGCCTGCTGATTTCGAACAATCCGTTTTCGATGGTGTCCTGGCAGACGCTGCTGGCCTGCGGGGTGCTCTTTATGATGGTGCCGCAGGAGGCGATGGATCTTGCCGGCAAGGCCCTGACCGGCTCGGGCGAGCGGCTCAACCGCTTCCGCTACGCGAATCAGATATCCAAGAAAATCAAGGGCTGCACCGATTGCCTCCGCGCGATCAGCGAAGCCTTCGACGAGATCACCGACAAGGTCGAGGGCGAAAACTGGCAGGAGATGGCGCCCGTGCTGCAGGTCGTGGCACAGCAGGTCTGCGCGACCTGCCGCAACAAGGAGCGCTGCTGGCAGACCGGCATCTATGACACCTACCGCGTGCTGTGCGGTGCGATGGTCAGGGCCGACGAGCACAGCGCGATGTACAAGACCGATATCGAAAGCGAATTCCTTGAGATGTGCTTAAGCCCCCGCAAGCTCGTGCAGTCCCTGAGCGCGGCGTACACGGCCTACCGCATACAGCTCGGCGTCGCAAAGCGCATCGAGGAGGGGCGCGAACTTTTAAAGGAGCATATCAGGGGCACCGCGTCGATACTCGACACAATGGCCGACGGCATCAGGAGCATCGCCGCAAACGACGACTTTGCCGTCATGAACGAGACGCTGCGCAGCTTCGGCGCGAATATATTTAACATCGAGATGAGCAGCGAGGGCTGCCGGATCAGCTGCTCCTCGTGCGGGGGGGTAAAGCGCTGCGCCAAGATGGCAAAGAAGCTGTCCGAAAAGACCGGCAAGCCGTATGTGGTGCAGTCCGGCCGCTGCGGGAGCAAGGCGATACCGTGCCAGATCGTGCTCAGCCGCGACATACCGGTCAGGATCAGTTACGGAGGCGCGCAGACGCCGATGTCCGGCTCGATCTGCGGCGACGCATTCATGACCAAGCGCCTCGAAAACGGCGTATGCCTGCTGGCGGTGGCCGACGGTATGGGCTCGGGCGCACGCGCGGCGATCGAGGCAAAGTCCGCGCTGTCGCTGCTGACCGTGTTCTTCGATGCGGGCTTCGACGAAGACGCCGTGTTTTCGATCATCAACCGCGCGCTGATGCTGCGCTCGGGCAGCGAGATGTTCGCGGCGCTCGACGCATGCTTCATCGACCCGGTCACGCATGAGTACAGGTTTTTAAAAGTCGGCGCGGCGCCTTCCTATATCATACGCGGCGGCAAGGTCATTACGATCACATCGCCGTCGATCCCGCTGGGCATCGTCGACGAGGTCATGCCGGCCTGCATACGGCGCGATGCCTTGCCCGAGGATGTCGTGATACTAGCTAGCGACGGCTTTGACGGCAAGCTTTACGAGGATGTCATGATCAAGTATGCCTCCGGGCAGCCATCCAAGATGGCGCACCAGCTGATGTCGCTGTGCGAAGCCAGGGGGGCCAGGGATGATATCACGATCGTTGCGGCAAGCATCAAGGGCCCGGTCGTGCACAAGCGCAGCGCGAACCGGGTCGACATGTGGAAATCACGGGTCGCCGCGCAAATGTAATATTTGCGAAAAGCGGGCTGATGCGGGCATCAGCCCCTACAACAGTGACAATAACTCCACAGATGCGAACCAATCTGAAACACCGGCTTATCTTGACATTTTGGCGCTGAAAGCCGACAATTTATCTTGATAATGCTTGTAATATTTGCTTATTGACTATATGATAATGCCATAGCGAAGCGATGACTGGCAGGAACCGGGTGTATTGAAGTTTAAATTCGTTTTGGTTATGTATGCTTAACACGGTAAGGGCTTATATTCTGGATAACGCTCTGGTTCCGCAAGGCGCCGGGGTGCTGGCCGGGCTTTCGGGCGGAATGGATTCGATGGCCCTGGTAGACATGTTGTCAAGGCTCAGGGACGAGCTTTCCTTCACACTTTATTGCGCGCATTTCGACCACAGGATACGCAGCGATTCGTACAAGGACGCGGAGTTTGCAGAGGCGCAGGCCGCTCTGCGCGGCGCTGAATTCTTTCCGGGCAGCGGCGATGTTCCGGCCTATGCCGCAGAGCGCGGACTGTCGCTCGAAACCGCGGCAAGGGAACTGAGGCATTCTTTTTTCAAAAAGATCATGGCCGAAAACAACATCGGGCTGCTTGCGCTCGGGCACCACATGAACGACCGCGCCGAGACATTGCTGATGCGCCTTTTGCGGGGCAGCGGGCCGGACGGGCTCGCCGCGATGCCGCCGAAGGCGGGGCATATCATCCGGCCGCTGCTATGCCTCGGGAGAAGGGATATCGAGCTCTATTGCCGCGAAAACAACATACCGTGGCGTGAGGATGACACCAACACCGATACCGCATACACAAGGAATGCGCTGAGGATCGACACCATGGAGCATCTTTCCGGTTACAATCCTTCGGTCGTGCAGAGCCTTTGCCGCACCGCCGAACTGCTGTCGGCCGACAGGGAGTATTTCGACGGCGAGGTTTCGGCGCTCTGCAGGCGCGCGCAGGCGACGGACGGCGGTTTCGAGATGCAGGATGAAGATTTTCTGTATGTGCACAAAGCGCTGCGGATGCGCTGCATCAGGCGCCTTTTCGGGGAATTGGGATTGACGCACGATTTATACGCGGCACACATCGCGGATGTCGAGATGCTGTTTATCAAACAGCCTGCGGGCAAGGAGATCATACTGCCGCAGGGCTTTTCGGCGCGAAGGCACCCGATGGGCGTCGAGCTCGTGCGCCCGGATTACGCGCCGCAGGCGATCGCGGAGACGCCGCTTGACTTAAACGGCGAAACCTATGTGCCCGGCGCCGGGACATTCCTGTGCGAAACCGTGGCAAACCCCGGCGGCGCTGTCAAAGCGCATTCCAGAAATGTGGAGTACCTCAACTCGCTTCTGATCACCGGAGCCGTGGTCCGCGCAAGGCGTGAGGGCGACCGCTTTCATCCTTTGGGCGCGCCGGGCGAAAAAAAACTGAAGGAGTATTTCATCGATAAAAAAATCAGCCGCTGGCGCAGGGATTTTGTTCCGCTGGTTGCCTGCGGCAATGATATAATATGGGCTGTTGGGCATGTTATAAATGAAAAATACAAAGTGGATGAAGCCTGCGCTTCCGTTATAAAAATAACTTATAAAAGCAATGATGGAGAGATGTATGAACAGTATTGAAAAGGATATTGCCAAGGTGCTGATATCCGAAGAAGAGGTCGGAAAGAGAGTCAAGGAACTGGGCGAGAAGATTTCAAGGGACTATCAGGGCAAAAGCATCATTGTGATCTGCGTTTTAAAGGGCGCGATCATATTTTACTCGGACCTGGCCCGTTACATCGATGTGCCGCTTGAGATGGACTTCATGGCGGTGTCGAGCTACGGCTCGGGCACCAAGAGCACCGGCGTCGTCAGGATTCTGAAGGATCTGAGCGTCGATATCCAGGGCAAGCACCTGCTGCTGGTCGAAGACATACTGGACACCGGCAATACGCTGCATTACCTGAGCGAAAACCTAAAGAGCCGGAATCCCGCGTCGTTCAAAATATGCACGCTGCTCGACAAGCCCGAACGCAGGGTCGCCGACATCCATGCCGACTATGTGGGCTTTGTCATACCCGACGATTTCGTTGTCGGCTACGGCCTTGATTACAACCAGAGATACAGGAATCTACCCTACATCGGCGTGCTGAAAAAGGACGTATACCACAACTAGAGCCTGCGTTTCCCGTAAAAGCCGCTGCCTGCCGCCCGGGCAGTATTTTGCAGACCGATATTATTGATTGAGCAGAGCGGCGGTGGTATAATATTGTGATACGACAAAGCAGGGCTATCGGGCAAGCGGGTATTTGGTTGAAATAAATCCATAGGAGGATTTGATATTTGAAAAATAACAAGGGTTTCAGAGGCGTTATCATATTTGTCCTGATATTATTGGCGGCTTTTGCGTTTGCGCGGCTCATGGGCCAGGGAGACATGGGCGGCCAGGAAGAGCTTTCCTATAACCAGTTCATCGAAAAAGTCAAAGCCGACGAAGTTTCCAGGATCAATGTCATGGAAACCCAGCTTGTCGGTCTGTATAGAGGCACCGAAGTCGACGAGAAGAAATTCCCGGCCGATTATGATTTTATCGTCACGATCACACCCTACCTCGACGTGCAGGAGGATCTGACCAGGATAGCCGCCGACAGGGCCGAAAAACTGGGGCAGAATCCCGATACCGTTACCAGCACCGACCTCGGGATTGTCATCGATTATCAGCTCGAAAAATCGGAATCATGGATCACCATGCTCATACCGTACTTCGTGCTGCTGGCAATCATCGGCATCATGCTTTTCCTGTTCATGCGCCAGGTGCAGGGCACCAACAACAAGGCCATGAGCTTCGGCAAGAGCAAGGCGCGCGTGGTCGACCCGACCAAGCGCAAGGTCACATTTGACAATGTTGCCGGAGCCGATGAGGAAAAGGAAGAACTCAGGGAGATCGTCGACTTTTTAAAGAACCCGAAGAAGTTTATGGACATCGGCGCAAGGATACCCAAGGGCGTATTGCTGATGGGCCCTCCCGGAACGGGTAAGACACTGCTTGCGCGCGCGGTTGCGGGCGAGGCGGGCGTTCCGTTTTTGACCATATCCGGATCGGACTTTGTCGAGATGTACGTCGGCGTCGGCGCGTCGCGCGTCAGGGATCTGTTCGACCAGGCCAAGAAGAATGCCCCGAGCATCATATTCATCGATGAGATCGACGCGGTGGGCCGCCACAGGGGTTCCGGCCTCGGCGGCGGGCACGACGAGCGCGAGCAGACATTGAACCAGCTGCTGGTCGAGATGGACGGCTTTACCGTCAATGAGGGCATCATCATCATCGCAGCGACCAACCGCCCGGATATACTGGATCCGGCGCTGCTGCGGCCCGGCAGGTTCGACAGGCAGGTCACCGTATCCTACCCGGATGTCAAGGGCAGGGAGGAGATACTGGCCGTGCACGCAAAGGGCAAGCCCTTTGCAAAGGATGTCAACCTCGGCACCATCGCAAAGCTTACGCCGTTCTTTACCGGTGCGGATCTTGAAAATGTATTGAACGAGGCGGCGATACTGACGGCCCGCGCGGATAAGCGCGAGATCACGATGGATGAGATCACCGAGGCCATCGACCGCGTACTGATGGGCCCCGAAAAGAAGAGCCGCAAGGTCATCGAAAAGGACCGCAGGCTGGTCGCCTACCATGAGGCGGGCCATGCGATCGTGGCCAATGCATTGCCCAACTGCGACCCGGTGCATATCGTGACCATTGTGCCGCGCGGTCAGGCGGGCGGTTATACGCAGACGCTTCCGGTCGAGGAATCATGGTTTATACCCAAAGCAAAGCTTTTGGACAACATCGCGATGTCGCTGGGCGGATACATGGCCGAATCGATCGTGTTCGGTGATATTTCGACAGGCTCCTCGAGTGATTTGAAGCACGCGACCGAGAGCGCGCGCAAGATGATCACGGAATTCGGAATGAGCGAGGATGTCGGCCCGGTGTACCTTGCCGGTGAAAAGGAACTCATGATCGGCCGCGAGATCGGGCATACCAGGAATTACTCGGAAAAGCTCTCGGCAATGATCGACAATGAGATATCGCATATCATCGAGACTTCGAGGAAGAAAGCCGAGGATATACTGAAGGCCAACCGGGATAAGCTCGAAAAGGTCGTCGATGTGCTGTTAAAGCGTGAGAAGATTTCGGGCGATGATTTCCGCGCAATCATGGACGGGACATATGTCGACCCGATGGAAGAAGCATCGGCGGCCGTTGCGGAGCCGAAAGCTGACGAGTCTGCAAAGGTGGAAAAATCCGGCGAAGTCAAGCCCAAAGCGGAGAAGAAGACCGCTTCGGGTGGAAAGACAACCGCAAAGAAGCCGGACGAAAAGAAGGATAAACCACCGAGATACTAGGGGATCATGCAGGGCGGCAGCAAACAGCCGCCCTTTTTAATCCCTGCGGGGAAAAGGGGCCGGCCGGGCCGTTGCGCGCTTTACGAAGCAGTGTTTGCAGGGCTTGCGGCAATCGGCAAACCGCAAGGAAGATTGCCCGTTCAATGTTGATTAATTGTGACCATTCATGATATAATTATTAAAATTCAATAACAAAATATCGAGGATTTCATGAATCTTGCCGTTGGTATGAAGCACACCATCAAATGCGTGGTCGACAAGGACATGACCGCGCTTGCGGTCGGCTCCGGCTCGCTCGAGGTTTTTTCGACACCGTCGCTGCTGGCGCTGATGGAAGCAGCCGCTTTTGAGCTTGCGCAGCAGGGAGTGGACAAGGGTTATACGACCGTCGGTTCGGCCGTCGATCTGCACCATGTTTCACCCACGCCGGTCGGGCTTACCGTGATGGCCGAGGCCCGTATCACCGCGATGCTGAACAGAAAGATCACCTTTAAGATCACCGCCTTTGACAAGGAAGGCATCATCGGCGAGGCCACCCACGACAGGATCATCGTAGATGCGGCGGCGTTCAAGCGCAGCTGCGACGCAAAGCTTTGAACGGAGACGAATGATTGGGCAAAGACGGTAAACTCCAAATGGCCGCGGGCATGTTCGACCTGCACCTGCACTCCACGGCGTCGGACGGCTCGATGCGCCCGGCGGAACTCATGAAGTACTGCCGCAGCCTCGGGATCACGGCTGCGGCGCTGACCGACCACGACATCATCGACGGTCTGTTCGAGGCGCAGGCGGCCGCAGAGCAGCTGGGCATGGGTTTTGTGCCGGGGGTCGAGCTGTCGGCGGATTTCGACGGGGAGCTGCATATACTCGGCTACGGCATTGACCGTGAGTCCCGGGCCCTCGACAGGTTCTTAAAGCTCCAGCAGCGCCGCCGCCAAAAGCGCGATGAAATGCTGATCCGCAGCCTGAACAAGCACGGCATACCGCTTGGGATCGGGGATGTGCAGGCGCTGTCGGATGACGGCATCATCGGAAGGAACCATTTTGCCCGCGCAATCGTCAAAATGGGAGCGGCTTCCTCTGTAAAGGAAGCGTTTGAAAAGTATATCGGCAGCAAGGGGTGCTGCTACACGCCCAGGCAAAAATCATCGCCGGAGGAGTGCGTGGACGCGATCCGGGGTTCTTCCGGCACGGCGGTATGGGCGCATCCGGCCATCATGGGATTGCCGGTAACCGGGCTGAAGGCTCTGGGGGAGCGCTTAAAGAGCATAGGCGTGGAGGGTATGGAGGCCTATTACCCCGCCGGGGGCTTTGAACTGACCGGGGAGCTTGAAAAACTGGCAAAGAGCCTCGGCATGTTCTGTACCTACGGCAGTGATTTCCACAGCCCGGATCGCGGGCTTGCGCCCGGGACGGCGTTTGATAAATACAATATTGGCAGGGACACCTATTCGCATATCGACAAATGGATGAGAGGATGAAAGGATTAGATGGCTACTCGCAGAAGAACCACGGCTTCCGGCGCGACATCGCGCTCAAGGGATGGACAGGCGGCCCGCTCGTCGGGGGCAAGAGCGCCAAGAAAAAAGACTGTTAAACTGGGCCCGGTGCCCTTTATCATAGCGTTTGTGGCTATTGTTGCCGTCATAGGCATTGCAACGTACAGCAGCATGGCTCCGTACTATACCGACACGATTACAAAGGGCGTCATGATCAACGGCATCGATGTGTCCGGCATGACCGGCGAGGAGGCGTTTGCGGTGCTGTCGTCGTACGCCAATGAGCGCATCGGCAACATATCGGTCACGATCCGCTACCAGGACCGCACATGGAACTATGGCGCGAGCGAACTGAACGCGACCCTCGATTTTACCGAGGTCGTAAACTCGGCAAAGGCGGTCGCGCGAACCGGCAAGATCGCGCAGAGGAAGGCCGAAGCCCAGGCGGCGCTTTCCGGACAACATCAATTCGACACATCCATGGCCATCAATCTGGACAATCTGGAATACTATTTGAACCGGATCAAGCAGGAGCTCGATGTTCCCGCGGTTGACGCCAGCATGACCATGCAGTGCGACGGTCCGACCTATACGGTGCAGGGGTATAATTACTACCAGCCCGGCGTGGACTATTCAAGCCTGTTTGTCACGACCCCCGGCTCCAACGGGATCGAGGTCGATGTTCCGATGACGATGGAGCTTCTGCGCCAGGACCTGGCCGATGATTACAATGCGAATATCGAGCTTGTCGTGAACACGATTTCCCCCGTCCATACCGAGCAGTCGCTGCGCGACTCGGCGGTGCTGCTGTTTCATTCAACGAGCAAGCTCAGGAACTCAACCGACAACCGGAACACGAATATACAAAAGGCGCTGGCGAACTTCGACGGCATGGTCATAGCGCCCGACCAGGTGGTATCCTTCAATGAGACGGTCGGAGAGCGCACCGAGGCCCGCGGATACCTTGAGGCGAACCAGATCGGGCAGGACGGCTCTCTTGAGCCGGGGCTGGGCGGAGGCATATGCCAGGCGGCCACCGTGCTGTTCAATGCGGCCATCAACGCAGGCTGCGAGGTCATCGAGCGCAAGCCGCACAAATGGCCGATGTATTACCTGGATTACGACTGGGGTCTGGATGCGATGGTCAACTGGGGCACGTCGGACATGGTGTTCAAAAATACCACCGGCAGCTACCTGTACATTGATTTTTACTTCGATTATTCCTACAACAGGCCCGCCTATATCGACATCGATATTTACGGCATGCCGTTTGAGCCCGGCGTAACGGTCAAGATGGAGTCGCAGAAGGTATCCGAAGAGCCCGCGCCCGCTCCGCAGTTCCAGTTCAAGTCCGCCGAGGAACTGAAGAAACTGACGATCGACGGCGAGTGGAAGTATGACGCCACGCTGAATCTGATGACCTATGAGAAGGTGACGTCGAGACCCGGGTATGTGTTCAATGTTACAAGGGTCTGGTACAAGGACGGAGTCGAGTTCAACCGGGAACCGCTCTATACGACAACCTACAAGCCCGTGCAGGGCATAACCTACACCAAGGCCGTCGATGTGCCGGTCGTTCCGGAGCCGACGCCCACGCCTGCGCCGTAGCACAGCCGGAAGCTTGGAAGCAATCGATCTTCCCGGGCGATCGCCCGGGAAGATTAAACTGTTTCATAAAGGAGAGAATCCTGCCGGGTAAGTACGGGGCGATACCCGCCCCGATCCATTACACCGCTGTAGCCGGCCCGTTTGACATGCCCGGTTCAGTGTTGGTAAAATGACGAGAGGATGAATCAGATCACATGGCCGCTCGAAGAAGAACAACCCCTTCCGGCGCAGCCCCCCGCCCGAAAAGGGGCGGCGAGCGCCCGGCGAGGTCAAGGACACACGAAAAGAATACGAAAAAGCCGGGTAAACTGCCCTTTATCATAGCAGCCGCGGTTTTGCTTGCCGCTGCAGGCGTTGCCGCATATTTGCATATCGCTTCCTACTACACCGATGAGATCACCCCCGGCGTCACAATCAACGCCGTGGATGTGTCGGGCATGACCAAAGATGAAGCGCTTGCGGCGCTGTCCGCTTATGCGGAGCGGCGCATCGCCGGCGTATCGGTTCAAATCAACTATGAAGGCCGTACATGGAGCTACGGCGCCCAGCAGCTCGGGGCAGCGCTCGATTTTACCGAAGCTGTCGATCGCGCCGCGGCCGCCGCGCGCACCGGCGGCCTTTCGCAGAGGAAGGCCGAGGCAAAGGCGGCGCTTGCCGGGCAGTATCAGCTGGATGTGCCCGTCACGATCCGTCAGGACAGCCTGCGGGAATGCCTTGGCTTGATCAAGCGGGAGCTGGACGCCCCGCCTGCGGAACCGGCGATGACCATGCAGTGCGAGGGGGAGGTCTACACTGTTGCGGGCTACGGCGGCTACCAGCCCGGCGTCGACTACTCCGGGCTGTTTGCGATCACCCCCGGCATCACGGGCGTTACGGTCGATGTCGAGGCGACCATGAACCAGGTAAACCAGGATCTGGCGGACGACTTAACCGCAAATACGGCCCTTGTCGTCAATACCCAAGCGCCCGGCGTCACAGAGCAGGATCTGCGCGGCACGGCAGTGCTGCTTTTCCATTCGTCGAGCAAGCTGAACAACTCGACCGAAAAACGCAATACGAATATCATGCTGGCGCTTTCAAACTTCGACGGCATGGTCATAGAGCCGGGCCGGCAGGTTTCATTCAATGATACGGTCGGCGAGCGTACCGCGGAGCGCGGGTATCTGGAAGCAAAACAGATCGGCGCGAACGGCGTGCTGGAAACCGGGTTCGGGGGCGGTGTATGCCAGGCCGCGACGACACTCTTCAATGCAATCGTAAACGCGGGCTGCCAAATCGACGAGCGCAACCCGCACAAATGGCCGCTGTACTTCGATGATTATGACTGGGGCCTGGATGCGATGGTCGACTGGGAATCGTCGGACTTGAAGTTCACGAATACGACCGCCGGCCCGCTGTACCTGGACTTCTACTTTGAATATGCCGGCGGGAAGCCCTCGACGGTCAACGTGGACATTTACGGCATGCCGTTTGAGCCGGGCGTTACCGTAAAAATGCTGACCAAGAAGATATCCGAATACCCTGCGCCCAGCCCGCGGTATGAGTACAAGAACAAAGAGGAAGCAAGATCGCTGAGGATCGACGAGGACGACTGGAAGTACGATCAGAATATCGGCAGAATGACTTATCTGAAGGTGCCGTCAAGGCCCGGATATGTATACAGGGTATACCGCGTATGGTATAAGGACGGCGAAGAGTTCATGCGCGAGGAGCTCTACACTACGGAGTATCCGGCGATACAGGGCATCATTTATACGAAAAATGCGTAGAATTTTTTAAAGACGGTCCGGCGGGAGCCGGATCAGCAATCGGAAAGTTTGGTTCTTTGAGGGTAAACGGCATGCGGCCCGAAGCTTTTGTAAGCGCAGCGCTTGCGGGCGCATCAGCCGTTATGGAGGATGGATGATCAATTATGGCGCGCTACAACAACGATAACGGGAAAAAAGGGAAGAAACGGAAGGAGCAGGCCCCAAGGAGGGGCGGCGGTTTCGCCGTTTTCCTTGTATTTTTATTGCTGCTTGCGGGAGCCGGCTACATCGGCTATACCTATGTGCTGCCGCTCTACGGCGATGTGATTACAGACGGCGTACAGATCAACGGCAAGGATTTTTCGGGAATGACCCGCGACCAGGCGCTTGCGGCCTTATCGGCCCACGCGAATGACAAGGCGGGCAGCATATCCGTTACGATACGCTATAAGGACCGGGTCTGGCAGTACGGCGCGAACGAGATGAACGCAAGCACCGACTTATCCCCCGTGATCGACGCGGCAATGGCCATCGCGCACACGGGCGGTGTGATGCAGAGGTATGAAGAAGCAAAGGCCGCCGTTGCCGGCGCATACCGTTTCGATACGACCATGCTGATCAACGCCGAAAACATGACCCGGTATCTGAATGAGATCAAGCTTGAGATCGATGAAAGCCCGGTGGACGCAACGATGCAGTTTTCGTGCGCCGGCGATAAATACACGATCGAGGGGCACGGCTACTGGGAGGACGGCGTCGATTATTCGCCGCTGTTTGTGACGACCCCGGAAGCGTACGGCAGGCAGGTCGACGTGGAGGCGACGATGGAGCTGCTGCGGGCCGACATTGCCGATGATTACATAGCCGATGTAAACCTCGTGGTCCGTGACATGGCCCCGGAGATCACGGAGCAGTCGCTGCGCGACCAGGCTGTGCTGCTTTATCATTCCTCAAGCAAGCTGCGCGGCTCGACTGCCGACAGGACATGGAATATCAAGCTCGCGCTGTCGAATTTCGACGGCATGATCATCGCGCCCGGGCAGGAGGTGTCCTTCAACGATATTGTCGGCAAGCGCACCGAGGACCGCGGCTACCGCAAGGCCCATACGATAGACGGCGACGGCGCGCTTGTCGACGACCTCGGCGGCGGCATCTGCCAGGCCGCCACGACGCTGTTCAATGCCGCGATACAGGCGGGCTGCGAGGTGATGGAGCGCAATCCGCACAAATGGCCGCTCTACAATCTTGACTATGACTGGGGTCTGGATGCCATGGTCAATTGGGGAACCTCGGACATGAAGTTCAAAAACACGACAGGCGGGAACCTGTACCTGGATTTTTACCTGGTCTACTCCGGAAACACACCGACTTATATCGATATCGACATCTATGGCCTGCCGCCTGCCGACGGGGCGGATATCGTCATGGAAGTCAAGAAGGTTTCCGAAACGGAGCCCGCGCCGCCGCGCTATGAGGCAAAAACCGATGCGCAGATCGCAGCGCTTGTGTTTGAAAACTCGTGGGTATACGATGCCGCACGCAACCAGATGGTTTACGAGTGGGTTACGCCTCGCACAGGCTATGTATACGATGTTTACAGGGTATGGAAGAAGGACGGCGCCGAAATCAAGCGGGAAAAGCTCTATACAAGCACATATAAGCCCATACAGGGCGTTTTCTACACAAAGGCGGCCGCGCCGACTGCGCCGCCCGCAGCAACTCCCACGCCTGAGCCCGCTGTCACACCGACGCCGGAACCGCCGGCTGTGGGATGACCTAGCCTATAAAGGGAGAGCAGTATTATGCCGGACAACAGGAGCACTTACAGCCCGCGATCAAGGAATGTTTCGGGCGGACAGGGCGGCAGCGGCCGCGCCAGCCATGCCGCGAAGCCCGGGCGCAGGAGAATGAGCCCGCGCGGAGCGCTCGTTGTTCTGCTGCTTGCGGCAGCGGCCGCCGGAGTCATCATCTATTTGGGCATCGCTCCGCTGTACAGCGGCAACATGGCAAGGGGAGTCATGATATCCGGGGTCGATGTTTCGGGCATGTCGGCTTCCGAAGCGCTTGCCAAGCTGTCCGAGCACGCTGTCCAAAAGATGGATACCATATCGGTAACAATCAGTCACGAGGGGCGCACCTGGAAGTACGGCGCAAGCGAGCTGAGCGCGCAGATCGATCTGTCGCAGATCGTAAACCGCGCGATTGCGGTCGGCAATACGGGCGATATGAAGCAGAGGCGCATTGAAAGGCGCGACGCGGCGGCCGGAAGATACCAGTTCGATATGGATGTCGCGCTTACCGCCGAAAAGCTCGTCTATTACCTGAACCTGATCAAGGACGAAATCGATATACCGGTCGTCGAGCCGGGGCTGACGCTGGACTGTGCCGGACCCAGGTACACCATCGAAGGATACAATTACTACCAGCCCGGCGTCGATTACACGGTGCTGTTCAAAACATCGCCGGGCCAGACGGGCTCCATGGTTGATGTCGAGGCGACATTGCAGCTGATCAACCAGGACCTTGCCGACGATAATATTGCAGATGTGCAGCTGGTCGTAAACCGGGTCGCGCCGCAAAGCACGGAGCAGGACATACTGCCGACGCTGCTGTTCCATTCGACCAGCAAGCTGAGGGGTTCCACCGACAACCGAAACACGAATATTGAAAAGGCGCTGTCGAATTTCGACGGCATGGTCATAGCGCCGGATCAGATCGTATCCTTCAATGAGACGGTCGGCGAACGCACCGCGGCGCGCGGATACCTGGAGGCCAACCAGATCGGTCAGGACGGCTCCCTGGAACCCGCGCTCGGCGGCGGCGTATGCCAGGCGGCCACTACGCTGTTCAATGCCGCAATGCGGGCGGGCTGCGATATCGTCGAGCGAAACCCGCACTCCTGGCCGCTCTATTACGATGACTATGATTGGGGACTTGATGCGATGGTCAACTGGGGCTCGTCGGACGATATGATATTCAAAAACACGACCGGCGGATACCTGTATCTGGATTTCTACTTCGACTATGCCCATGGGAAGCCTTCGTACGTCGATATCGATATCTACGGCATGCCGCCGGGGGAAGGCGTAACAATCGAACTGGAAAGCGTACAGCTTGAGAAGACCGACGCGCCGGAAATGGTCTTTGAATATAAGACCGAGGAACAGGCGGCCAAGATAGAGGTCGGCGAAGCGGGCTGGACTTATGACGCGCAGCTGAACATGTACAAGTTCGTCAAGAAGTCTTCGCGCCCCGGCTACAAGTTCCAGATCTTCAGGGTATGGAAAAAGGACGGCGTTGAGTTCAAGCGCGAGGAACTGTATACGACGACTTATGAGCCCAAGCAGGGGCTGACATATACAAGAACCGGGGAGCACATGAACGATGCGGCATCGACAGGGGCTTCGGGCTGACAGCCCCTTTTTATTTGGAGATGCATGAGAACTAAAGGATTCGCGAAAAATAGAAAGAAAATACTGACGGTAGCGGTTGTCATAATGGCGGTTGTCATTCTGGAAGCCGTTTATTTCGGTATCGCGCCGCTCTACGGCGACAGAATGCTTCCCGGCGTGTCGGTCGACGGCATACTGCTTTCGGGTATGACAGGGCAGCAGGCGCGCCAGACGCTCGCATCCGCCGCAGGCGAGGTCACCGAAGACCTGCGCGTCACGCTGCAGTACAGGGACAGCATATGGCTGCTGGGCGCCGAGGATATCGGCGCGGCCTTCGATATCGATCTGATGGTGCACAACGCCGCCGCAATCGGGCACACCGGGAGCTTTAAGCAAAGGATGAACGAAAAGCGGGCGGCCGCAAACCGCCGGATCAATTATAACCTGTGGGATTATTTTGACGCGCCGATGCTGGAAACCCGCATCAATGAAATACGCGACAAGATCCATGTGCCCTGCATCGAGCCGACCCTTGCCGTCGACTGCGAAGGTTTTGCTTTTACGCTCGGGGGCGACGGCTATTATGAGGACGGCATGGATTACTCGCCTCTGTTTCACTTTTCCCCGGGCAAAACGGGCATTGATATTGATACGGCCGCTGTCACGCGCCTGGTGCTGGAGGGCATGGAGCGGTCCGACACCACAAACATCATGCTCGATACGGTAGCGGTCAAGCCCAGACAGACCGAAGAGACGCTCAGAAGCGATGCTGTGCACCTGTACCATTCGGTCAGCAGGCTGGCAGATTCGCCCGAAGTGCGGAACAGCAATATCATGGCCGCGCTCAAAAACTTCGACGGCATGGTCATCGAGCCCGGCCGGACGGTGTCGTTCTTCGATGTTGTCGGCCCGCCCCGGCAGGGAGCCGGATACGGTATCACCCCGACGCCGCAGGAGCCCGAGGACGGTTTTTCGCAGGCGGCCACTGTGCTCTACAATGCCGTTTTGATGGCCGGCTGCGAGATTATCGAGCGCCACCCGAATGAGATGCCCCTGTACGACAAGGATTATGACTACGGCCTGGATGCCCGTGTCAAAAGGGGGGAATACGATCTTGTTTTCCGCAACACGACCGGGAGCAGGCTGTATCTGGACTGTTACTTCTGCTATTCCGATGACAGGCCCACCTATGTCGACATCGATGTCTACGGCGCGCTTCCCGAGGACGGCTCGCGCATTTCCGTGCGCGCCAATGTGCTCGGGCAGCTGAAACCGCCCAAGGCGTCCTATGTGGAGATGCCGGATTTCGCCGAAGGCATATGGAGCTATGACAAAGAGCTCGGGCTCATGGTGTATGAGCATGTAAAGGCACGCGAGGGCATGATCGTGCAGGTCGTGCGCGAGTGGACGAAGGACGGCGTCGTGGTCGGGTCGGAGGAGCTTTATACGACAAGATACGAACCGGTACAGGCGGTCATCTACACGAAGCCGTCCTGAGCAAAGCGGCGCAAAAGAGCGCTGCGAATCGATCATTGGATGGAATACGTATCAATGAACGATAATGATATTGCGGGAGTTGCCGCGCAGCGCTTATGAATAAGCGCCAATATTGATTTTGGAGGAGTTATGTCCTGGCGTAAAACAATCAAGATATTTGCAGGCAGCAGCGGGGGCGCATTTGCAAGGAGAATGTGCGAGTACCTCGGCGTGGAGCTCGGGAATGCGGAAGCAAAGGTATTTACCGAGGGCAATATATTCGTGCGCGTGCTCGAGACCGTCCGCGACAAGGATGTGTACCTCGTGCAGCCGATCGGACTTCGCCCGAATGACGAGTTCACCGAATTGCTGTTCTGGATGGACGCGTTCAAGCGTGCCAGCGCGGCGTCCGTGACGGCGGTGATACCGTTCTTCAGCTACGCCAAGGGCGACAAGAAGGACGAGCCGAGGGTATCGATACGCGGGCGTGTCTGCGCCGAGTGCATCGAGCTCGCCGGAGCGGACCGCGTCGTTACGATGGATCTGCACGCGCCGCAGGTGCAGGGATTCTTCAAGTGCCCTGTGGACCATCTCCTGGCGGCCCCGATACTGGCTTCGTACATCAGGATGTCGGATTTCGGCGAACTGACCGTCGTCGCGCCGGATGCGGGCTCGGCCAAGCGGGCCAGGGCGTTCTCGGGCAGGCTCGGCATGCCGACCGCCATCTGCGACAAGATGCGCTACGGGCACGATGAGCATGCCGAAATACTCGAGGTGATCGGCGATGTAAACGGCAGGGACTGCATGATCGTCGACGACTTCACATTCACCGGCAGCACATTGATCGAGACCGCGGCCCAGCTGAAGAGCCGCGGCGCCAAAAAGGTGTACGCGTGTGTTTCGCATTCGCTGATCAATGAGCAAAACCTCGCGGATTTGCGCGGGTCCGATGTCGATCTTCTGATTACAACCGACTCGGTCGACAACCGTGCGGTGTTAAAGACCGATATCACCAGGGTCGTTTCGGTCGCGCCGCTCTTTGCCGAGACGGTGCGGCGTATCCATGTGCGCGAATCCGTCAGCGTGTTGTTCGATGAAGCGCCGCTCCATGTGCTTGAAAAGCTCGAGAAGGATATCAGATAGACCCGCGGCGAATTGCAGTTTGTTAGCAGGTATCTTAAAAAATCGTGCGGGATTCGGGGCACAGCCCCTCATGTCCGGCGCGCGATTTTCACTTCGGGTGTATTTTTTGATTGTGTCCGGGGCTGTCTGTGCACAGGCCTGCGTCGTGTTTACTTGCCGTATCTGTTCCGGGGTTTTTGCATATTTTCAATGACCCGAGCTTTGACCATCCTGCCGATAAGCTCATACGGCATGGGCTTTTCATGCGGAAATTGTATCGATCCCTTGCCCATACTGTATTCCGACAGCTCGTCCATGAATGGTTCGATGCCGTGCGGTGTCGGGTAGAAGCCGATATGGTTTTCGTATGCCGCAAAGTGCACCAGGTTGCCGTTCAGATAGAATGTCGGCATCGCATAGCTTATTTTTTCCTCGGCGTCCGGGGCCGCCTCGCGTATCACGGCGCGCAGCTCGTTCAGCCGCTGCCGTACTTCTGCCGGGAACCTTGCGATGTATTCGTCAATCAGCTCAGGCCCTGATTTTACATGCTTCATATGGGGGCTTCCTTTCTAATCATTTGCCCTTGCGCGATCTTCGCGCTCAAGCCCTCGATATCGCCTGCGCCGAGCGTCAGTATGATATCATGATCGCCGGAAAGAACGCGCGCCATGTGCGCAGCCTCGGAGAAATCCTTTGCGTACAGGCAGTTTTCCACCGTTCCCGTCTCCTCGATGCGGCGCTTTAACATGACGGCGTTGATATCGCCCGGGTCCTGCTCGCGCGCGGCGTAGATGTCGAGCAGTATCAGCGTCTTAACGCCCTGAAAACAGACCGCAAAATCCTCGAACAGCGCTTTGGTGCGCGTATAGGTGTGCGGCTGGAAGATGCAGGTGATGTTTGCATCCGGGAACCGGGTGCGGGCGGCCTCGAGCGTTGCGCGGACTTCGGCAGGGTGGTGCGCATAGTCGTGGTAGATTTGTGCGCCCCTCTCTGTTTTGCCCGCATGCTCAAACCGCCTTGTCGCGCCCTCGTACCGGGATATCAGCTTTGCCGCGGTCTTCATATCCATTCCGCAGCCCGCCGCCGCAGCCATGGCGGCCAGCGCGTTCAGCACATTGTGCTTGCCGGGCACCGACAGCGTGCTTTTATAATTGCGCCCCAGATAGTGGAACTCGAAGCTGTAGCAGCCGTTATCGCCCGGCTCAAGGTGGAAGGCCTGCAGCCCGCAGGGCTCCGTAAAGCCGAATGTGATCGAGCGGCAGCGCGCCGACTCGTGCACGGCCCTGCAGTTCTCGTCATCGCCGTTGATGATGAGCAAATCATTGGCGCCGAGCTTTGCGACATATTTTTGAAAGCTCGATTGTATATGCTCAAGATCCCTGAAATAATCCAGATGATCGCGGTCGATGTTTAAAATGATTTCGATGTTCGGGGACAGCTTCAGAAAATTGTCCTTGTATTCGCATGCTTCGGCCACCATGATATCATCCGAGCCGACCCTGGTGGTGCCGCCGATCAAGGGCAGTTCGCTGCCGATGTGCGCGGTCGGGTCAAACCCGCCGTAGTAGAGCAGCGTGACGAGCATCGATGTGCAAGTCGTCTTCCCGTGCATGCCGGATATGCCGACCGCCAGCCGGTGTTCCTGCATGATCTGCCCCAGGAGCTCGGCGCGCTCCATCAACTCTATGCCGTTGCGCTTTGCCGATACGAGTTCCGGGTTGTCCTTTGCGATGGCCGATGTATAAACCACAAGATTCGCGCCGGCCTCCTGGCCGGCTTTGTGGCCCTGGTAACATGTTATTCCCATATCGGACAGCTTCCGGGTAATGTGCGAGTCCCGCAGATCCGAACCCGATACGGTGCAGCCGCGCTTTTTCAATATTTCCGCAAGGCCGCTCATCGATATACCGCCCACGCCTATAAAATGCACATGGCCGCATCCCAAATCGCTTATGAGCATCAGATACCTCTTCTATAATCATTAACCGTGATTTATTATACGACACATTGGTTTATTTTATCAACATTTAGCAAAATACGATTGTATTGTGAAAAAGTTGCGGGGAATACTGGCAATTATAAAATAAACGAATTATAATAAAGCCAAATAATATAATATTCGGGTTTATGCCTGGAAGGGTATTTTATGCAAAAGCTGAAGCGAAATGAACGTATAGGGGCCATGATCAAAATACTCTCGGACAGGCCCAACCATATTTTCACATTGACCTATTTTTCCGACATGTTCGTCGCGGCAAAATCAACCATCAGTGAAGACATCGATATCGCAAAGAGTATTATGGAGTCCCACAAGCTCGGCCTCATAGAGACGGTCACGGGTGCTGCGGGCGGCGTCAAGTATATCACCGACCGCGGCCCGGAGGCGCAGGAAAAGTTCGTAAACGAGCTGTGCATGAAGCTTTCCGACCCCGAGCGCATACTGCCGGGCGGCTATCTTTATATGCTTGATGTTCTGTCCCAGCCCGAAAGCGCAGCCAAAATAGGCGAAGTACTCGCGTCCTGGTTTTACAAGTCGCACCCCGATTTTGTCATAACGGTCCAAACCACCGGCATTCCGGTCGCGCTGATGGCGGCCCGCGCGCTCAATGTGCCGCTTCTGATCGCGCGGCGCGATGTCAGAATTTCCGACGGCTCGCTGGTTACGATCAATTATATTACGGGTTCAGCCAAGCGCATACAAACCATGTCGCTGGCAAAGCGCGCGGTCAGCGCCGGAACCCGGGCGCTGATCATCGATGACTTTATGAAGGGCGGCGGCACGGCCAAGGGCATGATGGACATGATGCGCGAGTTTTCGATCACGGTCGTCGGCGTCGGCGTCGTTATCGCGACCAGGGAGCCCGCGCGCAAGCTGGTCAGCGATTTCAAGGCGCTTGCGGTCTTAAATAATGTTGATGAGACCGCGCGCAAGATTGACATAAAGCCGTCCAAATGGTTATAATTTCTCGGAGGATTTGATGGATAATATCAGAGTCATTATTTTGGCTGCGGGCAAGGGCACCCGCATGAAATCGGAACTGCCCAAGGCAATGCACGAAGCGGCGGGAAGGCCGATGCTCGGGTGGGCGGTCGAGGCGGTCAAATCGATTGATCCGAAGCCCGTGGTTGTCGTCGGCTACAACCGCAGTGTGATTGAGGAATATTTTACGGACAGCGTGGACTATGCTTTGCAGCTTGAGCAAAAAGGCACAGGACACGCTTGTTTCATGGCCGGGGAGTACATGCCGGAGAACGGCTATGTGCTGATCACGCTTGGCGATATGCCGCTGTTAACGCCGGCTGTTGTGGAGAAGTTGTGCGGGGATACGATCGGCAAAGGATGGGCGGGCGCTGTTCTGGCCGCCAATCTGTCCGATCCGGCAGGCTACGGCAGGGTCATACGCGACTCAGCGGGGTATGCGGCCGGCATTGTCGAGCACCGCGACTGCACGCCCGAGCAGCTTGCCATACACGAGGTCAACACCTCCGTCTATTGTTTTAAGTCAAACCTGCTGCTGGAGGCGCTGGGGCAAATCGGCACCGACAACGACCAGGGCGAATATTACCTGACCGACGTCGTCAGTATATTATCATCCGGGGGGTATAAAATCGGCGTGTCGGTATGCTCCGAGGAGGAAGGCTCCGGCGTCAACGACCGCGCGCAGCTCGCGGATGCGTCGAGGATACTGCGCAGGCGCATCAACCGCGCGCATATGACGGCGGGCGTCACGATCATCGATCCGGAAAACACATACATCGGCCCCGATGTCGTAATCGAAGCCGACGCGGTCATTTACCCGAACAATTTTATCGAAGGCGGCAGCAGCATTGCATCGGGAGCCGTACTCTATCCCGGCAACCACATTGTTTCATCGGCGATCGGGAAGAATACGCAGGTGCGGTCCTCCACGCTGATCGAGGCAGCGGTGGGCGACAACTCTACCATAGGCCCCAATGCATATCTGCGCCCGGACTCGAAAATCGGCAGCAACTGCAGGATCGGCGACTTTGTCGAGGTCAAGAACTCGGTCATCGGCGACGGCACCAAGGTGTCGCACCTGACCTATGTGGGGGATGCCGACCTGGGCCGCGACATCAATGTCGGCTGCGGCGTCGTGTTCGTCAACTATGACGGCAGGAAGAAGCAGAGGACCGTCGTCGGGGACGGCGCATTCCTCGGCTGCAACACCAATCTTGTCGCGCCTGTCAGAATCGGGAAGAATGCATACACCGCCGCAGGTTCGACCATCACAAAGGATGTGCCGGAGGATGCTCTTGCGATCGCGCGCAGCAGGCAGGAGAACAAGGAAGGCTGGAGCAAAAAGAGATAGGTATTATATCGGCGAGAGGATACGGAAAATGAGAATGCATGGCAATATCAAGATATTCTCGGGCAACGCAAACCGCGAGCTTGCGATGGAGATCGCAAGCATACTGGATCTGCCGCTCGGCAACTCCGAGGTCAAGCGGTTCAGCGACGGCGAGATTTGTGTGACGACCGAAGAAACGGTGCGCGGCTGCGACGTATTCATCATACAGCCGACATGCGCCCCGGTCAACGACCACCTGATGGAGCTCCTGGTCATGATGGATGCGTTCCGCAGGGCGTCGGCAAACAGGATCACGGCAGTCATACCCTATTTCGGCTACGCGAGGCAGGACAGGAAGGCCAAGGCGCGCGACCCGATTACGGCAAGGCTTGTCGCAAACCTTGTTTCGGTGGCGGGAGCCGACCGCGTGCTGACGATGGACCTGCACGCGCCGCAGCTGCAGGGGTTTTTCGATATACCCGTCGATCACCTGCTCGGGGTGCCGATCATGACGGCGCATTACCAGGATCGCATGTTTATCGACAAGGATCTGGTGATCGTATCGCCCGACCTCGGTTCGGTCGGGCGCGCCAGAGCGTTTGCGGAGCAGGTCAACTGCCCGCTCGCGATCGTGGATAAGCGGCGGCCGGGCGCCAATATGATGGAGGTCATGAACATCATCGGCGATGTCAAGGGCAAGAGGGTCATCATCGTGGACGACATGGCCGACACCGCCGGAACCCTTACAAAAGGTGCCGAAGCGCTTGTCGACAAGGGCGCGAAGGAGGTCTACGCATGCTGCACACACGGCGTGCTGTCGGGCCCGGCCATCGAGCGCATCGTCGAATCGCCGATCAAGGAGCTGGTCATCACCAATACGATTCCGCTGCCCAAGTACAAGGCCATTGATAAAATACGAGTGCTGTCGGTCGCGACGCTGTTCGCCGAGGCCATCGAGCGCATTTATGAGGATCTGCCGGTCAGCTCGTTGTTCACCAAGGCCCCGAAGAAGGTGCGGCCGATCGGCGTGCAGGAGAGGATCGAACTATAAGAATTTGTTGATTTTCGCTTTTAAAATGCGTTATATCAGTTGAACCTGACCTCCGCCGAGTCAATCGGCCGGGGTCATGCCATATCATGTGCCATCATATACGGGCAGAATTATGTTCAATTGGGCATGGAGCGTCAAGCCGGATTCTGCTGTCTGTGATATCATGCAGTGTATGGAGGATTTTAGTATGCACGCATGGGAACAAATACAGTTAACCGTCGATCACATTGAAGATCACCTCGCCGAGGAACTCAGGATTGAAAACCTGGCCAGGCTGGCCGGCCTGTCTCAGTTCTATTACCAAAGGCTGTTTTCGCGCCTTGTCAGAAAACCGGTCAATGAATACATACGGCTGCGCCGCCTTGCGATGGCTTCGGAGAGGCTTTCGGGCAGCGGGAAGAGAATTCTGGATATTGCATTGGAGACCGGATTTTTATCACACGAGACCTTTACGCGCGCATTTAAGGAAGCATTTGGATTGACGCCGGAGCAATACCGCGCAGCCCCGGTCTATCTGAATCAATTCAATAAACCGCAATTGCTGTTCGGCTACACGCTGGCAGATGAGAATGTGCCGCTGGTTGCCGACGGAATGGTATTGGAAGTTGTGCGGAAACGTTTGGAAGCACCCCGGCGATTCACGGGGCTGGTGTTGGAGGAGCCGATTCAGCAAATTCCGGGCGGCGATGAAACCGGCATCGATCATATGGGTCTTTTATGGGATGAATTTCATAAGGACAAGCCGTCTATTCCGGGGATCCGGCAGGACAGCGTTGAAATGGGCGTGGCCTTCCCCGGATCCGCAGAAGGCCGATACCGTTACTTTGCCGGTGCGGAAGCTTACGCAGACGCACCCGAGGGCTACGAGACCTGGGCGCTGGCGGCGGGCGAATACATTGTTTGCAGCTTTGAAGCGGAAGACTTTACGCATCTGGTGATGGATGCATTGTATAAGGCCAACAGATATCTGTTTGAAACATGGCTGCCGAATCATAACATACAGGTAGAGCCGTTTGAAGCAGAGATCTATGAAAAACACAGCCCCGAAACAACCGTGATGGAAGTATGGGTAAAGCCCCTGGCGTAAGTGAAAGTTACAGGTGAAAGAGCATGGAGTGGAGCAAATTATTTGACAGAAACAAAGAACCGTCCTTTGAGGAGATCGATCAATTTATAGGTTCTCCGCTTTGGCAGAAACTAAATGATCATTTACAATCGGAGTATCATATAAAACCGAAGTTATTTTTCAGCAGTTGTTCCATGCAGCCCGGCTGGAATGTCAAATACCGTAAAAGCGGACGATCATTGTGCACGCTCTATCCGATGGACGGGTATTTTATCGCACTCGTGGTGATAGGAGCAGGGGAAGAGACGGAAGCCGGGCTGGCTCTGCAATCATACAGCCAATATATGCAGCACTTGATAATGAATACTGCTGCATCCGGCGGGAATCGCTGGCTGATGATACATGTGACGGAGCCCTCGATATGCGACGATGTCATTGATTTAATCAGGATACGGGCAGGGCGGCGATAAAAGCGCAGGCGATTTGTTGATTTTTCGCGAATCCGTTGTTATAATATCGTAATCACGCAGAGTAGACGCCGAGCGTAAAGTGCCGGGGAATGGGATGAGCGTCTCCGGACGAAAGGCCAAAGTGAAAAGCCTGCGGTAAGGCGTTGCATCCGCTGCCATAATTTAAGACGCATCTTGTCTTTATGGCCGTGTTTTTTCTGCGCCTGAAGAAGGAGGCGTCCATGAAACATCAGACCATCGCCAAACTGTGCACGGCGGCGCTGTTAACCGCCCTCGGCATCCTGTTAACAAGGTTTTTCTCAATACAACTTACATTGACAATAAGGATCGGATTCGGCGTACTGCCCATCATGCTTGCGGGATTGCTGCTCGGCCCGTGGTGGGGAGCCGCAGTCGGCGCTATGGCGGACATCATCGGCTTTTTCGTTGCGCCGATGGGGGATTTCTATATCCCCGGAATCACGCTTTCGACGGCAATGCAGGGCTTTCTTCCCGGCATCGCGGCATGGCACATTTTCAAAAACCGCGGTTTCGGCGCGGTGCTTACCGCTGCGATTGCAAACTCCGTGGTCGTCGGCTGCCTGATGACGCCGCTGTGGCTGACGATGGCGTACGGGCAGTACACGTTCATCGGCATATTGCCTGCGCAGGCGCTCAAGGCGCTTGTCATGATTCCGGTCAACACGATGATCGCCTGGCCGGTCGTTAAGGCCTGGGAAGCCTCGCCGCTTAGGCGGATGCCCGCCCCGGGAGCGGCCAAATGACCGGGATGGAGTATCTGGAGCGCCTGTACCGGCAGGGTGCGAGCAAGCCCGGGCTCTCCCGTATCCGTACGCTGCTTGCCCGGCTCGATGACCCGCAGCATAAAATACAATGCGTGCATGTCGCCGGAACCAACGGCAAGGGCAGCACATGCGTATTTCTGGAGAGCATATTAAGAGCATCCGGGTATCGAACCGGCGCGTTCTTATCGCCGCACCTTGTAAGCATACGGGAATACATAAGGCTGGACGGCGAAATATGCCCGGAAGACCTGTTCGAGCAGTATGCGGGGCGCATCATGGACGAATGCCTTGCGATCGGGCAATCCGACGGCGACGCGCCGACATTTTTCGAGGCGGTAACAGCGCTTGCGTTCCATGCGTTTGACATCGAGGGCGTCGATATTGCCGTCATAGAGACCGGCATGGGCGGCACGCTGGATGCGACCAATGTGATCGATCCGCTGCTGTCGGTCATCACGCCGGTCGATCTTGACCATACGGCGTATCTTGGCGGCACGATCGAACAGATTGCCGCGCACAAGGCCGGCATCATCAAACCGGGGCGGCCGGCCGTGATTGCGCCGCAGGGACACGGGGCCGCGCGCGCGGTGCTTCTGGAGCGGGCGCACGCGCTGGGCAGCCGCGTGATCGATGCGGTGGGCTGCACGGTACAAATAGAATCCGCACGGCTCGACGGTACAAAGTTTTCGATGGAATGCGCGCAAAGCAGGCGTTATTATCAAATATCCCTGCCCGGCAGGCACCAGGTGCAGAACGCCGCGGCGGCGGTGCTGGCCGCCCGGTGTTTCAAAGAGCTTGGTTTTTTGCAGATCACAAACCGAAGCATTTCCCGGGGCCTGCGCACGGCAAAATGGCCCGGCAGGCTCGAGATTGCCCGCGGCGATGTCAATTTCATATTCGATGGCGCGCATAACCCGCACGGCGCAAAAGCGCTTGCGGATTTTATGGCAGAACAGCTGCCGGGAGAGAACATTGTTCTTGTCTGCGGGCTCCTGGGCACGAAGGATGCCGCGGGCATCGTGCGCGAATTTGCCCGCTTTTCGCGCGAGGCCGTGCTGACCACGCCCGAGCATGCGCATGCGCTGAATCCCCGTGAGCTGCGGGGCGTCTTTGAAGAGAACGGCTTCGGAATCCATGTTGAAGAGCGGCCGGGCGAGGCGGTGCGGCTGGCCGCGCGGCTTGCCGGCAGCGGCGGATGGGTGGTTGTTTCCGGGTCGCTTTATTTGCTGGGCGCTGCGCGCGGCATGCTTGAATCCGCCGCCTGTTATCCTCACAGTAGAATCGTATAAAGAGATTGCGGGGGACGGTCGGGCTGATTGTGTACCGAAAATCCCTGCATATGTGGGTTCTTAACCCCCAGACCCCCTGACCCCCTTCAGGGGACCTGCATTGTTGTAAACGGGCGAAGGCTGCCGAAGCGATTGACAACGGTTTGATAGCGTACTATATTTTAGTCGTTGACATAAACTCCCTCCGGGGATGTTGCGTTAATTAGGAAAAGCGGTTTCAGACACATGCCGATCAGGGAGGGGCTCATATGGATAAGAAGGATCATGCAGAATCCAATCCGGTTGCCGATAAGGCGCAGAAAGGCACGAAAAGGGCGAAAAGCGGGAAACGGATATGGGTGATCGCAGCAGCTGTTGTGCTGTGCGCGGCGCTTGTTCCTGCGGGCATTTATACAGTCAATAGAATACGTTATACATCTGCGGCAGCCCTGCTTGACTCGGGCGAATATGAAGAAGCGAGGGACGGGTTCCTGGCGCTCAGGGATTTCGATGATTCCGAGGAACAGGCCGATTACTGCCAGTCGATGCTGGACTATATCACTGCCCAGGAGCTCATGGACGATGGGGAGTACGAAAGTGCCAGAGACATGTTTCTGGCACTCGGGAGATTTAAGCATTCCAGGAACCGCGCGGAGCAATGCCAGACGATGCTGGATTACCTGGCCGCTAAGGAGCTCATGCAGAGCAGGGAATTCGAGGCCGCAGAGCAGGCATTCCTGGGGCTTGGCGATTTTGAGGATTCCGAAGCGCTCGCAGCCGAGTGCAACAATGAAAGAGCCTATACCGAGGCAACCTCATTAATGGAAAACGGCGAATATGCCGCGGCGGGTGAAACCTTCGGGCAGATCGGCGGGTATAAGGATGCGCAGGACAAGGCGCAGTATTGCCGGAACAAAGGGATCTACCTCGAAGCGGAGGATGCCTTCAACAACGGCCTGTACTATACCGCATACCTTGCGTTTGACTCCATATATGATTTTGAAGACGCGGCCGAAAGAATGCAGCAGTGCGTCATACCCTTCCCTATGACCGGCGAGGTCTACCACAACGACAGCTATTGGCATTCGCTGTGCGATCTGACGATAAAGACTTCATCGGATGACTCCGCATATAACTACTTGAAGATATACACAGCCGATGATGTATTGGTATCGTGCATCGCGATATTGGGAGGGGAATCGACGAAAATCCGGCTGCCTGCCGGATTGTACTGCATCAAAACCTCCTATGGCTATGGAAACTGGTACGGCGAAAAAGAAATGTTCGGAGACGACGGGGTTTACCAGATTCTGTCCATCGGAGGTACCGATATATTTGAGTTTAACAGAAACTATATCTATACGCTGACGCTGCGCACCGAATCCGTAGATTCGGATGATGCCGTGGACTCGCGCAATGTCGACAGGGAAGGATTTTAGCACGTAGATCCGGATGAAGCGGGAAAACTGCATAAAATCCGCTCCGGGGCTTATAATAAGCTTAATTTCCCAGCGAAATGATTGACAATCAATTCAACAATATAGTAAAATATCATTTGCGTCTGCGAGTCTGTCGATTAGCCCCGATGGCATGCAGGTTCGGCCAATATAACGCGGTGCCGAGTCTACCAGCTAAAACCGCGATATTATTTGGAGGTTATTTCGATGAATACATTCATGGCCAACGCCCAGAATGTTGAGCGTAAGTGGTATGTTGTCGACGCCGCCGGAAAGCCGCTCGGAAGGGTAGCATCCCAGGTGGCGAGCGTATTGCGCGGCAAGCATAAACCCACGTTTACGCCTCATGTAGATACAGGAGACCATGTTATCGTCATTAATTGCTCGGAAGCCGTATTGACGGGCAAAAAGCTTGACCAAAAGCTGTACCGTCATCATACGCACCATCCGGGCGGACTCAAGGAGACGCCGTACCGGAAGCTCATGGCCCAAAGGCCCGAGTTTGCGATGTATGAAGCCATCAGGTGCATGATGCCCAAAAACAAGCTCGGCAGGAGCATGATCAAAAAGCTCAAGGTTTATGCAGGCGCAGAGCACAAGCACCAGGCGCAGCAGCCCGAACAACTCGAAATCAACATTTAAGGCAGGAGGATATTTATGGCACAGGTTCAATACCAGGGAACAGGACGCAGAAAATCCTCGATTGCGAGGGTAAGGCTGGTTCCCGGAAACGGCAATATTACAATCAATAAAAGAAGCATTGATGAGTATTTCGGATATGAAACTCTGAAGGTTATCGTAAGGCAGCCGCTGACGGTAACGGAAACCAATGCGCGCTTCGACGTTCTTGTATCGGTCGAGGGCGGCGGTTTCACAGGCCAGGCCGGAGCCATCCGGCACGGCATCGCAAGAGCGCTGATCGAAGCGGATGAGACACTTCGCCCCGTCCTTAAGAAATCCGGGTTTTTGACCCGCGACCCGAGGATGAAGGAGCGCAAGAAGTACGGCCTGAAGGCCGCACGCAGAGCGCCTCAGTTCTCGAAACGTTAAATTCACAGAAATCATGAGGTCTTGGTTATTCGAGACCTCATTTTTATTTCCGGCAATGCCGCGTGAGGAGCTTTATATAGTGGACAACCGATTGGAAGCGATTGCCAGATCATATGATAAGGCGATTGATTTGGGACGAAGAGGGATTGATCAATATCAGGAGCTGCCGGAGTATATTACTAATGATCCGGACTATCCGCTGTATGAAAAAATGCGGATGGGTGAAACTCTGTCCGATAGCGCATCGCAGGTTCTTATCTCATATTTAGCGCCAAAGGCAGGGATGAAGTTCATTGATCTGGGCTGCTGCCTGAACCTGATGTTTTGCGGTTATGATCAATGGCCGTCCACTTATTACGGGGTGGATATCAGCAGTAAAACCATTGAGTTATTGCAGGAGTTTGTTAAAAAGAATCATTTAAGGATTGGATCATTGTTTTGCGGGAGTATGCATGAGACGCCCTTTGAGAACGGTTTTTTTGATATTGGCGCCTGCATCGGTTCTTTGGAGTATTTTGAAAAAGACTTTGTTGAAAAAGCGATCATTGAAATGCATCGGATTTTAAAGCCTGATGCGCGGTTTGTTCTGGATGTTCCGGACCTTGGAAGCCCGGAGTGCCGGATCGCGATGATTATAGAAGATTATTTGGGAAGAACCGACCAATATGATCTGCCGCCGCAGACGTTTGAAAAGCTGATAGGAGATTATTTTACAATCGTCAGAAAAGAGAAATCGGGATCCATGATTCAATATTTCATGCGCTGTAAAAGTAACGGAATGCACAAGCGATTTGATTGACGTTAATGTTAAAACATGATACCATTTTCAATAAACCAAATATTTGTATGACAAAGGATTGCACTGCGATCCGGCGTAATTAGAAAGCGATGAAGAGAAAGAGTAGCGTTTTTTAAGCTCCGGACAGAAAGATGCCGGCTGATGAGAGGCTCATGGACAGGAAATGCGAATACATCTCGGAGCTGCGCACTGAATCTTTGCTGTAGTAGGCTGCGACGGAGAGGCACACCGTTAAATCGTGCACGGGTATCGCTTTTATGGCCGTACTCAATGAGGTAGACAATGCGAGTTGTCTATGAATCAAGGTGGTAACGCGGGAGCAACTCTCGCCCTTATGAAAATCAGGGGCGGGAGTTTTTTGTTATCCATAAACTTTTACTCCCCGCCTTTGCGGGCTTTCCGGCCGGGTCATACAAGCAAAATAAACATAAGGAGATGCAGAAGATGTTATCACCCAAAGAACAGATGAAGATCATCTGCAAGGGGGCGCACCTGTGCGTCAGCGAGGACGAGTTGCTTGCAAAACTGGAGCGTTCATGCAGCCAGAATGAACCGCTTACGATCAAGCTCGGGCTTGACCCGTCGGCGCCGGATATCCATTTGGGCCATGCCGTCGTACTGAGGAAAATACGGCAGATGCAGCAGCTCGGCCACCGGGCCGTCATCGTGATCGGCGATTTTACCGGCAAAATAGGCGACCCGACCGGCAGGGCCAGGGGCCGGGCGGCGCTTTCCGATGAGCAGGTCAAAGAAAATGCACTGACCTACTGCGATCAGATTTTCAAGGTGCTGGACCGGGAGAGGACGACGGTACGCTTCAACAGTGAGTGGCTTTCAAAGCTATCCTTCGAGGATGTTGTGAAGCTGGCCGCCACGACGACCGTGGCCCGTATGCTCGAGCGCGATGATTTCCGGAACCGGTACAAGAGCGGCGTGCCGATCGGCGTGCATGAGTTTTTCTATCCGCTGATGCAGGCCTATGACTCCATCGAGCTGCGGGCGGATATCGAGCTGGGCGGCACGGATCAGACTTTTAACATCCTGATGGGCAGAACACTGCAAAAAGCATGGGGTCAGGAGCAGCAGGTCGCGCTGTTCATGCCGATCCTCGAGGGCACGGACGGCGTGGAGAAGATGAGCAAAAGCCTCGGCAATTACATCGGCGTCAACGAACCGGCCGAGGTCATGTTTAAGAAGGTCATGGAGATACCGGACGGTCTCATTATTAGGTTCTTTGAACTGGCGACCGATGAACACCCGGATGAGATCGAAAAGATCAGTCTGGCGCTTGCAAATGGTGCCAACCCGAGGGACAGCAAGCTCCGGTTGGCGGAAATCATCACCGCGCTGTATCATGCCCCGGAGGATGTTCAAAAAGCCATTGCCTACTATGAAGCGGCTTTCGGCAGAAAAGCGATTCCCGATGATATTCCGGTGCTGCAAATGGACTCGGGCGGCCTGAGCATCAACGATCTGCTGCCCCGGCTCATCGTGATGCGGCTGATTGCCAGCAAAAGCGAGTTCCATCGCCTGGTTCAGCAGGGCGGCGTACAGTTGAACGGCGGGAAAATCACGCGGGGGGACTTAAGCACAGCATTATCGGATCAGGATGTGCTGAAAATCGGGAAGAAGAGATTTGTCAGGCTGGTACTGTAAATTCAGGCGCAGGTACAATGGCACAGGTAAAGAGTGTGATGAAAATCAGCCTCCGGCAACCGATCATTCCATATACAGGGTTATATTTTATCGCGGCCCCATTTTTTTATCCCTGCAAATGCTGATTTATGATATAATGCATATACTAATTATTGGGTTCTTCAGGGAGATCGGAATGGGAATACACAATATCATCATCATCGGCGGGGGCCCGGCGGGGCTGACCGCAGGAATCTACGCTAAGCGCGCGGGGCTTGACGCCGTATTGATTGAAAAGACATTCTCGGGCGGCCAGATCACGACCACGCACATGCTCGAAAACTACACGGCCTTTCCGGACGGCATCGCCGGCATGGAATTCGGACAGAAAGCCGAGGAGCATGCAAGGCGCTGCGGTCTTGAGATTCTATATGAGGATGCAAAGTCCATGCAGCTCGAGGGAGCGGTCAAGAAGATCGTAACCGACCAGGGCGAGCACGCCGCAAAAGCCGTCATACTCGCGATGGGCGCGCAACCGAGATTACTGGGGCTGCCCATGGAAAAAGAGCTGCGCGGGCGCGGGGTATCCTATTGCGCGACATGCGACGGCGCTTTTTTCCGCGGCAAGGATATCGCGGTTGTCGGCGGCGGCAATGTGGCGATGGAAGAGGCCGAATTCCTGTCCACACTGTGCAGCAAGGTCTATGTCGTGCACCGCAGGGATGAATTCCGCGCGGTCGGCGTGCAGGTCGAAAGGGTCATGCAAAAGAGCAACATCGAGGTGCTGTGGAACTGCGTCGTCGAGGGCCTTATCGCGGACAATTTCCTGACGGGATTGAGCCTGAGGAATGTCGTAAGCGGGGAGTTATCCAGCATTGCCGTGTCCGGCATGTTTGTGGCGATCGGCACCATTCCCAATACGGAATTGCTGGGCGGCGCGCTCGAGCTTGACGGCTGGGGGTATATCGTGACCGATGCGAACATGGCGACCCGCATACCCGGCGTCTATGCCGCGGGCGATATCAGGGTGACGCCGCTGCGCCAGGTCATCACAGCCTGCGCAGACGGGGCCGTTGCGGCCGAATCCGCGCGTATGTATCTGATGGAACAGCAGTAGCATGATATTCATACTTTAGGTTTAGGGGAGTTCACTATGTCCAGGATGTTCGGAACCGACGGAGTAAGGGGAATTGCAGGCACGGAGCTTGATTGCAGGCTGGCTTTTGATTTGGGAAGGGCGGGCGCCCATGTGCTGACGAGCGGCACGCGCAAACCCAGAATACTGGTGGGCAGGGATACGCGCGTATCCGGCACGATGCTCGAAGCGTCGCTATGCGCCGGAATCTGCTCGGTCGGGGCGCAGGCCGTGACGGTCGGCGTGGTTCCGACGCCTGCGGTCGCTTACCTGACGCGCATCCATCATTTCGATGCGGGCGTCATGATATCGGCTTCGCACAATCCGATGGAGTATAACGGCATCAAGTTTTTCTCCGGCAGCGGCTATAAGCTCGATGACGCGGTCGAGGACGAAATCGAAGCGATCATCGCGGGCGGCTGCGTGAATCTCGAGCAGCCCACCGGCATCGATGTCGGCACGGTTACCGCGATGAACCGGGGCGCGGAGGAATACATCGACTATCTGGTGTCGCTCAACAGGGTCGACCTCAGCGGCCTCAAGGTTTCCATCGATTGCGCCAACGGCGCCGTCAGCTACATCGCGCCCGAGTTTTTGCGCAGGCTCGGCGTCGAGGTCATATCGGTCTATGATACACCGAACGGGCACAACATCAACGCGGGCTGCGGCTCCACGCATATGGCTGCGCTGACCGGCATCGTAAAGGATACCGGCTCCGATTTCGGGCTTGCATTCGACGGCGACGCCGACAGGCTCCTTGCGGTCGATGAGCGCGGCAGCATCGTCGACGGCGACAAGATCATGATGATCTGCGCGCGCGATCTGAAGGACCAGGGCAAGCTGATAAAAGACACGCTGGTCGTGACGGTCATGAGCAATCTGGGATTGTCGGTTGCCGCAAGTAAGCTCGGCATCGCGCTGGAGAAAACGAAGGTCGGGGACCGCTATGTGCTCGAGTGCATGCGGGAAAAGGGTTATTGCCTGGGCGGCGAACAATCCGGGCATGTGATCTTCCTCGAGGACAACACGACGGGCGACGGATTACTGACCGCGCTGCGCCTGATGGAAAGCTATAAAAAGAATGGTTGCCAGATGTCAGAGCTTGCTGGTATAATGAAGGAAATGCCCCAGGTGCTTGTCAATGTCAAGGTGCCCGGGAGCAAGAAACAAAGCATCGCCGAGGATGCGAGGATCGCCGAGCAGATCGCAAGGATCGAGGCATTCTACGGTGAAGCGGGCAGAGTGCTTGTGCGCCCGTCGGGAACCGAGGATCTGGTCAGGATCATGATCGAGGGCCCCGATGCGCAGCAGATTGAGCGCGATGCCGAGAACCTGGCCGGGCTGATTGCCGACAGTATCGTTTGAAAAAGGAGGTTATAGAGAACAATACGCTGTAAAACTGAATAGAAGCGCCAGAGCTTGAACGGTTTCAAGCTGACGAGGACAGGGACATTCGAAACTTTCGGCGGGTACCCTGCGGCGGATTGCGTCAGCCGTCAAAATGCCACCAAAACCTTATAATCCATACGGATGCGAGACACAATATGGCATGGACGCAACGAGAGCTTATTTTAACATGCAAAAAAAGAGCGTGCTTGCTAAGCGCGCTTTTTCTATGCAAAAAACATTATTTGATCTAAAGGAGGCACTTTTGTATGTGCGGAATCGTTGGATATATAGGCGATAAACAGGCGACGGATATACTGCTGGACGGACTTTCCAAGCTCGAATACAGGGGCTATGACAGCGCGGGCGTGGCCGTGAACGAGGACGGCAGGCTGCAGGTCGAAAAGAAAAAAGGCAGGCTGGCCGTGCTGGCGGGCCTTCTGGAGGCTGAGCCGGTCAAGGGCTGCGCCGGCATCGGGCACACGCGCTGGGCGACGCACGGCGCGCCGTCGGATGAGAACTCGCACCCGCATACGTCGATGGCGGGCGATATCGCGGTCGTTCACAACGGCATCATCGAGAATTTCCAGAAGCTCCGCGACCTGCTGGGCTCCAAGGGCTATGCGTTCTCGTCCCAGACCGATACCGAGGTCGTCGCACACCTCGTGGACTACCATTACAAGGGCGACCTGATGCAGGCGGTGCAGGAAGCGCTGCGGCAGCTCGAGGGCTCGTATGCGCTTGCGATCGTGTCGGCAAAGCACCCGGGCGAGATCATCGCGGCCAGGAAGGATTCGCCGCTCGTGCTCGGGATCGGAGAGGGCGAGAATTTTATCGCTTCCGACATACCGGCAATACTTGCGTATACCCGCAACATCTATTTTATGGAGGATAGAGAGGTCGCAAGAGTCACCCGCGATTCGATCGACATTTTCGATGAATACGGCCTTGCCGTCTCGCGCGATGTTTACCATGTCGAGTGGGACGTCGAGTCGGCCGAGAAGGGCGGCTACCCGCACTTCATGCTCAAGGAGATACACGAAGAGCCCAAAGCGCTGCGCGACACGCTGTCGCCAAGGCTCAAGGAGGGCAGGATACAGCTGCCGGAGCTCGGCCTCGATGAAATGGCCGCCAAAGCGCTTTCGCGCATTACCATCGTCGCGTGCGGCACGGCGTATCACGCCGGGCTTGTCGGCAAATATGCGATCGAAAAGACGCTCGGCATACCGGTCGAGGTCGACATCGCGTCCGAATACCGCTACCGCGACCCGATCATCCGTAAGGACGACATGTTCATCGTGATCAGCCAGTCGGGCGAGACGGCCGACACGCTCGCGGCCCTGCGCATGGCCAGGCAAAGCGGAGCGAAGGTGCTTGCGATCACCAATGTTGTCGGCTCGACCGTCAGCCGCGAGGCCGACGCTGTCATGTACACGTGGGCCGGGCCGGAAATCGCGGTCGCGTCGACCAAGGCGTACACGACGCAGCTTCTGTGCCTGATGATGATGCTGCTCGAGCTCGGCCGCCTGCGCGGCGACATCGACAGCGCGGCGTATACGGAGATGGTCGGGGAGCTCGGGCAGATACCCGGCAAGGTCGCCGAGATCATCGAGCGCGAGGAGACCATCAAAAAGTACGCGCACAGGCATTATGCGATGCAGGACACGTACTTTCTGGGCCGAAATCTCGACAACGCGGTCGGCATGGAGGGCTCGCTGAAGCTCAAGGAAATCTCCTACATCCATTCCGAGGCGTTTGCGGCGGGCGAGCTCAAGCATGGGCCGATTGCGCTGATTGAGGACGGCACGCTGGTCGTCGTGCTGGCGACGCAGGAAGACCTGTATGAAAAGACCGCGTCGAACATCAAGGAGGTCAAGGCGCGCGGCGCGACGGTCATGGCGATCTGCCCGGCGGACGCGGGGCTTGTCAGCGGGCTTTCGGACGAGGTCATCACGATACCGAAGACCATTGCGCTGTTCATGCCGATGCTGTCGGTCATACCGACGCAGCTGTTTGCGTATTACTGCTCGGTCGAGCGCGGCTTTGATGTTGATAAGCCGAGGAATTTGGCTAAGAGTGTAACAGTGGAATAAGTCGTGTGCAATCTGTGATTGCTGTAAGGAAGTAATAAATAGAGCCTACTAAGTGAACAATGTTTATGATAGTAGGCTTTATTTTTACAAATCATTAAGTAAGAAAAAATCGGTAAATAGCGAATCGTGATGTAAACATAAAGATATTTTGTTATAATTACCTATATCATTGACTTTTTGGGATACATATAGATTTATTATATAAAAATGGGCAGATAATAGTAGATAGGATTGGAAACCATCATGGGATTAGAGCACGCTCACAAAGGATATGAATATCAGGATCTATTATCTGCATTATTTATTGCAGAGCAGTTATTAACTAGTGATAGTGCCACATTTAAAATTGATAAAAAAGAAAGTCGGAATGATAAATTTGATGATATAACCATTATTTCTTCAAATCGAATCTTAAAAAGACAAATAAAATATAGTGAAGATAAAATACTACAAAAAGCAGATTTATCGTCTGCTAACTATGATCTTGCATTAGATATTCTATTCAAATCATGGCAAGAAACTAATGTCTCAGGAAACAATGACTTCATTACGGGGAGCTACCGGGGGGCCGTTACCGACATACAAGCTCTTTAATTTGTTTATTGAGATTGCAAATAATGAGAACAAACAAATCCTCTTAGAAATCTTCAATGATAAGATAGAGAGTGAAGATAAATGCAGATATTATTCATACTTAGCAGATTATAGTTTTAAATATGCTATTATTTTATTTAAAGCCGGGAAAGATGATGATGCAAAACATCAATTTAAACAAGGTGTTATTTATCTGTTATCTTATTCCTTTAGAAAAGACCGCACTTTCAGTCATCTTCTTGACAGTGTTGAGAGTACATATAATGTTAATAAAGAAATAGGGTTGCAAAATATATTGAAGTTAAAACCGCTGGCTGATGCAGTTGTCTCTCATACTGATGGGAGAAGCACTAGTGCTTATCCGCGTGAATGGTTTGAGGTACTGGTTGATAACGACATTAACTTAGCGCTTGTGTATTTAAAGAATGAACTTGCTTCATATGTAAATCATTGGATATATGAAGAAAGTTTAGAATATTTATTAATTGCCTGCAATAGTGAGATTGCCCCTCAAATAGAGAATGCAATATATAGGACTTTTCCCAATAATATTTCTGAAGCATTCATAGAATCATATATTAAGAATATTGAATATTTAAAAGAGAATGGTTTTTTGGTACTGGCGAGGAGATCTGTTGCGGAACTGATGAACCGTTTTGGAGTTGATGGTAAAGCCTATATCAGCAATTATTATTTGGCTGATCGCTTAAAAAAACTATGTGAAGCCTTTTGCATAGAATGGAATGACAGTATTTATTCTTTAAGAAAAGAAGTAGAAGGAAATAATAATAATAATAGAAAGGCTCAAATTGAAAATTTAGGTGTAAGTCGTTTTAGTTTTGATAAATTCTCGAATGAAGAATTATTATTATATATTAGTCAAAATGGTATTAAAGATAGTGATTTGCAAGGATTACATTATTTTTTAAATAGAATTAATAATTTTAATGACGAGTCTAAAGCTTTTTTTAGTAGTTTTGTTAAGAATTGTTTTGTTAGAAGGAGTAATGATCCTACTAGAGAAACGTTAATCGAGTTAGTTCGCAATATCGGACTGGACAATGAAATTATGGCATTTATTTATATGCATATGTTTTTAGTCCATGAAGATGGGTGGTATAAAAGATTTACAAAAATAGACTTTTTTAAAAGAGCGCATGAGTATAATCCACATGTTGCA